>ERZ1673730.1920-NODE-1920-length-12068-cov-6.177807_pt1 | contig 12068 bp, 9 predicted proteins | sample MGYA00580200_ERZ1673730 | MGnify/ENA primary metagenome ERZ1673730 (study PRJEB41218, sample SAMN15661761) | gut metagenome | host: Homo sapiens | place: Canada: London | collected 2015-08-20/2019-03-30 | study: EMG produced TPA metagenomics assembly of...
TTCGAGAACGATCCATTTGCTAAGCTTGACCAGACAGGTGTTGGTAAATTAATGGAGACAGCTATTAAGCTTGGAAAGCCAGTTAATCCTAACCTTCACGTTGGTATCTGTGGAGAGCACGGTGGAGATCCTTCATCAGTTGAGTTCTGCCACAAGATTGGACTTGACTATGTTTCATGTTCACCATTCCGTGTACCAATCGCTCGTCTTGCTGCAGCACAGGCTGCTATCGCAGAGCAGGCAAAATAGACAAAGGTTCTAATTTAAAAGTCTATATATAATTTATGCAAGGGAAAGTATTTAGTACTTTCCCTTGTTTTTTATTGCAATCTGCATTTCACACCATAAAAACTACATTTCGCGCCAAGAGTATAGATTTTAGGCATTATATGTTGCATAATTAGTACTAGAAATACAAGTATATGTGATATGAATAGAGAGAACGAAGCACAGATACGATGTAGGTACTAAGGTATGGAGAACACATTTATGATTATAAAAACGAAGAACATCCGTACAATTGTGATAACCTGTGCATTGCTAGGTATCATAATATTCAGCATTCACAGCTACAATGTATATATGAGAGTCCAGAGAGGAAAAACATCATGCAGATAGAAGATAAAGATAATAGATAGAAGATAATAGGATATAGAAGATTATCAATCAAAAAAGCTATGAGAGCCCGGTTAAAGGCTTTCATAGCTTTTATTTTTATGAGTGAGCACGAAGCTGTTCATTGACATATGTCTGGATATAATAATTATCCTCAGGCATCTGGCAGCCGACGATATATGTTCCCTCATTATTTGAGCAGCGGATTACATATCCCTCCAATACTGAGTGGTCAGCAAGCGCAAAGTCCTCTATCGAGATAGTGACCTTCGCTCCTTTATGATCCACGAAATAAGGATCCTTTGTCAAAAATGCAAAGCCGTTTGCACTTATATTGTCAAGTGTACCCTTGAATGTGGTGTCGGTTCCTTTAAGCTTGATAGTGCATTTGTTTGATAAATCCATGCGAGGGTATTTCCTACGGTTCAAGATTTCAGGCTGTGTATTGACTGTTATCACAAGGTCATCTGTGATTGTGAGATCCTTCCAGCAGTACATTACATTGCCAACTGTAACATACAGATTGCAAGGTCTGGATGAGTCTACAGATAAGCCGCCTGATACAAGCTTAAGACTGTTTTCGCCAACAGCCTTTACTTCGCAATGGAACTCGTTGCCGGTCTGTACATCTGTCAGGATCACTTTGGCCTTCATACCCGGGCGGATATCATCAAGTCCCATAAATCCACCGACTCCGAGCTCATGCATGAGAGATTGGATAACAGTCTCGATATTATTGATATTTGTTGCACTTTCATCATATTTACTGAGCATCTTGCGGCTTATCGCGTCAGAAGCACCGATACATGAGGTCATGGTTTCTACGATGTCAGATACCTTTTCCATATTGTCGACAAGTTGCTGGTTAGATGCTTCAACCTCCTGCATTGCGGCATCGATTTCACGGATATGGCTTCCAAGCTTATTGGAATCCTTTGTGATCTTTTCTACATTTTCACCGGTCTGCATTACCTTCTCAAGAGTGAGCTGGATGAGACGGAGCGTTTCTTCAATGGATGAGGTCATCTTTCCGGAAATCTCGTCAAGCCGTGAGAGAGCCTCACTGATCTGACCGGATGAATTTCTCGTCTCAGTGCTTAGAGTGCGGATTTGTTCGGCAACAACAGCAAAGCCCTTACCTGCTTCGCCTGCACGCGCAGCCTCGATAGAAGCGTTAAGAGCGAGGAGATTTGTCTGGTTTGAAATATTATCAATTGTTCCGGTTTCATTTTTAACCATCTCAAATTCATCTCTGAATGTAGTCAGGATGTTTTCAACCTCTGTAGAAAGCTCTGACATGGTTTTTGCTGTCTGGGCAAGACCTTCAAGGTCCTCAGAGCTGACCTTGGCATGCTTGCCTGATTCGGCTGTCAGGGAAACCATATCGTTTATCATGGCTGCAACATTCTCAACCTGTGAGCTTATATCGGTAGTCATTTCCTGGGAAGAAGCAGTGTGGGACTGAAGCTGCTTGTTATTTCCGGTAAGCTTATTCATTCCATCAACGACAACATCTGAGCCATGCTTGTTTTCAGAAGCAAGCTCACGGACCACGGTTATACCGTCCATTATAGTGTTGCAAGCGGTTTTAACCTGCTCAACTGTCGTGACAACGCGATTCAAATCAGACTTTATGCTCTCGGTGAGTGCAGCATCGGACTCAGTCAGGTGACGCACCGACATGATATAGCCTATGTAACAAAGCAAAAGACATGCTATCTGAAGCTGAAAGTTTTTATGATCTATAGCAGTGTTCTGACCCAGTACTAATATGTGAAATGCAATACTTGCAATAAGGCTTAGCATATTTGCAACGGCGCAGTAAATCATGAATTTTTCATCCTTAAATATTACAATAAGGCTGATTATCGGAAGTATGTAGGTAAATGCAATCGGTGAGGTTGTCGTACACAAAAGAAATACGTAAAAAATACCATATCCGATGACAAATGCAAGCCTGTAATGATCATTATCCTTCCCCTTCTTTTTTAGAAGTATGTCACCACACACGAAAGGCAGCCAGCATAAAATAACAAAAATGATATAATTACTGACAGAATAAGCGCCATTTACTGTGTCGGTACCATAATTTGCGGTCAGCAATATAGCAAAAACAAGCCATAATCTGCGGGCCTTGATATTCGCCTTTGCTTTAAAAATTTTTTCATCGTAACCCATATGAATTCTCCTGATTCGTAATAATATAGGTATATTTTACTATCATAGTACTATAATTACAAGGCATACTTAAGAATTTGAATGTATTTTGAATGTATAATTATGGTATTGTTTCTAAGTCTAAACTTTAATTGTTTTTTGCCTGTCAATCCGCTATACTAAAATTAACTATATACTTACAGGAGGGCATAAAGCATGAACGTACTTCTGATTAACGGAAGTCCAAAAGGCAAACGAAGCAATTCGTTAAGGCTTGCAAACAGCTTTATAGAAGGCTTCAAAGAAGGATATAAGAGCAAAAATGAAGCGGTATCCATTGATGAAATGCATGTAGCCTCAATGAATGTAGGAGCGTGTAAGGGCTGCTTTGCATGCTGGCAGAAGACACCGGGAGTGTGCTGCATAAATGACGATATGCAGACTGTTATTGGGAAAATGCTTGAAGCGGATATTGTTGTGTGGTCGTTTCCTCTGTACTATTTTAATGTGCCGGGAATACTAAAGAACGTGATTGACAGGCAGCTTCCCATGAGCCTGCCGTTTATGAGTACAAAGTATGACGGATACGGAAGCGGCAGCCATGATTGCAGATATGACATGGAAGGCAAAAGGCATGTGCTAATCTCTACCTGTGGCTTTTATTCTGCAGAGGGAAATTATGACAGTGTACTTCGGATGTTTGACCATTTCCTTGGAAAAGGGCATTATACAACCGTATTTTGTGGTCAGGGGGAGCTGTTTCGTGTAAAAGAGCTGTCAAAGAGGACTGACGAATATCTGGCTACGGTAAAAAGTGCCGGGGCAGAATATGCCATCACAGGAAAAATATCTGAAAAAACAGAAGCGGCGCTCCATACTCTTTTATATCCAAGGGATGTATTTGAAAGTATGGCGGATGCCAGCTGGGGAATCAGCAGGACAACAGGAGAAAAGGAAGCGGATGACCTTGTTTTCACCAGACAGATGGCTGCATTATACAATAAGGATACCTATGACGGAAAGGAACGCGTGCTTGAGATATGCTATACCGATTTGAAGCATACATACCAAATAAAGCTTGATGATAAAGGTAGTGAGGTGCTTACTGACCAAAGCCTTGCTGCGACTACACGCATAGATACGCCTTTTACGGTATGGTCGGCTATTTCCAGAGGCGAGATAGGTGGCGCAGAGGCATTGGGAAAGCAGATGTATACGGTGACAGGTGATTTTTCCCTGATGGTAAACTGGGATAAATTTTTTGGAAGTACATCGGCAGTCAAAGAGGCAGAAAAAACATCACAAGGTGTGGAGGTACAGAAAAATCCATCCATGATGACAATGCTCATACCATGGATTACGTTTTGGATAGCAGTTTCTGTCAATACTGAAAAGGGTTCTGTGATTGCTCTTTTGGTGGCATCCGCTATACCTTTTATTATGAGAAAACATAAATTTGTAATATGGGATCAGCTCTCAATTTTTGCTGTTGCTATACTTTCTGCGATTGCAAGCCTGACAGGAGCAGGTGACATATCAACAGATATCGGATATCTGGTGTTTGGGCTGTTCTGGCTGGTTTCATGCCTGACAAAGGAGCCTTTATGCGCAACATATGTGAAATACAATTATGGCGGTGAAGCCGCACATAAAAATCCTCTCTTTATGAAGACGAATTATATACTTGCGGCGGCATGGGGAGTATTATACGTGTTGACAGCAGTGTGGACATTTCTGCTGAAAAAGGCAGGTGTTGGAGCTGCACTTATTGTCGTAAACAATCTGATGCCTGTATTGATGGGCATATTTACCGGATGGTTTGAAAAATGGTATCCTGCAAGGCTCGCAAGAGGCTCAAAAAAGCAGTAATTCGTAAGATTTTTTTAATATTTTATGTATTCTATTTACTTTAAGCTGATAGGAGAGTACTCTTTAGAAAACGTACTCATAGCAGTGCTTATAAATAAAGAAAGAGGTATATCATAATGAAGAAAAAACTCATTACAATTGTAATAGGAGCTATGCTTTGCGCCGGCTTGTTTGCAGGCTGCGGACAGAGTAGTACAAAGCAGGATAAGGCAGCTGGCACTGAAAATGCAAAGCAGGCTGAGACCAAGGATGAAGGTGAAAAGGACTCACAGGAAGAGAAGGAGCTTACAGGAACAATCGATGACATAAAGGACTTCATGTTTGTAGTGACTGATGATAAGGATACACCGTACAGCTTTACCTTCGATGAGAAGCCTGACGGACTAGAGGGTGTCGCAAGCGGAGATAAGGTGACTGTTAAGTATAAAGGTACTATTTCAGAGGTAGATCCGTTTGAGGGGAAGATAATATCTGTTGAGAAGGCAGAATAAGCTGCCGTAATCTTAGATTGTATTTTGAATGTTAATCCGCTATACTATAGCTAAGTATAGCGGATTATTTTTGTGGAGGCTTTTATGGCAAATACTTTGAAGTTACCGGTTGGAATTGATGATTTTAGAAAATTGCGGGAATCGCATTTTTATTATGTGGATAAAACAAGACTTATTGAGCAGCTTTTATTAAACTGGAGTGAAGTGACACTTTTTACACGTCCGCGCCGCTTTGGAAAAACTCTTAATATGAGCATGCTTAAGAGTTTTTTTGACATTGGCACAGATAAAGCTTTATTTGATGGCTTATATATTTCAGGTAATAAAGAGCTGTGTGATGAGTACATGGGAAAGTATCCGGTCATTTTTCTTTCACTCAAGGGTGTGGAGGGATTAACATATGAAGAAGCCTTTGAAGCATTTGTCAGGATTATGGGAAAAGAAGTAAACAGAGTTTCGTTTCTGGCTGACAGTGATAAGCTTACACAGATTGAGCGGGAACAATATAAGGGGCTTACAATTATGAAAAATGGCAGGCTTGCTTTTGACAAGGAAAAGCTCATATCTTCATTACAGCTTCTTTCGCAGCTATTGTATAAGCACTATGGAAAAAAGGTAGTTATTCTCATAGATGAGTATGATGTACCGCTCGATAAGGCATTCCAGAATGGCTATTATAAGGAGATGGTTTCTCTCATCAGAGGTCTTTTCGGGCAGGCACTAAAGACTAATGAATTTTTGCAGTTTGCGGTGCTGACAGGGTGCCTTCGTATATCAAAGGAAAGTATATTTACAGGACTCAACAATTTCAAGGTAATGTCGATTACAGATTCGCGTTTTGATGAACAGTTTGGATTTACCGATATTGAGGTAAAGAAGCTTTTGTCTGATTATGGAATGGATTCGCACTTTGACGAGGTGAAGGAATGGTATGACGGATATCACTTCGGCAGGGCAGATGTCTACTGTCCGTGGGATGTGATTAATCATGCGGATCATCTGCGTGACGACAGTGATGCAAAGCCTCAGACATATTGGATAAACAGCAGTGGAAACAGCTTGGTGAGGCGTCTTATCAACAGGGCTGATTCATCGACAAAGGATGAGATTGAGCGCCTGATTGCAGGTGAGGCGATTGAAAAAGTGATTCGTCAGGATCTGACATATGATGAGATTGAGAACAGCATTGACAATATATGGAGTGTGCTTTTTACTACAGGCTACCTTACTAAAATCGGGGAAGCAAAGCTTCCTGATAGCGAAAGCTACGCCTACATGCTTGTTATACCCAACAAAGAAGTACGTGAGGTATTTGTCCTTCAGATTCAGGAATGGTTCAAGGCGGTTGTTGCAAATGACAATGATACTATGAAGCTTCTATCAAAGGCGATTTTAGATAAAGATGAGGCGATTCTTGCAAGGCAGCTCAATATCGTGATGGGGCGCATGATAAGCATACTCGATACAAAGGCACCTGATGATATGAAGGAAAACTTTTATCATGGTCTGCTCCTAGGTTTGCTTAGAGGAAGCAATCCGGACTGGCTCATCAAGTCCAATCGTGAGTCGGGAGATGGCTTTAGTGACATACTTATAAAGCCTGAGAATCCGGATTTAGGCATTGTTATCGAGGTAAAGTATGCTAAGGAGTTTAAGGGGCTTGACGCAGCTTGTGGTGCTGCGATGGCTCAGATAAAGCAGAAGAGATATGATGAGACTCTCCGAGATGAGGGCAGGTGCGATATTTTAGCTTACGGCATCGCTTTTTGCAGGAAGAGATGCAGGGTAGCGGGAGAGAAGCTGTAGGCGCTAAATGATTAGAATGTGAATGTTTATAAAAGGGAGGATATATATTAATGAATGAATCAGGTAAAGAATCACGAGCTATTTATGTAGTTCCTGTAATATATGTGCTTGGAATGTATATGATGCCGGTTTTATTTTGGATAATATGCAATATGCAGGAATCAACAGACAGCTTTGATGCGGGCTGGATAATGGTCATGCCGATTGTTTTGGGGCTGATTAATCTGGCTGTTGTGCTCATCCTTGGGAAAAGAATAAGCAGAGTACAGCTTCTCATTTGCACAAGGATTATAAAATATGCATTAATACCGTTTTATGTAGTAGGTTGGTTTTGCATCATAGTGGCACTTCTTTTAATGCTTACACCGGTTGTTATCATGATATTTGTAGGCCCGACCGTTGCGATTGTGCTATCAGTTATTGGCTGGCTTGGGCTGTTAGGAGCAGCGCCTTTTTCTATTGCCTATATTGTAAGGGCATGCAGTGAGGGAGTACAAGGAAAGGTACTGTCTGTATTTGCAGGCATATTCCAGTTCTTTTTCACTCTGGATGTGATTTTTGTGATTATACTGGCGATGAAGGATAGGAGTTTTGTGAAAAGGCAAAAGACATATGGAGTGATTCAATGATTGAAGTGTCATAAGCAATAGAAAGAGCTCTTTGCGAGCTCTTTTATATTGTACAACATGTAATTGTAGATGATTACTGTAAGAGTGAGAGTACACCCTGATTAGACTGATTAGCCTGTGCAAGCATAGACTGACCTGCCTGAGCAAGAATGTTGTTCTTGCTGTAATTAACCATCTCTTTAGCCATATCTGTATCACGGATACGAGACTCAGCTGATGTGGTATTCTCAACAACGTTGTCGAGGTTGTTGATTGTATGCTCAAGTCTGTTCTGAACAGCACCAAGAGATGAACGCTGTGAAGATACTTTTTGGATCGCATCAGAAATACGGTCAATTGCACCTGTAGCATCTTCTTCTGTATCAACTTTAAGCCCTTTCACACCAATTCCTGCTGCACTCATAGAATCAATGTCAACAGAAATCTTGTTATCAGTGGATGAATCAGCACCTACATGCAGATTGAATGATAATTTACCATTAACATCAAACTGCTGAATATATCCTTTATTTGTGGTTTCGTCATATGTTGAAGTGGCATTTTTAACTTCAAATCCACCAGCAGCCTTTCCTTTGTCGTTTGCATAAAATTTGGTATCAGGTTGTTTGGTAACAGCTTTAAGAGCGTCTTCTGCAGATAATGCTTTACCAGTCTCATCATATAATTTAGTCACATAGGCATAATCAGTATCTTTTACAGCTAAAGTCGCTTTTCCACCTACATCCTTATAGACTTTTTTTCCTGCATCAAGAGCTGCTTTAAGAGTGTTCTGGTTAAGCGCAGTTTTTTTTGTGTCGCCTTCAGCATATAAAGTTACTCCATCGGCAATTGCATAGCCTGATTTCATAAAGGAAGCTTTATCAGCAGTTTTTGTATCACCTTTTAATAGATATGTCTCATTAAACTTTGTTGTTGCAGATACACGATCAATCTCTTTTGTAAGCTGGTCAACCTCATCTTGAATAGCTTTTCTATCTGTTGTAGAGTTTGTTCCATTTGCAGACTGTGTAGCTAGCTCATTCATACGCTGGAGCATTGAGTGAACCTCTGTGAGAGCACCTTCTGCTGTCTGTACTGCAGAAACACCATCCTGAGCATTTGTTGAAGCTCTATCAAGACCTTTAATCTGTTTTCTCATCTTTTCAGAAATAGAAAGTCCAGCTGCATCATCAGCTGCACGGTTAATCTTATAACCAGATGAAAGCTTCTCTGTGCTCTTTGACTGTGCGCTTGTTGTTACGTTAAGCATTCTGTTGGCATTTGCTGCCTGCATATTGTGTTGTACTACCATAATATGTACCTCCATGTATTATATTATTTTAAGTTTTCCGGGTAAAATCCATTTTATCCGGCATGTTATGAAATTTTCACTATGAGCATGTGCCTAGGTTCACATGTCCATGTATGGTGAAACACAATGGATAATGAGTTTCATCAATTAGATAACAACGTCCCTAAACACAGAGTCGCGTTCATCCTGCTCGATTCCCAGGTATCGTTTTGTGATTTCAAATGACGAGTGCTGATATATGTCCATTAAAAGAACCGGTGATGTGCCTTGCTTCCAAGCATAGTAGCCAAAGGTTTTGCGCAGTGAGTGTGGACTGATTACACCCTCAATTTCACATGAAACAGCTGCATTATGCACAATTCGATATGCTGTTGAACGTGATATATGCTGATTATCAGCATTTGAGAACAAAAATGTGTCAGGTAAAAATTTGATTATCGCATTTGATTTGTACCAGCTTAGAGAGTTGATTATCCTTGAATTTAGAAATATAACAGATTGCTTAGTTGTCTTTTGCTCGGTCAATTTAACATGAGTGCGAAAACAGCCATTATCAAAATTGTAGACATCATTCCATGTGAATTTCAGCAAATCCGACACCCGAAGAGCAGTATTTAGCCCTAATGAAATAAATATATAGTTTCTGGGATTATATTCTTCCTCAATATAGAAGTTTTTAAATCTATCGAGCTTTTCTTTGTTTTTAATGGGTTGTGATTTATTCATTGCAATCTCCTTTGTGTAAAATACTATGTTTTTTGTTCCATATTACGACAAAAATGAATTGCAATTCGGATAGATTAGGCGATATTAAAAATCTTAAACAAAGGCGAAATGCCTGAAAACACTGGATTTTTACTTAGTTTTAGAAGAAATCAGAAATATATTTCTAAAAAATAGTACAAAATTTCTAAAAAGGGGTTAAGCATTTTAAATCTATGCCGAAATATATGGTGTAAACGGAATGAAACACATTATCCATTGTGTTTCACCACATGTGGACATGTGAACCTAGGCACATGCCCATAGTGAAAATTTCATAACATGCCGGATAAAATGGATTTTATCCGGAACAAAATAACAATACATGGAGGTACATATTATGGTAGTACAACACAATATGCAGGCAGCAAATGCCAACAGAATGCTTAACGTAACAACAGGTCAGCAGGCTAAATCTACAGAGAAGCTCTCTTCTGGTTACAGAATTAACCGTGCAGCAGATGATGCAGCAGGACTTACAATTTCTGAGAAGATGAGAAAGCAGATTAAAGGACTTGATCGTGCTTCAACTAACGCAGAGGATGGTGTATCTGCAGTACAGACAGCCGAGGGTGCTCTTACAGAGGTTCACTCAATGCTTCAGCGTATGAACGAGCTTGCTACACAGGCAGCTAATGGTACAAACAGTGAGTCTGATCGTTCAGCTATCCAGGATGAGATTTCACAGCTTACAACTGAGGTTGATCGTGTTGCTGAGACTACAAAGTTCAATGAGACATATCTTTTAAAGGGCAACACAGATGGGTCTTCATCTGTACAAAATGTAAATGCTCATGATGCAGGTCTTGCAGGAAAGTTAGGAGAGTCTGTAAACGGAAAGACAACTTTCACAGCTGATACTATTAAAGTTGGAAGTAAGGTTACAATTGCTGGTACACAGTATAATATTGTTGATTCATCTAAAACATCAGATTATACATCTATTAAAGGGTATACAGCACCAGCTGCAGGCGATAAGATTTCACAGGATGGAAAGATTTATACATATGTTGCAGCTAATAAAACCACACCTAATGGCGCAACCGCTGGAGCGGCAGGATGGTTTGCAGATGACAATAAGACGGATACTGCAGATACACTAACAATGAAAGAGGGTTCCAAATTAACAACAAAGGCTGATGGAAAAACCACTACGTTGGTGGGAGATGCTAATACTGATTTAGGAACTGCTGCGTCAGCTACACCTACATGGGCAACTGGGGATACTTTAGTTCATGATGGAAAAACCTATACGAAGACTGCCACTACTAATCAGTGGAAGGATGAGGAAGGTAATCTTACTACAAATGCAAATTTGGCAGCTGCTGGTGACACTTATACTATTAAACTTACCGGAAAATCAGGTCAGATTGATAATGGTGGAATTTCAACAGTAGAGAATGTTCAGGATAAAATCAAAGAATTAGCTGAAAACGATACTGTAACAATAAAAAAATCTGCAGATGATGCAGGAAAAGCATATACTGTTGGTGTAACTACAAAAGATGATGGCACTGCATATACTGCAGATGACATTGCAGCCTTGGTAAAAGATGGTATGTATGTTAATGATGGAACAAATACATATTACACTGTTCCAAAGGCATCAAATGATGACAAGGATATAACATTACAGGATGCATACAAGAAGATGGCTGAGGAACTTGAAAGTGCAAGTTCTATTGGTGCTGATAAGGCTGCTTCCGTAAAGAATAATGGTGATGGAACATTCGAGATTACTCAGGGAACTGTTGAAGTCAAGAATTCACTTTCATTTAACTTACATGTAGGCGCAGATGCAGATATGACAAATAAGATTAATGTAAACATTGATTCTATGAACTCTGCAAGTCTTGGTATCAAGGGTCTTAATGTAAAAGATACTACTGGAACAGCTGCAACATACGCAATTGATGCAATTGCAGATGCTATCTCAAAGGTATCATCACAGAGATCTTCACTTGGTGCAGTTCAGAATCGTCTCGAGCATACAATCTCTAACGTAGACAACGTTGTTGAGAATACTACATCAGCTGAGTCTCGTATCCGTGATACAGATATGGCTTCTGAGATGGTTAACTACAGCAAGAATAACATTCTTGCTCAGGCTGGACAGTCTATGCTTGCACAGGCTAATCAGTCAAACCAGGGTGTACTCTCACTCCTTCAGTAATTACAACTACTATATGATTTACTTTGCAAAAGGAACCTTCGGGTTCCTTTTGTTGTTATATACCTCCATACAATCCATACATGAGATAATATTTATGCTTGCCAATTTATAGCTGTAAATAGTATAATAAAGTTGACATCGATTTCTCCTTAGATATTAAGCGTGTGATTATCAAAAGGAGTACTATATGAAATTAAATAAAAAATACAAGGATAGATTGTTCTGTCTTTTATTTGGAAATGAAGAATACAAGGAGAACATATTATCTTTGTATA
>ERZ1673730.1921-NODE-1921-length-12057-cov-8.063656_pt1 | contig 12057 bp, 7 predicted proteins | sample MGYA00580200_ERZ1673730 | MGnify/ENA primary metagenome ERZ1673730 (study PRJEB41218, sample SAMN15661761) | gut metagenome | host: Homo sapiens | place: Canada: London | collected 2015-08-20/2019-03-30 | study: EMG produced TPA metagenomics assembly of...
TCACGTACGGTTCTTAGGGGAGAAGGGGGCAGTAATGCCCTTGACTTACCCGATGTGCAGAAGCAGGGCGACTTCTTTGTGGAATCACCTATTATTTTGTTTGCCAGCATTATATGGTATCTCAAAATCTATCAAGGCGGCAAATACTGCACGTTCCCCCATGCGATTGAGTTCCTGAACCGCCGCTATGAGGATATTTTCCCGATACTGACCTCTTACCCGGAATTGGAAAACTATCTTTCTCCGTTCATGGACGCATGGCTCGGAGGGGCTGCGGAGCAGTTGATGGGGCAGATAGCAAGCGCGAAAATCCCTTTGTCAAGGATGATTTCCCCGCAGCTCTATTGGGTGATGTCGGACAGCGAGTTCACGCTGGACATCAACAACCCCGAAGAACCGAAAATACTCTGTGTGGGCAACAATCCCGACCGTCAGAATATCTACGGGGCCGCTCTCGGTCTGTATAACTCCCGTATCGTGAAACTCATCAACAAGAAAGGGATGCTGAAGTCGTCGGTCATCATCGACGAGCTGCCCACGATTTATTTCAAGGGGTTGGACAACCTTATCGCCACCGCGCGAAGCAACAAGGTTGCCGTGTGTCTGGGCTTTCAGGATTTTAGCCAGTTGGTGCGCGACTACGGTGATAAAGAAGCGAAGGTCGTGATGAACACCGTCGGCAATATCTTTTCCGGTCAGGTGGTGGGTGAAACCGCCAAGACGCTTTCCGAACGCTTCGGTAAGGTGTTGCAGAAACGGCAGTCCATTTCCATCAACCGGCAGGATGTTTCCACCTCCATCAACACGCAGATGGATTCACTCATCCCGCCGAGCAAGATTTCCGGCTTGACGCAGGGTATGTTTGTCGGTTCGGTGTCCGACAACTTCAACGAGCGTATCGAGCAGAAGATTTTCCATTGCGAGATTGTCGTGGATACCGAGAAGGTGAGGCGCGAGGAGAAAGCCTACAAGAAAATCCCCGTCATTACCGACTTTACGGACGGGGACGGCAACGACCGCATGAAGGAAACGGTTCAGGCGAATTACAGGCGCATCAAGGAGGAAGTGAAGCAGATTGTTCAAGAGGAACTGGAACGTATCGCAAATGATGAAAACTTGAAACACCTGTTGCAGCAGAAATAACAGATTCCTTTATATGTGAAAAAGGGGATGTGTCAAAACACCCAAAATATGAAAATTACCCCTGTCACAGATATCTGTAGCAAGGGTAATTTTGTTAAAAAGAGAGTTTTGACACCCTCTTTTTATTCTCAGATTTGAGATGCTTGTTGATGGTGGTAATGGCAAGCGTCAGCAAATAATTTTTCAGCTCTGTATCGTCTTTAAGCAGTATGCTGTATTCTTCGGCAAACATTCTCAACAGTCTGGTTCTGAGTTTCGACATTTCTTCACCGAAAGGTATCTGTCGGTTTTCTTGCCAATACTCAATCACTACGGAAGATACCAGCCACTTGAACTCGGATTTCATCTCTTTGCCGAGTTTCTTGAAGCGGATTTGTTCGCTAATTGGCGGCTCGTTGTATGGCATTATGTCTGCCGGGTCATAAACGGATATACTGCCGATACCATAATCCATGATTATCGGTAAATCAGTTTTTACATCATTCTTATGTTTCTTCTTTTTAGCCATACCCGTTATTGTTGCAGGAAACCTTTACCTTTATCAGTAAGATAGTATTTCTGTTGCGGACTCTTGGAGCCTATGGGATAAAGTGAAAGGACCAAACCGGAATTTATTGCCGGATGGATATAGTTCTTTAAGAAATTCCTTTTATCTTTCATTCCCGTTTTCTCCATGATTTCTTTAGCAGAGAGAGTGTTGTTCCCAATAGCAGACAACAGTTTTCCTAACTGTGGGGTTACTGTGGGGTTACTATAGGGTTGCTGTGGGGTTGCTGTGGGGTCTTGTCCTACTGTAGTTCTTGTATAATGAAACACAATCCATACAGCATTGCCGTCGGTATGAAACTCCGGATCCGGAATACCGACACGGCGACATTCGTTTACCATAAGGGCTATGCCACGTCCCCAACTCTCCAATACTGCACTTTTGTACAGCACATTGGCTACTATCAGATTTTGTGGTTCGGAATTGTGGCCACCCAACAGTTTCTCAATGGTAATATCAGGCGGAAATGTTCCGCTGTTTTCAATCTCCACGCGGTCATCATAGATAGCAATCCCGACTGAACTGCCGGGGCGATGGTAAACACGATGTGCAAAAGCATTTATGCAACATTCTCTCAATGCCTTATATGGCACATTCAGTTCCTCTTCTCTGTACAAACCTTCAATTTTACCGGAAAGGGACAAATGCTTGAAGAAAAATGCCATTGCAGCATCCAGCAAGTTGAATATATTGCCTGTCACACGCTGATTATCTAAAAATTCATCTTTTGTCGTTCCTTTGAACCGGGCTAAACGGAGCAGACATTGGGGATAATGGTAGAAGTTTCGTCCGAATAGGACAACGGAAGCATTGTTCAGCTTTCCATCATTCAACAAGTCAAATTTTTCAAGGATGGTTCGGACATCCTCCTGCATAGAACCTTCCGGCAAACGTCCGCCTCTGATTCCTCCACGTACTGCGCCCAAGATTGCCGTTTCGTCAAGGTCGGATATTTTCAAGCTGGGATTTTGCATGGAATCCCAAGCATAGGTTCCGCCTCGCTGCATAACCAACAGGTTGTATATACCCTGCGGCATGGCAGATGTAACGCTCTCTATCCGTTGATAAGCCCTCCCCTTATAGGTGAACGGGCGCATATATCGTTGTTCTTCCGCTGATAAAGCTATAACACTTTTGTTCGTTCCCGGAATGTCTGTATAGGATATATCAATGGTCGCAAACGGCTCGATTCGTCTGATGGTTTCCGCAATATCGCGCTTCGTCTTGTCGCTCACTTCCTGACCGATAATCTTTCCCTTGTCGGTTACACCGAACAGCACCGTGCCGCCCGTACCGTTCAGGAAGGCACAAAGAGTTTCCATTCCACGCTCCAACTGCCCGGTAGTTTCTTTGAACTCAACTGTCCCGCCTTCGGCTCCGGCAATCAGTCCGTTCAATATTTCGAGGTTATCTATTTTCATCCGTCATTGATTAATACTTGCAAAGTTAATGATTTTAATCGGCTTTCCGGCAGATAATAGAGTGATTGTAAATGAAGAAGGATAAGAAACCGTATAATCCGGCCGCTTATCCTTTGTTTGGCATTCGTTTATCTCCTCATCCGCTCCAATTCATCGTCATGTCGCATCTTCGCGTTCAGTTTGTCCTGCATCTTTTCAAGGAAGTAGGTGCGACTGTCGCTTTTCCTGCGTTTGATGTCCGTATAGAAGCGGTAGCAGTCTTTGGACTCCACACCGAAAAAGGAATAGAGGACAGGGGCAAGCTCTTTCAGCGAGGCCTTGCCGCCATTGATGCAGCCGGTGGCGTAGAGGGCATAGATTAGCTCTACCAACTCGACGGCATTACCGGTCCATTGCAGGGCTGGGACTGTGGCTTTGGTTTCGGATGTGGATGTTAGTGGTGGCACGGAGGTAATTGCAGAAGCGGATACTATCTTCTGCATCTTTCGGATGAAGGATAACGCCTTGCGGATATACACAGTGACGACATTCTCCTCCGATACCGACAAGTTCTGTGGATGGTGCTGTAATTCGATTTCGGCAAAAGCCAACGCCACAATAATATGCTTGGCATCATTGCCGCCGTAGCACAGGTTTATTACTTCCTGCACGAATCCGCCGTATGCCGTTTCCGTGCTACCGTTGTCTTTTCCGTTTATCATGGCGAAAAACTGTGTTTCCGCCAGTATGAGATGGTTCATTCTCTTTTCTGTTTTGAGGGTTTACACTTGTTTATCAGTGTGCGCACACTGATATATGGTGCAAATCATAGCCCTAAACACGAGAAAAGATTGTGAGAAAATTGTACTACATTGTTTTTCAGAAAGATAAAATTCAAAAATAATTTTATCCTTGATTGCATCCCTTGTGAAATGTGTTCAGATTCTGAACATGTGTTCACTTTCTGAGCACGGAAATCCCGCCAAGATGTTCATAATCTGAACATTTTATGCCCGTGGCTCTTTATGATAGGTAAGCCGGATTACTCCGTCCCTATAAGTTTTGTTCTCCATAAGCCGCCAGTCATTCATAGGTAGTGCTGACTTGAAAAAATGCGCTCCGTTTCCGTCGATGGTTGGAACAACGTATAGTATGATTTCATCTATCACGTTCATCCGTAACAGTCCGTTGGCATATTCGGTATTCCCGGCAGTTACTTCCAACAAATGACAAATGCTTCCACCTTCCTCCCTCCATTCTTGAAGCACGGATACCGAATAGTCGGATGTCAGCTTATACAGGGCATTGGCACGTATTTCATCCATACCGTAATCTTCGGTTTGAAGCAACCGCTTCCGGGGATGCAGTTTCATCGGACAGCCATCTATTGAGATAACGGCAAGTAATTGTATTTTCGCCATAACGTATTTTCTTTCCTTTTTGGCGAGGCAAAAAAGTAGCGTGCAATTCACACTACTTTCAAGCGATGGCTCTGGTAAAGCCTTTACGGAGAGTACGTGAATGCACGCTATGCGTAAGCATAGCATAAGCATCACGCAATCGTCTCCGTAGTTTCAATTTACCAGATTTTCGCTTGAAACGCCTTGCGGTCTTATGTCTATATCATCGGCGAAAAGTTACCCGATCGCCTGCTATTTTCTGAAATACAATTGCAAAGTTAATCAATTATTGCCATTTACAGCCATACTCCGGTCAGTTTTCTTCATTCAATCCATACTCTACCAATTTATTATACAGCGTTGTCCTGCCGATACCCAGTATCTTTGCAGCCATTTTCTTGTTACCGGCTGCTTGTTTCAAAGCACGCAGGATACGTCCTCTTTCTTCATCCCCGCTCTTCAATGTAAAACAAGCGGAAGTAGCGGACGGTTCATTGTCAAGTTCCAAATCGGCTTCGGTTATCATATCGCCTTCTGATTGCAGGACTGCCGTCTGTATCTTCTGTTTCAACTCGCGCACGTTGCCCGGCCACGCATGGGCGAGCAGGGCATTACGGGCAGATGCGGCAAACCCTTTTACTTCACGTTCCAACTCACGGTTTGCCATTTCACGGAAGAACTCGGCCAATGGCATGATGTCTTCCGGGCAGTCGCGCAAGGGCGGCATGGTTATCACATACTCCTGCAAGCGATAGAGCAAATCCTGCCGGAACCGCTTTTCCGTTACGGCTTTCTGCAAATCCTCGTTGGTTGCAGCCACTATCCTCACGTTGGCTGTTTTGTCCTCCTTTGCACCGACGGGACGGTAACGGCGTTCCTGTATGGCGCGGAGCAGCATCTGTTGCATCTCCATTGTTAGGTTGCCCACTTCGTCAAGGAACAGCGTGCCGCCATCCGCTTCCAGAAAATACCCCGTCTTGTTTGCTTCGGCACCAGTAAACGCACCCTTGACGTGTCCGAAGAAGGCGGATTGTATCAATGACGGGGACAAGGCTCCGCAGTCCACTGCCACAAAAGGTTTATCGGCAAGTTTGCTTTGTTGGTGTATATGTTGTGCGATATGTTCCTTGCCCGTACCGTTCTCGCCCAGTATCAGCACGCTCATCCGGGTGGTGGCTACAAGGCGCACACGTTTCTTGATTTTCTGATAGGCTTCGCCCTGCCGGACGAATATCGGAATGTTCCATTGTAGTCGCTTTTCATGTTCTTTTTGCAGGGTGCGGATAAGCGGTATCAGTTTATCCTCCAACAACTGTTTCTGTATGTAATCCTTTGAGCCGAGCTTCATACTTTCCACTGCCGTATGCACCTCCCCGTAATTGGTCATAACGATAAACACCTGCTGTTTGTCGTTGGCACGCATCCACCGTAACAACTCTATGCTTTCACCGTCGGGGAGGCGTAGGTCGGCAACGACAATATCATCCACCTCTGACTTTGCCAATAGTTTCTTGGCAGTGGCAAGATTATATGCCGACATAGTATCGAAGCTGTCTTTCTTCAGCAGGTTGCAGACATAATCGTTATAGACGGGGTTGTCCTCAATCACAAATACTTTCATCCGACAACCTCCTTTCCTTTTGCGCAAGTTCTATGATAACTGTTCCCATACGAAGCATGGCATCCACGCATTTCCGCAATTCCATTTCGGAACATTCAGATTCTTGATGCAGCAGTTCATACAGGTTCCACAAGGGTTTGTCAGCACGGATAACAGCCCATGAACTTCGCTGACGGTGCATCCATTCGTCCAACGCCTTGCGGTCATTCCTCTCCATGATTTCCCGGACAGCCTGCATATCCTTTTCTGTTTCGGTTATCAAACGGTCGAGCATCGCCCGTTTGTCACCATATGCAAGCAGAGAGGACAAGTCGGGAAGTTCATCCTTGTCCGTACTTGTCAAAAGGCATTTGTCTGATACAGCAACCAGTTCGGAAATGGAAAATGGCTTGAACAGGCAGGCGGTAAATCCATTTTCCAACAGCTCCTCTTCGCTGCAACTGCCGGAGGCGGTCGCCACGACAATGGGAATCTCTTTCGAGTTGCTGACACTTGACGAGCGTAACAACTCCAACACCTCATAGCCGTTAATCTCCGGCATTTTCATATCGGTTATCATGAGGTCGTATGTGTGCTGCCGCATGGCTTCCATTGCATCGCCAATAGTGGTGAACGTGTCGCAATGCACACCTATACCAGCATACATTTCCTTTGTCATGGATAATACCATCGGATTGTCGTCCAATACGATGACAGAATAAGGTCTTTCTATATGAGCCAGACTTTCTGCGGCTGTCTGTTCTTCAATACCAATATCGGCAGTGTTCATTGGCAACTCCACAGTAAAACGACTGCCTTCTCCTTTTTCGCTTTCCAAGCGTATAGTGCCGCCAAGCATCCCGACTATCTGTTTCACAATGCTTAACCCCAATCCGAAACCGTCTTGCGTGGCGGCGTTGGAAAGCCGCTCGAACGCTCCGAACACTCGCTGTTGTTCTTCCGCACTCATGCCGGTTCCGGTGTCCTCTACTACAAGGGTCAGCCTATTGCCGTCATAGCTTATGACAAGTGAAACGCTTCCGGCATTCGTGAACTTGACGGCATTGCCCAGCAGGTTGTCGCATATCTGTATGATGCGCTCCTTGTCGCCATTCAGGATAATACCCTCCGGGCACTCGATGGTAAGTTTAAGATCTTTTGCTTCTGCTTGTTGCGTAAACTCCGTTTGCAACAGCTCCGCGATGTTTTCCAAACGAAACGGACGGACATTCGCCTGTTCCTTGCCGCTGTCCAAGCGGAAGAAGTCAAGCAGGGAGTTGAGCATGTCGGTCATTCTCTTGGAGGCTTGCAGGATATTGTCCGCATAACCGCTTATCTTTTCTTCTTCGTTGTCCTGCATCAGTTCCGCATATCCATGTATGGCAGTCAGTGGTGTGCGTAGCTCGTGGGTGATGGTGTGCATCGCTTTCTTGCGTGAGGCTATCAACGATTCGTTTTGTTTTACGGACTTTTGCAGTTGCCCGATTAAATCTGTTGTCTTACGTTTGTACTGCTTGATGCGGGTGGCATAGCGGTGAATGATGATGTATGAAATAATGAGCAACAGCAGCATGACACCCGTTATGATACCTACCTGCAAGAACGACTTTTCACGCATAGCGGATATTTCCGCCTCACGTTCCTGCAAGTCAGCCTGCACCTTGTGGTCCATCTGCTGGATAAGGGTTTGCAGTTGGCGGTTCAGTTCCGCATTGCGGCTGGCAAGGCTGTCGGCATATTCCGACAGACGATGGCTCTGGGCACGTTGTTGCGCTATCATATCACGGTTCAGTGTGTAGAGCATCGTGGTGGTCGTCGTCGGAGGTGCTTCCTGTTTCTTGCCGAACAACCCGAGAAAACCTTTCCTCCTCTGTTTCTTCGGCTCTTCCTGCCTGCTCGTTTGCACTATCACCGGCACCTGCTTGGCTATCCGGCGGTTGATGTCCGCCTGTTGTTCCAGAGCCTCCATGATGGCGCACAGCCGCTTTTCCTTGTCCTCCAGCAAGTGGCGCACGCTGTCTATGCGCACCGATTCGTAATGGCTCTTGAAGCGGCAAAGCATACTATCCACCGCCATCCGTTGCCGCCGGTATGCCGCCACATCCTTATCGTCCCATTCCAGCACCGACTCGCCCAAAAGTGACAATTCCACCACACCCACATACGCATCGTGTGTTTCCTTGCGGAAGCGGTTGATTTCACGGTTCTCCCGTTCCAGCAACTCCAAGTCGCGCCATTCGCCGAGCCACGTGCAGATGATGCCGCCCACCAGCAGAACTATCAACAGATAGCCTGCGGCAAGCAGCTTGCGGAAATGCTTGGTAGTGGTAACGAATTGTTCGCTCATTTGCTGTTTGTGTAAATACCGTTATTCAACATACGCATATAGGTCGTGGAACTTCGCAGGTTCATGGATGAGAATGGCGGCCATGCTACCGATGACCGCCATAAGTAATGCTCTCCGGAGTCTCCTGAACCTTAAAATTGACGCAAACCTCCATGACATCATCCGCATCCGGTTTTATGTTGCTCATCTGCATCTGGAGATTGGCTCTTTGTGGGCTGGATAACAATAAGTTGTTTTCCGGAATCTGTGATTCCACGCTTCCGACCTTCGCCTTGAACTTTATCTGCACATTATCCATCGCAAGATAATGATGGGATATCAAAGCTATAAGTGGAATATCAATAGTCTTGTCTCCAACCATGATTTTTTTCGATTGGAACGTATTTGCGTTATTTGCATTTGTTCCTTCAAAAAGTCTGGTCAGATTTTGTATCTGATGATTCTGCAATGTATCTTGTGCACAGTTTACGGCGTATTGCAAACCATTCATAATATCAGAGAATGAATTGGTTTGAACACTGTCCGGCTTACAGCTTCCATATTTACACTGGAGTCTATATTATTATTAACAATGCCTTGATGCCAAAACCTATATGGTGGATTCTCCGTGTGTTCCAGCACGTCCTCCTTTTTTTATTGGGGTTATACTTCGGTTAATGTTCGTTGCGGGCGGAACATTTCCGCCCGCAACGGCTTACTGCTTCCTCAAGGTAGGCAATGCTCCTTTAAGTTCGTAACGCCACTTTGAGCCTGCGTTCTGCAAGGCGGTGTTCATGGCATCAACGGCTTTCTGCCAGGTAACGTCAGTGCCGTCCACCTTCGTGGCTCCGGTGCTTTCCCTATTGTAGCCGATGCCTTGTTCATGATTGTTCTTCCAATAGCCGGCGGTCACGGTGGTGTAGTTATTTCCCAAAAAGCCGCCGATATGTACTTTGCCAGTGCTACTACCCGTACTGGTTACGTTGCCCGTGGCATAGCAGGCAAGGAGGCTGCTTCCTGCGTTCATTCCCACCAGACTGCCGCCAGCGATATTCTTTGCGGGGTTTATTTCTATGGTCACGTTGCCCGTGGCATAGCAAGCGGTCAGGGTGGCACTCGAATTCGTCTGACCTGCCACGCCGCCGACATCGACCGTTCCCTTCACTGTGGCCGAGGAACTGCATCCGGTGATGGAACCGCCTATTTGAGCACCCACCACACCGCCGACATACACCGTGCCGCTGACGCTGCCCGACACCGAGCAGTTTTCAATGGTGCCCCAGCTATATCCTACCACGCCGCCAATACTGCCGCCATATATTTGATTGCTTGTTATCTGTACGCCCTCCATCACCACGTTCTTCACCGTACCAGCTCTATTGAGCCAGCCGAACAGACCCGCATATTCGTCATTTGTCGTAAAGGTCAGCCCCGTAATGGTATGGCCGCCACCGTCGAAGGTGCCTTTGTATGAGTTGTCGTAGTCTGTGCCTATCGGTGTCCAGTCTTTGCCTGTGAGGTCAATGTCTGTGTCGAGGGTAATGTTAATGTCGCTCTTACCTCCGTTCACTAATTTGGCTATATTCATCAGGCCGTCGGCGGAGGTCACGGTGTAGCTGCCGTCGCTCTCTATGGTATAGCCCAGGTCTTTTGCCGCAGCGAGGGAGACGGTGTAGGTATATTCACCGCCCGCCTGCCAGTCGGTAGCATTCTTCATCTTATAAACGAAGACCTTGCCGTTGGTGAAGGTGCAGGTGATAAAGGTCGTGCCAGCTTCCACACTTTGCGGGGCTACGAGGGCGATGTAGGTGTTGCTGCCCTTGTCATACGGGACGATTATATCCGGGTTGTCGCCTTCGGTGGAGAGCCCCGTCAGCTGCACGGATGCCAGCCCCTCGGTGTAGTCCGTCAGAACGATGGTTACCCGCGCCGTGCGGTGGGTGAAGCGGAGCGTGGGGCTGCCGTAGGTCACCGTCTGTCCGTCGGCTACGATGAGGTCGCTGCCCTCAAAGTCCTTCTGGGTACTTTGGTTGGCTTTTACCTTCACAGCAGGCGGGGTTGTCTCGCCAGCGGTGTAGGGCCACCACGCCGTAACGGTGATGTCGTTGTGGTTGGTCCAGTAGTACGGGTCGGTGGAGGTCAGCGTGGCGCTGGCGGGGTCGGCGGTGGAGGGCGTCACGTCGTATGCCTTCACCGTACCGTCCATCAGGACTGCCACGCTCTGCACACCCTCCCAATTGCCATCTGCTGGGGCACGGGTGCCGGCGATGGCTGTCGCAGCGGGGTTCAGCCCCGTGGCGGTGAAGACGATGGATGTGCCTTCCGCCCCTTCCGGTAGGAAGCCCGCTTCGTCCTGTGTGCAGGCGCCCAATAAGAGGGCGAGCGCTGCAAGTGCAAAAAATCTTATCCTCATAATATCTGTTATTTTATTACTCTGGTTCTTTTCGTTGCGGGCAGAACTTTTCCGCCCGACGGTTTACTGCTTCATCAAGGTAGGCAATGCTCCTTTAAGTTCGTAACGCCACTCTGAGCCTGCGTTCTGCAAGGCGGTGTTCATGGCATCAACGGCTTTCTGCCAGGTAACGTCAGTGCCGTCCACCTTCGTGGCTTTGGTGCTACTCCTATTGTAGCTGATACCTTGTTCATGATTGTTCTTCCAATAGCAGGCGGTCACGGTAATGTAGTTATCTCCCAAAAAGCCGCCGATATGCACATTGCCAGTGCCACTACCCGTACTGGTTACGTTGCCCGTGGCATAGCAGGAAAGGAGGCTTATTCCGTCGTTGAATCCTACCAGACCGCCGCCAGAGATATTCTGTCTGGGGTCTATTTCTATGGTCACGTTGCCTGTGGCATAGCAAGCGGTCAAGGTGGCACCAAAAATCGTCTGACCTGCCACGCCGCCGACATTGAGCGTTCCCTTCACTGTGGCAGAGGAACTGCATCCGGTGATGGAATGGTCCCTTTGAGCACCCACCAGACCGCCGACGCTCACCGTGCCGCTAATGCTGCCCGACACCGAGCAGTTTTCAATGGTGCCCCAGCTATATCCTGCCACGCCGCCGGCATAACCCGACCTGTGATTGCATGTTATCTGTATGCCATCCATCACCACATTCTTCACCGTAGCGGCGCCATTATTGAAATTACCGAGATAGCCGAACAGACCCGCATATTCGTCATTTGTCGTAACGGTTAGCCCCGTGATGGTATGACCGCCGCCGTCGAAGGTGCCGGTGTATGAGTTTTCGTAGTCTGTGCCTATCGGCGTCCAGACTTTGCCTGTGAGGTCAATGTCGGCGGTGAGGGTAATGTTAATGTCGGTCTTACCTCCGTTCACTAATTCGGCTACATTCATCAGGCCGTCGGCGTTATAGACCGTGTAGGTATTGGTGTTGCTGTCGTAGATGTAGCCCAAATCCTCAGCCTCACCACTCTCGCCGCCGCCGTCAGCCCAGCTGCCGATGGTGCAACCCTCTAACGTCAAGCCGGTGGCGTTCACCTTGACGGTGTATTTATAGCAGTTACCAGCCTCTAATACGACGTTGTTCTGCGGACGGAAGTAGAAGGTGCCGCCGCCGAGTTTCACCTTGACGAACGGCTTGCCTGCCGCAACGGTCTGCGGGGCGGTCAGTGCCTCG
>ERZ1673730.1923-NODE-1923-length-12047-cov-4.422698_pt1 | contig 12047 bp, 10 predicted proteins | sample MGYA00580200_ERZ1673730 | MGnify/ENA primary metagenome ERZ1673730 (study PRJEB41218, sample SAMN15661761) | gut metagenome | host: Homo sapiens | place: Canada: London | collected 2015-08-20/2019-03-30 | study: EMG produced TPA metagenomics assembly of...
TTTTTTACGGAAGATGTGGATAACCTGCGCTATCACGAGTTGTGCATCTACTTTCTGATGGATGTTTCGGAAACGGATTTGCTGAAAAGCGGCGATAGATTTATCAGGACAGAGGGCCTGCATACCCATGCGTTTGAGTGGCTGGAGTTCAGCAGATTGAAGGACGAATATTTCTATCCGCTGTTCCTGAAGGAAGAAATTTTCCGTATTCCAAACGAGCTTACCCTTCGCACTGAAATTGAGTAGGGCCGTGGCAGGGCGTTTGAATAAAGCAGAAAACGGGATTTGACGGAGGTGCTTGACGTGGAGATAACCGAAATTTCAAAAATTTATCAGGTGCGGAGGCTGGGCCTGGATGACGTGGGCGCCATCTATGAGCTGTGCCGCGAAAACCGGATTTTTTACCGGTATCATGAGCCCTTTGTGACAAAGGAGAGCATATTGGACGACATGGAGGCCCTGCCGCCGGGAAAAAGCCGCGAGGACAAATATTACGTCGGCTTTTTTGACGGCGGGTCCCTGGTGGCCATTATGGACCTGATCCTGGGCTATCCCGAAAAAAGCATCGCCTTCATCGGCCTGTTCATGACCGACGTGCGGTATCAGCACCGGGGCGTGGGTTCACAGATCATCAGCGGGCTTGCGGCGTATCTTTCCGCCTGCGGCTGCGAAAAAATACGTCTGGGGGTGGACAAGGGCAATCCCCAGAGCCATGCTTTCTGGACGAAAAATCGTTTCCAGACCATAGGCGAGGCCCGGTACATTGTCATGGAGCGGGAGATATGACGCACAGGCGGGAGAGCCGGAAACAGGAGGAGAAAAGATGCTGCTGAAAATCACAGACGGTCAGGCGCTGGACGAGAGAAAGCTGATGGATGTCTACGCCGAAAGCAACCTGGAAAACACGGACTTTTTCTGCCCGGAGGAGCCGGACAAGGAGGCGGCCGTCCGCATGGTGGAGTCCGGATTTCTGGACTTTCTGAAAAATGAGTTCTTCAAGGAGCCGCAGGCCGTTTGCTGGGTCCTTGAGGAGGACGGCGTGTGGGTCAGCGCCCTGAGGACCTGTAAGATTCCGGAGGGGCCGTATTACCTGGAGGCCCTGGAGACGCGCCCGGACCGGAGACGGCAGGGATACGGCGTCCGGCTCCTTTCGGAGGTCCTGGACGCAATGAAGGCGGAGGGGCCGTTCCGGCTCTGCGACTGCGTGGGGAAAAAGAACGCCGCGTCCCTGAAGGCCCACGAAAAATGCGGCTTCCGGATCGTGTCGGAGCAGGGCTGCGATTACCTGCATCAGGAGGCGGATGACCGGGATTTCGGGCTGGAATACCGCTATGAAAGGCCGTGACGGCCGCCGACAAAACAAAAGCACCAGGCAGGGGCAAGCCCTGTCTGGTGTTTTTACTATGCAATCAGCTGTGCATGGGGCAGCCGTGGGAGGTGGGACCCCGGCGCTGGGCCCGGACCTGGATCATCTCACCGGCGATGCTGACGGCGATCTCCTCCGGCGTCACCGCCAGGATGGGAGTGCCGATGGGGGTGTGCACCAGGTCGATGGAGGACTGAGGGATGCCCGCCTCCAGCAGCCGCTGGTTCACCGACGCCGTTTTCCGCCGGGAGCCGATGACCCCCACATAGGCAAAGTCCCCCCGAAGGGTCTGTTCCTCCACCTGGAAATCCCGGACATGGCCACTGGTCATGATGACCACAAAGTCCTCGTCGGTGATGGTCAGATAGTCGCTGATGCGGGTAAAGTCCCCGCAGATCACCTGCTCCGCCGTGGGGAACAGCCGGGTGTTGGCCAGCTCCGGCCGGTCGTCGAACACCACCGGGCGGAAGCCGATGGTGGTCAGCAGGGGGCTCAGGGCCTGGGAGATATGCCCCGCGCCGAACAGCAGGGCCCGCTGGCCGATGGGCAGGGGCAGGGAGATATACCCCGCCGCCATGGAGAAGCCCGGGGTCCGCAGGGCCTGGGCGGTATCCTCCGGCAGGCTGCCGGAAACCACGCTCTCCCGGTCCAGCAGCGCCGGGGCGGAGCCGTCCTCCGCCAGCACCAGCCAGCCGGCGGTGTGGCGGTTCAGTAGGGCCAGGGCCCGGCTGGCGGTCTCGCTCCAAGTGGGGTCCTCCGCCGGGATGAACTGGAAATGGGCGGTGACATCGCCGCCGCAGACCATGCCGATATCCCGCTCCGGGGCCTGGTGCAGGGGGAACTCCCGGATGCAGGAGCGGCGCTGGGCCAGCAGCTGCTGGCTCAGCTGGATGCTGCGGCCCTCCACCGCGCCGCCGCCGATGGTGCCCACCAGGCGGCCCTCCGCCCCCACCAGCATCTGTGCCCCGGCCTTCCGGGGGGCGCTGCCCCGGTCGGCGATGAGGGTCACCAGCACCGTGTCCCGGTGCTTTTCCACCTCGTAAAACAGCTGGGAGAAAATCTGCTCCATGGGGTCAGCTCTCCTTCCAGGCCCGGGTCTCCTCCAGCAGCCACTGACGCCAGGCATCCACGCCCAGGCCGGACTTGGCGGAGATGGGGAAAATCTTCAGATTGGGGTTGCGGCGGTGGGCGTACTCCACCACCTTGTCCATGTCGAAGTCGAAATAGGGCAGCACGTCGATCTTGTTGATGATCAGAGCGTCGCACACCGTGAAGATCAGGGGGTATTTCAGGGGCTTGTCGTGGCCCTCGGGCACGGAGAGGATCATGGCGTTCTTCACGGCACCGGTGTCGAACTCCGCCGGGCACACCAGATTTCCCACATTCTCCAGCACCACCAGGTCCAGATCCTCCGTCCCCAGCTCCTGCAGGCCCTGCTCCGTCATGCCGGCGTCCAGGTGGCACATGCCGCCGGTGTGCAGTTGGATGGAGCGGACCCCTGCGCCCGCCATGGCGGCGGCGTCCACGTCGGAGTCGATGTCGGCCTCCATAACGCCGATGCGCATCTGATCCTTCAGTCCCTCCACGGTGCGCAGCAGGGTGGTGGTCTTGCCGCTGCCGGGGGAGGACATCAGATTCAGCAGAAAGGTCCCCTGGCCCTTCAGCTGTTGGCGGACCCGGTCCGCCTCCCGGTCATTATCGGCGAAAACGCTTTCCTTTACCTGGATGATCTTGTATTGGTCCATAAGAGCGCCTCATTTCTGTGGATTTTTCAGCAGTATAGCATATTCATCATGAATATGCAAATGTTCCGACAGAAAATGTGGAAATTTACCAAAAAAGGTTTGCCTTACCCACCGGTTTGGGGGTATAATGGAGGGACACGAAGGAGGCAGATAGCATGATCTCGACAAAAGGGCGGTATTCCATCCGGATCCTTTTGGACCTGGCGGAGCATCGCAACGGCGGTTACATCCCCATGAAGGAGGTCGCTGCAAGGCAGGACATCTCGCTGAAATATATTGAGAAGCTGATGCCTGCCCTGAAGGCCGCCGGTTTCATTGAGAGCGTTCACGGCATCGGGGGTGGGTATCGCCTGGCCCGGGAGCCGGAGACGTACACCCTGTGGGACATTCTGCTGCGGTCCGAGGGCGATCTGGCCCCGGTGAGCTGCCTGAAGGACGGGGCCGGCGCCTGTGCCCGGGCGGCCGACTGCCGGACGCTGCCGGTGTGGGAGGGGTATTACCGGGTGACCCGGGAATACTTCTCCGGCGTGACCCTGGCAGACCTGATGTCCCTGCCCCAGGGGGACAACTACGTCATCTGAACCTGCGCCGCCCGGCCCGGGACTGCCCATCCCCGGCCGGGCGGCGCAGTTTTCCCGGTTCCGACAAAAAAAGCGGTTGCAAAACCGCCGGGAGTCTGCTATAATCAGCAGGTAGCGGTTCGCAGGGTTAGTACATCGGTAGTACATCGGCTTCCCAAGCCGAGGAGGCGGGTTCGATTCCCGTACCCTGCTCCAAAAAGAAATCACCATCCTTGAGGGATGGTGATTTCTTTTTGTGACATTGGTTTTGCCGCTCCCGGATCAGTAGTATATCCGGCGGCTGCCGGAGACGGTCTCCCGGGTGCAGTAGTCGATCCAGGCCACGGCGGCGGAAAGGTCCCGGTCCCGGATGTGGCGGCACAGGCGGACGCTGGTCTCATAGAGCATGGAAACGCCGTTGAGGGCGCAGAACCGCTCCCACAGCACCAGCACAGAGGAATAGAAGGACCGGAAGATCAGGGGCAGCAGGGTGTTGCCCGACTGCATGGCCAGCTCATGCTGGAAGGCAAAGGCCGCCTCCGCCGCATGGCGGTTGTCCCCGGCCTCCCGGATGGCCTCCGCCGCCCGGAACAGGGCGGCGATGTCCTCCTCCGAGGCGCAGGCGATGATCCCCGCCGCCGCCAGCTTGTCCAGGGCGTCCCGGATCTCCAGAATGGAGCGGATCTCCTCGTTGCGCAGGCGGCCCCGGTTATAGGTCATGATAGATTTCAGGGTGTCCAGGGTCCCGGCCCGGCGATAGTCCGTGACGAAGGTGCCCACCCGGGGCCGGACCTCTAAAAATCCCCGGCGCTCCAGCTCCGCCACGCCGCTGTTGACCACCGCCCGGCTGACGCCCATGGACTGGGCCAGCTGGCGCTCCGGCGGCAGCTGCTGCCCCACCGGCAGCTCCCCGGAAAGGATCATGGCCTCGATGTGGGTGATGAACAGGTCCTTCAGCGATGGGGACACCAGCTTTTCAAACTCCATACGCGCTTCCTCCTCTGGCTGTGGTATGGCCACATACCACAGCCGATTTCAGTTCCATTATACCCGCTTTTTCTGGCTTTTTCAACACTTTTTTCCGTGTGACAGTTGACTTTTTAAGGAAACCTGTGCTATATTGGCGGCATGGCCGATGGTCCGGGCTTCTCTGGCTGGACCAGGCGGCTGAGCTTAGGAGACAGAAAATTTTTTAGGAGGAATGGACATGTTATTCCAGATCTATGGCGAGACCGCCCTGTACCAGCTGCTGGGCTTTGTGCTGGTGTTTACCGGGCTGGTGCTGGCCAACGAGTTCGCCCGCCGCACCAAGACCGGCGGCATCATCTGCTTTCTGGTGCTGCCCGCCGTGCTGACGGTGTATTTCATCGCCATTGCCATCGGCGCACGGGCCGGCGCGGAATGGGCCCTGAACAACCAGACCTATACCAACATGAACAGCTGGTTCCACTATGCCAAGCTGTACGCCGCCACCGCCGGGTGCATCGGCTTCATGATGCTCAAGTACAAGTGGAGCATCGGCAAGACGGAGTGGTTCAAGGTGTTCCCCTTTGCCATTGTGGCCATCAATATTCTCATCGCCGTGGCCAGCGACTTTGAGTCCGGCATCCGGGGCGCCATGGCCCTGAAGGAGTTCGGCGACCGCTGGTGGCTGTCCTCCGAGAACGTGTGGCTGTACGGCGGCTGGTGGAACTGGGTCAACGGCATCGCCGGTATCGTCAACATCTTCTGCATGACCGCCTGGTGGGGTATCTATTCCTCCAAGGACCAGAAGGACATGCTGTGGCCCGACATGACCTGGTGCTATATCCTGGCCTATGACCTGTGGAACTTCGAATACACCTATAACTGCCTGCCCACCCACTCCTGGTACTGCGGCCTGGCCCTGCTGCTGGCCCCCACCTTTGCCAACCACTTCTGGAACAAGGGCGGCTGGATCCAGAACCGGGCCAACACCCTGGCTCTGTGGTGCATGTTTGCCCAGGTGTTCCCCCTGTTCCAGGACAACAGCGTGTTCAGCACCATCACCTCCGTCTATGCCGACGGCTTTATGAACCCCGCCGTCCGGCCCACCGCCGCCAATCCCACCGCCCAGGGCGTGGTCTCCATTGTGGCACTGGTGGTGAACGTGGTGATCCTGGCCAGCATCATCAAGCGGGCCAAGGCACAGAAGAAGAATCCCTATAAGCAGGAGATCTTCACCGACCAGAGAGACTTCCGGGAGGCCATGGAGAGAGCCTGAAGATGAATCCGGCTGTTGGGACCCTCTTTCAGTCGAAGATTTATACGAGAAAAGCACGGCTTGCGCCGTGCTTTTCTTGATACTGTCAAAAATGGGCTTCGCCCATTTTTGACAAAAGGCTTGCAGTCTGCGGGCGGCAAACTCTGCGAGGCTTTTTTGCCCCGCCCTACAGAGGGACGGCGGTGAGGGTCAGCGGATGGCGGTGACGGTGTAGCCCTTGTCCTCCACGGTGCGGCGCAGGGTGTCGTCCTCCACCGGGGCAGTGAGGGTCACCACGGCGGTGCCGCTTTCGTGGCTGACCTGAGCGGCCTGCACCTGGGGCATGGCCTCCAGGGCGGTGCGAACGGTGGCCTCGCAGTGGGGGCACATCATGCCCTTGATCTCCAGTGTCTTTTCCATAGTTTGTTCCTCCTTGATGTCGTTTAAGTGATTGGTTCGTTTATGATCGTGCCGGTTATCCCGGAGCTTGAACAGATTTAGCCGCAGGGCGTTGGACACCACGCAGAAGCTGGAAAGGCTCATGGCCGCCGCGCCGAACATAGGATTCAGCGTCAGCCCCAGGGGGATGAACACCCCGGCGGCCAGAGGAATGCCGATGGCGTTGTAGAAAAACGCCCAGAACAGGTTTTCGTGGATGTTCCGCAGGGTGGCCCGGCTGAGCCGGATGGCGGCGGGCACGTCCAGCAGACTGCTGTTCATCAGTACCACGTCCGCCGCGTCGATGGCCACGTCGGCTCCCGCGCCGATGGCGATGCCGGTGTCGGCCCGGGTCAGGGCCGGGGCATCGTTGATGCCGTCGCCTACCATGGCCACCTTGCCCCGCTGCATCAGTCGGCGGATGGCGGCCTCCTTACCCTCCGGCAGCACCCCGGCGATGACCTGATCCACCCCCGCCTGGGCCCCGATGGCCTGGGCGGTGCGCTGGTTGTCGCCGGTGAGCATCACCACGCGGATGCCCATGTTCTGAAGCTCCCGGACCGCCTGGGGGCTGTCCTCCTTGATGACGTCCGCCACGGCGATGACGCCCAGAAGCCGGTCCTCCGCCCCGAAGAACAGAGGCGTTTTCCCCTGCCGGGACAGCTCCTCGGTTCTGGCCTGCAAATTCTGAGATACGGCGGCGCGCTTGGCCGTAAAGGCGGCGCTGCCGCCCCACAGGGTCCGGCCCGCCAGCCTGGCTGTCAGCCCGTTGCCGGGCAGAGCCTGGAAATCCGATACCTCCGGGGCCGTCAGGCCCTCCGCCCGGTCCAGCACGGCCCGGGCCAGGGGATGCTCGCTTTTCTGCTCCAGGGCCAGGGCATAGGTCAGCAGCTCCTGCTCCGTGACGCCCTCCGCCGGGAGGATGTCCGTCACCCGGGGTTGGCCGCTGGTGATGGTGCCGGTTTTGTCCAGGGCCACGATCTGCACCCGGCCCGTTTCCTCCAGGGAGGCGGCGGTTTTGAACAGGATGCCGTTTTTGGCCCCCAGGCCGCTGCCCACCATAATGGCCACCGGCGTTGCCAGGCCCAGGGCACAGGGGCAGCTGATGACCAGCACGGAGATGCCCCGGGCCAGGGCGTAGCCCACCGGGTGGCCCAGCAGCAGCCACACCGCCGTGGTCACGGCGGCAATGGAAATCACCGCCGGGACGAACACGCCGGAGACCTTATCGGCAATCTTGGCGATGGGGGCCTTGGTGGCGGCGGCGTCGCTGACCATGCGGATGATCTGGGACAGGGTGGTATCCTGGCCCACCCGGGTAGCCCGGCAGCGGAGATAGCCGGACTGGTTCACCGTGGCGGCGGACACGCCGTCGCCGGGGGCCTTGTCCACGGGGATGCTCTCCCCGGTCAGGGCGGACTCATTGACGGCGCTGGAGCCCTCCAGCACCACGCCGTCCACGGGGATGCTCTCCCCGGGCCGGACGGCGAACTCGTCCCCCTGCTGCACCTGCTCCACCGGCACCTCCACCTCCCGGCCGTCCCGGAGCACAGAGGCGGTTCTGGGGGCCAGGCTCATGAGGCTTTTCAGGGCGTCGGTGGTTTTGCCCTTGGACCGGGCCTCCAGCATCTTGCCCACGGTGATCAGGGTCAGGATCATGGCGGCGGACTCAAAATAGAAGTCCATCATATAGGTCATGACGGCGGCTTCATCGCCCCGGACCTGGGCCGCCGTCATGGCGAACAGGGCATAGGTGCTGTAGCCGAAGGCCGCCGTGGCTCCCAGGGCCACCAGGGTGTCCATATTGGGGGCCCGGTGCCACAGGGCCTTGTAGCCGCTGATGAAGAACCTCTGGTTGATGACCATGATGATCACCGTCAGCAGCAGCTGGGTCAGGCCCATGGCCACATGGTTGTCATCGTAAAAATGCGGCAGGGGCCAGCCCCACATCATGTGGCCCATGGAAAAGTACATCAGCACCAGCAGAAAGCCCACGGACCAGATAAGCCGCCGCCGGATACGGGGCGTCTCGCGGTCCTCCAGCTGCTGCTCGTCGGCGCTGGGAGACGACTGGGCCGCGCCCTTTTCCGACGCGCCGTAGCCCGCCGCCTCCACGGCGGCAATAATGGCGGAGGGCTCCGCCGTGCCCTCTACGCCCATGGAGTTGGTCAGCAGGCTCACAGAGCACGCCGTGACCCCCGGGACCTTCCCCACCGCCTTTTCCACCCGGGCCGAGCAGGCGGCGCAGCTCATGCCCGTGACATTGTATTGCTTCATTGGGTCCACTCCTATTTCATCAGCTTTTGCAGCGTGGTCACCAGCTCGTCGATGACCTGATCCTCACCGTCCCGGATGTCCTGGGCCACGCAGGTGCGGATGTGGCTGGCCAGCAGCTCCTTGTTGAAGGCGTTGATGGCCGCGTTCACCGCCGCCGCCTGGACCAGGATGTCGGGACAGTAGGCCCCGGCCTCCACCATGCCCCGGATGCCCCGGATCTGGCCCTCGATGCGGTTGAGCCGGTGGATCAGGCGCTTGTATTCCTCCGGCGAGCGCTCCTTTTTCCGCTGGGAGCAGCGGCAGCAGTTGTGTTCTTCCATAGTTTCCCCGCCTCGCTTTGTTTCATGATACCCCGTGGGGGTATCTATAGTTATATACCCCTCCCGGGTATTTGTCAAGCACAAAAAATCTCCCCGGGCGGGGAGATTTTTGTGTTATTGATAGTCCGACAGCAGGAACATGGGCTTCACGGCCACCACCTCGTCATACTCCCACTGCTCCACCTGGACATCGGCGGTCAGGGCCTTCAGGTCCCGCTTCACCACGTCCAGGGCCTCGTCGGCGGTCTGGGCCCGGCCCTCCCGCAGAACGCGAATCATCCGGGTCAGCACCACCGGGTGGGCATAGCGGGCAGGCAGGGGGAAATCCTTCGGCAGCACCGCCGCCAGGTCCGCCTGGGCCTGCTCCCATTCCCGGGTCAGGGCCGTTTTGTTGTTGCGGGCGGTGGGCAGCACATGGGCCCCGGAGAACAGGAACACCGCCGCCAGGCCGAACAGGGCAAAGTAGATGCCCACGCTGTTGGTGCCCCGGATCATGGATACCACGCCGTATACCAGGGCAATAAGCCCGGCGATAACGATGGCCAGGGCCACCCACTTATAGCTGGGATTGGAGCGGTCATTGACCCGCTTGGCCCTGGCCGCCTGGGACAGGCGGCGGGTCAGGCTGGTGTGGTCCTCTAAGAAGGTACGGGCCTGCTCCAGGCGCTCCCTTTCGGCCTGGGCCTGGGGCGTCAGCTCCTTGAGGTAACGGCGGGCGTTTTCGGCCCGCTGCTGGGCCATGTGCTGCTCCACCTTGCGGCTTTGCAGCGGCAGGTCCGGGCAGAGCTTGGAGAGGTAGGCCAGCAGGTTGTCCACGTCCTCCTCGTGCTTGAAATTGCACTGCTTTTCGCCGCCGTCGTACTCCACCACCAGGTAGGGGATGGAGCCGAAGGCCCCCTTGCCGGTGAAGCCGCCCTTGCTCATGGCCACGCGCTTGAACACGCGGCGCACCGAGGACAGCGCCACATAATAGTGCCGGTCGATGAAAAAACTGTTGAGATACAGGGCCTTTTCGCCCACGCCGCAGGGGCCGAAGCGGCGGCAGCCCTTCTTATCCGCCGCCAGGGTCTCGTTATCCAGCGTGACGCTGCCAAGGCGTGCAGGTGCAAAAATCATAGCAGTTCCTCCCATAGGGGCAAAGCGGCAGGAGGGGCCTGCCGCTTTGCGAAGTTTTGAAAAAGGGGCGAATTACTTGCCCAGCGTCTCGTAGTGAGGCTGGGTATGGCGCTTCTTGATGGTGTACAGGAAGATACCCAGGAACAGGACGGCCACGGCGATGCCGATGGGGTAAGCCACGGCGGTGTTGTACACGGTGACGCCCTCGGCGGTCTTGTGGTTGATGAACTGGCCCAGGCACTCGTTGCCCAGCAGGAAGTAAGTGGCGGAAACGGCGCTCATGAAGGTGGCAGGCACGGCGGTGATCCAGTAGTTCTTCTTTTCATAGAACAGATACATGGAAGCGGCCCACAGGACGATCATGGCCAGAGTCTGGTTGGTCCAGCTGAAGTAACGCCAGATGACGGTGTAGTCGATGAAGCCCAGGGCATTGCCCACGCCCAGGACGGCGCCCACGCCCAGAACGGGCACGCACAGCAGCAGACGGTTCTTCCACTTCTTCTGGTCAATCTTGAACCAGTCGGACAGCACCAGACGGGCGCTGCGGAAGGCGGTGTCGCCGGAGGTGATGGGGCAGGCAATCACGCCCAGCATAGCCAGGGCCACGCCCACCTTGCCCATGGTCTTGACGCAGACATCATAGATGGCGGCAGACTGACCATTGGCCAGGATCTCGGCCAGGCCGGTGTTCAGGCCGCCGGTGACCTCATACAGAGCGCAGCCGGCAGCGGCCCACACCAGGGCGATGACGCCCTCGGAAACCATGGCGCCGTAGAACACGAAGCGGCCCTGCTTCTCGCTCTTCATGCAGCGGGCCATCAGGGGACTCTGGGTGGAGTGGAAGCCGGAGATAGCGCCGCAGGCCACGGTGATGAACATGAAGCTCCACACGGGAGTTCCCTTGGGATGCATGGAACCGAAGTGATCCCAGATCTCAGGAATGGTGTACTCAGGCTTGACAAAGATGCCCACGGCCACGCCGACGGCCATGACGATCAGGCAGATACCAAAGATAGGATAAATCTTACCGATGATCTTGTCAATGGAAATAAAGGTGGCGATGAAATAATACACCAGGACGATAATCAGCCAGAACAGAGTGGTGGTGACAATGCCGGTGGAGCCGCCGTTCTTGAACAGGGTGACGATCAGGCCCGCAGGACCCACGGCGAACACGGTGCCCACCATGATCAGCAGCACCACGCTGAACACGCGCATGACGTTCTTCATGAAGCCGCCCAGGTAGATACCGGAGATCTCGGAGATGGAAGCGCCGTTGTTGCGCTCGCTCATCATGCCGGAGAAGTAGTCATGCACTGCACCGGCAAAGATCGTACCAAAGGTGATCCACAGGAACACGATGGGGCCCCACAGAGCACCCTGCATAGCGCCGAAGATGGGACCAAGGCCCGCGATGTTCAGCAGTTGGATCATGAACAGCTTCCACTGGGGAAGGACCACATAGTCCACGCCGTCGTTGATCTTCACAGCGGGGGTCTCGCGGTCGTCCGGCCCGAAGGTGTTTTCCACCACCTTGCCATAGACGAAATAACCGCCGATGAGCAAGGCCAGGCAAATCAGAAAGCTAACCATTTTTCTCCTCCTCTATTCATACATCATAATGTTTTGGAGCAAAAGGACGCAACTCCTCTTGCATTCCGTCCAATATGATAATTATTTTGCAGAAAAAATCAATTCTCACTTTGTACAAAAATTCTTTACATTTTCGTTACGATGTTCACGGAAAATTCGCGGATTCTTTATTGCGTTGAAATAATTTGCAGGAGTTCGCACGAGGGCGGCGCAGATTTTTGAAAGATGATACATCGTGCAGAGGTCAGCTTGGTAACGTTTGCGGTCGTTAGTTCGTTTTGGAGGCATGAAAGAAATCCTGCACGGCGTAAGCCGTGCAGGATTTCTTGAGACTGTCGAAAAACTCGGAAATCTTCCGCCATCGGAAAGGAAGATAGTTACGAAAGAAACCCATCAGGGGTGTCTTTCGTT
>ERZ1673730.1931-NODE-1931-length-11943-cov-6.120205_pt1 | contig 11943 bp, 9 predicted proteins | sample MGYA00580200_ERZ1673730 | MGnify/ENA primary metagenome ERZ1673730 (study PRJEB41218, sample SAMN15661761) | gut metagenome | host: Homo sapiens | place: Canada: London | collected 2015-08-20/2019-03-30 | study: EMG produced TPA metagenomics assembly of...
TCCGTCTTTACACTGGGCGCGGTGAGCTTATAGTTGGGATCCTTAGCCCCGCAGAGGGTACACACACCGTTTTTATATTGGTGTTCCATATAGGTCTTCACGATGCGGTCGATGGAGAATCCGTATGCACTGTCGCTCTTATCCGAAACCAGCCGGATCGTCAGCGTGTCCCCCTGGATGGAGATCGTCTTGCCCGCCAGCTCCGTTCCGGTGTATTGTGCCCCGTTCACATAAAGGTAGTCTATATTAGTCTCCACCTCTGTCTGCGCCGAGAAGGTGACATCCAGGGAAACGGCTCCCGCTGCCTTGTAGGTATAGGTTTTGTCCAGGTTATTCTCATAATTATGGCTGGACTCCGGATACCCCTTCTTGTCCAGGGTCTGTGTTTTCCGCTCGTGCACATAGATTTTCAGCTGAGCGGTAGTCCCCCGGTAGGTAACGTCGATGGTCTTTGCCCCGGGGGTGGACATGTCGCAGCTGCCCAGCTCCAGCAGCCCGGAATCATAGGGGATAGTCATCGTGCAGCCGTCCTTATGGGTCAGTGTCATGCACAGGCCCTGGGTATTCAGGGTATCGTTGGGCAGGTACGCCGTTTGGTCAACGCGGCAGGCCGCGGAGGAAACCGGCTCCGTGCAGTAGCCTATCCAGGTGAGATGGGAACCGCAGGCCTTGCGCGCACTCTTCGTCCACTCGCTGTTGTGCACCGGGTAAAGTGCGTATGCATAATTATCTCTAAAGGCACTCGAACCAACTGTGGGAGGATTCCCTGTAAATACAAAGCTGCAAATATTACCTGCATTATCGAACAGATAGGCCGGTATCTTCTTCACCTTCTCGCCAAATATTACACGGACTCCACCAGAGCCACCAGCATATCGAAACACATCCGAGAGACTCTCTAAGTCCTCCGCCGCTTTAGCATTGTAGTAAACCTCTTTTAATCCAATGCATTCGTAAAATACATTGGCGCCTATTCGCGTTAGATTCTCGCCGATTGTGAATGTTTCTAAGCTGCTACAGTATCTAAAGGTGCTATAGCCAATTTGCTTTACTCCTTCTATACCAGTTATAGAAGACAATTTTTTGCAGCTTCCAAACGCCTCACTGCCAATCGTTGATACGCTGTTTCCAAGCTTTAGAGATGTCAAATTAACGCAGTTACAAAAAGCATATTTGCCAATCTCGGTTACCCTATTTCCCACTGATACGCTCACAATTTTTATTTTCGGAGTTGATGTATTCGTATAAAATAGGCATGCCGGAATTATTTCTACATCTTCGCCGAATTTCACAACAACGCCTTCTGACTCTGCTCCCACGTCATAAAAAGCATTCGTGCTCCAATCCAAGTCATCTGCCCTTCTTGCGTTGTAGTTTATTTCAGTCAAACTTGTGCAGCCACGGAACGCCTCACGCCCGATGCTGGTCACATTTCTGCCAATAGTCACGCTGGTCAGCCCCGTACAATTGTAAAAAAGCTCGTTAGGGATTTTTTCCACGCTCTCGCCAAATACGACCTTCATTCCATCCGCAGCGGTGCCAGCATTTTGGAAAGCAGCATAACCACCGTATTCTGCCGCCCTGGCGTTGTAAATAACTTCCTTCAAGCCTGTGCAGCCGTAGAATGCACTAGACCCAATGCCAGTTACATTGCTGCCGATGGTCACGCTGGTCAGCCCTGTGCAGCCGGAAAAAGCCTCGTACCCGATGCTGGTCACGCTATCCAGAATCGTCACACTGGTCATGCCTGTGCAGCCGCAGAATGCATAGTCCCCAATGCTGGTCACGCTGTCCGGGATGGTCACGCTGGTCAGGCCCGTGCAGCCTCTGAATGCCCTCTCCCCAATGCTGGTCACATTGCTGCCAATAGTCACACTGGTCAGGCCCGTGCAGTAAGAAAATGCATAGTCCCCGATGCCGGTCACGCCGCCAGTGATTACAGTCTTTGTGATCTTTAATCTGTTATGGTACCAAGGTTGCGAACCACTACTTTCGCAGTTCTCCATCTCCCCCTCGCCGCTGATGCTCAGCAGGCCATTGCTATCCAGCTCGTAGGAAACATTTGCGCCGCAGTTTCCGGAGTCAACGATGGTCGGCTCCGCCGCCGACACGCTGCCCACACTAAGGACTAATGTCAGCACAAGAATCAGCGCCATGGCAAAAATGCCGCCAAGGAACCCTTTTCTCTTCATTTTTCCATCTCCCTAAAGTAGTTGATTTTTCACATTCATTTTCACTTATTAAATATATAATATACTCTGTGCCCGAAAAGTCAACCGCCGCAGCGCAGAATTTATGAGTAAGCCACAAAAAACTGCTGTAAACGCGGCGTGGTCTTTACGAAACCACCGAAAGCAGCCATTCTGAAACTTCTCATCAAACCAAAAGCGCACGGCCGAAGCCGTGCGCTTTTGATTGTCCATGGTTTCTATGTTCCGCCAAATCAATACTTCACCTTGGCCAGGCAGATGCGGATCCACTCGTGGTCGTAAAAGGTGAGGGTCTCCTCCGGCAGGCCGCCGAAGGTCTCGGCCTTATCAAGGATGTCCGCGCCGGGATAGGCCACCGGGTCGGCAGACATTTCCTCGTCCATCTCCTCCAGGGCGGTGGCAGAGGGGCAGGAATAGCCCGTTTCCTCGCAGTTGCGCAGAACGATGTCGTCCCGGCACATGAAGTTGATGAAGGCCAAAGCGTCCTCATAGTTTTTCGAGCAGGTGGGGATGCACATGGCGTCCACAAACAGATTGCTGCCCTCCTCCGGCTGCACAAAGGCCAAGTCCGGATTCTCCTCCACCATGGTCAGATAGTCGCCGGCGTAGTAGGTGCCCATGGCGGCCTCGTTGTTGATCATCTTGTCGAAGATCTGGTCCATGACGTAGGCCTGGACGATGCCGTCCTCCTTCTGCTTGATGAGCAGGTCTGTGGCCTCGGCGATCTCGTCCTTATCGGTGGTGTTGAAGGAGTAGCCCAGGGCCTTCAGCGCCAGGCCGATGCAGTCCCGGGGATTGTCGAAGATCAGCACCTGTCCCTTGAGATCCGTGTTGAACAGGTCCATCCAGGAGGTGGGAGCCTTGTCCACCATGGTGGTATTATAGATGATGCCGGTGGTACCCCACATATAGGGCAGGCTGTACTTCTGCTCCGTGTCGTAGGCGGGATGCAGATAGCGCTCATCAATGTTCTCCGCGTTGGGAATTTTGCTGTAGTCCAGCTCCATCAGCAGGCCCTCCTCCCCCATCCGGGCCACCATGTAGTCCGAGGGGATGATGACATCGTAGCTGTTGCCGCCGCCCTTTATAGCGGAGTAGAGCATTTCGTTGGAGGCGAAGGTCTTGTAATTGACGTGGATGCCCGTCTCCGCCTCAAAATCGTCAAAGATAGACTCGTCGATATACTCGCCCCAGTTGTATACATTGATGCTGTGGTCGGTCTGCCCCTTTTGGCAGCCTGTCAGAGGCAGAGCCAGGAGCAGGGCCAGGAGCAAAATGGCGAATTTCTTCATCACTGGGCCCCTCCCTTCACGCCGTCCTTTTGGAGGGCCTTGTTCCGCTTTTCCGCCTGCTTGGTCTGGTGCATCTCCCGGAAGTTCACAATGAGCAGCAGGGCCAGCACCGTGACGAATAGGATGGTAGACAGGGCGTTGACCTCGGGGCTGATGCGCTTGCGGGTCATGGCATAGATCTGCATGGCCAGAGTGGCCACCTCGGATCCGGCGGTAAAGTAGGAAATGACGAAGTCGTCAATGGAGAGGGTAAAGGCGATGAGCAGGCCGTTGAGGATACCGGGTCGCAGCTCGGGCATGAGTACCTTCCAAAATGCCTGCCAGGGGGTCGCGCCCAAATCCATGGCCGCCTCCCCCAGGTTGGGGTTCAGCTGCCGCAGCTTAGGCAGCACCGCCAAAACCACATACGGAATATTAAAGGTGATGTGGGCCACCAGCAGCGTGCCAAATCCCAGGGAGAAGCCCAGCATATTCCCCGTGAATACGAACAGCAGCATCAGGCTCACGCCGGTGATGATGTCGGCATTGGTCATGGGGATGTTGTTGATGGTCATAAGCAGGTGCCGGGGCCGCCGCTTCATGGCGTGGAAGCCGATGGCCGCCGCCGTGCCCAGGACCGTGGCAATCAGCGCCGCCAACACAGACACCGTGAGGGTGGTGCTGAAAGCGGAGAGGATCTCCTCGTCCTGGAACAGCTCCTGATACCAGTGCAGGGAGAAGCCCGACCAGACCGTGCGGCTCTTGGAGTCGTTGAAGGAGAAGATGATCAGCACGGCAATGGGCAGGTACAAAAACAGGAACACCAGTACATTGAGTACCTTGGCGATAACAGGATTCCGATTCTGCATCACATCATCACCGCCCCTTCTTCTCCATCGCCGAAGCGGTTCATAATGAGCATGGCAACAATCACCAGCAGCAGCATCATAAGAGAGATGGCGCTGCCCAGATGGGGATTATACGCCGAGCCCAAAAATTGCATTTCGATCAGGTCGCCCAGCAGGAAGCTCATTCCGCCGCCCAGAAGCTTGGAAATAGCAAAGGTGGAGATGGACGGGATGAACACCATCATGATCCCGCTGATGACCCCGGGAACGGACAGCGGGAAGATCACCCGCCGGAACACCTGCACCCTGCCTGCGCCCAGATCCTGGGCCGCCTCAATATAGCGCCGATCCAGCTTCTCGATGACAGAGAAGATGGGCAGGATCATAAAGGGCAGGAAGTTATACACCATGCCCAAAATCACCGCCGCATCGGTATTGATGATGTGCAGGGGACCGATGCCCACCAGGGCCAGGATCTGATTGAGAAAGCCGTGATTTTCCAGAATAGACATCCAGGCATAGGTGCGCAGAAGGAAGTTCATCCACATGGGCAGCATGATAAAAAGCATGGCCACCTTCCGCGTGGCAGGGCCCGGCTGGGCCAGGAAATAGGCAAAGGGATAGGCTATGAGCAGGCAGATGCCTGTGGCCACCGCCGCCAGGTACAGGGAGTTGCCGCACACCTGGAGGAAAACATCCAGGTTGGTGAAGTTCTCCAGGGTGAACTTGCCGTCGTAATTGGTGAAGGCGTACACCACAATGAGCAGCAGCGGCACCACCACAAATACAGCCATCCACACCACATAGGGAATGGCGGGGGTCTTAGTCTTCATCGTCAGCGTCCTCCTCATCCTCCTCGGCAAAGTCGGGATCATTGATCTCGTCATACTCCGCCGAATAAGAACTGTAGTCGCCGAACTGGCCCGAGTACTCGCTCTTCTTCATAATATGGATGTCGTCAGGATTGAGGATAATACCGATGACCTCGCCTACCTCGTGATAGTCGGTGGTCTGGATGAGCCACTTGTAGCCCTTGAAGTCCACGATGGTATCATAGTGGACGCCCTTGAAGGTGACGGAGGTCACCGTGCCCACCAAGCGGCCCTTGTCGGCCGGGACGATCTCAATATCCTCGGGCCGGATGACCACGTCCACCGGCTCCATGGGGGCAAAGCCCTTGTCCAGGCACTTAAACTTGCGGTTGAAGAACTCCACTACGTAGTCCTCATGCATGACGCCGTCGAGGATGTTGCTCTCGCCGATGAAATCCGCCACGAAGGCGTTTTTCGGCTCGTTGTAAATATCCTCCGGTGTGCCGATCTGCTGGATGCGGCCCTTGTCCATCACCACCACGGTATCGGACATGGTCAGGGCCTCCTCCTGATCGTGGGTAACATATATAAAGGTAATGCCCATCTGCTGCTGGATACGCTTCAGCTCGTTCTGCATATCCTTGCGCAGACGCAGATCCAGTGCGCCCAGGGGCTCGTCCAATAGCAGGACCTTGGGCCGATTCACCAGAGCTCTGGCGATGGCCACCCGCTGCTGCTGGCCGCCGGATAGCTGATCCACGCGCCGTTTTTCAAAGCCCTTCAGGCTCACAACGCCCAGCATCTCCGTAACCCGCTCACGGATCTCCTCCTCCGGCACCTTGGCAATGCGCAGGCCGAAGGCAATGTTTTCAAACACATCCAGGTGCGGGAACAGCGCATACTTCTGGAACACCGTGTTGATCTGCCGCTTGTGGGGCGGGACATCATTGATCCTGACGCCGTCAAAGATCACATCGCCGCCGGTAGGGGTGGTAAACCCGCCGATAATGCGCAGCGTGGTGGTCTTGCCGCAGCCGCTGGGGCCTAAAAGCGTCAGAAACTCCGAATCATTAAAATACAAATTGATGTTATCGAGAACCTGCTCGTCGTCAAACGCCATGCAGATATTCCGCAGGCGAATCAACTCTTTGGACATTTATCCTCCTCCGTTCACAAAAAAAATATACGCCGCCTCCCGGCAAAAACGGTTTCTGTTCCATTTTCCCCATAAGTCACCAGGATTTGACAGATACAATATAGTAAGAAACCCCCCAAATGTCAATAAGATTTTTTCGCATTTTTATAATGTGTTTTTTTAGCCGAAAACATCCTCGAAAAACGTCTCTGCTATGTGAAAAGAGACTACCCGGAAGGGTAGCCTCTTTGATTTTCAAGCCGGGCTTGCTGGTCCTCAGCCCGCCTCCTCCGTCACATCCACAGCGGTGTCCAGCACCTCCTGAGGCACGGTGATGGCATCCACATCGTTGTAGCCCAGCACCTCCATGGACATGATGAATTTGTCCACGGTCACATCGGCGTCCTCACTGTCCTCGGAGCTCTGCAAAAGCTCCGTCATCATACTGGTCATGTCAAAGACATACTTCACGGGCAGGCCCGCGTCGTTGATCCAGATAGTGATGGGAATGCCGCTCATGCCGGCCAGCGCGCTGCTGTAATCCTCTCCCAGCAGGGAGGTGATGCTGTCCAGGCTGCCGCTCTTTTCCAGGGTCTGCTCCAGCATGTCGGAGGTGATAACGCCCTCATAGCGGGTGGCGGAGGCGCCCTGCACGGTGTCCGTGCCGGCGGCCTTGAAGTTGGAGCCGTTCTTCATGTACAGCTCAAAGGATTCCACGGCGTCATACTTTTCGGTGTTCATGCCGGAGTCATCGGCCTGGCTCTTATACCACTGGTTCTGGCCCGCGCCGGTCATGTCCATGCCCGTATAGGCCACCATTTGGCCGTTCTCGGACACCATGTATACCTGCACATCCTTAAGCGCCATACCCAGCATGTCCATGTTCATGGTCATCCTGGCGGCGTAGGGGTTCATGGTGACCTCGGCAGTGCCGTCCACAGACATCTCTACCGGCTGATCCTCGGCGCTGATAGCCATTTCCATGGCATAGGTGTAACGCATACTGCTGACCTTTGCCATTTCCTGCTGGGCCGCCACCATCACGGAAGCGGCGTCGGCGCCGCCATTTTCCTTGCCGCAGGCCGCCAAGGTAAACATCATAGCCAATGCCAGCGCGCCCGATGCGATCTTTCTCCACAGACTCTTCATACACTCTTTCCTTTCTGCGCCCCATAAACGGAGCAATATAGGCCGTTTCCGTCCATACAAGCATTGTATTGTACAGTGCGGACATTGTCAACATTTGCCCTGTTAATACACTCAGCCGAAATATTTCTCCCGGAACGGTACCCCGTCCACCTGGAAGGTGCGGCCCCGGAGATAGTTTAAGATACCTGCATCCGTGGGCAGGTCAAAGGTAAGCTTGTAGGAGTAAAGGGCCTGACGGGTCTCCCCATAGCCGCGGTTTTTCTCTCCGTTTCCGTACTTGCCGTCCCCCAGAAGCGGGCAGCCCATATCTGCCATGGTGGCGCGGATCTGATGGGTGCGGCCCGTGAGCAGCTCCACCTCCACCAGGGCCAGCTCCCCCCGGCGCTGGAGGGTCTTATATCGGGTCACAGCGGTCTTGGCCCCGGGCACAGGCTTATGAAACACAAATACCTGCTTTTTCTTCTCGTCCTTGCGCAGGAAGTTCTCCACCTCCCCCGCCGGCGGCCGGGGCGCGCCCAGTGTGATGCAGAGATAGCGCTTGGTCAGCTCGTGGTCACGGATTTTGTCGTTGATGATGCGCAGCGTCTCGGCATTTTTGGCGGCGATGACGATGCCGCCGGTGTTGCGGTCGATACGGTTGCACAGAGCCGGGGTAAATGCATTTTCCCACCGGGGATTCCACTCCCGCTTTTGGTAGAGGTATGCCTGGATGTGATTGATGAGGGTGTTCACCTTCTCCGTCTCGTCAGCGTGGACTACCAGCCCCGGGCGCTTATTCAGCAGCATCAGGTTCTCATCCTCATACACGATGTCAAGGTTGGGCTTAAAGAGGGTAAGGAACATATTTTCCTCCCTCGGCTGGTCGAAAAACTCATCGTTAATATACAGCTGCAGCACGTCCCCCTGGGCCAGCCGCTGATCCCGGGCAGCCCGTTGGCCGTTGACCTTGATGCGCTTTATTCGAATGTATTTCTGCAGCAGAGCCGGGGGCAGCAGGGGCAGGGACTTCCCCACGAACCGATCCAGCCGCTGCCCGGCGTCATTTTTTCCCACGGTAAGCTCACGCATTTGCTCTCCCCCTCCGGCAGTATAGGGTTATTGTAGCTGATTTTTGAAAAAAGTCAATTTTTTAGCAGAAAATGTTTGACAAGCCGCCTTTCTTCCTCTATAATACAATTCGTGTCATTGTGAGGTGTGCCATGCGTTTGAATGTAAACAGAGTCCTGCATACCCCGGATGCCGGCGAGAATTTCCACTTTGAGATGGACCTTTCGGACCTGGAATTCGGCGGAGAAAAGCCTGTTATAAACCCGGTTGTTGTGGACGGCCAGGTTAGGAACAAGGCTGGTGTGCTGCTGCTGGAGCTTCAGACATCCACAACGCTTCGCTGCCGGTGCAGCCGGTGCCTGGAGAGCTTTGACCTGCCGAAAACCACAGACTATTCCTGTGTTTTGGCGGAGGAAAAGCAATTTGAGGACAGTGACGACATCGTTCTTCTGGATCACGATGAGGTGGATCTGGACGACCTTGCCCGAACGGCGTTCATCCTTGACATGGACACAGTCTTTTTATGTTCCCCCCAATGCAAGGGCCTGTGCCCCGGCTGCGGCGTGAATCTGAACCGGGAAGCCTGCCGCTGCAAAAAGCAGGTAGATCCCCGTTTGGCCGCCCTGGCAAAGCTCCTGCCCCGGGAGGAGGCATAAATACTATCAATAAATTCACTGCTCAGGCAGTATAAGACCAAGGAGGTGTCAACATGGCAGTACCTAAGGGAAAAGTATCCAAGCAAAGACGCAATAAGAGACGCAGCTCCGTGTGGAAGCTGGCGGCTCCCGGTCTGGTGGCATGCCCCAAGTGCGGTGCGCTGCATCTGCCTCACAGAATGTGCCCGGAGTGCGGTACCTACAATGGCCGTGAGGTCAAGGTCGTCAAGTCCGTGGCAGCGGATAAGTAATTTTGTGTCCTTGCAGGAGGGAAGCGTGGCTTCCCTCTTGTTTTTTTACGTACAAACGCAACGGGGCACATGGGCCCCGCAAAGAAAACGGATTCCCACGCCAGTGTGCGCACCGGCTCGGAATGACATCCATTTTCACAAGAACTGCGGTGGGTGGCCCGGTTCGGGTCATCCAGGAGGCCGCCCCCTACACACTGTTTCCCGATAGAACTTCGTAGGGGCCGGCGTCCCCGACGGCCCGCTGGCGCCAAATCTCATAATAGCCGTAGGGCGGGGTGCCCTCACCCCGCCGCCGATCTCACCCCACTTTTTTATTTAATGCGTCATTGCGAGGAGGCAAAATATATACAGCTGCCCGCTTTATCCATTCATATTTTTCATCTCATCCATAAAAATCATTCGTTTTACTTTTGTTTAAAAGGCGTCTATACTATCAAATATAGAAAATGCTTGCGCCCCGGTACAAAAGCGGCTATAATTATATAGTTATTATGTGGCATTATGCCGTTTTTTCGGGAGAGACGCACCTATGAGCACCATTATCACTTCCATAGATTCCGGCAGCCCCGCTATGCGGGCAGGGCTGCGGCCGGGCCAGCAGCTTCTGTCCATCAACGGTCACACCGTAGTGGATGTGCTGGACTACCGGTTCTACGGGTACGATCCCGTAAGCCATTTGACCCTGAAAAATGAGGACGGCTCAACCCAATCGCTCACCATCCATAAGGACGAGGGCGAGGATCTGGGATTGAATTTTGACACCTATCTTATGGACGAGATGCGCTCATGCGCCAACCACTGCATCTTCTGCTTCGTGGATCAAATGCCCCCGGGCATGCGCGAGACCCTGTACTTTAAGGACGACGATGCCCGGCTCAGCTTCCTCCAGGGCAACTATATCACCCTCACTAACCTCACCGAGCGGGAGGCCCAGCGCATCATTGACCTGCGTATCAGCCCCATCAATGTCTCTGTCCACACCACGGACCCGAAGCTCCACTGCACCATGCTGGGCAACAAAAATGCCGAGCGCAGCCTGGACTACATCCGTGCCTTCTGCAAGGCAGGCATCGTGATGAATGGGCAGATCGTTATATGCCCCGGCTGGAACGATGGCGATCAGCTGCGCCGTACCCTGCGGGATCTGACGGAAATGCAGTTCTCCTCCTGCTCCCTGGTGCCCGTGGGCATCACCAAGTACCGCCAGGGCTTGGCCAAGCTGAAGCCTGTGGACGCCCGGTGCGCCGGGGAAATCTTGGACATCGCTGCGGAATTCGGTCAGGAAAACCTGCGCCGCTTTGGCACGCGGCGCTTCTTCTGCGCCGACGAGCTGTTTCTCCGAGCCGGGCGGGAATTGCCAGGGGAGGGCTACTACGAGGGCTACCGGCAATTAGAAAACGGCGTGGGTATGCTCCGCTCCCTGGAAAGCGACCTGCTCCGGGCCATGGACCTCATGGAGGATGCGCCCGCTCCTACCCCCTTTACCATCGCCACGGGCCGGGCCGCCGAGAGCTTCATGGGGCACCTGCTGGGCCTGATCCAGGAGCGCTTTCCTCAGGTGCAGGGCAAGGTAATCGGGATAGACAACGATTTTTTCGGCCATACCATTGATGTGGCGGGCCTTTTGACCGGGCAGGACTTGGCCGCCCAGCTGAAAAAGCACAAGCCCCTGGGCCGTGTGCTGATCCCCCTGCACATGCTCCGGCACCAGGAGGATGTATTCTTGGATGATTGGACCGTGCCCCAGCTTTCCCAGGCGCTGGAGACGCCTGTGCAGGTGGTGGGCATTGACGGCTTCGACCTGTGCGATGCCGTTTTTGAACTGTAAGGAGGTAAAACTATGGCAAAACCTATGATTGCTATCGTGGGCCGGCCTAATGTGGGCAAGTCCATGCTGTTTAATAAGCTGATTGGCCGCCGTCTCTCCATCGTGGAGGATACCCCCGGCGTGACAAGAGACCGCATCTACGGCGAAAGTGACTGGTGCGGCCGCAAGTTCACCCTGGTAGACACCGGCGGCATTGAGCCCAATACGGACAATCAAATTCTATCCTTCATGCGTCAGCAGGCGCAGATCGCCATTGATAACGCCACCGTCATCGTCCTGGTGGTGGACATCAAGACAGGCATGACCGCCGCCGACCAAGAGGTGGCCGGGATGCTCCAGCGCTCCAAAAAGCCCATTGTGCTGGCAGTGAATAAGATGGATGCCACCGGCACTGTGGACCCGGAGTTTTATGAGTTCTATAACCTGGGCCTGGGTGACCCCATCGCCGTATCCGCCGTACACGGCCACGGCACCGGCGACCTGCTGGACGCGTGCCTTAAATACTTCCCCCCGGAGGACGAGACGGAGGATGACGACGACGTGATCCAGGTGGCCATCATCGGCAAGCCCAATGTGGGTAAATCCAGCCTTACCAACCGCATCCTGGGCCAGGAGCGGGTCATCGTCAGCAATGTGGCGGGCACCACCCGGGACGCTATCGACTCCTATTTTGAAAATGAAACCGGCAAGTATAACTTCATCGACACCGCCGGTATGCGCAAAAAGTCCAAGGTGG
>ERZ1673730.1932-NODE-1932-length-11941-cov-7.509507_pt1 | contig 11941 bp, 8 predicted proteins | sample MGYA00580200_ERZ1673730 | MGnify/ENA primary metagenome ERZ1673730 (study PRJEB41218, sample SAMN15661761) | gut metagenome | host: Homo sapiens | place: Canada: London | collected 2015-08-20/2019-03-30 | study: EMG produced TPA metagenomics assembly of...
CGCACCTTCTTCGAGTCGATTTCTCCCTTGGAAAGCAAAACAACCGTCTCCACATAGCAGCTGTCCGGACACAAGTCTACCTTGTTGTTCCACACCTCATTACAGTCAACATTAGGGTCAATGTCCCAGCAAACACTGTGGTCTTCGTCCAGATATACTCTGCGGAAATTGTTCCATTCCCGGAATGGTGCAAACACGGTTCCGGCCTGAAGCAAGGGGCGGGCATCGTATAGCCGGATTTCCCCGTTGTCAAAGCTCAGTACCAATGTGAAATCATTTCTGGGGACGACCTTGGTAATTCGCTTACGCCCGGAAGCAAAATACTCTGCCATTTTCCGGTCGTACCCTTTGGAAAGATAATATTCAACACTTTTCCTCATAATTTCACATCCTATCTTATACTATAACAGCAATCAATCAAAGAATCAATCAAATTATGTGAACAATCACGTTGGAAACGTGAAAAGTTCTGCCCAGCTATAGCCGGGCAGAACTTTTTATATTATTGCTTATTTCACCGGAGAAGAGCTTCTCAGCGTCACGTCGTGATATCCGCCCTCGACGATGGAGACGGAGGATACCAGCGTCAGTTTGGCGTTCTTCTGCAGGTCGGGGATGCTTGTCACGCCTACGTTGCACATGGTGGACTTGACCTTGTACAGGGACGCTTCCACGTTGTCCCGCAGGGGACCGGCGTAGGTGACGTAGGAGTCCACGCCTTCCTCAAAGCTGAGCTTGGCGGAGCCGCCCAGATCGTAGCGCTGCCAGTTCCGGGCGCGGTTGGAGCCTTCGCCCCAGTATTCCTTCATGTACGCACCGTTGACCATAACCTTGTTCGTGGGGCTTTCGTCGAAGCGGGCGAAGTAACGGCCCAGCATCAGGAAGTCCGCGCCCATGGCCAGCGCCAGCGTCATGTGGTAATCGTGGACAATGCCGCCGTCGGAGCAGATGGGCACGTAGATGCCCGTCTCCTTGAAATACTCGTCACGGGCTGCGGCGACCTCGATCAGTGCCGTTGCCTGACCACGGCCAATGCCCTTTGTCTCCCGGGTGATGCAGATGGAGCCGCCGCCGATGCCGACCTTCACAAAGTCAGCCCCGGCTTCCGCCAGAAAACGGAATCCGTCCTTATCCACCACGTTGCCGGCGCCGATCTTCACGGTGTCGCCGTAGGTGTCCCGCACCCATTTGATGGTCTTTTCCTGCCAGCAGGTGTAGCCCTCGGAGGAGTCGATCACCAGCACGTCCGCACCGGCCTCCAGCAGGGCGGGAATGCGGGTGGCGTAGTCACGGGTGTTGATGCCCGCGCCTACCAGATAGCGCTTCTTGTTGTCCAGCAGCTCCAGAGGGTTGTCCTTGTGGGAGGAGTAGTCCTTCCGGAACACGAAATACAGCAGGTGGTCATTCTCGTCCACGATGGGCAGGCTGTTGAGCTTATGCTCCCAGATGATGTCGTTGGCTTCCTTCAGGGTGGTGTCCGCAGGGGCGGTGACCAGCTTCTGACGGGGGGTCATGAAGTCCTTGACCCTGTCGGTGGGATCCATACGGCTGACGCGGTAGTCACGGCTGGTGACGATGCCCAGCAGCTTACCGTTGGCGGTGCCGTCCTCGGTGATGGCCACGGTGGAGAAGCCGTTGCGCTGCTTCAGCGCCAGCACGTCGGCGAGGGTAGCTTCCGGGGTCAGATTGGAGGCAGAAGTGACGAAACCGGCCTTATAGCCCTTCACCCGTGCCACCATGGCGGCCTGATTCTCGATGGACTGAGAACCGAAAATAAAGCTGATGCCGCCCTCCTTTGCCAGTGCGATGGCAAGGGTATCGTTGGAGACGGACTGCATGACGGCGGACGTCAGCGGCACGTTCAGGAAAATCGCCGGTTCCTCCGTGCCCTTGCGGTACTTGACGAGGGGCGTTTTCAGACTGACATTATTGGGAATGCAGTCTTCCGAGGTGTAGCCGGGAATCAGAAGATACTCGCTGAAGGTGTGGCTGGGTTCCGGGTAGTAATACGCCATTGGTATGACCTCCTATAGTAAAATAGATTGCTTGAATGTATAACTGCACCGCGCAATCCCAAAAAGCAACTGCGCGGTGTTGTCTTACAAAGTTTTTCTGTCCCCCGCGTCCAGAACCTCCACCACTTCCTTGCCGGAGGAGCTGAGGTTCTTGAAATTGCCCAGAATCTCGCTTACGGGGTGGACGATGGCAAAGGTATGGGGGTACTTGTGGACGATCTGGCTGACCAGCGCCACCTGGGTCTTGTTCACCACGCACAGAAGCACGCTGGTTTCCCGGCCGGAGTACATGCCCTTTGCGGGGAGAAAGGTCGCGGTGTGGTGGAGGCGGTCAATCAGCTCTCTGGAAACCTCCTGGGGGGAATTGGTGATGATCTCAAAGCAGATGGCCTCCCGGCCGGACTTCATCAGCCGGTCGCCCACCGTGGTGGACATGAAGCTATAGAGAATGCACAAAATCACCGGCTCCATCTGGCAGCCGTAGACAAAATAGCTGACGATGGCAATGGCGGAGTTAATGGCGAAGCTCATGCCGAAAAACGGCCGGTTGGGGTGATGCTTATGGACAATGGCGGAAACGAAATCCGTACCGCCGGTATAGGCGCTGGCCTTGATGAGAATGGAGTACACAAAGCCCTGGATTACGCCCGCGACCATGGGACCGAGGATCTTGCTGGTGCCGTTTTCCGTGACGTAGGCGAAGGCGGACAGGTCCACCTTGTCCAGAATCAGCAGTCCCAGAGAGAACGTGACCACGTAGACCATGCTGCGGATGGCCATGGGCTTGCTGACCTCAAAATAGCACCAGATTGCCAGAGGGATATTGATAAACAGGCTCAGATAACCCACGCTAACGCCGGTGACGTACTGGATCATGGTACAGATACCGTTGATACCGGAGGGGGCGAACTGGTTGGGGAAAACAAACAGCTCGTAATTGACAGACGCCAGCAGCGCAATGAAGGCAATGACTAGATATGTCCAGACCTTTTTCATACAGAACTCCTCTGAATCCTACGGCCATTGCCGGGTTCTTAATTTTCGATTCTAGCATAGATTTGTCCACGGGTCAAGGTATAATTCGACGAAATTCGCCTTTCTTGGAAAAACAGGATGGGCGGTTTTTCCGCTTTGGGCGGCGGGTCGGACACACTTTGTCCGATTCTGTTATCTTTCGGTGTCCCTTTCGGAAATTGATTGTATTTCAACAAAAAAGCCTTGTTTTTTCTGTGGAAATGTGATAAAATTTAGGTTGAGAGATTATACGCAAAAATCGAGCGTTTTCTACTGTTTTTACCTCAAATGAGTTAGAAAGGAGCTGCCCTATGTATTCATCTGCCTATGTGTGGGCAAAGGTTTTAAGCCATATGGAAGAGCGGCTGGGGGCTGTCACCGTTTCGGCATGGTTCGACGATGCCGAGGTGGTGGAGCTGAACGAGAACAATCTGATTCTGTACTCCCCCTCGGATTTCCGCCGGGAGATTATCCGCCGCCGCTGCACCGATTACATTCAGGACGCGCTGAAGGAAGTGTTCAATTCCGACGCGAAGCTGATGGTCTTCGGTGACGAAGAGCTGGACACCTTCAAACAGAAGGGGAAAAGCGTTTCTTCCATGGACTTCAATCCCCAGTTTACCTTTGACAACTTCGTTGTCGGCCCCTCCAACCGTTTCGCTCACAGCGCAGCCATCGCCGTTTCCAAAACGCCGGGGCAGGTGTACAATCCCCTGTTCCTTTATGGCCCTCCCGGCGTGGGCAAAACCCACTTGCTGTATGCCATCGCCAACGGCATCCGCAAGGAAAATCCCAACGCCAACATCGTCTACATCAAGGGCGACCAATTTACCAACGAGCTGATTGCCGCCATTCAGAACGGCAAAAATATCGAATTCCGCAGCAAATACCGGGAAGCCGACCTGTTTCTGATCGACGACGTGCAGTTCATCGCCGGTAAGGAATCCACCCAGGAGGAATTTTTCCATACCTTCAATAAGCTCTACGAGGAACATAAGCAGATCGTCATGACCTCTGACCGCAAGCCCAGCGATATGCTGACGCTGGAGGACCGGCTGAAGACCCGGTTTGAGTGGGGCCTGCTGGCGGATATCCAGCCGCCGGATTATGAGACCCGTATGGCCATTCTGAAAAACAAGGCCAAAAATCTGGGGCTGAACCTTTCCGACGATGTGTGCAACTATATTGCCATCAACGTCACCAACAACGTCCGGCAGATTGAAGGTACGGTCAAGAAGATTCTGGCTTACCGGGATCTGAACAACATGCCGCTGGATCTTCCCAACATTTCCCGGGCCATCGACGATATGTTCAAGAGCGAGGGCAACGCCCTGCCCACCCCCAGCCTGATCATCAGTCAGGTGTGCAAGTTCTATTCCATTGACGAGGTGCTTCTCCGGGGCACCCAGAAAAACAAGGGTACCGCCGAAGCCCGGCAGATCGCCATGTATCTGATCCGCAAGCTCACCAACCTGAGCCTGCCGGACATCGGCAAGGAATTTGCCCGGGATCACTCGACGGTATTGTACGCCATCCGGAAAGTCGAAGTCGCGCTGAAAAACGGAGACACCACCATGCAGAACAATATCCGGGACATCACCGCGAACATCAATTCCTGCCTGTAAATTTTCTCCACAAGCCCTGTGGAATGTGGAAAACATGATTGTGGATAAGTTGCACCCGGTTTGGGTCTTCACAGGCCCTGTGGAAAAGGGATGGATCATCCACATTGGGCTGTGGATAAAAAAGACTTGCGGCACTAAATAAAAAGGGACTTTTCCACATAAGTTTGTACTACCACTGTTATTACTACCTGAACTTATTGATAGAGAGATATATTAATAAAAATCAGAAAGAAAGGATTTTACCTATGCGTTTTACCTGTGAAAAAAATATGCTTGTCACGGGACTGAACATTGCGGGTCGTACCGTCGCCCAGAAGAGCAGTCTGTCCGTCATCGAAGGAATCCTCTGCAAGGCCGGACAGGGACTGAGCCTGACCGGTTATAATATGGAAACCGCCATTACCTATGAAATCGACGCGGACGTGTCCGACATGGGTCAGTGCATCCTCCCGGCGAAGCTGTTCGGCGATATCATCCGCCGTCTGCCGGAGGGACCGGTGACCGTGGTTGTGGACGAGAACTACAAAGTCTCCATCCGGGCAGGGTACGCTTCCTTTACCATTTCCGCCGAGTCCGCCGAGGATTATCCGGAGCTGCCGGACGTGGGCGACGGCCGGGAAATCTATATCCCGCAGAACAAGCTGAAGGAGCTGATTTCCGGCACCATTTTCGCTGTCAGCGAAAATCAGGGGCGTCCCATTCACACCGGTGTGAAATTTGAGGTAACGAATGACGCCATCACCGCCGTGGCCGTGGACGGGTTCAGGCTTGCCCGGCGCACCTTCCACCCGGAGGAGGGCACTGGACGGGAGCTGAATTTCGTGGTTCCCGCAGCGGGACTCAAGGAAGTGGAGAAAATCCTTACGGACGTGGAGGATAACGCGGCCTTTACGCTGGGTACGAAGCACATTCTGTTTCAGGTGGGAAACGCCACGCTGGTATGCCGCCTGCTGGAAGGCGAATTTCTGGACTGGCGGCGGGTGGTGCCTTCCAACTGCCCCATCAAAATGGTGGCAAATGTTGGTGATCTGGCGTCTTCCGTGGAGCGCGTCGGTCTGATCGTGTCCGAAAAGTACAAAAGTCCTGTGCGCTGCATGTTCGGCAATCAGGAGCTGCTGATGCGTACCAGCACCACCATCGGCGCGGCGGAGGATCGCTGCTCTCTGGCCGGGGACGGGCAGGAGCTGGAGATCGGCTTCAACGTCCGGTATCTGGCGGAAGCCCTGCGGGTGATCCCCTCAGAGGAGGTCACGCTGGAGCTGACCAACGGGTTAAGTCCCATTGTTCTGACCCCCGTGGATGAGAAGGAAGACTTTGCCTATATGGTGCTGCCCGTCCGGATCAAGAACGGCTGAGCGAAGGAGTCGTCTTATGAAGGTAGTCGTCAAAAAGAAGGATAACGCCATTCCCGTGGCGATCACCACGGAATATATCAAGTTACAGGACGCCATGAAGCTGGCGAACGCCGCGGAAACCGGCGGCGAAGCCAAGCTGATGATTCAGGAGGGGCAGATTCTGGTCAACGGCGAGATCTGCCAGATGCGGGGCAAGAAGCTGCGCCCCGGCGACCGGTTCGTCTGCAACTCTCAGGCGTACCAGATCATCACCCATGAATCTGAATGAGCTGAAGCTCCAATCTTTCCGAAATTATCAGGAAATCGCGGCGCAGTTTGACCCCGGCGTCAACCTGATCGTGGGGGATAACGCCCAGGGAAAAACCAACCTGCTGGAGGCTATATCCTATCTTGGCAGCGGGAAAAGCTTCCGGGCGCAGAAAACCTCGGAAATGGTGCGGTTTCAGGAAGATTTCGGGGAAATCGACGGTTCTGTATTCTCTCAGGAGCGGCAGCAGAGCATCCGATGGATTCTGTTTCCCGGCTCCCGTCCCCGGCAGCTGTGGCTGAACGGGGCGAAGAAGAAAACCGCCGGGGAGATCGCCGGGGTACTGCCTACGGTGCTGTTCTGCCCGGAAGATCTGATGATCCTGAAAATGGGAGCGAGCCAGCGGCGGCGGTTCGGCGATCTGGCGCTGTGCGCCCTCCGGCCGAATTACGACGCGGCATTGACGGAGTACAACCGGATTCTGGAACAGAAAGGCCGCATTCTGAAAGATCATTTCGAAAATCCCGGTATTCTGGAAATTCTGCCGGAATACAATACCCGGCTGTGTCAGGTGGGTGCGCTGCTGATCTCCTACCGGGCACGGTTTTACGACAGTCTGGGCAAGGCCGCGGCCAATTACCACAACCAGTTTTCCGGCGGAGCGGAGAATTTTACCCTCAGCTACAAGACCGTCTCTACGGTGGTTGACCCCTTCGCGCCCATCCCGGAACTGACACAAAACCTATTAGACCATCTGCAAAGCCACAGCCGGGCGGAGCTGGAAACCGCGCAGTGCCTGACTGGCCCCCACAAGGACGATTTTACCGTGAGCCTGTCCGGCATCGACCTGAAAGCCTACGGTTCTCAGGGGCAGACCCGGACGGCGGCCATCAGCTTGAAGCTGGCGCAGCGGGAGCTGATGGCGCGGGAATGGGGGGAAGAGCCGGTTCTGCTGCTGGACGATGTTCTGTCCGAGCTTGACCCCGGGCGGCAGGACTTTGTATTAAATAAGATCGTCTCCGGGCAGGTGTTCATCACCTGCTGCGAACCGGGACGGTTCACCAAACTGGGAAGAACGATTCAGGTAGAAAACGGAAGCATTCGCGAATAATTGAAGCATATAACGCAGGAGGGCATATATGTCTGACGAAACGAAAGTAACACAGGAATACGGCGCGGAGCAGATTCAGGTTCTGGAGGGATTGGAAGCCGTGCGGAAAAGACCCGGTATGTATATCGGCTCTACCTCCTCCTCCGGTCTGCACCACCTGGTCTATGAGATCGTGGATAACGCCATCGACGAGGCGCTGGCCGGATACTGTAAGCATATTACCGTGACCATCAATCCCGGCAATTCCATCACCGTCACCGACGACGGCCGGGGTATCCCCGTGGATATCCAGCCCCAGACCGGGCGTCCGGCTCTGGAGGTCGTGTACACCGTGCTCCACGCCGGCGGTAAGTTCGGCGGCGGAGGATATAAGGTCTCCGGCGGCCTGCATGGCGTGGGCGCGTCCGTCGTCAACGCTCTGAGCGAGTGGCTGCGGGTGCGGGTTCACAAAAACGGCAGCATCTACGAAATGAAATTTGCCCGTGGCAATATCACGCAGGAAATGCGCATCGTCGGCAAGACCGACAAGACCGGCACGGAGGTCACCTTCCAGCCCGACCCGGAGATGTTCGACAGTCTTGTCTATGACTACGAAGTCCTCCACGAGCGGATGCGGGAGGAAGCCTTCCTGAACGCGGGTCTGACCATCACCATCACCGACGACCGGGACGATGAAAAGCAGATCGGCGAGACCATGTGCTACGAGGGCGGCATCCGGGAGTTTGCAATTTGGTGCAACCGGAACAAGACGCCCCTGTGCGAGGACGTTATCTATATGAGCGGCAGCAAGGGCGACGCCTCTGCGGAAATCGCCGTGCAGTATAACGACGGCTACAACGAATTTCTGCTGTCCTTCGCCAACGACGTGCGCACGCCGGAAGGCGGTATGCACGAGACCGGCTTCAAGACCGCGCTGACCCGTGTTCTCAACGCCTACGGCGTGAAGAACGGCATCATCAAGGGCGACGACAAGGTTTCCGGCGAGGATTGCCGGGAGGGCATCACCGCCATCATTTCCGTCAAGCTCACCGACGCCCAGTTCGAGGGTCAGACCAAAGCCAAGCTGGGCAACGCCTATATCCGTACTCTGGTCGATCAGGTAGTGAACGACCAGCTGACCACCTATTTTGAGGAACACCCCGCCGTTGCCAAGGCCGTGCTGGACAAGGCCATGATGGCCAACCGCGCCCGGGAGGCCGCCCGGAAAGCCCGGGAATCCATCCGCCGCAAGACGGGGCTGGAATCCGGCCAGATGCCCGACAAGCTTCAGGACTGCAACGAGCGGGACGCCAGCCTTTGCGAAATTTACATCGTGGAGGGCGACAGCGCAGCCGGCTCCGCCATTCAGGGGCGTGACTCCCGGTTCCAGGCAATCCTGGCCATGTGGGGCAAAATGCTCAACGTGGAAAAGGCCCGGGCGGATAAGATCTACGGCAACGACAAGCTGTATCCCCTGATCGTGGCGCTGGGCGCAGGCATCGGGGACGAATTCGACATTGAAAAGCTCCGGTATCACAAGGTCATCATCATGGCCGATGCCGATGTGGACGGCGCCCATATCCGCACGCTGCTGCTGACCTTCTTCTTCCGGTATATGCGGCCACTGATTGAGCACGGATACGTCTACTCCGCTGTGCCGCCCCTGTACAAGCTGACGAGGGGCAAGAGCGTGAAGGTCGCCTATTCCGACGACGAGCGGGACGCAATCTCCTCCCAGATGCGCAGCGATAACCCCAACGCCAAGATCGACATTTCCCGGTTCAAGGGCCTTGGCGAAATGGACCCCCACGAGCTGTGGGAAACCACCATGGACCCGGAAAAGCGTTCCCTGCGCCGTATTACGCTGGAGGACGCCCGCCGCGCCGACGAGATCTTCACCGTTCTCATGGGCGAACAGGTGGAGCCGAGAAAAGACTGGATCGAGCGGAACGCGAGATACGCAGTCAACATTGACATTTAGTTTTGAAGCAACCCTGAACTGGAGGTGCGTTTATGGGACATAACCGCAGTTATAAACCTGAGGATATCCGCTTCCCCGACCAGGTGATCACAGAGTCCAACCTGGTGGACGAAATGGAGAAATCTTATATTGAATATGCCATGTCCGTCATCGTAGGGCGGGCATTGCCGGACGTCCGGGACGGACTGAAGCCCGTTCACCGCCGGATTTTGTACACCATGTACGAAAGCGGCCTGACCTCCGACAAGCCTTTCAAAAAATCGGCGACCTGCGTCGGTGACGTGCTGGGTAAGTACCATCCCCACGGCGACGCATCGGTTTACGACGCCATGGTGCGTCTTGCCCAGGACTTTTCCATGCGGTATCTGCTGGTGGACGGCCACGGCAACTTCGGCTCCGTGGACGGCGATCCCCCTGCGGCTTACCGTTACACCGAAGCCCGTCTGAGCAAAATTTCCAACGAAATGCTCCGGGACATCGACAAGGACACCGTGGACTGGGATCCCAACTTTGACGAGACCCGGAAGGAGCCCCGCGTGCTCCCCTCCCGCTTCCCCAACCTGCTGGTCAACGGTTCCTCCGGTATCGCTGTCGGCATGGCGACCAACATTCCGCCCCACAACTTAGCGGAGGTCATTGACGCCTGTGTGTGCGTGCTGGATGACCCGGAAGCGACTCTCGCCGACCTGATGGAGCATATCTCCGGCCCGGACTTCCCTACCGGCGGCATTATCATGGGACGCAGCGGCATCCGTGCGGCCTATGCTACCGGCCGTGGCAAGGTGGTCGTCCGCGCCCGGACGGAGTTTGAGGAACACGGCAAAGACCGGATGCGGATCATCGTCACCGAGCTTCCCTATCAGGTCAACAAGCGCCAGCTCATCAAGAACATCGCCGAGCAGGTGAAGGACAAGCGCCTGGACGGCATTTCCGACCTCCGGGATGAGACCGACCGCAACGGTATGCGTGTGGTCATCGAGCTGAAAAAGGACGCCAACCCCCAGGTCGTGCTGAACAATCTGTTCAAGCAGACGGCTTTGCAGTCCAGCTTCGGCATTATCATGCTGGCGCTGGTGGACAACCAGAAGCAGCCGAAAATTCTCTCCCTGCGGCAGATCATCGACGAGTACCTGAAGCATCAGGAAGAAGTCCTCACCCGGCGCACCCGGTATGACCTGAAAAAGGCGCAGGAGCGGGCACATCTGCTGGAAGGTCTGCTCATTGCCCAGGACAACATCGACGAGGTCATCCACATCATCCGCTCAGCCTACGACGACGCCAAGCAGCGCCTGATGGATCGCTTCAAACTGGACGACGTTCAGGCGCAGGCCATTCTGGACATGCGTCTGAAAGCCCTGCAGGGTCTTGACCGGGAAAAGCTCCAGAGCGAGTATGACGAGTTGGAAGAAAAGATCAAGTATTATCTGGAACTGCTGGCGGACGAGAACAAACTCAAGGCTGTCCTTCGCGGCGAGATGATCGAGATCCGGGACAAGTTCGGCGACAAGCGGAAAACCGAGATTCAGGAAATCGAGGACGAGATCGACATCGAAGATCTGATCGAGGAGGAGACCTGCGCCTTCACGCTGTCCAATCAGGGCTACATCAAGAGAATGCCCGTGGACACCTACCGCACCCAGAGCCGTGGCGGCCGGGGCGTCAACGCCCAGAACCTGAAGGAAGAGGATTATGTCAAGAGCCTGACCATTGCGTCTACCCACGACCACATGCTCTTCTTCACCGATCAGGGACGGGTGCATCACCGCAAGGGTTACCAGATTCCCGAGGCAGGCCGCACTGCCCGGGGCACTGCCATTGTCAATGTGCTGCCCCTGAATCCCGGCGAGTCCGTCACCGCCATGGTGATCACCCGGGAGTTTGACGAAAATGAGTTCCTGATGATGGTCACCCGGAAGGGTACCGTCAAGCGTATCCCCTTCGTCTCCCTGAAAACCAACCGCAAGGCGGGCATCCGCGCCATCACCCTGGATGAGGACGACCACCTGATTAACGTCATCCGCACAAACGGCGACGACGACATCGTGCTTGCCACGGCCTTTGGCTACGCCATCTGCTTTAACGAGAACGACGTGCGGTGCATGGGTCGTGACGCGGCGGGCGTTCGCGGTATTATGTTAACCGACGGGGACTATGTGGTCGGCGCGGAGAAGGCCGAGGAGGGCAAGACCCTGCTCACCGTCACCCAGAACGGCTACGGCAAGCGCACCGCTCTGACGGAGTACCTGCGCACCGGCCCCAACGGGGAAAAGCAGGCCCAGAGCCGGGGCGGTAAGGGTCTTAAGAACTACAACATCACCCCCAAGACCGGCAATGTGGCCGGCTGCCGTGTGGTGAGCGAGAGTGACGATGTTATGCTCATCGAAAACGGCGGCGTCATCATCCGCATTCCCGCGTCCTCTATCAACGTCTACAAGCGGGACGTTCAGGGCGTTATCGTCATGCGCATTGACGACGGCAATCAGGTGGTCTCTTTGGAGCGTGTCGAGAAGATGGACGAGGAAGAGACCGGAGAACAGGCATGAAAACCGTGACCCTGTACACCGACGGCGCCTGTTCCGGCAACCCGGGCAAAGGCGGCTGGGGCGCTGTACTG
>ERZ1673730.1962-NODE-1962-length-11735-cov-2.936901_pt1 | contig 11735 bp, 10 predicted proteins | sample MGYA00580200_ERZ1673730 | MGnify/ENA primary metagenome ERZ1673730 (study PRJEB41218, sample SAMN15661761) | gut metagenome | host: Homo sapiens | place: Canada: London | collected 2015-08-20/2019-03-30 | study: EMG produced TPA metagenomics assembly of...
AAACAAAGTATGCTAATGCTTATAAATGTGTAGAAAAAATAGCTATGTACATCAAAAAACAATATAACTATGAACTTTATGACGAAGAAAAACTTTATCTAACAATACATATTCATCGTGTTGTTTATTTAGGAAATCGTCATTAACTTGGATGGTGACATTAAGTTGGCCAAACCTTCAAATTTCAATACTTGAGAAATATGGAGGAAAATTATGAGTAAGTATGAAAGTTTAGCCAAAGAAATTTTGGCAAATGTTGGTGGAAAAGAAAACATCAACAGTTTAACACATTGTGTTACAAGATTGCGTTTTCGTTTAAAAGACGAATCTAAAGCAAATGATGATGCTTTAAAAAACAATCCTGGTGTTGTGACAGTTATGAAATCTGCTGGACAATATCAGGTCGTTATTGGAAATCATGTACCTTTAGTATACGCAGATGTATGTGAATTAGCAGGTATTTCTAATGACAAACCACAAGAAGAAGTTGCTCCTCAAGGTGCCTTCAATAAGTTAATTGATATTATTTCAGGATGTTTCCAACCTATCTTAGGGCCATTATGTGCTGCTGGGATTATTAAAGGATTAAATGCTTTATTAGTCTTTATTTTAGGAACAAGTTTCAATAATAGTGGAACTTATATGGTCTTAAATGCAATTGGTGATTCTATTTTCAACTTTTTACCAATTATTTTAGGATATACAGCAGCTAAAAAATTCAATGTTAATGTTGTTGTAGGGATGATTATTGGAGCTACTTTATGTTATCCAACAATTCAAACAGATACATTATCAGCCGCTGTAAAAGCAATTGGAACATTACCAATGATTGGTGATTATTATACTAAATTTATTGGTATTCCATTTGTATCAGGAAATTATACAAGTACAGTTGTACCAGTTATTTGTATTGTGGCTTTAGCAGCACAAATTCAAAAACTAGCTAAAAAATATGTACCAGAAATGTTACAAAACTTCTTTGTACCATTCTTTGTATTGATTATTTCACTTCCAATTGGATTATTAGTCATTGGACCAGTTGTAAGTTTACTTACAAGTATCTTATCTAATATCTTTGCTGGATTATATGCTTTTTCACCATTAGTAACAGCATTAGTTGTTGGTGCTTTCTGGCAATGTCTTGTTATTTTTGGTTTACATTGGGCATTAGTACCAATGGCCATGGTTAATATTGGAAACTTAGGTTATGATACAATTTTACCAGGTATGTTAGGAACAACATTTGCTGCTACTGGCGTTGTTGCAGCAATGTATTTAAAATTAAAAGATAAAAACAAAAAAGCTTTAGCTATCCCAGCTGTTATTTCAGCATTCTGTGGGGTAACTGAACCAGCTATTTATGGTTTCTTATTGCCAGAAAAAACACCATTTGTATTCTCTTGTATCGGTGGTGCTGTAGGTGGAGCTATCATGGGGGCTGTTGCTGTTAAACAATATGTTATCGGGGGACTAGGAATCTTTGGTGTAGTAAGTTATATTTCACCTAAAGGTGATGCAACTGGTATGGTTGTTTCATTGATTGCAGGTGCAGTTTCATTAGTTGTTGGTTTTGTTTTAACAATGTTATTCTATAAAAAAGAAGAAACAGTTGTAGAAAATAAAGAAGTTAAAGTAGAAGAAGAAACAGTTTTATCACCAATTAAAGGTGAAGTTAAAGCGATTGAAGAATCAAGCGATGCCGCTTTTGCTTCAGGTGCTTTAGGAAAAGGTGTTGTCATCTTACCTCAAGAAGGTAAAGTTTATGCACCAGTAACTGGAACAGTTACAGTTTTATTCCCAAGTTTACATGCGATTGGAATTACAAGTGATGCCGGTGTTGAATTACTTGTTCATGTAGGTATTAATACTGTTCAACTTAATGGAGAAGGGTATACAGCTCATATTAAACAAGGTGATCGTGTCAACCAAGGTCAATTATTATTAGACTTTGATATGGCTAAAATTCAAGAAGCAGGATATTCTTTAGAAACACCTGTTTTAGTAACAAATTATGCAGATTTAAAAGAAATTAAAAATACAAGTGAATCTTCAGTAAAAGCACAAGAATCTTTAATTGAAGTGAAGTACTAAGGAAGAAGGTATTGGTTATGAATAGACCTTATGTTATCTGTCATATGTTACAATCAATCGATGGAAAGATTGCTGGTGGATTCTTTAGAGAAAAAGAAACAACAAAGCTTGCAAAAATCTATAGTGAAATTTCTACAAATTATGATGGTGATGCTATCATTTATGGAAAAACAACAGCGCTTGAATTATTTTCATTAACACATTTAAATAAATCCTCAAATATTACTTACAATCTTACAGATCATGTTTATCAAAAAGAAAATAAAAAATGGCTTGTTGTTATTGATCTAAAAGGAGAAATTGCATGGGATTCATCTATTTATAAAAATAGAAGATTACAAGATAAAAATCTTATTGTCATACTTTCAGAGGCTATTTCTAATCAATACCTTGAATTATTAAAGAAATTAAATATTTCCTATCTTTTTGCAGGAAAAAAAGAAATATCTTTAAAGGTAGCCTTAGAAAAGCTTTATGATTTATGTTCAATTAAAAAGCTCTTATTACAAGGTGGAGGTATTACTAATAAGTTCTTTATTGAAGAAGACCTCATTGATGAATTAAGTTTAGTTGTTTCACCTGTTGTTTCAGGAGAAAGTAATCAACCTAATCTTTTTGAAGATTGCAAAGATTATCTTGGAAATGTTTTTGATTTAAAACAAAGTGATTTATTAAATAAATCAGGGTTGTATTTAAAATATATAAGAAAATAGTGGGACTTTGGTTTCACTATTTTTTATTTGTATAACATAATTTAAGGCTGCTTTTATTGGTGAATTCATAAAATAAAAAGCAATTTTATATGCCAAGGAGAAGTGCTATTGTTTGATGGAAAAAGACAATAAAATCAAGTATAATAGTTTTTAGAGGAGATGGTTTTATGAAAATAGTACCTACTGGAATAGAAAATTTTAAAGAATTAATTGATAAAGATGCGTGTTATGTAGATAAAACAAATCTTATCGAAAAAGTATTAAAAGAAAAGGTTGTTTTATATACAAGACCTAGAAGATTTGGTAAGACACTGAATATGTCAATGCTTTATTATTTCTTTTCTAATAAGGAAAAAGAAAACGCTTATTTGTTTGATGGATTAAATATCTCTAAAAATAAAGAAGCATTAAAACATCAAAATCAATATCCTGTAATTTTCATATCTTTAAAAGATATGAAAGAATCAAAAATAGAAAATCAATTAGTAAAATTTTCATACATCATTGCCCGTCTTCTTGATCAATTTGAAGATATATTAGATGACGATATATTCAATGAAAGAGAAAAAAAGCTATTAAAAAGATATCATTTAAATACAGCTTCAAAAAACGAACTATCTGAATCATTATTAACTATATCACTGTGCTTAAGAAAATATTACCATCAAAAAGTCATCATTCTTATTGATGAATACGATGTGCCATTACAAGCAGCCTATCAACATAACTACTATGATGAAATGGTAGAGTTTTTAAGAAATGTCTTTTCATCATCTCTTAAGACCAATGATGCCTTAGAAAAAGGTATCATGACAGGATGTTTAAGAATTTCTAAAGAAAGTATCTTTACAGGGTTAAATAATTTTTCATCATATTCAATCTTAGATAATATAGGTAATGAATTCTTTGGTTTTACAGAAAAAGAAGTCAAACAGTTATTAAAAGATTATGACCTATTTGATTCTTTTGATGAAGTCAAAGAATGGTATGATGGGTATCTATTTGGAAATCTTGAAATCTATAATCCATGGAGTACTTTAAGCTATGTTAAGAATAAAAAAGCAGATTCAAGCTTTGAACCAATTTCCTTTTGGGCAAATACCAGTGGAAATGAGCTTGTTGTAAATTATATACAGACAGGAGATAGAGGATTAAGAAAAGAGTTTGAGTTATTGATGAATGGACAAACAATAGATAAAGTCATCAAACCAGAACTTACTTATCGAGAAATGGATAAAATCAATAATATCTATATTTTATTACTTCTTACCGGTTATTTAAAAGTCATTGAAAAAACAGGAGATAGCCAGTATAAACTCATTATTCCTAATAGAGAAGTCTATGAAATCTATAAACAATCATTTATGTCTTATTTTAAAGATTATACAAGTGCTAGAAAAAATGAACTTTATCAAGAATTTATAAATGGTGATGCAAGGAAAGTCAATCTCTTGCTTAATGATATTTTGATAAGAAGTATTAGTTATTTCGATAATCAAGAAAGCTTCTATCATGGATTTTTAGTAGGATTATTAAATGATTATGAAGTTGTATCAAATAGAGAAGCAGGTAATGGAAGATTTGATATATGTGTATTGCCTGAAACAATCTTGGATACAGTACTTCTTATTGAATGTAAGCATTCAGCAAGTGAAGATGATTTAATAGAAGATGCAAATGCTGGAGTCAAACAAATCATTGATCAAAAATATCTTGAAGAAAAAAGATTTAAGAAATATGCTGGTGCTGTAGGATATGGCATATCCTTTTATAAAAAACAATGTTATGTGGTTAAATGTGAATAAAATATTCTTAAAAAGATATATAGTGGGACTTTGGTCTCACTTTTTTAGTATGTATTTTAGTTATGATAGCATGCAAATTTAATTATGTATTTCTTTATGTCTATTGATAAAATATTTATTAAAAAGGTAGATAGGGGGTATTTAATGAAAAAGAATGTAAGGGTGTTATTAACTGTATTGGTTATTATTATTGCAGCAGTAGGAGGATATTTTGTTTATCGTGGACAAGATACTTCTACAACTGAAACAGTAGAAAATGAACCAAGTGAAGAAACAAAAAGTACAACAAATACACAAATAAGTGGGGAAACATTGGTCGTTTATTATTCTGCACAAAATCATACAAAAGATGTTTCTGAAAAGCTTGCTGAAAATTTAAATGCAGATTTTTTTGAAATTGAACCTAAAGAAAAGTATAGTGAAGATGATTTAGATTGGACAGGTGATAACTCAAGAGTAACAAAAGAACATGAGGATAAATCACTTAGAAATGTAGAATTAAAAACAACTAAAGTAGAAAACTGAGATCAATATGATACAGTGCTTATTGGCTATCCAATATGGTGGGGGATTGCGGCTTGGCCAGTAGATACGTTTGTTAAGACTAATGATTTTTCAGATAAAACAGTGATTCCATTTTGTACATCTGCTTCTTCGGGTTTAGGAGAAAGTGGAACAAGGCTTCAAAAGGAAGCCAAAGGTGGTAATTGGAAATAAGGGCATCGTTTTAGTTCTTCACCAACAGAAGATACAATTAAAGAATGGACCGAAGGTCTACAATAAAAGTTTATGCTTAGGTATAAGCTTTTTTCATTTTACATAAACTTAACATAAACCATACGTTCTTTTGATTTTTGAAAGTGTTGAAAAACACTATGATAGTGTTGTCTTAAGAAAGAGTATCAAAAATAAATAATATCTTAAGAGAAAACAAAGGAAGGTAAATAAAAAATGAAAAAGAAAGTATTAAGTGTTTTAATGGTTTTCATGATGTGTCTTGGTTTAGCCGGATGTGGCGGAGGATCAAATAGTGCATCAGATGACATTAGTGGAAAGGTAAGTTTAAACGGATCAACTTCAATGGAAAAATTCGTTAATGCTTTATCAGAAGGAATTAAAGAAAAATATCCAAACTTACAATTAGAAGCACAATTTACAGGATCTGGTGCAGGTCTAGAAGCAGTTGCTTCAAAAACAACAGATATCGGAGATTCTTCTCGTGCTTTAACAGATGAAGAAAAAGCAAAAGGATTAGAAGAAAATATCGTTGCTATCGATGGTATCGCAACTATTACAAACAAATCTAATAAAGTAACAAACTTAACAAAAGATCAATTAGCAAAAATCTATACAGGACAAATTACTAACTGGAAAGATTTAGGTGGACAAGATGAAGCAATCGTTGTTATCGGACGTGAAGCTGGTTCTGGTACGCGTGGAGCATTTGAAGAATTATTAGGAATTGAAGATCAATGTCAATATGCTCAAGAATTAAATGAAACTGGTGCTGTTCTTGCTAAAGTTGCTAAAACTTCTGGATCAATCGGTTATGTTTCATTAGATGTATTGGATGATACAGTTTCTCCTCTTCAATTAGATGGCGTTGAACCAAGTGAAAAAACTGTAAAAGATGGAAGCTATGCTTTACAAAGACCATTCGTAATGGCTACAAATGGAAAAATTAGTGAACAATCTAAACAAGTTCAAGCAGTATTTGATTTCATCAATAGTGATGCTGGACAAAAAATCATTAAAAAAGTTGGATTAGTAACACCAAATAAATAAAAATAAAGAGGGAAGTATTATGGAAAAAAAGTTATCAATTATTAGCCATAAGAAAGCAAAATCCCTAGTAGAAAAAACAGCCGCGATGATCTTTCGTGGCTGTGCTATTATCTCTGTTTTAGCAGTTGTTACTATTACAGGATATATGATTATTTCAGGGACACCTGCCATTTTTAAAGAAGGAATTACAGGTATTTTGTTTTCTACAACATGGGCGCCAACAGCAGCTCATCCTCAATATGGGATTGCTTATGTTATTTTAACTTCTATTGTAGGGGTTTTTCTAGCAATTTGTATTGGAGTACCTATTGGTTTATTTACAGCAATCAACCTTGCTGAAATTGCTCCAGCAAGACTTAGAAAAATATTAAAATCAGCAATTGAATTACTTGCGGGTATTCCATCTGTTGTTTATGGATTATTAGGTATTTTGATTGTCAATCCAATGATGTATAAATTAGAATTAATGATCTACCATGGATCTAAAACACATCAATTTACAGGTGGTGCAAATCTTTTATCAGCTATTATCGTACTAGCAATTATGATTTTACCTACGCTTATTAATATTTCAGAAACTGCTTTAAAGGCAGTCCCTGACGATTATCGTAAAAGCTCATTAGCTCTAGGTGCAAGTAAAATGCAAACAATTTTTAAAGTTGTTGTACCAAGTGCTAAATCAGGTATTATGTCAGCTATTGTACTTGGCGTAGGACGTGCTATTGGAGAAGCAATGGCTATTTTGTTAGTAGCCGGAAATGCAGTATCTCTTCCACTTCCATTTAATTCGGTACGTTTTTTAACAACAGCCATCGTTTCAGAAATGGGATATGCCAGTGGTACACATCGTCAAGTACTATTTACAATTGGACTTGTGCTGTTTATCTTTATCATGGTTATTAACTTAGTCTTAACATATGTTTTAAAAAGAGGTGACTTAGATGAATAATACAATCTTAGAAAAAAAGAAACGTGTCAGTGATCAAGTTATTTATGCACTTATTCAATTAAGTTCATTTCTTTCAATTTTTATCTTATTAGTTATTATTGGTTATATTCTCTATCGAGGAATACCAGCCTTTGATTTTTCTTATTTAGTAAATACAACAAGTATTATTAATGATACTGTAGGTATATTACCTAATATTATTAATACACTTTATATTGTTATTGTGACACTTTTAATTGCTTGTCCAATAGGAATTGGTGGAGCAATTTATTTAAATGAATATACAAAAAATAAAAAATTCGTTAGTATCATTTCATTTACAACAGAAGTTTTAGCAGGTATTCCTTCAATTATTTATGGATTATTTGGAATGTTGTTCTGTGGATCTGTTTGTCAGTTAGGATTTTCAATTTTGACAGGTTCACTTACACTTGCCATTATGATTTTACCAATCATTTCAAGAAATACCCAAACAGCTTTAGAATGTGTTCCTAAAAGCTATCGTGAAGCTGCTTTAGGAATTGGAGCAACAAAATGGTATATGATTCGTACAGTACTTTTACCAAGTGCCATTCCTGGTATTTTAACAGGAGTTATTCTTGCAATGGGACGTATCGTTGCTGAATCCGCTGCCTTATTATTTACAGCAGGATCAGTTGCTATTTTACCAACAAATATTTTTGGTCATTTATTAAGTAGTGGGGGTACACTTACAATTCAATTATATTTAGAAATGGCTAAAGGAAATTATGAAGTTTCATTTGTGATTGCTCTTGTTTTAGTAGTTATTGTTTTAGGTTTAAATATGTTAGCTAAATGGATCAGTCGCAGATTTGATGTAAATAAAGGGGATAATTAAGATGGAAAATAAAATAGAAGCAAGACATCTGAATTTGTATTATGGACAAAAACATGCTTTAAAAGATGTCAGTTTAGATATTAAAGAAAATAAAATTACTGCGTTTATTGGCCCTTCAGGGTGTGGTAAATCAACATTTTTAAAAACGTTGAATCGTATGAATGATTATGTTGATAACGTTAAAATTGAAGGGGATGTTATCTTAGATGGTGAAGATATCTATGATAGCCGTGTAGATACAACATTACTTAGAAAAAAAGTCGGAATGGTTTTCCAACAACCAAATCCATTCCCTATGTCGATTTATGATAATGTGGCTTATGGACCACGTATTCATGGTATTAAAAATAAAAAACAACTTGATAAAATCGTTGAAGATAGTTTAAAAGCAGCAGCACTTTATGATGAAGTTTCAGATCGTTTACATTCAAGTGCCTTAGGTTTATCTGGTGGACAACAACAAAGATTATGTATTGCTCGTGCTTTAGCTGTGCAACCAGAAGTTATCTTATTAGATGAACCAACAAGTGCCTTAGATCCAATTTCAACACTTAAAATCGAAGAACTTTTATTACAATTAAAAGATCAATATACGATTGCTATCGTTACTCACAATATGCAACAAGCAAGTCGTATTGCTGATTATACTGCCTTCTTCTTAGTTGGAGAAATGGTAGAATATGGATCAACAAAAGATGTCTTTGGTATGCCAAAAGATAAAAGAACTGAAGATTATATTACTGGTAGATTTGGATAGGAGGAAAGAAAGATGCCAAGAAGTCAATTTGATCAAGAGCTTAATAAGATGCACGTTGATTTAGATAGAATGTGTCATCTTGTTGTTTTAGCTATTGAAAACTGTGTTACAGCATTTAAGGAACAAGACTATGAACTTGCTCGAGATATTATTCATGGAGATAAACAAATTAATGATGTGGAAAGATCGATTGAAGCAAAATGCTTATCTTTGATTTTAAAACAACAACCTGTGGCCTCTGATTTAAGAGATGTTTCAACTGCTTTAAAAGTAGTTACAGATTTAGAAAGAATTGGAGATCAAAGTGCAGATATTGCGGAATTGATTTTAGAAATGAAAGAAATGGATAGTTTCTTAATGATTGGTCATATTCAAGATATGGCAAAAATTGCAACTAAAATGGTTAAAGAAGCTTTAGATGCATTCCATCAACATGATTTAAAACATGCTTTAGAAGTAAAGAAGATGGATATTAAAATGGATGAATTATTTGATCAAGTTAAAGAAGATATTATTCAAATGATTAAAGAGTCAAATGATAAAGGTGATTTAACAATCAATTTCTTAATGATTGCAAAGTATTTTGAAAGAATTGGGGATCATGTTGTTAATATCTGTGAATGGATTGAGTTCAACCAAACAGGAAAACTTAACAATACGCGATTAATTTAGACCTCTTTTAGAGAGGTTTTTTCTTTATTTGATTTAAAAGGATGATTGATTTCTATATAATAAAAATATAAGGAGGTATTATTATGCTAGGTCAAATTCGTAGACATATAGCTAAAAAGAATGAGAAGCTATTTTATATTTTTGTTCTTTTTATCGTTGCCTTTGGTATAAGTACTGTTCATTATATGTTTTTAGAAAAAGATGCTGTTTTATCTTTAAAACAAGATGATGTATCTTCAACTTATTATGCAAAATATCATTATTTATCAAAAAATGTCAATAATATAACATTTTATTTTCAATATGAAAAAGATGGTGAAATTATTCAAGATGTTTTAGGCAGTTACGAAATCAATAACCATTTTGATATAAAAAATATATTTAAAGGTTGTAGTGCTGATGAAGGGAAAATAACTGTGAAATTAATCGATGAAGATACATGTATTTATCTTGATTGTTCTAGCAATATAAATACCTCAAAACCAAAAACAATATCTAAAATTAATTTATTAGAAAATGAGGATTTTTCTAATTATAAATGTTATTTTATTTCAGAAAAAAGGTTAAAAGATAAAAATGTTTATACATTGATGGAAGGAGAAAGTTTGAAAAGTAATTCAAAAATAAAATTGCACTTAACTTACGAATAAAATTAATAATAATTAGGTAAGAAAAGATGTAAAGAAATTTAATATTTTGAGTGGTTTTCTTTGATTTTTACTTGTTTTTCTTAAATTATTAAGAAAAATTTGAAATCTAAATTCATATGTTGTATCAGTTATACATTTATCGTCATGAAAAAATTATAGTTTGCTATAAATACTTCTATATATAACGAAAATAATACAAAAAAAGCTACCTTACACGGTTTTGGCGAACATCGAGGTAGCTATTTTTTCTCAAATAAAATCCAAGGTTAGTCGTTTATGACTATTCCTTTTTCATTTATATTATAATTTATGAAATTTTCTAATTCAATATAATAAAATGACTGTTAAAAAAGCTTTTCATGCAAATAAAGAACATCTTGTGCAATAAATATATCATTAATGCTAATCATCACATATAATTGTATTAATTAGGGAGGATTACCATATGAACAAGAAAAGAAATATTATAATTGGGTCAATAGTTTGTGTACTGCTTATGACAGTGGTATTTTTTGTTTTTAATCATGGAAAAAGTAATGAACAAGTTGTTACAGAATATTTTGAACTTTTAAAAAAGAAAGATTATAAACAAATGTATCAAATACTAGATCAAAAGACAGTCTATACTCCTACACAAAAATATTTTATTGAAAAGCATAAAGAAATCTATGATGTAATAAATCCAAGTAATATACAGGTAAAAGTAATAGATGAAAAAGATAATATGGTTCAATATCAAATATCGATGGATACTGTAGCTGGAAAAGTTAAATATAAAAATAAGATTGAAATTAAAAATGAACAAATTAAATTTAATAAGCAACTTATTTTTGATGAGTTTTCTGATAAGAACAAAGTAAAAGTGATTACGACACAACCTTATAGAGGGTATATTTTAGATAGAAATGGAAAATATTTAGCTAAACAAGGAAATGCTTATTCATTTGGTCTTGTAAGAGGAAAATTAAATGGTGAAAATGATTATGCACAAATAGCTAAGTATTTAGAAACGGATGTTGAAACCATTCAAAAGAAAATGAGTGCATCTTGGATCAAAGATGATTCTTTTGTACCTATTAAAAATGTATCAGAACAAGTAAAAAATCAATTGATTCAACAAGGAATTTTAAATATTAAAGGTGTTAAAATCAATACGATTTCTACGCGTGTTTATCCTTATGATAAAATAACATCTCATATCATTGGATATGTCCAAAATGTTAATTCAGAAGATTTAAAAAAACATAAAAGTGAAGGATACACAAGTAGTTCAGTAATTGGAAGAAGTGGGATTGAAGCCACTTATGAAAAGCAGTTACGTGGAGAAGTAGGTGGAAAAATTGTCATTGTTGATGAAAATAACAATATCATTAAAACAGTTGCCCAAAAAGAAGCGAAAGATGGAAAAGATATTCGACTAACAATCGATATCAATTTACAACAAAGTCTTTCTA
>ERZ1673730.1982-NODE-1982-length-11576-cov-6.669473_pt1 | contig 11576 bp, 8 predicted proteins | sample MGYA00580200_ERZ1673730 | MGnify/ENA primary metagenome ERZ1673730 (study PRJEB41218, sample SAMN15661761) | gut metagenome | host: Homo sapiens | place: Canada: London | collected 2015-08-20/2019-03-30 | study: EMG produced TPA metagenomics assembly of...
TCTGAAGGCTCTCCGCCATATGGACCTGGTCATGGCTCGGGGTAACCTCTACCGCGGCCCGAAGGTCAAGAAAATGGAAAAAGCCGAGCGCGAGCTGGATAAATTCCTGTAACATAGAAATAAACAGATCAAGGCACCCTCTGTAAAGAGGGTGCCTTGGAGATTGTCGGAAAAACCCTCCGGGTTTTCCGACAAAAGGACTGCAATCTGCTGCGCGCATAATTTGTCCGTCGCAGACGGACAAATTCCACACTGGCAGCCTGAGCGGTATTTTCTCTCACGCACATGTCGCGAGAGAAAATGATTTTATTTCTTTGCCGCCTGCGGGCGGCAAACTCTGCGAGGCTTTTTAACACACTGCAAGGCACCCTCTGCAAAGAGGGTGCCTTGGTTTTTGGGGGGAAATGTGCCGCGCTTCAGGGGCGCCAGCCCATAGATTTGCTGATCTCCCCGGCGGTGTGCAGCAGCTTGGGGGCAAATCTCTCAATGGTGGCATCGGTCATCCGGACCGACAGGCCGGAAATACTCATGGCACCTACGGGCATGCCGTTCCAGTTGAAAATAGGGGCCGCAACACACCGGACGCCCAGGTCGTGCTCCTCGTCATCAATGGCGTAGCCGCGCTGACGAATGAGAGCCAGATCTGCCTGCAGATCCTCCCAGGTGGCGATGGTCTTGGGGGTGAAGCGGACGACCTGGGTCTGCTCCCAAATGGTGCGCACCTCCTTCTCGGGTAGGTAGGCCATGATGCTTTTTCCCACGCCGGTGCAGTACATGGGGTTGTGCAGGCCCACGGAGGAGGTGATATTGATGGGGCGGGAAAAGGGCTCAAACTTGTACAGGTAGACCACCTCGTTCCCGTCTCGCTCCACCAGGTGGATCACCTCCTTGACCTCGTTGGACAAGACCTCCAAAATGGGCTTTGACGCGGTGAACAGGTCCAGAACGGAGGACACCCGGCGGGAGATCTCATACAGCCGCAGGGTCAGGCGGTATTTCCCGCTCTCCGGGTCCTTGCGCGCATAGCCTCGACCCACCAGCGATGCCAGCAGCCGGTGGGCGGTGCTGGCGTGGAGAGAGGTGGCCGCCGCCAGCTCCGACAGGGCAAGGCCCTGGGGCGCAGCGGACAGCGCCTCCAAAATGTCCAATACACGATCAATGGATTGGACGGAATTGTTGTTGTCTTTCATGGGCAATCCTTTCCACATTATGAAAATATATACATATCATACCCCCTTTTTTGGCGTTTTGCAACATGAATCCCATAGATTTTTTGGCAAAATTGCGGGATTGACATTTTCCTATCATGCGATAATAATATAAACAAGATTTCACAGTGCGATAATGAATTTCACATTGTGGAATTAAAGATGAGTGAGAAAAAATAACACAAAGAGGAGGACCTGTTATGAGTGAAGCAAAAGCTAAGAAGAAAAAGCTTAGCATCCCCGTAAAGCTGGCCATTGCCCTGGTGCTTGGCGTGGTCGCCGGCCTGATCTTTAAGGAGAAGGCCTCGTATGTTGCCTTTATCGGCACACTGTTTATCCGCCTGCTGAAAATGTGCGTGTATCCCCTGGTGCTGTTCAGCATCATCGCCGGTATCGCCAACGTGGCTGACATTGTCAAGCTAAAGAAAATCGGCGGCCAGTTCCTGCTGTATACCTTCCTCAGCTCTGCCATCGCCGGTGTGCTGGGCTGCCTGGCTATTACCATCAGCGGCGCAGGCAAGGGCCTGGTCCTGCAGGAGACTGTGGACGAAAGCGTCCAGCAGGTCAACATGGTCGAGAGTGTTGTGGAGTGGGTCCCCGATAACGTATTTGCCGCTCTCTCCAACGGCACCCTGGTCCAGATCATCGTTTTCGCTATCTTCTTCGGTATCATGATCACCCAGATGCGCAAGAACAGCAACGCTGTGGATCTGGTGGCCATGGTGGTGGAAGGCTGCAACATCATTATGCAGAGAATGGTCGAGGTCATCATGACGGTGGCTCCCTACGGCGTGTTCTGCCTGATCGCCAACCTGGTGGGTACTACCGGCGTTCAGAACCTGAAAGAGATCTTCAGCCTGGTGCTGACCATGTGGGGCGGCTCCCTGGTGCACATGCTGGTGTTCCTGCCCCTGCTGCTCCGCTTCTTTGGCCGCGTCAACCCCATCAAGTTCTTCAAGAACATTGTTTCCGTCATCCTCATGGCTTTCTCCACCCAGTCCAGCGCAGCTACCCTGCCCGTGACTATGGAGGTCTCCAAGGAAAAGAACGGCGTGCCTGACGACGTGGTGAACCTGTGCGCCGCTCCCGCCGCTACCATCAACATGGACGGTGCAGCCATTGAGTACACCGTTTACACCCTCTTCGCGGCACACGCCTTCGGCGTACACTTCAGCGTGTGGCAGATCATCTTCATGGTCGTCATGTGCGTGGTCTGCTCCGCCGGTGCAGCCGGCGTTCCCGGCGGCGGCATCGTGATGTGCTCCATCTGCCTGGCTACCATGGGCCTGCCCAATGAGGAAGTCACCGCGATGGTGGCCGGCGTCTATGTCCTGCTGGATGTGGCCTCCACTACTCTGAACGTCACCGGCGACTGCTGCGGCATGGTGTGCATTGCCAATCGCCTGGGCATCCTGGACAAGGAAAGATTCAACGCCTGATACTTACCCCCTCACAATAGAAGCGACACCACACGCTGCCGCACCGGAATCTGCATGAGGCATTGCTGCCATGCGGCGTGACCGGGTGACCAAGGCTCCGTGTGGTGTTGCGCCTGTCTCTCAACAACTCCCCCGGTAAAACCGAAATAGAAAGGATAGAGATCGCTATGTCATTCATTTCCAATAAGAGTCAGAAAACGCCCCATTCCGTTATCCGCGAGATGTTCGCCCTGCAGACGGGGCTGGATAATGTCATCAGCTTCGCCCTGGGCGAGCCGGATTTCACCGCCCCTCAGCACGTCATCGACGCGACGGTGGCTTCCCTGCAACGGGGCGAGACGCACTATACCCCCAACGCGGGCATCCCGGCTCTGCGGCAGGCGGTGTCTAATCTTTACAAGAGACGTGGCCTGGACTATAAGCCCAGCGAGGTCCTCATCGGCGCCGGCGCCATCAGCATGCTGAACCTGGCCTGCACCGCCATGCTGGATATCGGCGACGAGGTTCTGGTGCCGGATCCGGGCTGGGCCAACTATGTGGGCCTGATGATGCAGGTGGGCGCGGTGCCTGTGCCTATCCGCCTGAAGGAGGAAAACAGCTTCATGTACGATGTGGCTGACCTGCAGGCGGCCCTTACGCCCAAGACCAAGATGATCCTGCTGAACTCCCCGTCCAACCCCACCGGCGGCGTGGCCAGCGCCGACAACCTGCGCCAGATCGCAGACTTTGCCAAGGCAAACGACCTGTACATCCTCACCGATGAGATCTACCGTGAGCTGCTGTGGGACGATGAGCCCTACACCAGCATCGCCGGCTTCCCCGGCATGAAGGAGCGCACCGTGGTGGTGGACGGCTTCTCCAAGACCTACGCCATGACCGGCATGCGCCTGGCCTGGGCGGTGGCGCCGGAGGAGGTCATCGTGGTGATGACCAAGCTGCTGGAAAACGTGCTGTCCTCCGTGAACGAGGGCATGCAGTGGGGCGGCGTGGCCGCGCTGAACGGCAGCCAGGAGTGCGTGGAGGAGATGAAGCGTCAGTATCGACGCCGCCGTGAGATCATTGTGGAGGGCCTCAACGATATGAAGGGTGTCAGCTGCCTGATGCCCAAGGGCGCATTTTACGCCTTCCCCAACATCTCCAAGCTGGGCATCCCCTCCCGGGAGTTTGCCATGCGGCTGCTGAAGGAGAAGCATGTGGTGGTGGTGCCCGGCACCGGCTTCGGCGAGGGCGGCGAGGGCTTCGTCCGCCTGGCCTATGCCACCAGCGAGGACAATATCCGCGAGGGCCTGCGGCGCATGAAGGAATTCGTCGAGAGCCTGTAACAGAAAGGAAAACGTCATGAGCAAGAAAAACTATGTGGTCATGGACGGCAACACCGCCGCTGCCCATTCCGCCTATGCCTTTACCGAGGTGGCGGCCATTTACCCCATCACGCCGTCGTCCCCCATGGCGGAGAAGGTGGATGAGTGGTCCGCCAAGGGGAAGAAAAACCTCTTTGGCACCCCGGTGGATGTGATCCAGATGCAGTCCGAGGCCGGCGCCGCCGGCACCTGCCACGGCTCCCTTCAGGCCGGCGCCCTGACCACCACCTTTACCTCCTCCCAGGGCCTGATGCTGATGATCCCGGCGATGTACGCCATGGGCGGCCAATTCCTGCCCAGCGTCATGCACATCGCCTCCCGAGTGGTCACCAGCAACCACCACTCCATCTTCGGCGATCATACGGACTTCATGACCTGCCGCACCACCGGCTATGCCATGCTCATGTCCGCCTCCCCTCAGGAGGCTATGGACCTGGCGGCCGTGGCGCATCTGAGCGCCATCGGCGCCAAGTACGCCTTTATGCACTGCTTTGACGGCTTCCGTACCAGCCACGAAATGCAGCGCATCGAGGCTCTGGACTATGAGGACCTGCGGGGCCTGGTGGACTATGACGCCCTGAAGGCCTTCCGTCGGCAATCCCTGAATCCGGAGCATCCCACCAACCGCGGCAACAACGTCAACCCCGACGTGTACTTCCAGTGCAAGGAGGGCGCCAACGTCAAGGCGGCCACGGTGCCCGGCACCGTCCGGCATTATATGGACGAGATCAATAAGCTCACCGGCCGGGACTATAAGCTCTTTAACTACTACGGCGCCCCCGATGCCGAGGAAGTGGTGGTGGCCATGTGCTCCGTCACCGAGGCTCTGCGGGAAACCGTGGACTATCTCAACGCCCAGGGCCGCAAGGTGGGCATGGTGCAGATCCACCTGTACCGCCCCTTCTCCGTGCCGGATTTCTCTGCCGCCATCCCCGCCACCTGCAAGCGCATCGCTGTGCTGGATCGCAGCAAGGAGACCGGCTCCGTAGGCGAGCCCGTGTACCTGGATGTGGTCACGGCGCTGAACCAGGCGGGCCGGGGCGACATCCGCGTGGTGGGTGGCCGCTATGGCCTCAGCAGCAAGGACACCACCCCCGGTCAGCTCATTGCTGTGTACAATAACCTGCGCCAAGAGATCCCTAAGAACAGCTTTACCATCGGCATTTGCGACGATGTGACCCACACCTCCCTGGACTATGAGAATGTGGAGTTCCCCCATCCCGGCGAAATTTCCTGCAAAATCTGGGGCCTGGGCGGCGACGGCACCGTGGGCGCCAACAAGAACGCCATTTCTACCATCGGATTGGTGGCCAACAAGTATGCCCAGGCGTACTTCTCCTATGACTCCATGAAGTCCGGCGGCCTGACCCAGAGCCACCTGCGCTTCGGTGATGCGCCCATCCGCAGCACGTATCTGGTGTCCTCCGCGGATTTCGTGGCCTGCCACGCCCCCACCTATGTGAAAAAGTATGACCTTACCGAGGATCTGAAGGACGGCGGCACCTTCCTGCTCAACTGCCCCTGGCCCGTAGAGGAGCTGGAGAGCCAGCTGCCTGCCAAGATGAAGCGTGACCTGGCCCGCAAGCATGCCCGGTTCTACATCATCGATGCTGCCAAGCTGGCCGGTGAGATCGGCCTGGGCAAGCATACCAATAACATCCTCCAGGGCGCGTTCTTCGCGCTGACCAAGGTCATCCCCATGGATGTGGCCGTGGAGGATATGAAGAAGAACAACTACGCCACCTACTTCAAGAAGGCCGGACAGAAGATCGTGGATCTGAATGACAAGGCCGTGGATGTGGGCGTGCATGCCGCCGTAAAGGTGGATGTCCCCGCATCCTGGGCCGATGCCCAGGACGCTCCCGCCCCCCAGGTGGAGGCCACGCCCTTCGTCAAGGAGATCGTCATGCCTATGGATCGCCAGCAGGGCGACAAGCTGCCGGTGTCCGTGTTCCAGAAGCACGGCGTGCTGGACGGCACATGGGAAAACGGCACCTCCGCCTATTCCAAGCGCGGCGTAGCCACCTCCGTGCCCAAGTGGGCTGCGGCGGCGTGCATCCAGTGCAACCGCTGCGCCATGAGCTGCCCCCATGCGGCCATCCGCCCGGTGCTGCTGACGGAGGAGGAGAAGGCATCCGTCCCCGCTGAGTTTGTCACCGCCCCGGCCAAGGGCCTGGGCAAGGACGCCCCCGCTTACCGGTTCCGCATGCAGGTGTCCCCCTATGACTGCCTGGGCTGCGGCGTCTGCTTGACGGTGTGCCCCGCCAAGGAAAAGGGCGCGCTGACCATGGCACCCTTCGAGGAAATGAAGTGCGAGCAGCCCCTGTTCGACCAGGTGGCCATGAACGAAAAGTATCTGAAAAAGGACGCCATCAGTGACAAGAGCGTCAAAAACGCCCAGTTCGCCAAGCCATACTACCAGTTCTCCTCTGCCTGCGCCGGCTGCGCGGAGACCACTTACATCAAGCTTCTCAGCCAGCTCTTCGGCGACCACATGTATGTGGGCAACGCCGCCGGCTGCTCCTCCGCCATCAGCGGCGGCGCCCCCATCCTGCCTTATTGCAAGGACTGCCAGGGCCACGGCCCCGCCTGGGAGCACTCCCTGTTTGAGGACAATGCCGAGTTTGCCTACGGCTTCTTCCACGCGCAGGATTCCATCCGCAAGGAGCTGCTGCTCCGGCTGGAGAAGCTGCAGGCTGAGGGGGTTGTACCCGAGGCCATCGGCGCATACCTGAATGGCTGGAACGACCAGGAAAAGTCCCGGGCCGTGACGGATGCCTTGATTGCTGCGCTGCAGGGCGTGGCCGACGAGGACGCCGCGTACATCCTGGAGAATAAGGAGTACCTGGCCAAGAAGTCCATCTGGGCCGTGGGCGGCGACGGCTGGGCCTACGACATCGGCTTCGGCGGCATCGACCATGTAATGGCCCAAAATCGGAATGTGAATCTGCTGGTGCTGGACACCGAGGTGTATTCCAATACCGGCGGACAATCCTCCAAGGCCACCCCCATCAGCGCCACGGCGAAGTTCTCCGCCGGCGGCAAGCAGGTAGCCAAGAAGGATCTGGGCGGCATTTTGATGCAGTACGGCTATGTATATGTGGCCCAGGTGGCCATGGGCGCCGACCAAGCCCAGACGCTGAAGGCCCTGCGGGAGGCCGAGGCCTACGACGGCCCCTCCATCGTCATCTGCTACTGCCCCTGCCTGGAGCAGCACATCAAGGCCGGCATGGGGAACTCCCAGCTGGAGATGAAGAAGGCTGTGGAGTGCGGCTACTGGCATCTGTATCGCTACGATCCCCGCCGCATCGCGGAGGGAAAGAACCCCTTCCAGCTGGACTCTCCGGAGCCCGACAGCGAAAAGCTCATGGACTTCCTCATGGGCGAAAACCGCTTCGCCGCGCTGAAGAACAACTTCCCGGAGAGAGCGGACGCACTCTATGCCAAAGAAATCGCCGATGTAAAGGCGCGATACGCCAAGTATAAGAGGATGGCGGAGGAAAACTGAAGCCTGCTTCCGTATACTGAGCGATCACAGCGGGGGGAATCGCTCCAACCAAGCGATTCCCCCTTTTTTCAAACCATTTGATAATTGCCGCAAGGAGACGACTCTCATGTATCAGACTATCCGTTATGAAAAGCAAGATCAAATCGCCCTCGTGACCATTGACCGGCCCGAGGCCCTGAACGCCCTGAACAGCGCCGTTATCACAGAGCTGGAGCAGGTGGTGGCGGACCTGGAGACAGACCGTGAGATCCGAGCCATGATCCTCACCGGCCAGGGCCGCTCCTTTGTCGCCGGCGCCGACATCGGCGAGCAGTACCCTCTGGACCTGAGCAGCGGCCGCCGCTGGGGCCGGCGAGGCAGCGCACTGCTGCGCCGCATTGAAAGGCTGGAATTTCCCACCATTGCCGCGGTAAACGGCTTCGCCCTGGGCGGCGGCTGCGAGCTGGCAATGAGCTGCGATATTATTTTAGCCTCCGAAAAGGCCAAGTTTGGTCAGCCGGAGGTGGGCCTGGGCATTACCCCCGGCTTTTCCGGCACCCAGCGTCTGCCCCGCCGGGTGGGCATTGCCAAGGCCAAGGAGCTGATCTTCTCCGGCAGAATGATAAGAGCTGACGAGGCCAGGGAGATCGGCCTTGTCAACGCCGTTTGTGCTCCGGAAGAGCTGCTGCCCGGCGCACTGGAAATGGCAAGGTCTTTCGTAAAAAATGCGCCCATTGCCGTGAAGTACGCCAAGGCCTGCATCGACCGGGGTATGCAGATGGATATGGACGACGCCATCGCCGTAGAGAACGAGCTGTTTGCCATGTGCTTTGCCACCCATGACCAAAAAGAGGGCATGGGCGCGTTTTTGGAAAAGCGCCCTGCACAGTTCACAAATACCTGATAAGGAGAATAACGCCATGATGACCGCGAAAGAATATATCGACTCCCTACGTAAGCTGAACACCCGGGTGTACATGTTCGGCGAGAAGCTCAACAACTGGGTGGATCACCCCATGATCCGCCCCTCCATCAACTGCGTGGCGATGACCTACGCACTGGCCCAGGATCCCCAGTATGAGGAGCTCATGACCGCCACCTCCAGCCTGACCGGCCACAAGATCAACCGCTTTACCCACCTGCACCAATCCGCGGACGATCTGGTGAAGAAGGTGAAGATGCAGCGGCTGCTGGGCCAAAAAACCGCCTCCTGCTTCCAGCGCTGCGTGGGCATGGACGCCTTCAACGCCGTATACTCCACCACCTACGAGATCGACGAGAAGTGCGGCACGAGCTATCACGAGAACTTCAAAAAATTCCTTGTCTACGTGCAGGACAACGATCTGACGGTGGACGGCGCCATGACCGACCCCAAGGGCGACCGCTCCAAGGCCCCTCACGACCAGGCTGACCCGGATATGTACGTCCATGTGGTGGAGCGCCGCGACGACGGCATTGTGGTCTGCGGGGCAAAATGCCACCAGACCGGCTCCGTTAACTCCCACTGGCACATCTTCATGCCCACCATCGCCATGGGCGAGGCGGACAGGGACTACGCCGTGTCCTTCGCCTGTCCCACCGACGCCGAGGGGCTGTACATGATCTATGGCCGCCAATCCTGCGACACTCGCAAGATGGAGGACGGCTGCATCGATGTGGGTAACGCCAAATTCGGCGGGCAGGAGGCACTGGTGGTTCTCGACCACGTGTTTATCCCCAATGAGTACATCTTCCTCAACGGTGAGTACGAGTTCGCCGGCATGATGGTGGAGCGCTTCGCCGGCTATCACCGCCAGAGCTACGGCGGCTGCAAGGTAGGCGTGGGCGACGTGGTCATCGGCGCGGCGGCACTGGCTGCCGAGTACAACGGTGTGGAGAAGGCCAGCCATATCAAGGACAAGCTCATTGAGATGACCCATCTCAACGAGACGCTTTATTCCTGCGGCATTGCCTGCTCCTGCGAGGGCTGCCCCACCAAGGCGGGGAACTATCAGATCGACCTGCTGCTGGCCAACGTCTGCAAGCAGAACGTCACCCGCTTCCCCTACGAGATCGTTCGCCTTGCCGAGGATATCGCCGGCGGGCTGATGGTCACTATGCCCAGCGAGAAGGATTTCCTGTCCGACACCGTGGTGGGCCGCGAGGGCGAGACCATCGGCGAGATCTGCAACAAGTATTTCGCCGCCCACGAGGGCGTCAGCACCGAGGACCGCCAACGGATCATGCGCTTTTTGGAGAATATGTGCCTGGGCGCGGCAGCTGTGGGCTACCGCACAGAGTCCATGCACGGGGCCGGATCGCCCCAGGCCCAGCGGGTGATGATCGCCCGGCAGGGGAACATTCAGGGCAAGAAGAAGCTGGCCAAGAACATCGCCGGGATTAAGGAGTGAAAGGATGGAAAAGAAGCAAGCATGGCTCCGGCTGGTGCAGGAGAAATCAGCCCACTATCTGAACCTGGGTGACGGCGGTTTTGACGAGCGGATGCGGGCCCGCCTGGTGGATTGCGACTACGAAGGCCAGACCGTCACCTATGCCTTTCCCACCCAAGATTGGCAGATCAACGAAAAGGGCGGCATCCATGGCGGCGCCATCGCCGGGATGTTTGACGCGGCCTTCGGTGTAGTAGCCAACTTTACCGCCGGGGAAAACGAGGCTACCACCGTGGATATGTCGGTGTCCTTTCTCCGGGGCGTGGAGTACGGCATGGAGCTTTATCTGAAGGTGTATATCGTTAAGGCAGGCCGCAGCCTCATCCGCCAGCGGGCGGAGCTGACGGACGCCGCCACCGGCAAGCTTTTAGCCACCGCCAGTGGCAGCTGGATGCCCCTGTGAGCCGGGCCAACCTTGTATATATTAAATAGGAGAAATAACTATGGATTTCAATTTGAGCCGTGAACATCTGATGATCCGCAAGATGATGGCGGAGTTTACCGAAAAGGAAGTCAAGCCCATTGCGGCGGAGACCGACCGCACCTGTGAATACCCCCGGGAGAACATAGAGAAGCTGTTTAACCTGGGCGTTATGGGTATGTGCGTGCCCAAGGAGTACGGCGGCGCCGGGGCCGATCCCTTGGCCAGCGCCATCTGCATCGAGGAGCTCAGTAAGCAGTGCGCCTCCACCGGTGACATCGTGGCTACCCACAACGGCCTGTGCTGCGACCCCATTATGAACTACGGTACTGCTGCCCAAAAGGCCAAGTATCTGCCCATGCTGACTAAGGGCCACCATGTGGGCGCCTTCGCCCTGACAGAGCCAAACGCCGGCTCTGACGCTTCTAAGGGTCAGACTGAGGCCAAGCTGGAGGGTGACCATTATGTGATGAACGGCAGCAAGATCTTCATCACCAACGGCTATGTGGCCGATGTGTTTGTGGTGTTTGCCATGACCGACAAGAGCAAGGGCACCAAGGGCATCTCCGCCTTCATCGTGGAGAGCGGCTTCCCGGGCTTCTCCGTGGGCAAGCATGAGGAAAAGCTGGGCCTTCACGGCTCGCCTACCGCGGAGATCGTGTTCCAGGATTGCATCATCCCCAAGGAGAATCTCCTGGGCGTAGAGGGCAAGGGCTTTTCCATCGCCATGGCCACGCTGGACGGCGGTCGTATCGGCATCGCGGCCCAGGGCCTGGGCATTGCCGAGGGCGCTCTGCAGGAGGCAATCAACTACACCAAGGGCCGCGTCCAGTTCGGCAAGCCCATTTCTAAGTTCCAAAACACTCAGTTCACCCTGGCCGACCTGGAGCTGGGCTGCGAGGCGGGTCGCCTGCTGACCTATCAGGCCGCTATCGCCAAGGGCGAGGGGAAGCGCTATACCAAGCAGGCCGCTATGGCGAAGCTCTTCACCTCCGAGCATGCCATGAAGACCACCACCAAGGTGGTGCAGATGTTCGGCGGCTATGGCTACACCAAGGATTACCCGGTGGAGCGCATGATGCGGGATGCAAAGATTACGGAAATTTACGAAGGCACCAGCGAGGTCCAGCGCATCGTTATCTCCGCCAATATGGGCCTGTAAGAGGAGGAAAAACCATGAAAATTCTTGTAACAGTAAAGCAGGTTCCCGATACCTCCGGTAAGGTGGCAG
>ERZ1673730.1984-NODE-1984-length-11572-cov-3.988018_pt1 | contig 11572 bp, 8 predicted proteins | sample MGYA00580200_ERZ1673730 | MGnify/ENA primary metagenome ERZ1673730 (study PRJEB41218, sample SAMN15661761) | gut metagenome | host: Homo sapiens | place: Canada: London | collected 2015-08-20/2019-03-30 | study: EMG produced TPA metagenomics assembly of...
AAGGCTTTATGTATTTTGCCGGCAATCGTATATTTTTTGACAAAAAATATTGCACAAAAAGTTTTCGTCAGCCTTTTTCAAAAGGCTGTGGGGTCGGGGGCGAAGCCCCCGTCGTCCTCCGCGGAGGACGAAATTCTATTCAAAATAAGCGCAGGCGGGGTGGGAGAATGTCCCGGTGGGACGTTTTTCGCGGAGAACCCTCACCGGGGATCCCGTTGCAGTGTATATGAATTCCGCATTTATGCATATTGCTATTTGACAACAGGTTTTTTGACAGGCTGAAAGGGGGCGCCGAGTCGGCGTCCCCTTTCGCTTATCCGAAAAGCCGTTTGCTTCAAAGCGCTGCGCAAAAAAGGTTTGCCCGCCTATTGCAAAAGCCGAGAAAACGAGGGCACATCCTGCCGCCCCCTCTCAAGAAGGGCCATATCATTCCCGAAAGCGCGCGCCACCCGTCTGCAAAGGTGAGATTTCTTCCTCGAAAGAACGCGCAGGCTCACCTGCATGCGTGAGATTTCTTCCCAGAAGATTGTATCAGCCCTCTCGCATGGGTGAAATATCTTCCCCGAAAGTGCGCGCCTGCCATCTCGCATAGGTGCGTTTTCTTCCCAAAAGAACGCGCAGGCCCGCCCGCATGGGTGAGATTTTTCCCCCAAAAACGCGCCGACACGCCTGCATAGGTAAGATTTCCTCCCGAAAGAGCGCATCGGCCCTCTCGCATGGGCGAAATATTTTCTTCGAAAGCGCGCGTCGGGCTTCTGCAATGGGCCAAAAAACACAAAGTCTTATGCGGCTTGCCGTTTGCCGGCTTGTTTTTCGGCCGGCCGACTTCGCCGTTTCGCCGCCCTATTTTCAGTGCGCTGCCGAGTGCGCTACCGCTGTTCCGGCGCGTCCGGCGCGGGGTCGTCCTGCCGCAGCGAGTCGCCGACGAAGTCGCACAGCTCGGCGGCGACCTCGCTGCTGACGGCCTCCGCGACGAGCCGGAACCCGCCGTGGAAGAGCGGCGAAACGGTCACCGTCCCGCGCGCGGTGTGGACGCGCACGCGGCCGTCCTCGACGCCGTGCTTCTCGGCCAGCGCGGCGATGCGCGCGCTTTTGCGGTCCTCGTCGTAATCGACCGTCTTCGTCTTGACGAAGAACGGCGGCAGCAGCGCGGGGACGTCCTCCGCGGCGACGTCGAGCGTCTGCAGCGCGGCTAAGAACTCGAGCACGAGCGTCGGGCCGTCCAGCAGCCACGGCAGACGGGCGGCGGCGGGGAGGTCGTTGCCCTCTCCCGACTCGTCGTAGAGCGTGACGGTGCAGCCGCGGTCGGTCAGCAGGCCGCGCAGGGCGGCGGGGCAGGCGTCGGGCAGCGCGAAGGCGGTGCGGCCGCGCGCGCACTCGGCGAGCAGGACGGTTCCGGCGAGGTGCCAGAAGGAGAGGAAGCCGTTTTCCAGCGAGGCGCAGGCGGTGCGGCCGTCGTCGGAGATAAAAAACCGCGTCTCGCCCTCGGTCAGATCGCGGGTGCGCGTGCGGCGCAGGAGCGCGGTCTTTAAGAACATCGAGGGCGTGTTGTCGGTCTCAAGGATCGCGCCCCGCCAAAGGGGGATGGCGCGGACGAGCAAATGGCGGAAATACGCGTTTTTCAGCTCGTCGCTCAGGTCGTGGGCGCGCTTGACCGACTCGGCCGGCGTCTCGCGGGCGAAGAACAGGCTCTCCAGCTTGCGCTCGGCGGCGCGGCAGAGCGGCAGTCCGCGGCGGTTGAGCAGCGACAGCCCGTCGGCGGCGGCGTAGACGGCCAGCGCCGGCGAAAACAGCCGGCAGCCGAACGAGCAGAGCGAGAGGAAGCCCTCCCCCAGCAGCAGCGGGGACGACCCCGCGGCCGACGCGCCCAGCGCCGCCGCCTGCGCAAGCGACGCGCCGAGCGGACTGCCGTCGTGCATGACGGCGACGCCGCGGCCCTTGGCGTACACGCCCGCGGCCTCGCCCAGCCGCAGCGCGCGGGACAACGAGGGAAAGCCGCCGACCCGTCCCTCGTCCTCAAAAAGATGCTGCTTTTCGTCGGCGGAATAGATGTTTTCCAAAATAACCGCTCCCTTCCCGATGATTACGCCCGGCGCGATGCGGACGTTTGGATGAATCTGCGCGCCGTCGCGAAGCTGCGCCCCCGCGCCGACGACCGCGCCCCGCCGCACCTGCACGCCGCTGCCGAGGACGGCGTTCTCGCAGACGACGCAGCCCTCCAGCACGCAGCGCTCACCCGTCCGCACGCCGGAAAACAGTACGCTGCCCTCCGCGCGGCTGTTCGGGCCGAGCACGACGTTTTCCCCGCGCACCGTCTCGCCGCCCGAAAAATGCAGATTGCAGTCGCGGAAGGCCGTCGGGCTGCCGACGTCGCACCAGTAGCCCTCGGCGGCGTAGGTGCGGATGGGAACGCCGTCGCGCAGCAGGCGCGGAAACAGGACTTTGGAAAAATCGTAAAAGCGGCCGGCGGGCACCGTCGCCAGAACGCGCCGGCTGAGGAAATAAATGCCGCTGTTGACGCGGTTGGAAAAGGTCTCGCGCCACGCGGGCTTTTCTACAAACGCCGCCACGCAGCCGTCGCGGCCGAGCACCACGCCGTATTCGGTCGGGTCGGCGGCGGTCGTGAGGACGATGGTCGCCTCCGCGCCCGAATCGAGGTGCGCGCGCAGCGCGCCGTCGAGCGGGAAATCGAACACCGCGTCGCCCGCGAGCACGACGACGGTTTCCCCCAGCCAGTCGAGCGCCTGCCGGACCGAGCCGGCCGTGCCCAGCGGCGACGTCTCGCGGAAATAGCGGACGTCCAGCCCCGCCGGACGCAGCGCTTCGATCTGCTCGGGGCGGTACATCGTCGTCACCGCCACGCGGGTGACGCCGCAGTCCCGCAGCGCGTCAAAAATACGCGCAAGCGCGCTTTTGCCGGCAATCGGCACGAGCGGCTTGGGCATCGTCTCGGTGATGGGAAACAGCCGCGTTCCCAGTCCGCCGGCCAGAACGGCGGCGGACAGCCCGGATTGCATCATCATATCCAACTCCATTCGGCCGCCCTGCGGCGGCGCAAAACTCTATGTCATACCGCCCGCCCGCAAAAGCCGGTTAAAAGGAGGATACAAGTATAAACAGCGTATTTTTTCAGCGCTTTCTGCGCCATACCCCTCCACACGGCGGCTGCGTCGGACCGGCGCGCGGCCTCCAAAAGGAAAAAGCGCGCGCCCCGCCGCGCCGCTGCGGCGAACGATGCTTCAACGATCTTATTTTTCCCCGCTTTGCGGCCGAAATATGCCCGCCGTCGGTTGACAAAAGACGAAAATGGTTGTATTATGGTTGTATGTAAGCTGTCGCATCGCGGCAAATCGCGCAAAGGCGGTCCGCAAACGCCGCTGCGGTGCGCACAAAACGCTGCGTTTTGTAAGGCTTTTGCAAGCGCGGCGGGCAGCCGTCCCTATCGGCGGCGAAAATCCGGCGCGCCTGTCGGCGGCGCGTCCGCTTCGGCCGGCGCAAACGCTCTTTCGGCAAAAGACGGCGTTTCTATTTATGGACAGCCCGCCCGCAAAAGTGCAAAAAAACGGCTTTCGCAAAAGGACAAGTCCGGCGCGGCGAGGCCGGAACGCCTCCGTCAAGGGTCTGCGCAGACCGCCGCAGGACGGAACGGCGCGGTTTGCGGCAGGCGGCGCGCAAGGCCCCGCAGCCTGCCTTATCCTTTTGACGCGAAACGCCTGCGTGGGCCGTCTTATCCTTCGCGGGCCATCTTATGATCAATCAAAAAAAGACGCCGAACGGACGGCGCGGCGGCCCCGCAGGACGGAAAGCCGCCGGCAAAAACGCGCAGGGCCGAAGCGGCCGCCCGTCGGGGACCGCTTCGGCGGGACGCACACGCCGGACGGCGGAAATCGCCGCATCGGGAGGGTTTTCCCCGCGCAGCCGCGCCAATCGGACGCGCCGCAGGGGCCGCGCGTCGGACAGGAAAAACGAACGTTTTCTGCCCCCCTTGCGACTTGTCAAAGAAGGCACATTCTCCAAACCCCTGCGCGGGCGCGGTTTTGCCCGCCTTCTGCGAAAGGCGGAGCGCAAAGGAGACAAAGCCCGCGCCGGCCGCCTCGGAGGCCGGAAGCGCGCCCCCAAACGCGCGCGGGGCGAAGATCCGCGCCGGCGGGCCTCCCGACGGGCCGGGGTCGAGAACCTCCGCCGTTACCTCCGGCTTGCGGGCGGGCCGCTTGTTTTACAGCAATTGCAAAGGACGTTTTTCGTCCTTGTTTTTCTCTATTTTGATTATGATTGTACCCAATCCCCCGCGCACTGCGCGGCGGAAAAGACAGGAAGGACGATTTTTTCTTGAAGATCATCACTGACAGGGACCTGCCGCTGTCCGGACGGACGGTGCTGACCATCGGCGCATTCGACGGCGTGCACATCGGGCACGCCTGCCTGCTGCGCTCGATGTGCGCCGTTTCGGGCGAGAAGCGGCTGCCGAACGTGGTCTGGACCTTTGCCGAAAGCCCCAAGGCGCTGCAGCAAGGGGCGAAATACATCACCGGCTCGGTCGAGAAGATGGAGGCGCTGGAAAAGCTGGGCGCCGAGCAGATCTACTTCGCCGATTTCGAGCGCTGCCGTTCGATGACGCCGTCGGAATTTGTCGAAAAAGCGCTTATCGGCGACTTCCATGCCGACACCGTCGTCTGCGGCTTCGATTTCCGCTTCGGCGCGTCCCGCGCGGGCGACGCGCAGACGCTCAAGGCGCTGCTCGCGCAGGCGGGGGTGAGCTGCATCGTCGTGCCGCCGGTCAAGGCGGGGGACGAGACGGTCAGCTCCACCCTCATCCGCCGCAAGCTCGCCGAGGGCGACATCGAGGGCGCGTCCTTCCTGCTCGGGCGGCGGTACAGCTTCCTGCTGCCGGTCATCCACGGCCGCCGTCTGGGGCGGACGATCGGGTTTCCCACCATCAACCAGCGCTTCCCCGCCTATCAGGTCGTGCCGGCCTACGGCGTGTACGCCTGCCTGTGCGAGGTGGACGGGAAGCTCTACCGCGGCGTGTCCAACATCGGCGTGCGTCCCACCGTCTCCGAACACGAGGACGCGCCGCTCTGCGAGACGCACATTTTTGATTTCTCCGACGATTTGTACGACAAGGAGGCGCGCGTCTACCTCTGCCGCCGCATCCGGCCCGAGCGCCGGTTCGACTCGGTCGAGGCGCTGCGCGAGCAGGTCGAGCGCGACAAGCAGGCCGCGCGGGCGTATTTTGCGAACTTTTTGTAAAGTGCGCGCCCGACCGCTTGCAAGTGCGGCGCGCGTCTGCTACAATAGAGCACAAGGAACGCATAAGAGAAACCGACGGAAGGGAAGGGTCTTTGGAATGAAACACCGTTTTTTGCGCGCCGCCCTGTGTGCCGCGCTGCTCTGTCTGCTGCTGCTCGCCTGCGCGCTGCCCGCCCTTGCGGAGGAGGCCGACGAGGCGGCGCCGCCCGCCATCACGTCGGGCAGCAGCATCGTCGTCTACAACGTCGAGACCGACACGCTGCTTTACGACAACGACGGCGCGCGCAGCGTCGCGCCGACCGTCGTGTCCAAGCTGATGACGGCGATGATCGCCTTCGACCATTACGCCAGCCTGACCGACAAGGTTACCGTCGCGGCGGAGGCGCTGCGCGACATCGGCGCGGCGGGGGACATCTCGGCCCCGCGGCTGGGGCTGTCCGCCGGCTCGGAAATGACGGTGGAGGACCTGCTCTGCGCGACGCTGGTCAGCTCGGCCAACGACGCGGCCTGCGCGCTGGCGTACGACGTCTCGGGCGGCGACATCGCCGCCTTCGTCGAGGAGATGAACCGCCGCGCGGCCGCCCTCGGCGCCGCCGACACGCATTTCACCAGCCCCGCCGGCGTGTACAGCGCGCAGTCGCACACGACCGCGCGGGACGCCGCGCGCATTGCGGGCGCGTTTTATAACTACGGCCGTCTGCTGGAGATTTCCTCGCTGCCCTACTACCAGCTCGGCAACACGATGCACACCAAAAACTACCTGCTCAGCGAGGCGCTGATGAAGGGCTGCACGCTGGCCGGCGCGAAGGGGATCGCTGCCGGGCAGGCGAAGGCCGACGGGCAGTACTGCCTGATCACCGCCGCCGAAGCCGAGGCGCTGACGTACATCTTCGTCGTGATGGACGCCGCGGGCGAGAACCGCTACAACGACGGCACGCGCGATTTTCCGGCGGAAAACGCCTACAACGACGTCAAGAAGCTGTTCCCGTGGGCGACGAGCGCGTTCGGCTACTCGATGCTGCTCTCGGCCGAGGACGTCGTCGGCGAGCTGCCGGTGCGCCTGTCGGCCGACGCGGACTTCGTCACCGTCGTTCCGGCGGAGCCGATCGAGGTGCTGCTGCCGAAATCGACCGACCTGTCGGGCGTGGAGCGCCGGATTGAATACACCGCCACGGAGCTGGAGGCGCCGGTGGCCAAGGGGACGGTCGTCGGCTCGGTCTCGGTCTGGCTGGACGGGCAGGAGCTTGGCAGCACCGAGCTGGTCACCCGGCTGTCTGTCGAAAAAAGCGAGCTGCTGTCGATTTTTGACAAGGTGAAAAGCTTCCTGTACGGCGACACGATGAAGACGATCATCCGCATCCTGCTCGTGATCATCGCGCTGTTCATCGTCTATGAGGTCGCGTTCTTTATCCGCCGGCTGGTCAAGCGCGCCAAGGGCGGGAAATAAAAACAGAATCCGGCAATTAGCCGCAGCCCCGTTCGGAAAGCTTAGCCCTCAAGCACACGCCTGCGGGCATTCTGCGCCGAAAGGCGCTGCGGCGGCCGACGATACGAAACTATACAAGCCCGCGCGTACCCGCTGTAAACGCCGTACCCGCGCGGCGGAGCATTCACCCCGCCAACGACCTGTGCGCCCGCCGCGCACCGCGACGGAGAAATCCCGTCCCGCCTAAACGTTTGGAGAAAGCACATGGACAAGCAATGGATTGGAAAATGGTATAAGGAAGACATGGGCGAAACCATCAATATATTTGATGAAACGCCCCTGCGAATGAAGATGTCCTTTACATCAAGCGGATATTATAATTTTGAGCCGAACTGCGTTTATGAGAAGGACGGATATCTTTGCTACGAAATCAACGATGCATATTATCGTATGGTTTATCACGTTAAGCTTGCAGACGGCTGTCTTGCGGGATATTATACCCAGCACGGCAAGGAATTCCCCGTGAAATATACAAAAATAAGCGATACGCCGGAGGATGCGCCTCAAAGATATGAACCCACCGAAATCCTTGTTCCAAACACAGACGAAACGAGATTTGCTATTTTAGCAAAATACGCGGAGTATGACAGGAGCCGCGAATACGGCAGCTCTGTTGATTTTGTTCTCGGCGGCGATGTTCCTGCAATTTTAGAAAAATACGATTATGCAAAGTACACAGAGGGTCTTGACAACGCAAACGACGAGCTTGTTTTCAGGCTTCTTGATTTTGTGTGCGACCACTTTGGTCATAATGGCACAAGGGGTATGGGAAACGGCAGGATGATAAACGATTTGATCGAGTTTTGCGAGCGGAACGACGGAAAATCGAATTGCCGAGGTCTTGCTATCCTATTGGCGTCGCTGCTCCGCCTGAACGGTATAAAGGCGCAGCACATCACCTGTATGCCTTACGAAGAACCCTTTGAGGATTGCCATGTAGTCGTAGATTGCCTTTTGCCGTCCGGCAAACGTATCATGCTCGACCCGACGCAGCATCTATACTACAAAGATAAGGATGGTGCATATGTGTCCTTGTCTCGTCTGCGGGAGCTTCTCTTGGCAGAGGAACCGATTTTTGAAAACGAGACGGCAGGTTATAACGGCGGAGGGTTCGACAAGGATGGGAATCGGAATTATATGACCAAAAACTGCTTCCGTTTTGCCCGCCCGACGCTCGCAAAGGAAGGTGTGGACGGACGCACGGAGACGTCGCGGTATATAGAGCTTATTCCTAAAGGGTATCCCATAGAAAAGTTTCCCGACAATCGCAAAAAGGAATTTGTCTATAACGACATTGCATTTTGGAAGATATAAACAGGGGTTGGCGCCGCGCGGGAAGGGAGGAGAAAAATGTCGTTTGAGAATTTGGGCTTGTCGCTGCTTGCGCTTTTCCTGCAGCTCTTTGTTGTGGTAATCACCATCGCCGTCTGCAAAGCAAAGCTCTTGTACCTGGGCGTCAACGCCGCTTTGTTTTTTCTCATCTCCCATACGACGCCGTCTTATGTTCCCCTGACATGGCTGTGCTTTGCCGTCGCGCTGCTTTTTGTTCTGGAATCGCTTTCGGATACCCACTCGGTCCGGCTGGACCGCTGGAAACGTTTTTCCACCTGTGTGCTTGTGCTTGATTTGATCGTCGGGAATCTGTACGATGATTTTTTCACCGAAGCCTTTCTGTTCCTAATCCCTTACCTTGTGCTGAACGCCGCCGCTTACCTCGGCCTTCTCATAGCCGCCTGGCCGATCCCCGACCCGACCGATCCGCCGACGGACAAGCGGACAAAAGCATAGCGCGCCGTCTGGGCGGCCCGACGCGATTGCCGCAATCCGCAATGACGGCGGAAACCCCTCTCCTCTCAACAGATCAAAAAACAAAAGGACAAATAAAAAACGGCTTGCAGCAAACGCCGCGGCGCGGGAAATCTGCCGTCGGGCGGCCTGTGCGAACCCTCGGGCTGCGGCGCGCTATGCCGCGAAAATTCCGCCCTTGCAAACCGCCTGCGTTCTGTGTGCTGCGCCGGCGCGCGACTGTTCTGCGCGCGGGCGCGGCGGCAAAAAAGGAGCGATTTCTCGGCGCAGACGCTGTCCGAAAAAAGAAACGCAGCGGCCGGCATTTCGGGCAGGGCTGAAGAAAAAGCGGCGGCGTTCCCCGTAGGGCTGGGAAAAAACAGCGGTGTTTCCCGCAGAACCGAGAAAAAAAGCGGCGGTGTTCCCCATAGAACTGGGGAAAAAGCGGCGTTTCGGGCAGGGTCAAGAGAAAAACAGCGGCGGGCTGCGCATGGTTAGGCGAACGGCGGGCTGCGTTTCGGTACGGACAGAAAAACGCCGGCCTGCGGCACAGAGGGCTTCTGGCTTCTGTGCCGCAGGCCGCGGATAAGCAGAAACGGCATAGCGTGCGCTATGCCGTTTCGGAGCGGAATCGGATTCCGTTCGTATGGATGTGTGTTTCGGGTGCTTATGGGTGTTCGCTTCGGCTGCTTATGGGCGTGCGTTTCGGGAAAAATTCTAAAAAGCCCATTCGCCAAAGCCTTATTCTTTGCCGGGCTTTTCGTATTCGCCCGCGCGGATGCCGGGATACTTCTCGTCCAGATACGCCTCGCGGAAGGGGTTGACCCCGCGCGAAGCCGTCTCGGGCTTGTTCGGCAGCAGCCAGCTTTTCTTTTTGTAAAAGCGGTTGTGGAAGCGGTTCTCGATGCGGCCGGATTTCTCGAGCATATCCATACACGCGCGGATGCAGCCGCGCGCGCCGCAGATGGCGAAGTAGCCGGTGTGGTTGAGGATATAGCTGTAATACTCCATCACCGCGCCGCTGCCGGGCTTGCGGCCCCACTTGGCGTTGGCCAGCGAATAGCAGAGGATATACGCTTCCTCCTCGGTCATATCCGTGTGCCGCACGTCGAACGCCATGTTCGGGAACTCCTTTTTGTGGAAGGGCGAGCACTCGTTGTTGAACCCGTGGTGCGAGAGGGTGCAGCGCCCCATCTGCACGTCGCCGAACCAGACCTTCTTCTCGCCGAAATCGACCGTCAGCCGCCGCTCCGCGTCCTTGACCGACGGGACGGCGTTGCCCGGACACTCGCGCTGGCAGGCGCCGCAGTGCAGGCAGATTTCGCCCGTGTCGAGGATAGGGTCCGGCTCCAGCTCGCAGTCGGTGAAAATAAGCCCCAGCCGCACGCGCGGCCCGAACTTCTTGGTCAGAAAGACCTTGGAGAACCCGATCTCGCCCAGCCCGCAGCCCGCAGCGATGACGCGGACGCTGCACACGACGTCGGGCGGCACCTTATCCGCCGCGACCGGCTCGCGCGTGGTGCCGTTGCCCTCGGGCACGGCCGGATAGTGGGCGACGGCCTCCCAGCCGTGGTCCTCGATGAAACAGCAGAGGTCGTACGACTTCTTCGGGCGGAAAAGCGAATTGAGCTTGTTATAGGAATAAAACGTGTAGTTGTGCCAGTGCGTGCCCTCCTCGATGCCGCGGTAGGTGCCGCGCGGGATGCGCATCGCGACCGCGATGACCGACCTCGCCTCGGGGAAATAGGTCAGCGGCGACATCAGCTTCGGCGCGCCCCGAAAGCGCTCTATGTTCCCGATGGCGATGCAGTCGATGCCCAGCTCGGCCGCCTTGGCCTTGACCATCTCAGACGTCAGCTTCATTTCGCACCCCGGTTTCCGTCCTTGCTGAACACGCCGCCGAGCACGTTGGCCACGTCCGGGTTGCGCTCGGCATAGCTGCCCGAGGCGTTCAGCGCCCACGCGTCGCGCTTGCGGAAGGCCTGCTCAAAGCGGTTTTCGGTGCGGTCCTCCGCCTCAAGGTGGCACAGGCAGGTGCGGTTGCAGAGCGCCGCGACGCGGTCGGGCTTCCCCTTGGGCGTGAAGCGGTTGGGACATGCGCCGTTCTTGCAGACGCGGCACTTGTCGTAGTCGATGACGGCGACGGTCATTTTCTTGCCGCAGATTTCGATTTCCTCGGTCTCGTCGGCGTGGATGGCGCCGAGCGGACATGCTTCGGCGCACTGGCCGCAGCGGTCGCAGACCGAGCCCTCCATAATCGGCGTCGGCTCCAGCACCGCGTCGGTCACAATCATATGGAAGCGCTGGCGCGACCCGAATTTTTTGGAAAACGGGATGCGGTTGAACGACAGCTCGCACAGCCCGCAGGCGACGGCGGCGTAGTCGAAATCCGGGTAGATGTTCGGCGCGGGCCGCCCGTCGGCCACCGGCACGCCGGACGGCTCGTTCCCGTCCGAGGGGTTGGGGAACAGCGGCATCGCCTCCCAGCCCTCGTCCTCGAGCGCGTTCGTCAGTCCGTAGCAAGCCAGCGAGAGGAACTCGTCCTCCAGCCAGTTTTTGCCGAACAGGTTGTAGTCGGAGAAGTTGGTCCCCTCCTCCACGCCGCGCAGCGCGCCGCGGCAGATGCGCTTGCCGAGCATGATGACCGTCTCGCCCTCGGGAAAGATGGTGAACGGGTTTTTCTCGACGGGCAGCGCGTCGAAGCGCGACTTGGGTGCGAACCCGATCAGGTCGATGCCCTCGCGCCGGACGGCTTCTTCGATTTTCTTTTTCAGTGCATCCATAAGCTTTGTTCCTTCGTCCCTTCTGTTGTACAGGTGTTGCGATTATTATACGCGTCCGCGCGGCGCGAAGCAATAACAAACCGCAACCCGATTATCAAAAATCGAAACCGATCGAAAAACGCGGCTTTTGTCCTGTTTTGTCGAGAAAAAACGAAAAAGGGAGGCTTTCCGATGTTTTCCCACCCCCGCATCCTTGTCTCGTCCCTGTCGGTTTTCGACGCGTCGTTCGTGAAATCCGGCGCGGTCGCCGTCCCCAGGCGCGAATTCC
>ERZ1673730.1996-NODE-1996-length-11501-cov-4.525511_pt1 | contig 11501 bp, 7 predicted proteins | sample MGYA00580200_ERZ1673730 | MGnify/ENA primary metagenome ERZ1673730 (study PRJEB41218, sample SAMN15661761) | gut metagenome | host: Homo sapiens | place: Canada: London | collected 2015-08-20/2019-03-30 | study: EMG produced TPA metagenomics assembly of...
GTAAATCCACAATTGGTTGTTTTAGTACATAGTGTTCACGTTTTAAAAGATTAGAAGATTTCTTTAATAGTTCTTTATTAAATTCTTCAAAATCATCAAATTGTGGAAGTGGTACAAGTAAATTCCTTCTCATGAATCTAACAGCTTGTTCCACAGTTCCTTTTTCATAGCCTCGTTCTGGATTCATAAAAACTTCCTTGAACTCATAATGAAGTTTAAATCTATAAAAAGTATCAGATAGTGTTCTTGATATGTTACCATTTTCCAAATTAGTTACTTTAACAAGTGCGCTATCATTATCAAACCAAATTGTATGTGGTACACCATTCAAATACTCGAATATATGTTTAATATCTTCCACAATACTTTCTGCATTCTTATTTCTAACAAGTTGAACATATGAAGCATTAGAATGGGCAAAAGTTAATACTAAATACTTACCATATACTTTTTCTCCTTTTTCAAAGAAAGCACAATCACCAAGATCAACTTGTGCTTCACCTGGTCTATGATCTAATGGCAAATAACCATTATGTTTATAATAGAATTCTTTCTTTACTCTAGAATAATACCTAATTGTTGCATATTTAGAAATATTGTAATCTGGATATAGTTCTTTTAATCTTTGATATACTTTAGTACCAGTATGTCTTTGTTTATGGTGATGTAATCTATCATAATTTAAAAACTTTAGAATGTCTTCTTTATATTGTTCAACAGGACTCTTTGTTTTCTTTTGGGTAATATCGTCTGAAAAATCCACAAACTTTAAATACTTGTAAACTGTTTGTCTAGATATTTTCATAATTCTTGCTATTTCAGTTGCTGTATAGTTTTGTTCATAATACATTGTTCTAACTTTATTAACTTCCTTTAATGTTAACATTCCATTTCAATCTCCTTTACTTTTATTCCATCTTATGTTATACTTATTATATCAAAGAAGTAAATAAAAGTTAACAAACTAACAAACCAAGTGTCCAATTATCAAGGGGTAATTTGACACTTTTTTGTTTACAAGTTTACACTTGAGAAAGTAAAAATGGACACTTTTGCTATTTGTGTAAAATAAGTGTCAAAAAATATAGTATGAGACCATAGACCCCAAACAGCTTATAAGTAACCTATTTCTGGTTGCCTATAAGCTTTTTTTGTACAAAATACTCATAAAAGCTGCTATAGAAGCACACGCGGATGATGAATCAGCAGCTGTGAGGGTAGGGGTAGTCTAATTTCTGGACACATATGCCTGAAGAGCGGGGCGGCAGCACCATGCTAATTATTATCAAAATATCAAATATCTAATCAAAATTTAAATGGATATCATAATAATAACAAAAGGCAGCCACTCAGACTGCCACCATAATATATCTTTTTATATTCATACAATTTAATAAAAATTAATATTTTATATGCTTAGTATATAAACCACAAATAAGACCTATTGCACAAAGTGCTGCGTCTTTTTTTGCTATTTTTTTAGAACTACCATATCCCGGAAAAACAGAATCTTCACTTTCAATCTTACAATAACATTTCCATTGTGGATCACCATCTTCATCATATGTAGGTTCATCATCATAATAATATATAGGCATTGAAATATATCCTTTTTGAGCAAGTTCTTGCAAAACATTTATTGAATTATCTAATCCTAACTCATCTGGTAATTCATCCATTATAGTATGTAATTCATCATTTTCATCTAAATCATTATAAGCTATTTCAGCAACATTTCTTCTTGCAGCACTTTTATTATATCCATTAGCCCAATAAGTAATATGGCCTCTTTTCGAATCTAATTCTAAATAAGCTTTATATCCACCATCGTCTAATGGTTCAAATTCATATACGGGAACTTCATCATTTTCCTTTTGATTCCATTTTTGAATTAAAGCAACATAATCTTCATCATCTGAAAAACCATTTTCTAAATAGTGGTCTATTTTTAGCATTACTTGAACTGAATTTTCTAGTGCTTCTTCATCCCAGCCTGAGTCTATTGCTATTGCTCCTAAAATAGCTTCAAACAAATCTTCTTTTACTGATGGTTCATCTTCTTTATGTTGTTGAATATCACCTTTACCCATAAATAGAAAGTCTTTAAATCCTAAAATATCAATACGATGTGCAAGCATCTTTTTATTTACAAGTTTTTTCTTAATTTCTGTTAAACTACCTTCATCATCATATAATTCAACAGCAAATTCTTCTTCATCAGTATCATCAGTTATATAACCATATCGATCCATTAATATTTTGGTTACATAAAAGTCTAAAACCCTGTCTCCTATAAACTCTAAAACTTCATTGTTCTCACCACCATTTTCTTGTGAATAAGAACGTCTAGTAAATGCTTGGAATAACAAATCCGTATTTTCAAAAGTATACTCTATTTGTCTTTCTACATCTTCAACATAATCATTTAAATCTTTCATAATAAATCCTCCTTAAATTTTTAAATAATTTATGTTAAGAAGGTAAACAAAAAAGCCCACGACAAAAGAGACTACTCCTATAAAGGTAGTTCCCTATTAATACGGGCTTTTAACTTTGCAAAAATGTTTATATAAGTCAATGATATTTAATCGGTGCTCACTTGCATAAGAACCATTAAATAGCCGTGTTTTATATCCCAATTTTGAGACCGCCAAAGCCGTTTACTTCTTACACAATTATTATACATTATTTACCAATTAATGTCAAATCATTGCTTTATAATCTTATTTGTTTATTAACACCATTTAACAATATTTATTTTATAAATAAAAAGGCAGTCCACATAACTACCTCTATATCTAACTTTTAAGTAAATATTATCTTGAATTATAAATTTTTAGAAAAAGGCATATTTTTTATATATGATTCCATATAACTATAATTTAAATTGCCGCTATCATCAATAGGTAGTAACAACTTCAACCTTTTCATCCTGTGAAGAGTTGCACCATTGCTTCCCCATGAAAATTTTTTTAATTCTTTCTCTAATAAAGATGACATAAAAATTCCTATAAATTTATTAATAATTTTAGGTTTAAGAATGATAATATTTTGACCAGAATAAAAATCATTTTCTTGATAAAATACAGTTTGTGTATCTAAACCAATTGTAATACAATTCCCCTCCATAAGAACATAATTTCTATCACTTGATAGAAAAGTTTTAATACCATTATTTTCACTAGTTCTTGTAACATACGGAATATATCCATTATTAAACATATTATCATTTAGTTTATTTTCATCATATGTTGTTGCACTATATAATTCATCATCAGAAAATATTTCACTTAATGTTAATGCCTTCCAATTAGTTTTAATGAAGTTTGTACTTATACTATCAGGAGAAATAGAAATATCATTTATATTTTTTTTGATTCTATAAATCTCTTTTTTTATATAATTGTAATCAATTTCATCATTTTTATAAGGGACTATAACTTTAACAAAAGGTAATTTTTCAGTGGATAACTGATATCCAAAAGAAGCTTTAATTTTAGTTTGTGCTTCGATTAATGGCAAAAGATATAAACAAATATTTTCAATTTCTTCATCTGAAAATTTTCCTTTTAAAGTTAGTGCTGCGGTTTGTTGACCTATTACACAAGAATAAGGATGGAAAAAAGCAACACCTGTTTTGGAACTAATACTTATTACATTCTTTCTTATTATGAGATTCTTTACGATATGGCTTGGATTAATAAAAAATCTAACCCCATTACATACAGCTGATTCTGATATATATGGTATATTTCCTTCCATATACTGTAAATTTGAGACTCCTGTACCAGGTTCAATAAGAAATAGTTCATCTAATGTTTTTTCTACAAACATAATTTACTCCTTATTAAATAGATAATTTCTACCATCTAGACATTGATTTGTTTTAAACTTAATGTACTCAAGTAATTTTTGTTCAAAAACAATGTCATCAGGTATCTTATTATCAAAATAATGATAGCTATAAACCCATTCTTCCAACCAAGGTTCATCAGGAAACTCAGTTCCTAATTTCTCTTTTATTATTATTGAATTATCCGCATCTATTCTATCAAAATAAACATCATATAAAAATTGTAGTTTTTCTTCTGTTTTTTGAGTAGTAATTCTTCCTAGTGTCTTATGTTTTATACAACCATCATCATTAAAATTTATAAACTTTACTCTTGAATTCATATCATGGGGTTTATTTGCTTCCATAATCATAATGCATGTATGTGTTCCTACAGGATAAAATAATTCACCAGGCATAGTTATTACAGATTTTAAAGTATGCTTACTTAAAAACTCTTTTTTATAATTCTTTTCATATTCTTCTTGACCAATGGGTACAGCTAAAGGCACAATAGCAACAACGGTACCGCCAGTCTCAACTAAGCCTAATAAATGAAGTATAAAATTCCATTCTGAAAATTTAGAATCTTTTAGCTTCTTAGCCTGTGAATATGGTGGATTGATCATACCCACAGTAATTTTTTTGTTAAGTTGATTTTTTGATACTTTAAAACAATCATTATAAATCATATTTGTTTTTCCATCACCACGTAAGATCATATTTGTCGCAGCAATAGTAAATAAATTACTTTTATTTTCAACACCAAACAATTGTTTTTTCTTCATTAAACCTTTCTTAACTTCTTTTTCTTCAATTGGAATAGAATTATCCGAATCAATTATATTTTCCAAATAGTTCATTGCCGAAACTAAGAACCCTGCTGTACCACAACAAATATCTAATACTGTATCATCTTTAGTTAGATTTGCTAAGTGACAAAAAGCCTCTGTAATATGATTTGGGGTTAATACAATACCAAGTCCACTCGAATCTGATCCAGAAGCATATTTTAAAAACCTAGAATAAAACTTTCCTAAAATATCAAATTTATTTTTTGCAAGCGTTTGATATACTTCTTCTTCTACTTTTCTAACAATATACTTTAATGGGGTCTCTTTTAAATCATTATTTATTTGATTTAAATTTAAGTCTGTTTTTAAAAAAGAAAATTCTAATAAAATTGTTTCTATTTTAGATCTCAATTCAGCAGAAGATTTATTCAATGTTTTTTCAATAGCATTATATATTTCTATTCCATCATACTCTTTAGGGTCCTCAGATCCCTTAAGTAATATTTCATAAGTTTTTCTAAAAGAATCATTTTTTAAAGCTAATACAATACCTGATATGATTAAAGGTTTCCAGTGTTCTTGCGCCTGCGCATACTTTCTCATATCTTCATTAAGTTCATTAGCAATCTTAATAATCTTCTTTTCTTCAAGCTCAGCAGGAGTTGGTTTATTATAAACATATTTATCAATATAATCAGAAATATTTTCTTCCCTTAACATCTCAAAATTATACCAATGACCCAATGGTTTTTTTATTATTCTTCCACTTTGTTTAATTATCGCATATGCAAAAATATTATGATTTCTTTCATCACCAGTAACGCCAATTGCTATTATAGTCTTATATTTAGAACACTTATCAGCTATTACATAAGAATAATGAACGGCACCATTTACTGCATATAATGAAACGGCACTCTTTAAACCTAAAGATAAATCTATTTCATTATTTTCATTATATTTAATTAATTTATCGTTTGAAAATTTATCTTCTATTATAATTAAAACATTATCAAGTTTTTGATAATATACAAAAAATTCAGGATTTCCACATCCTCCCTTTCCACTCTTAGAAGAATGTTTCAAACTCTCAGAAATTATAGTACTTGATGATTTTTGTTCATCGAATAATAAATTTAATTTTTCTAAATTTTTTCTAACAAATGAATCTGTTATTCCTTTTTCATTCATATTTTCACCTTTTTTAAATACTTTTCATTTCAACACTAATTCTCTATTATTATAACACAATTTTATAAAAAATGAAAGTATATGACAAAATTAACTATTTTTTTCAATATTATGTTTCAAATTTCATAATATTTTATACTCGATTATATTAAAAAAGAAAAAAGGTTCTGTAAAATCTTTTGAGATTTTGAGATAAAATAAGAACTTATCTTAAAAGATTTTGAAAAATATCTCAAATGATTTTATTATCTATCTCAAAATTAAAGGGAATGGATTTATGATCCGTTCCCTATTTTTAATTGTATTATTTTAATATATTACCTTAATTAATTATTTTATGTAAAATCTGATATTTTGTTTTTAATCTTGAAAATTGCTCTATTTTAGTTTATAATTATATTTGTTCATATTTAATTTTTTATAATACTGGTGCGACAAATACATTATAGAAAATAAAGAACAAAAATAAAAGAGGTTTGTATTTGAAATACAAATCTCTTTTTCATCTTAAAAGATTTTACAAATTATCTCAAAAGAATTTATTAATTATCTCAAAATCTTAAAATCTCAAAATCTCAAAAGATTTTATTGAACCAGAAAAAACTGAATTGTTCCAAAATGAGCAATTCAGTTATTCATTACCTATTTTTTATTATACATTTTTATTATATTACTTTGTTCAAAAGTGATTTTTTTTACTAGATCTTTGTAGTCATCATAACTATCCAATGAATTTAATGCAGCAATATTACTAATATGAGTTGGAATAATAGAACGATAATTTGTTTTAGTATCTTTGAATGCAGCAGATCTGTTGTTATCAATAATACCTTGAACAAATGCCTTTACTATTCTTTTATTCATATGAAAACTTCTCTCATAAATTGCTTTTACACTATCAATAAATGAAAATCCTACTTCTGATAACTCATACATTTTATATTTATCATATAAACTATCAGTCAGCAACCAATTGAACATTACACCTGTTCTACTTGCAGTTCCTTTACATAAGAAAAATCTTTCAATTTTTTTCACAACATCTTCATTTTTATCATCTTCATCTTCTGACTCTTCAACCACACCAGAAAAATATCTATTTTTTATATACTTTCTAAACATAGGATGATGACAAATATACGCCCAAAAACCACGTTCATAAAAGACACCATAAAATTTATATTCATATTGCTGTAATTTTTTATGAAGTAATTTACCAACTAAATAGTTTTCTTTCCATTTTAAAATTGTCGATAAAAATTTTAGATCTTCCTCTGAAATTTCTATTTCTATTTTCTCACCATTACTAATTGGCTCGCTAATTTCTTCAAGTGTACAAACATCATCATAAATATGAATGTCTATGTTTTCAGGATTCATATAAAAATCTAAATTAGCATTAATGTTATTTAATAAATTATTATATTCAGATGTATTTATTTTTCTTAATTCTATTTTCATTTTAATGCCTCACTACACTTAGATATTGCTTTATCAAAGAAATGATTCAAAAATTTATCAACTAATTCGTATACTTTATTAATATCTAAATCTTCTTGTAAATCAGATAAACTATCTTCTAAAATTACATCTTTTGTATTTAAAGTACTTCTTATCACTCTAAACCATCTTTTGTTTATATGTTGTTCATAACCTTCATTAATTAATCTCATAAAAACATTAATCATTGCCATATGAATTAAACTTGAGTGTATCATAGTTAGTGCTGGAATTTTCAATTCAGACTGTTTTACCGCAACCACATCATAAGCTTTTTTAAACTCAGGATTAACTTCAATTAATATGTATTCATCCTGATTAATATTTACTTGAAATCCAGATGTTAAATCATTACGCTTAATCAATTTAATTATTGTTTTACCAGTTTTATTAAAATCAAAAATTATCTCATTTGAAATAGCTACAATATCTTTTTTAGTAATAAAATAGGGGACATCTAAATTATAACCATCATCAATTTCATCATTATATAACAACTCAAAATCTTCATTTGCTGTAATAATAGAAGAAATTTTAACTTCATCCATTGATTGAAAATATGAATACGGTATCTTCAATTCATAAGTCAAATCTGGATTATCGATTTTATAAATTCTTTTTAAAATTTTTGTTTGATATACAATATAAGATGATACCTTGCCTTCTGAAAGCATATTATTAATAGTTTCTGAATTTGTAAAAAGTTGGGTTTTGAAAATATATTCATTTTCATTATTTATTGGATCATCACAATTTACATTCAAATAATATTCTCTCTTATAACTTGTTAAAACACTTTTGTCACTTCTTAAAACCGGGTACGGAAAATCACTTGTCTTAATCATATGTTTTACCTACAATTCTTGCGAATAATTTATATCTAGAAGATTCTTTTAATTTAATAAATAATTTCATATCTTCATATGCAGCTAAATCACCTAGTTCAATATAATTATTACCCTTATTAGGATAAATTTTATTGTTCCATTGAATTTCGCTTAACATATAACCAACATCATTTTCCGCATCATCAACATTTTTGGCAGTAACTTGAATGGATACTCGTTTCAAATTATATGAACATGAAAATTGCATATAATAACAATCATGTAATGTTACTAACATTTTATCGAAAGCGACCTCTTTAAGCAACTTCTTTTCTTCTTTGTTTTCTTCTTCTAATTCTTTAGAATAAGGTAATGGTCGAGGAGGAGTATCAGGCTCTATCGGTTTTATTGGTGTTGCAGGAATAGGATCTAGAGGTTTGATTCTTTCTTTCCATTCTTCTTCAACTTTTTTATTTGATTTTGTTTGAATTACAATTTTACTTTCTGGTTTTATATTTTTCTTAGCTGTTGTTTTTTTAGAAACTTTTCTACTTATTTCACCAGGGTTGTCAATTATATCGTTAAGTTCATTTAATTCAATTTCATCACTTAAATCTAATTTTGTTATTTTTTTAATATTATAGCCAATCATATCTTTAATGTATGATAGCATATCATTATATTCTTTCTTTTTATCTTTATCTAAATTTTCATCAACTATAAAATCATCATGAGCAGCATTTTCTAAATTAAGTAAAAATTCATTAATTCCATCTCCTCTTGCTACAACTATTGCAGCAAAAGTCTTATCTGCATCACTAAATCTTTCATCTTTTATTTTCATGCCATGATCACGATAGAAAGAATAATATTTCTTCGCTTTTTCCGTGTTTAATGTTATGTATAAATCTAAACGAGAATTTAATTTTGGTATATCGATAACTACAGGATTTTTATAATTTTCTATATACGCATTCTTAAAATCTTTCAGCAACCCATAAGTAATATTTGAACCAATAATTCCTTGTCTTGTAAATTTGTCAATATAATAATTTTCTAACACTTTATTTACATTTTTTGAGTTAATTTCTATTTTATTTACTTTTACAATTAATTTATTTTCGCATAAACCAACATAGAAATTTTCTAAAACTGAATTAATTATTAACCTTTCAAGATCATATTCTTCATCAATAACTCTTGGAGATAAAACCATAACATCTGACCCAAATGAATCTTTTCTAATAAAGAAATTATCTATATCATTTACTTCTTCGTTTTTTAAAAATCTTATACTATTATCAGTTTTTTCACCAAACCATCCTGTTCTTGAATACCATTCATTATCATTATTATTCTTTTTCCAATCGACTAATACAGATTTTCCACTAAAAAACATTTCGTTATTTGTGCTTTTTGTAGCATAATATACAGTATTGCATAAGCTCATTAGAAAGGATGCTTTTTTTCCTACACCATGTCTTCCAGCTGATGAATCATTTTGTTTATCAGAAACACCTTCTTTGAATAATAAAGCTTCCCAACTTTTCAAAGTCATTCCAAGAGTATTATAATCAGAAATTTTTAAAACTTCTATTTCATCTTTTTTTAAGTTTTCTATTGCTCTTTTAAATTTATTTATTGTTTCAGGATGAGTTAAATTTAATAATGATTTCTCAAGTACAAATAATAAATCAGCTACTCCTGGAATTTTACTAGAGTTTATTTTTTTAATTTCAAACTTCACTTCTACAGGAGCATTAATTTCTTTATTCTTAGCATCCAATGAATTTTGAATAATTTCTCTAGTAAAAGAGGCAACACAATTAATATTAAACTTTGAATCACTAAATGAATCTACTAATTTATAATCTGGTTCGTTTTTTACACTAAAATTCCATTTCCACTTAGACATATTAATCCTCATTAATTTCTTTTAATATTTCTTCTTTTAGAGCAAGTCCTATTGCTCTTGCTACGTATGGAGCTACAGCATTTCCTATTTGAACAAGAATATCATGTTTAGATCCATAAAAAATATAATCATCTGGGAAAGATTGCAAAGCTGCCATTTCCCTAGGTGTAATTACTCTAGGAAGTTCATAGTGAATATTAGTTGCCCCATGATTTCCTTTTATTGTACATGAAGGTTTATCCCTAGAACACTTTTTCCAAGAATCTCCATAGTTAGGATATAAACTTTTACCAACAGGAACTGCTAAGAGTCTTTGTTTCATTGTATCAGAATGTCTTGAAAAAATATGATTTATAGATTTATCTTCATTCATAGTTTTATATTTTTCAATCACGTGACCACAAGTAACATATTTTGACGGATCTTCTATTAATTTTTTAGGAAATATGTTTCTTTTATCTACACAATTGCCTATAAAAATAATTCTTTTTCTTGATTGTCCAACTTCAAAATCGGCAGCATTTATTTCTTGCCACGAGATTTCATATCCTATTCTCCTATAATCTCGAATTATTTTATTAAGCACTTTCCCTTCAAATATTGTTGTTATTCCCACAACATTTTCCATAACGATAAATTGAGGTCTAACTTCATTAACAATCTCTAACATATCTTTATATAAAGTATTTCTAGGGTCAGATATTACTCTACTACCTGATAAGCTAAACCCTTGACACGGGAATCCTCCACAAATAAGTTTAACTTTCTCAGTTTTTAACTTTTGAATGATTTCTTCTTTAACTTCTTTTTTTGTAATATCTTTAGCAGAAAGATTAGTTAATTTTTCAAACCTAGAACCTAAATTTTTCTTATATGTATCAATAGCTGACTCATTAATATCAACTCCTAAAACAGGCTCATATCCAGCCATCAATAAACCTAAAGAAATTCCTCCAGCTCCACAGAAAAAGTCAGCAAATTTAATAGTATTTAATGGAACATTTTTCCAATCAATAGTTTTTACACATTTACTAATATCTTTTTCATAGATACCATCTTCTTCTATTATTTCTTCATTATCTTCATTAAATATTGAATCTAAGTTATTCTCATCTAAAATGGTTGGGTTTTCTAACCATAAATTTAGATCTTCTTCATCAATAAAATATTTACTTGAGCGAACTTCATTCTTTAATGTTTGAGCAATTAAATGCTTTCTTATTTCTTTTCTATTTAAACCACTTAATTCTGATAATTGTTTTATTGTATATGATTTCATTATGCACCTTTTTTCACTATATAACAGTCCCAATATGCGACAATATCTTTATTATAAAAATCTGTTTCTGTTTTTCCTAGTTTTGCTAATTCAACAGAATTAGGAATACTATTTTCTTGTATTAGTTGTTTTTTATTCGTATCTTCAGTAAAATTTCTATTCA
>ERZ1673730.2001-NODE-2001-length-11463-cov-36.419267_pt1 | contig 11463 bp, 15 predicted proteins | sample MGYA00580200_ERZ1673730 | MGnify/ENA primary metagenome ERZ1673730 (study PRJEB41218, sample SAMN15661761) | gut metagenome | host: Homo sapiens | place: Canada: London | collected 2015-08-20/2019-03-30 | study: EMG produced TPA metagenomics assembly of...
TTATGGGACTTGATGCAGCAACTTCGGAATAACTATTTCTTCGGCATAATTCTGGCAAGGAGAGCCAAACGTAATGACATGGACGGCAGGAATTTTCCCGCCGTCCAGCTTTGTTATATCACCAAGATGTACCATCTCCGGGAAATGGCGCTTTGTAATAGAGATTGCGTCCGGTATGATCTCACTCGCCCAGACCGGAGTGATGCCATGTCTGCTTGCCGCAAGCGGGAACACGCCGATCCCGTCAAACAGACTTCCGAGTGTGATCGTCATACCAGATTTTCTCCCGGCGTGGTTGTCATTAACTTATATAGCTCTGTCTGGCGGGGAATGGTGTTGACGAAAGGCACGATGCTGCCGCCCATGCGCAGCAGACCGTGCCCGGCTTCGGCGTTTGTGATATAGCTGAGCTGCGTATCGGAAATGTGGAGCAGCTTCGACAGCTCTGCGCGGTCGGTTGCCGCCTGATTGAACAGCAGCAGAAATTCCGAGTTGGCGAACATCAGACGCGCGGTTTCGGATTTCAGACATTCCTCCACATTCTGCGATGCCGCCGTCAGCGCCGCGCCATATTTGCGGAACCGCTTCCACGCACGGTAAAGAATTTCGCCGGAGTATTTATATTTGAAATACAAATACACTTCGTCGAGGAATACCCAGGTATATTTGCCGCGCTTACGGTTCTCCATGACGCGGTTCTGAATGGCTTCGAGTGCTACGACCAGAGCGGTCGGGCGGAGCTGTTCACCCATCTCATACAAATCAAGCACGACGATGCGGTTGTTAATATCCACGTTCGTCGGGTGCGCGAACACGTTCAAGCTGCCCTCCGTAATAAGCTCTGCCGCCAGCGCGATTTCCCGCGCTTCGGGGTCTGGCTGTTGCAGCACCTCCGTGCGCCAGTCAGACAGCAGCGGCATAGGCAGCGCACCTTTCGCATGGAAATAGTTTTGATACACGCTTGCCGTACACCGGTCAATGATGGATTTCTGGCTGCCGGACAATAACCCCGCGCCCATTTGCTGTTCAAGAATACTTGTAATCAGCTCGGATTTCATGGCAATCGGATTCTCGCCATCCTCATAGCCGTCCTGCAAATCTAACGGATTGATATGGTGCTGGCTGTTCGGGGAGATTTCAATGACCTCGCCGCCCAACGCCCGTGCGATGGGCGCGTATTCGCGTTCGGCATCAATGATGATAATGTCGTCGTTGGTGGACAGCGCGACGTTTGCGATGGTATTCTTCATGGCAACAGACTTACCAGAACCGGACACACCGAGATAGAACGCATGGGGAGAGATCAGCCGCTTGCGGTCACAAATCAAGAGATTTTTGGAAATGGCGTTGACGCCGTAATACAAGCCGCCGGGGTCTTGGATTTCCTGCGCCCGGAACGGCATGAGAACGGCGCAGCTCTCCGTGGTCAGCGTCCGCAAAGCATGGATGCGTCGCAGGCCATACGGCAAAACGGTATTCAAACCGTCCTCCTGTTGGTATCGTAAAACGGAAAAACCACATAGCTTTTCCTGCGCGATGGATTGCAGCGTTTGCGTGTCCGCGTCAAGCTGCTCCAAGCTGTCCGCGATGTGAACGAGCGTCACACAGGCAAACATGAGCCGCTGGTCGCGGGCGGTCAGATCTTCTAGCAAATCTTTCGATTCCGTGCGCATCTGCTCCAAGTCATACGGTACGGTCGCCGTGAAGTTGTTCTGCCGATTCTGTCGTTGCTGCCAGCGGGTTATGTCCGTTTCCACGCCGAGGATTCGGCTTTGCACCTCCCGAACGGCTTCTTCCGTGGGGATAGGCAGAATGTCAATGGACAGCAGCAGGTTTCGTGAGAAGTCGGACAGGTCTTTTATCATTTCGTCGCTGATAAAAGATGCGTAGTCGCGCATGAAAAGCACACGTCCAAACTTGCCGCCCATTTCAAAATACCCCGCGCGGAATTGCAGCCCGTCCGGGCAGATCAGGTCGCGGAAGTCGATGCCGCGCTTGATATTTGCGGACAAGTCGAACCGGAACGACGCTTCTTCGCCCGGCCGGAAGAAGTCATGCAGGAGCCGCAGCCGGTCGGCGCAGGAGATGGCGTAAGCGCCGGAAGCCAGCCGCCCAAAGCTGGCAGAAAGATTCGTGTCCACACGACGGAAATACGCGCGGGTCTGCTCGATCTTCCGCAGACCAATAGACAGTGTGATGTACTTTTCCTGCACCAGATTGTTGCTCTCCGCGGCCTTATCCAGAATGATTTGGTTGTACTCCCCACGGTAATAATCGAGGCCGTCACCACTCTCCGGCATGAGCATTGTGCGTTGAAAATCCACCGGATTCAACCGGCGGTTGATGATCGTGATTTTCGCGGTCGCGTCGGTCGGTAAAGAATTGAGGACAGCGCCATACGAACGGAAGATACTGCGCCGGTCGTCCAACGAGGACGCAGCATAGTTAATGTCTGAAAAGCGCCATGTTTTACTGTATTTCTGCCCGACCTGCCAGATGCCGTCTGTGAAGATGCGGCGGATGGGAATGGATTGCTGGACGCTGCGGGGAATCCGAAAAGAATCTTTTTCGCTGCGGTTTGCAGCCAACAACGATTTCATCATTCCAACGTACCCTCCATAATGTCAGCAAACATTTCCTCATGGAGATTGACAGAATCAAATCGGCGCGGGCCTGCACACAGGATTTCGGATTTGATAAACGCCCATAAGAATTGCTCTAACGTCATGCCGTTGTAATGAAAAAATCCTGCAATGGCGACCGGCGCAGCTACCAGCAGGCAAAGCCAACTTGCGGCCTCCTTGCCGATGATGCCGCCCAAACCGAGATAGATACCGGCCGCCAGACCGACAGCCAGCACCGCACAAATAAACTGCCGCGCAGACAGGCCGAAAAAGATGGTTTCCCGGTGTGCGCGGATCTCTTTTGGAATTTTGACTTCTATAAAAATCGCCTCCGATTTGTTGAAAATTTGACAGAATTTTTAGGATATGAGATAATATTTATAGGTAAAAACTTGACAAAAAGGAGAAAATGCTATGAACTCTACACTCATTTTATTCAAGGAAATAGGGCGCCAGCTCTTGATCGTTGGTCTGGTACTGGGGAGCCTGCCAATGACAATCCGTATCCTCTGGAAGCTGCGGCTTCTGCCGCTCGGTTGCTACTTTGTGGCAACGAAACTCTTCTGGCCGCGCTGGGCGGAAGCACACCGAACAGTCTGCATCCTGCTTTTTATCGCTTGCATCCTGTTTTTTGCCGTAACATGGATTGTCCACTTCGTCCGTAAAAGGCGAGAAGAACAGATCATGGCAGAGCTGATACACCACTACACAAAGGACCTGAAGCCAGGCGAATCCAGGACACTGGAATTTCTCTGAACAGTCAGAAAGAATTGCGTCCCGATTTGGGACGCAATTCTTTTATGTACCGAGCATTTCATGCACCAGCCGATCAGAGCCTTTGACAAGACCTGTCAGCACCAGCATATTGAACATGAGCTGCCCGATGTATTGCCAGACCATTGTGACCGCAGGGAGTGATTCGTCCAGCGCCGTACTGCCGCCTGACAGGAACGCCGAGTAGATCACGCAGGACAGCACAATGACCGCGCCCTCCATGCACACCCCGACATAGCTTTTGAGGAATGTCTGACCGGTTCTGGACGTAGCTTCTCCTGCGAATGACGCCAGCGGAAGCGGCGCAATCGCGGTATAGATAAAGATTTTGAAAAAACGGCCGTAGACGGTCAGAATCAGCACAAAGGACAGTACCGTAATGAGCAGACTGCCCAGCAGTGACACCAGCCAGAGCGGAATGGATTCCAGAAAACTCACATCTTCAATGGCTTCGACGATTTTATCTGGCAAAGTGGCTGTTGTAGAAATTGCAGAGCCGATACCGCCCATGACGGTACTTACCACACCGCCGCAGATTTTGTAAATCGCGGTTATCAGCTCCAACGACGAGCCGACCGCCACCTTTGCAAGCAGAAACCGGATAAAATGCCGTAAAGCAAATTCCGGCCTTTGCAGTTCGCGGAAGCTGGCCGCCGAGCGGAATACGCCCATTGCAAAAAATAACACCAGCAGACCATAGCCGAAGCCTACCAGTGCGTTGTGGATGCTGACAATGACCGCCCAGATCTCGCCGCCGCGAAAGGATTCCGGCGTTTGTGAAACGAGTGACCAGATTTCAGCCAGCTTGTCATTCCAGTTGCTTAAAGCATCTTCAAGGGTCGATACGACCCAGTTATCACTCACATATCATCACCTCCGAAATGTAGTGACTGCGTATTGACAATTTCGCGCAAAAGGATATACTAAAAGAAAAGGGGGTATGATTATGAATCAGGCATACAATGTTTCATCCGCGCCGAAAACAACGACGTTTCAGATGCGCATGAATCCTGAAATCAAGCAGCGCGCCGAGCAGCTTTACGCCAGCTACGGTCTGAACCTGACGGATGCTATCAACATCTTCATCCAGCAGTCGCTCAATATGGAGGGTCTGCCGTTCCTGCTTTCGCCGGAGAACGAGGAATATATGAAAAATAAGGCGCTCAAGCGCCTGATGGCGGAGCTGGACGCGGGCTGGAAAAGCGCGGAACAGGGCAGATGGGTCAGCGAGGAGGAAGCTATGCGCCGGTTGGAGTTGGACGCATGAAGCTGAGATTTACGCCGCGCGCCATGAACGACCTGACGGCAATTCGTCGCTTCATTCAGGACGAATACGGAAACCCGAAAGCAGCCAAGCGCATCACGGACAGTATTTTTGCCCAGTGCGCGAATCTCAAGCAGTTTCCTCAGTCCGGCACGGCGCTCAGCGCCCGTTTTGAAATCGACACGGATGTGCGCTATCTGGTCTGCGAGGGATATATGATCTTCTATCGCATCGAGGGCGAGTTCGTGTCTGTCGGCGCTGTGATCCACGGGAAAACAGACTATCTGGATGTCCTTTTCCGGAAAGAACGATAAACAGAATTTCTGCATAGAAAAACCAGCCTCTTATGAAAAGAGCCTGGTTTTTATGCGTAATATAGTTAGTACAAGAGCTGTGGATAGTCTGTCTTGCCGTTCACGATGCGGTAGATATAGACCGTCTTTTCGCTGTCAATGACCTTGTAGACACATACATAGTCACGGCAAATGACCTTACGGAACTCTCGTTCTGCCAGCACCATATCCGGATGCAGCGCACCAGAATACGGGAATGTCCGCAGCAGGTCTACGGTGTGCAGAATTTCATCGATGAATTTCTCCGCCGAATCCGCACCGGCCAGACCGAGATAGGGCTGCGCGATTCCCTCCAGATCACGCATAGCAGCGCGCAGATATTTAATCTGATACTCTTGCTGCATCAAAAATCTCCTTCATCCTGCCGCGCACCTGTTCCGGAGAATATGTCGGTGCACCACTCAGGCGATCCAATTCCGCTTCCAGAACACTGGCCCGATGCGCCAGCATTTTTTCCCGCTGCTCATAGGCTTCAATGCTCTGAATGACCAGATCAGCTTCGCCCTTGTTCGTAATATAGATCGGTTCGCCGGACACCTTTGCAAGCTGTGAGATTTGCAGATATTCATTGCGCAATGCCGTGGATGCTCTGATCTGCATGGAATCACCTCCTGTGTTTTCTATCCATAGTATATCAGGAATATGATATGTTTGCAAGCTGAATCTCATTCCTTCCGTTTTCAAAATGCGTCTCACGGTGAGACGCATTTCTGCGTGTCCTGTTTTACCTTGCGTCGTGCTGCCGTGTCCGCTGCTTTGGAATCCGAAATCCATAGACGGCTGCAATGCTGTCACCAAGCCGCTGTGTGACTCTCGTAATATCTGTGCGTGTCGCTCTCCGGCAATAGATCTTGTCTTGCAGATTCTCAATTTGCGCATCGGTAACTCCGCGCTTGAACACACGGTACAGATAGTGATTTGTGCCGTCGTGGTGAATAGCGTCTGCACGCAGATCGCCGTTCTTATCTACATACCACTCTGTCATATCTGTATCCGAATACAAGCAGTCCCGGATATTGCCGGAGTTGACCATCTTATATCCCTGCGCACGTCCGTTCCAGAAGCCAAGGTCGCCAATGACAAGAATCGGCTGTGAAAACTGAATGTCCAGATTTCGGCGCTCGTCGTCGAGGTATTCGGCGTTCAGCTCGTGCATCTTTTCATAGAGCTTATCTTCGGGCAGCTCCGGATAGTTTTCCATAAGAAAGTCGCGCCAATCGTCCAAGTCAAGATGAATGTCGCTCCAAATCACATGGCGCTCGACTGCGTTTTTCGCCTGCTTCATAGCTTACACCACACCGATCGCCGTCAGGATTTCTTTTGCAAACGCAATCAGCAGACCACCGAACAAGCAAAGAACACCCTGCGTTCTCTGCGTCGCGTCGTGCGACTGCACGGACATACCGAGCTGCACAACACCCCAACCGAGGATGATAATGCCGATGGCCTTGATGCAGGAGAAGATAAAATCAGAAAGATTGTTTACGATGGTCAACGGGTCAGAATCGGCGGCAAACGCCGAGGTCGTGAACAGCGCCGTTGTCAGCACAAGGCTTGTCCAGACGGCCATAATGCGGCGCTCCTTGCGCCGCGGGGTTAATTCATGTTTCATGTAAATTCCTCCAGAATTTCAATATCGTCGATGTTTTCAATGGGGAACGAAAGATCGTCTGCTGCGAACGCGCGCAGCGGCGTGTGAAGATACGGCGGCGCGCCGCCGTCCTCCGTGCGGTGAATATTTGGGTGCTTCAGAATGTCGTACTTTTCATCAATGACCGGCTTCTCGCCGCGTATCAGAACGATTGCGTTCTTGTTGTCAAGCCGCCGTACTTCATCCGGGGTCATAAGCTCGCGCCCGGTTTGTTGGAAGTTCTGCGAGAATGAACCGTTCCTGCCTTTGCTCTGGCTTGACGTGCGCGTATCAATCGTTTCTTTTCCAAGCAGCTCAGAAATGTACTTGTGTGTGCTTTGCTCGTTGCCACCGAGATAGATGAAGCTGTCCGCGTTGCCGATGATGCCTTCCCAATCATCCTTAAACAGCGCCTTGAGCTGCGAAATGTTTTGCAGGATGATAGTTGACATAATATTTCGAGAGCGCATGGTCGCCTGCAATCGGGCATAGCCGTCGGGCAGGGCCACGTTCGCAAATTCATCGAACATCAGCCGCACGGGAACAGGCAGCGCCCCTTGATGGATTTTGTCTGCCTGATAGTAAAGCTCCTGAAACGCTTGCGTGTAGAGCATACCGACGAGGAAATTGAGCGATGCGTCGTTGCTGTCCGGGATGATGCAGAAGATGGCTTGTTTGCGCTCTCCGAGCTTGCCAAGCTCCATATCGTCGCTGGCGGTGATGCGCTGGATTTCCGGTAACGTGAATGATGCCAGGCGGACAGCGGCGCTCACCAAGATGCTCTTAGCTGTTTTGCCTGCGGCTTGCTTGAAAATATGGTATTGCCGCACGGCAATGTGATCGGGCTGTTCTTCCTCCAAGGCTTCAAAGAGCAGGTCAAGCGGAGATTGATAATCGTCATCTTCTTCCATTGCACCGCCATTTTCAATCATGTAGAGAATGGTTTCCATATTCTGATCTTCAACTGGCGCTTCGTGCAGCAGATAGAGCATGAGCGCAGCGTCAAGCGCCGTCTCCGATTTTTCCCAGAACGGATCGTTTGCTTTCGCGCCCTTTGGAGTGGTGTTCTTGATGAAATTATCGATCAGCTTGAACACGTCCGCATCCTTGCGTATGTAGCAAAACGGGTTGTAGCGGTCTGATTTTGACGGGTCGATCAGGTCAAAAACGCGCAGAACATAACCTTCCTCCAGAAACAGATTTCCGATGGCGCGGAGCATTTCCCCCTTAGGGTCAGTGACGATAAAACTGGCGTTTGCAAGCATGAGATTCGGTTTCGCAAGGAACCGTGTCTTGCCCGAACCGGAACCGCCGACGATGATCTGCAACAGGTTTCTGCGGTGCAGTTTGCCGTTCATACTCATTTGCAGGTGTTGGGTCAGTATGACGTTTTTGCCTGCATCCTTGTCGCGGTACTTCTTGTCCAGTTCCCGGACACTGCCCCACGACGCGGAGCCATGTTCCTCGCCGGGGCGCGTATTCTTTTGCCCCGTGTAATAGAACAGGATCGCGCCGCCATAGAGCAGTAAAAAGATACCGATAAACTTTGGCGTGTAGGCTGTCCAGTGCAAAGAAAATGGATTCTTCGTCGCGGCTGAAAAGGCATCCATCAGCGTGAAAATTGTCATGCCAGGTTCATAGCATCCTGCCATGAGAACCGCAAGCCAGATGATGGGGACGACAAACGCCGCCCACACTGGGGCGGCGCTGCGAAATGATTTTTTCTTGTGTATCACAGGTCAATATCCATGCAGGCCAGACCGGTGCGCTCAGCATGGTGCTTGCAGAAAACGAGCGTACCAGCCGCCAACAGCAGTAGAACCGATGGAATGATAAAAAGCAGTTTTTTCATAGACGTTCAATACCTCCATTTTCCATAAAATAAATCTCACGGTGAGACGCATTTCTGGTCGGGCGCGCACGTCTCCCCATGATCGAGAAGCCCGCGCAAGCGGGCTTCTCTGGTTTGCTCCCCTTGGCCGCCACACTTCCGCTGGGTGGCTGCTGTCAAGGCCCAGCCAGTGCGCACACTGGCTGGCTCTGCGGCCGATGCGTCGGCATCGACCGGCCTTGACTGCGGACAGCCAGCGGAAGATATTCCCCCGGAGGGGAGCAAACTTCTTTAACGTGCGTTTCGATTCACATTCCGTGACCGGACCTGCGGCGTGATCGCACGTTCAATGCTGCCGCCGATCTTCTGCGCCATGTCCTGAATCTGTCCAAGCGCCTGACGCCGATCCTGCGGGTCAAAACCATCATAAAATGCTGCCAGATTTGATACGTCGGGTGCTTCGCACGGAACGCCAAACCGATGGCAGATCATGTAGCCGATGCTCTGCGCGTCCAGTTCATAATCATCCCTCGAATAATTCTGATTATAGCCTTTGGCATGAAAACGGACGTGGGCGATCTCTGTTGCGATGCCTGCGAACGCTTCTGCATCGTTATATTTCGGATTGACCGCCATTTTCATCTGGTTTGGGTCGTAGAGCGCAGGCATGGGGATACTCTCATCACTCACCAGCGGCACAACACAATAATTCAGGAGCGTTTTGAGGGCTTCCGTCATTTCCTTGCTGTCCGGCTGCAATGCGGTGTGCTTCAGGTCGCGCCCGCTTGTCTGCCGCACGTCGTAAACGTCCGTCAGTACATACCCTTTACCGAAAGAGGAACGGGTGTAAATTTTCACGCCATTCTTTTCCTCGGTTGGAGATACGCTGCGCATCAGACTTTTCCAGCGGTCTTTTGTTCCGAAAATGGTTGCATCCTGATCCTGCACTATAACGAGCGCAACATTGCCAGCGCTATAACTCGGATTGTCTGCTTGGCAATTCAAGTACCGCAGATACGTTTCCGGGTCGCTGGTGATCTGAACGATGCCCGCGTCCTGCATAGCGTTTGTGTTTTCTCGGTCGGCCTGTCGCTGCGCCTGCCAGAGTTCCGCGCTTTGATTTTTCTCATTGATAATACTGCCTAAGTTTGCGATAATACTCACTCCTATCTGATATGCTCCAGCTCGCGCTGGGGTTCCGGTCTGGTGCGCTCTGCGGCGGCGCGCAATGCTGCCAACCGACCGCGAACGGGCTGCTTTTCCTCATTACTGGTCAAAGTCGTCCCCTGCGTCAAGCCACTCCTTTGCTTTTGCAAGGATGGTTCTGGTCGGGCAGGGGTCTGCTCCTTTTTTGGCTGCGCGTCCTCCAACTGTCTGGGCTGGTATCCCATCTGCTCTAGGATATACTTTGCCTGTGAGAGATGGTCAATGTTGGTCAGGATTTCAAGGTATGGCGCGTCGCCTTTCTTGTCCAAAATGGTTGAAAATAACAAGCCGACTTTTTTGGCTCTGCGCTTGAACTCGTCAAAATCCTCTGTGCGCAAGGGCAAAACTTCGATGGGGCGCTGTTCACTGAGCAGCCGGTTCATATTCACCTTGCCGTAAAGCTTTTTCTGGTCTTTTGCCAGCGCGTATAACAGCGCCGCGAGATTTTTTGCACCCCGCGCCAGCAGTTTAATTGCTTCTTCGGATATTTGTACGCCCTCTTTCATCACGAGATCAGCAGCTTCGCCGCTTACCTCCATAGGCTGTGCCTCCTTTCTTTTGCCTTGTTTGGCAAATGATTTTCTGTTGATGGTGAAGTGCTTTCCTGCACCTGCCGCAGCATCCGCGGCGCATATTCCACGATTTTTCCGCATAACCGCAGTTCCCGACGCAAGGACCTGCGCTTCATGGCTGTTATTTTGTTTCGGAGCGTTCTGGACAGGTCAAATGTGGAAATGTGCGGCCGATGCAGATTGCTGTCCGCAACGAGGATCATGGCGTCGTTGTCATCGATTTTCTGGATGATGGCCGGAACCGGATAATTCAGCTCTCGCGCGATCATGTTCCGTCGCTGGCCGGAGAGGATTTCCAAACCGCCCTTGGGGTTGATTCTGGTCAGCACCGGGTCTTTCACACCGTTCAACTCGATAGACTTTTTCATTTCCTTGTAATCGTCGCTGGACACATCAACAGAGACGGTATTCAGCTCCGATTTTTCCAAATAGCTTGGATGTAGCGTGATGAAATACGATTCACCATCACTGGGGATTGGCAAATCTTTCATGGCTTTTTCATCCGGGGGCAGCAGCCGATCCTCAAAAATCTTTGTGATTTTCGTTCCAGTCGGACCAAGGGCAGCAGGACCAGGCATGACTGCCGGGGCAGGTTTGACCTCTACGGCCTTTTCCTGCGGCTTCGGCTGTATGGTCGAACCCTTGCTGTCTGTACTGGCCTTTTCCGTGGGCGCGTCCGTTTTCGGTTTTTCTTCCGGTTTCTTCAGTGCCGGTGTGGGTGCGGGTTTCTCCACAGCGGCCTTTTCCGGCAGTTTCGGCGGCACGTCCGGTTTCTTGCCGTCTGCATCAATCTTTTCCGTAGGTGCAGCCGTTTTCGGCGTGTCCTCCGGCTTTTTCTGCTCCGGCGTGGGCGTTGGTTTTACCTCAGCTGGCTTTTCAAGCGGTTTCGGAGATATATCCGGTTTTTTACCGTCTGCATCCTCATTTTCCAGAGACGGAACCGCTTTCGGCTTTTCTTCCGGTTTCTTCGCCTCCGGCGCTGGCGCAGGTTTTGCATCAGCGGCCTTGTCTGGCGATTTCGGTGGCATGACCGGAGTTTTGCCGTCTGCGTCAGCCTTTTCCGTAGGTGCAGCCGCTTTCGGCTTTTCCTCTGGCTTCTTCGGTTCCGGTGTCGGTGCAGGTTTTACCCCGGCGGGTTTCTCGGGAGCTTTCAGCGGCGCGATCCCGCCGTTTTACCGCCTGCCGGAGCCTGTCATGCAGGAGCTTCTC
>ERZ1673730.2011-NODE-2011-length-11394-cov-5.212629_pt1 | contig 11394 bp, 11 predicted proteins | sample MGYA00580200_ERZ1673730 | MGnify/ENA primary metagenome ERZ1673730 (study PRJEB41218, sample SAMN15661761) | gut metagenome | host: Homo sapiens | place: Canada: London | collected 2015-08-20/2019-03-30 | study: EMG produced TPA metagenomics assembly of...
TAAACATAAGGGGCTGCGGCCCCTTATCAACCCTGGGGTTTTTTGACAGACTGAACGCCCGGCGGAACCGGGCGTGTCAGATATACCTTTTTTTTGAGTCAGCTGCGGGCCTTCAGCAGCACGTACAGCTTGCTGGTGGCATTGCTGTTGTTTTCGTATTTGTCGCCGCAGGTGATGAGCATGGCGTACTTGCCGCCGTCGCTGTAAGTGACGTTGGGATTGATCCAGCCCTTGTTGGCCTTATCCGCGGCGTAGCTCAGCTGGGTGCTGACATAGCTGGAGGCGCTGGTTCCCCAGGGTCTTGCGTTATAGGCGAGTATGCCGGTGCTCTGGTTGGGGCCGATCTCGTACAGGCACATTATGTCCCATTTACTATACCCGTCCAGCTTCATGGTTATGCTGGTGGTATTGAATTTGCTGCCGCAGGAGCCGCCGCAGCCCTCGCACCTGCTCTTACCTATTAGGGCGTTCTGAACGTGATGCAGGTTGTGAAAGTATTTGCCCCTGCCGCCGCGGACGTTGTGGCCCAGCACGGAATGTACCTGAGAGCCCTTAGCGGTGAGGGTATGGACGTATTCATAGTGTCCCTTGCGGTTCTCGGCGGCGTAGTAGTATTTGGTGCCCGCGCTGTTGGTATAGTTGCCGTATATGGTATAGGTTTTCGCGCCGGGTATCTTTATGCTGCCCCACTTTTCGCTTGCCGCGCCGTGGCCTGTCTCGGTTGCGCCGCTGGTAGCCCTGTTCAGCTTGCCCGCGCTTTCGGAGCTGTTTGCCCCGGTATCAGCGCTGGAGTTGGGAGCCTGTATGGTAAAATCGGCCTTCTTTACGAAGCCCTTAGTCCCGTCATATTCCGCATAGTACCAGTCGCCTGACTCGCCTAACAGCGAAAACGCCGCGCCCTTTGCGTGCTTTACCTTCCTTGCTACGTTGGAATCGCTTTTGGCGGGCTTTGCGGGTATCTCAGGGGAGGTGCGCATATATATGGCGCTGTCGTTGGATATGCCGGTCTTGGGGGCGCTGAATTATTGTACGTTGTTGGCGTTGGCGCTGGGGGCCGGGGTGGCTGCCGGGGTCTTGTCCGTCAGCTCAAAGTCCTTGGCACGGACAAAGCCCTTCTTGCCCTCGTATTCTATATAGAAGTACTTGCCCGTAGCGTCCTCTCCCAGCACGCTCACGGTTTTGCCTTCCATATGCCTGAGCTGTACCGCACCGTCGGTATCCTTTACCGGGGTGTCCCGCAGGTATATTGTGCTGTCCTCGGATACCGCAGTCCTTGGTGTGGGGTAGGGGGTGTAACCTGCCTCCGCAAGGGCATGGGAAAGGGACAGCACTGTAAACAGCGCCATTGCCAGCGCCGCGAGCCTGAGTGATGTTCTTTTCATCCTTTTTCTTCCTTCCGTATAAAAATTTCTCCCTAATCCAAGCATCAAAAGCCATGGGGTTGCTAAGGGGCCGCAGCCCCTTAAATTTATTCCGGCTTTGACGACATGTGCGTCAAAACGGATGAAAACCCGAAGGTTTTCCTTCTTTGCGGGTTTTGCCGCCCGGGAGCGGAACGCGAGAGGCAAAACACGAAAAAAACTCGAGCAAGTGGCCATTAGCCACTTGCTCGAAATATTCTACTTTGTTCCGAACAGCCTGTCGCCTGCGTCGCCGAGGCCCGGCACTATATAACCGTGGTCGTTAAGGTGATCGTCCACGTGAGCTACGAATATATCCACATCGGGGTGAGCCTTCTGTACCGCCTCGATTCCCTCAGGGGCTGCTATGAGGTTGACCAGCTTTACATTCTTGCCCCCTGCGCGCTTAACTACGTCAATGCCCGCGTTGGCGCTGCCGCCGGTAGCCAGCATGGGGTCTACTATAATGATATCCCTCTCGGAAATATCGGAGGGCAGCTTGCAGTAGTAGTCCACGGGCAGAAGCGTCTCGGGGTCCCGGTAAAGGCCTATGTGGCCTACCTTGGCGGCGGGTATGAGGTTCATCATGCCGTCTACCATTCCCAAGCCTGCGCGCAGTATGGGAACTATTGCCAGCTTCTTGCCGGCCAGTACCTTGGTATGGGCTGTAGCTACGGGAGTTTCTACCGTAGCGTCCTCCAGCTGAAGGTCGCGGGTCGCTTCATAGGCCAGCAGGGTAGCCAGCTCCTCTACCAGAGCGCGGAACTCCTTGGTGCCTGTGGTCTTATCCCTGAGCAGGGTCAGCTTATGCTGTACCAGAGGGTGGTCGATTACGACGAGTTTACCCATTTTTGTGTATTGCTCCTTTCGGTTTATAGGTTAGTATATTGAATCAAAAATCCAACGCGATTTTATTTTGCTCTTTCCAATTCCGTTATTTTGTTTATCCTGTCAATGTGTCTTTTTCCGTTGGAAAAGTCAGTCTCAAGAAATGCCTTTACTATTCCCCTGGCAAGCTCGCCGCCTATGATGCGCGCGCCCATCGCCAGCATGTTTGCGTCGTTGTGCTCCCGGGTCAGCCGGGCCATTACCGGGTCGGTGCAAAGGGCGCATCTCACTCCCTTTATCTTGTTTGCGGCAATGGAGATGCCTATGCCGGTTCCGCATATCACAATGCCCCTGTCCATCTCTCCCGAAACCACTGCCCTTGCGCAGGGGGCGGCGTAATCCGGATAATCCACGCTGTCCTCCGAATAGGTGCCGAAGTCGGTCACGGTGTGGCCGAGGCTTTCGATGTATGGCTTTATTTCTTCCTTGAGCTTGTACCCGCCGTGGTCGGCGGCAATGGCGATCTTCATGGCAACTCCTTTGGTCATATAGTTTTAAATCCCGCGCTCCTCAATAACCTGTTCATGTACGCAAGGCCCATGTCCGTCTCCGGCAGCGCCTCGCAGAGTATTACGTCCGCTTTGTCCTCCTGGGCGCGGAACTGTGCAAAAAGGCTCTCGCAGAGGGTAAGGGGATTTTTTCTCTCGCCTATTATAACATACCTTTTCCCCCTGTAGAAACAGCGAGTTTCCTCGGTGGCGAAAATTATGCAGGTCAGGCCCTCCGCCTCCCTTCTTTCGTACTCGGCTATGAGCTTTGCCGCCATATCCGGCAATGAGCCTGTGCCTACGATAACCTGGGCGTCGGGGGCGTAATGCTTGTACTTCATGCCGGGGGAGGCCGCGGCTTCCCCCTGCTTCAGGGGGGTTAAAACGGCGGGGGAAAGGTTTACCGGGCCTATTACGGCTTCCAGCATTTCCCGGGTAATACCGCCGGGACGGAGTATGGTGACGGCGCCTCCCATGAGGGAAACCACGGTGGACTCCACGCCTATATTGCAGGGGCCGCCGTCTATTATTACGTCTATTTTCCCGTTCATGTCCGCCTTGACGTGCTCCGCGGTGGTGGGGGAGGGCTTGCCGGATAAATTCGCGCTGGGTGCGGCTATGGGCACCCCCGCAGCGCGTATGAGGGCCAGCGCCGTCCTGTTGTCGGGCATACGTACGGCAACCGTATCAAGACCCCCCGTGACTTCCTCCGGCACCCTGCTGCTTTTCAGGTATACCATGGTCAGCGGCCCCGGCCAGAACTCGTCCATCAGCAGCCTTGCCCTTTCCGGAACCGACTTCCACAGATCCTTCAGGTCGCTCTTTTTTGCGATATGCAGTATCAGCGGGTTGTCGTTGGGCCGACCCTTGGCCTCGAATATCTTATTTACCGCCTCGCCGTCAAGGCCGTTGGCCCCAAGACCGTAGACGGTCTCGGTAGGGAAGGCCACCAGGCCCCCTGAGCGTATTACGCTGCCTCCCAGCTTTGTGCCTGCCTCGGGCTGTTTGACGGCATTGAAGTACCGAGTATCCAATTATTCCGCCTCCCCGGTGAGCTGGGCTGTGCGCTCCGCAAGTATCAGCGCGTCTATCATCTCGTCCATGTCCCCGTCAAGGAAGGACTCCAGCCGGTAGAGGGTCATGTTTATCCTGTGGTCCGTGACCCGGCCCTGGGGGAAGTTGTAGGTGCGTATGCGCTCGCTGCGGTCGCCGCTGCCCACCATGCTGCGTCGGGCGGAGGCCTCCGCGCTCTCCTTTTCCTTGAGGAAATGCTCGTATATGCGGGACTTGAGCACCTTCATGGCCTTGTCCTTATTCTTATGCTGGCTGCGCTCGTCCTGGCACTGGACCACTATGCCGGTGGGTATATGGGTGATGCGTATGGCGGATTCCGTCTTGTTTACGTGCTGCCCCCCCGCGCCGCCTGAGCGGTAGGTGTCTATCTGAAGATCCTTGGGGTCTATCTCCACCTCCACATCCTCAGCCTCCGGCATTACCGCCACCGTGGCCGCGCTGGTGTGTATGCGGCCCTGGGATTCAGTCTCCGGCACCCGCTGCACCCGGTGAACGCCGCTCTCGAACTTGAGCCGCGAATAGGCTCCCTTGCCTATGATGTTGAGCACCACTTCCTTTACGCCCCCTGCCTCGGTGGTGTTTTCGTTCATGTATTCCATTTTATAGCCGTGGCGCTCTGCGTAGCGCTGGTACATGCGCAATAGATCCGCGCCGAAAAGCGCCGCCTCGTCGCCGCCTATGCCTGCGCGTATTTCCAATATTACGTTTTTCTCGTCGTTGGGATCCTTGGGCAGCAGCATTATCTTCATATCCTCTATGAGCTTCCGCTGCTTTTCCGCAAGCTCAGCCATCTCCATGTGCACCATTTCCTTCATCTCGGGGTCAAGGTGCTCCTCCAGCATGGCCTTGCAGTCCGCTTCGGACTGCGCTGCGGCGGTATACTCGTCAAAGGCGTTGACTATCTCCTCAAGCTGGCTGTGCTCCTTTACCATCTCCCGCCAGGCGGCCTGATCGTTCATTGCGTCCGGGGCTGAGAGGGCTGCTGTCAGCTCCTCGTAGCGTCTTTTCAGTGCGTTAAGCTTGTTTATCATATTTCTCCGTCCATTCTATAAGCTTTGCGTCCTCAAGGCCGCATATTTTCACAACGTGGTCGAATGCCCTTTGGGTCTTTTTAAGCTCGCCCTCGCTCAGCGGCTCGACGCCGGTGCGCTTTGCTTCCTCCGCCCAGCAGGGTATGGGCTGATGCAGCCGCCTGCCGCCGGCCTTCTGTATTATGCAGGCGGTGGGCAGGTAGCTCATCTCGATGCTTACGCCGCTCTCGTCCTTTTTCACATCCAGCCGCAGAAACAGGCCGTACTCGGTATTCTGCCCCGCCATGTTGGATATGAAGTTGCTCATGGAGTAGGCGACAGGCACTCTGCGCCCGTCCTCCGCCGTTATCCATTCAAAGGGCTCGGCGCAGTGGGAGTGGCTGCCTATCACAGCGTCCGCGCCCCAGTCCGCAAGCATTTGGGCGTACTCCCGCTGCCGCCTGACCGGGCTGTCCATATACTGCTCGCCCCAGTGGGGAAAGGTTATGACCACCTCCGCGCCGGCGCTCCTGCAGGCCTTTATCTCACCTTGTATGCGCTCCCGCTGGGATACCCGCCCCACGGCCCAGCTGTCGCCCCCCAGCCTTGCGTCATAGCTGTTCACGCTCTCGGTCATGGCGACAAATCCGAAGGTGATGCCGCCCGCCGTCATTATGCAGGGGGCGTCCCGCTCCTCCTCGCTCAAATACGTCCCGGTCTGGGCAAGCCCGGCGGCTCTAAGCGTCTCTATCGTGCGGAAAAGCCCCTCCTTGCCCCTGTCCAGGCAGTGGTTGTTGGCGGTGGTCAAAAGGTCGAACCCCACTGCCCTTAGATCCGCCGCAAGCTCGTCCGGCGCATTGAAGGTCTGGTAGGGCTGCTTGGGGTTGGGGTCATCCTCGGTTGGGGGCGGCGCGGCGGGCCGCCTTTGGGTATAACCCGCCGCCTCCCCCGCAAGGGTGCATTCAAAGTTGCCCGCCATTATATCCACGGAGGAGAACAGGGGCTCCATGGCGTAAAAGCTGGGCCTGAAGTCGTACCCTTCGGCGGTCTTGGCCCCCTGTATCTGGCTCGTCATCATCAGTATGTCCCCCACTATGCCCACGCTGGCCCGGTATACCTCCGGCTCCGGCGAGGGGGAGGGGGTTGGCGAGGGGGAGAAAGTGGGTGAAGGGGAGGGCGTTATCTCCGGCTCCGCCGGAAGCGCCGCGCCCACGGCGCAGCCGGTGAGGAGCATCATCGAAAGCGCGATAGGTAAGAGCCTTTTCATTATCTCACAGCCACCACCCTTTCTATTCCGCAAATATCCTTTATTATCTCCGCTTTCGGGAACATCGCCGCCACGTCCGCCGCCTGCCCCGCGCCCACCTCCATAAGGAGAGTGCCGCCGGGGTTCAGGTGGGCAGCATAATCCCGGGATATCCGGCGGTAAAAGTCCAGCCCGTCCGCGCCGCCGTCCAGGGCAAGCACCGGCTCCCGCTTCACCTCGGCCTGCAATGAGGCAAGCTCCGAGGTGGGTATATACGGCGGGTTGACGCAGATAAGGTCGAAGCTATCGGATATATCAGAGAACATGTCCGTCAGCAGGAATTTGCCCGGTACGCCGTTGAGGGCGGCGTTTTCCCTGGCAAGGGCGAGGCAGTCCGGGCTTATATCCCCGAAGGTCACCTCAAAGCCCCCAAGCTTTGCCAGCGATACCCCTATGCAGCCGGTGCCGCAGCAGAGGTCAAGAAGCGTCTTGCCGCCTATCGACAGCGCCTCCTCGCAGAGGGTCTCGGTGTCCTGCCTCGGTATCAGCGCGCAGGGCCGCGTGTAAAAGGGCAGCCCCATAAACTCCCATTTGCCCAGTATGTACTGCAGGGGCTCGCCGGATTTCCTGCGGGAAACCAGCTCCTCCAGCCTTGGCATAAGGGCGGCGGGAAAGGTTGAGGCCTTATATTTATTCAGCCTGTTGTACGGTATTTCCGCCATATCCGACACCGCCAGCCTTGCCTCGGTAAGATGCTCATCGGTGACGGGGGAGAGCCCGGCGCTGAGATATTCTATTGCCCCGGCAATATTCATGCCTGCCCCGCGAGGGCTTCGGCTGTCTCCGCCTTATCCGCCGTCTCTTCCCGGTTCCTTCTCACCGCCTCCATCGCCTCCTTTGGCTCTGACATGGCAAGGTTGAAGGAAGCTATGGCCACCTCCAGCATGTCCGCCGTAGGCTCCTTGGTGGTGATGTACTGGAGCGCCATGCCGGGGGCGCGGATTATCTTTGTGAATATGTTTTCGTACTTCGCGGCGAGCTTCAGCACCTCATAGCTTATTCCTGCCACGAGGGGAAGAAATACTATGCGGGAAAGCAGCCTGAGCCAGAAGCTCTCGTTCCAGCCCACCACCGCGAAGAAAACTATGGATACCGCCATGACGAGGAAGAGGTAGTTGGTGCCGCAGCGGGGGTGGAGGCGGCTGTGCTTCATGGCGTTTTCCGGGGTGAGGGGGTCGTCCGCCTCATAGCAGGCGATGGTCTTATGCTCCGCCCCGTGGTACATGAACACCCGCTTTATATCCTTCACGCTTGCACAGAAGAATATGTAGCCTATAAAAATGCATAGCCGCACAAGTCCCTCCACCAGGCACTTTGTGGCGGAGGCGGCGGCGCTGCCGCGAAAAATAAGGCTGCTTATGAACTGGGGCAGCAGGAAGAACAGCCCCACGGACAGCGCAACGGCCAGTATCACCGCAAGCCCCATCACAACCTTTTCTACCGACTTGCCCAGCTTTTCCGACAGCCACTTCTCGAATTTTGTGGGCTCCTCGTCTATGGGGTCGCCTATGAGCTCCGCGGATCTGGTGAGGGTATTCATGCCTATGGTAAGGCTCTCCACGAAGGCCACCACGCCCCGCACTATGGGCAGGCCGTAGAAGGTACCCTTCTGAGCCTTTGTCTGATATTCTTTATAATCCAATATTATGCGGCCCTTTGCGTCCCGGACCGCCATGGCGATGCCGCCGGGGGCCTTCATCATGACGCCCTCCATAACGGCCTGACCGCCGACAGAACATTTCTTCATTAAATTACTCCTTCCGGCGCCTATTCCACGCCAAGATACATTATAACATAAGAATTATTTTAGTGGATACAAAAAAAGCGGCTTTTAAGCCGCTTTATTTGTATTTGCGCCGTTTAGCCTACCGCCTTGAGCAGCATGTACAGCTTTGCGATGCTGTCGTTGTCGCCGCTGTCGCCGCAGGTGACGAGCATCATGTACTTGCCGTTATCGGTAAGGGCGGAGGTGTTTGCCCAGCTCTTGCTGGAGAAGGTGTTCACATAGGACTTCACGTTGGAGAGGTACTGGGCGGTGGTGTAGTTCCAGGGCTGCGCCATCTGGGGCAGTATGTTCTTATACGCCTTGTTCTTGGGTACCTCGAAGAAGGCCACTACCTCCCAGCTGCTGCTGCCCTCCCAGCTTGCGGAAATGCTCTTTCCGTAGCCTGAGCAGCTCGCCTTGCACTTTTCGCAGCTTGACTTGCCCAGTATGGCGTTCTGGATGTGGTGCAGGTTGTGGAAGTAGGAATTTGAGGTGCCTACCTTCTTGCGGTTGTTGTGGCCCATTACCACCGCTACCTGAGAGCCCTGGGCCGTGGTGGTGTGTACGTAGTAGTAGCTCTTGCGGAGCACATAGTCATAGTAATAGTATGTCTTGCCCTTCTTTTCGCCGATATAATTGCCGTAGATGGGGTAGTTGCCTGCGTTGGGTATGGTTATGCTGCCCCACTTTTCGGAGCTGGAGCCGGTGCCCTTGCCTGCGGGGGTGCCTATGGCGGCCATGCCCGTGTTGTTGGAGGTCACGTTGCCGCCGTTTGTGCCGGTGTTGTTGTTGGGCTTCTGCTCAACCACGTTGCCGCTGGTGAAGGTGAAGTCCTGAGCCCGGACGAAGCCCCGGGTGCCGTTATAGTCCGCATACAGGAAGCTGCCGCTGGCGTCGGTGCCCAGCACGGTGAAGGTCTTGCCCCGCATATTGCGCAGCTTGGTAGCGCCCTTGGTGGAGCTGGTGGCGGTAGAGCGGACGTAGATGTTGTTGTCCTTGGATACGGCGCTCTTTGCGGTATCGTATGCCCTTACCTCGGAGCCGGTATTGCCGCCTATGGCGCCGCCGCTGGTGGGCAGGTTGGCTACGTTGATGGAGCCGGAGCTTGTGCTCCTGAGGTTGGAGATGGCGCTTGCGGGTACCCAGCCCGCCACGCTGCCTATGGTGACGTATACCTGGGAGCCGGAGGCGTCGCGGTAGTTGACGGTGACGTTGCCCGCGTTCTGCACGATGCCTACCGTCTTGCCGTTATTGGTAATAACAGTGCCCGCAGCGAGGTTGGCTGAGAAGGTGCCGCTGGCGGTGTTCTGGTTCTGGTTTACATAGGGGGTGGGGGCGGGGGTGGTAGTGCCGCCGATGGTACCGCCGATGGTTCCGCCGCTGGTGGGCAGGTCGGAAAGGCTTATGGAGGAGCCGTTCCTTCTAAAGCCGGAGAGGGAGGAGGCGGCTACCCAGCCGGTGACGTTGCCTACGGTCACGTTTACCTGAGTGCCGGCCGCGTCGCGGTAGTTGACGTTGATGCTGCCGCCTGCGGTCACGGGGTAGTTGGTGCCGTTGACGTTTATGGCCGCCCCGGTGGCGATGGTGGCGGTATAGGTACCGGTGACGCCTGAGGTCGTGCCGCCGGTGGTGCCGGAGGTGGAGCCGGAGGCAGAGCCGCCGGTGCTCTTGTCATAGCCTATGCCGGAGATGGCGGAGGGGTATACCCAGCCGGTGTAGGTCTTGCCGTCATAGCTGACGGTGACGTTGTACATGCCGGATTTGTTATCCTGCCTGTTTATGGTGACGGGGCCGCTGACATACAGCTCGACCTTCCTGCCCTTGGTGTCCTTGTAAACAGGGGTCTGGGCCGCCGCCGTGCCTACGATATTATAAGCGAAGGCGGGAAGTGCGGTCAGCACCATCAGTGCCAGCATGGCCACTGCTACGATGCGGATAATAGTCTTTTTCATAACGCTTTCCTTTCAGAGTGATTTCTTATTTTTCTTTCTTTTGGGATACGTCCTCATCATCGTCGAACACGAAGGCGGCGCGAAGAGGGTCGTAATCCTTTTTTTCGGCGGACGCGGCGGTCTTATGCCCCGCCGCCGCAGCCTTTCTGTCGGTCTTTTTCGAGGAGTACACCATCATGACTATCAGGCTTGCAAAGCCCAGCGCCCAAAGCGCGATGGCTATGGGGGAGCCGTAGGCTATGACGCCAAGATACTCCAGAAGGTTGGATACCGTCAGCAGCACGCCGGATATGGCAGCCAGTATGCGCAGGCCCTTGACGTATTGCTCCCTCGGACAGTTCAGGTACTCGTTCTCATACAGCTTGCCGCGCCCGACTATGGCGGCATATATGAGGTACACGCCTATTATAAGGCTAAAGAGCGAAAGCATATCGCTTCCCAATGATTATTTCCTCCTGATTTTATCAACCAATATCCCTTATTTCAAGGCATATGGCAATGATTTAAAATATTGTTCAAAAATGTATTGGCTGAATCCGTGGATTTTTTAGCAGGCGCGCCCTTTACAGCCTCTTCAGCTTTGCGCCCTCCTTGCTGTCCTCCACCGCAAAGCCCATGGCCTTCAGCTCCTCGCGGATCTGGTCTGCCCTGGCCCAGTTCCTGGCCTTGCGGGCTTCTGCGCGCTCGTTTAGCAGAGCGACCGCCTCTTTGGGGAATTCCTCCGACTTACTGTGCTGGAGTATGCCCAGCACGTTGGTCATATCGTCAAAGAGCTTTGCCGCCCTTTCCAGCGCTTCCTTACTTCTGGGCTCTGTTACGAAGGTGTTGACAGCCCGGGCGTAGTCGAACATTGCGCCCAGCGCGTCTGCGGTGTTCAGGTCGTCGTCCATGGCGTCGCAGAACTTTTTCTCGTGTTCCTCCAAAGATGCGCAGAATCTGGCGTCCTCCTCCGTAGCAGGGCCTTCCTTAGCTTCGGCAAGGCGTTCCCGGGCGGTGCGGATACGGGTGAGGGCGGTGTTGGCCTGCTCGATAAGCTCACGGGTGAAATTGATGGGGTTCCTGTACTGGGCGGAGAGCAGGAACAGGCGGACGGCCTCAAGGTCGAATTCCTGAGCTATGTCCCGCACCAGGCGGAAGTTGCCAAGGGACTTGGACATCTTCTGATTATCTACATTTATATAGCCGTTATGCATCCAGTACCTTGCGAAGGGCTTGCCTGTGGCCGCCTCGCTCTGGGCTATCTCGTTTTCATGATGGGGGAATATAAGATCCTGCCCGCCCGCGTGAATGTCGAAGGTGGGGCCTAAAAGCTCCATGCTCATGGCGCTGCACTCTATATGCCAGCCCGGGCGGCCTTTGCCCCAGGGGCAGTCCCACGCGGGCTCGCCGGGCTTGGCCCCCTTCCAGAGGGCGAAGTCCAGAGGATCCCTCTTCAGGTCTCCCGGCTCTATGCGCGCGCCGGACTCAAGGTCGTCTATGGACTGGCCTGAAAGCTTGCCGTAGCCGGGGAA
>ERZ1673730.2017-NODE-2017-length-11355-cov-3.392389_pt1 | contig 11355 bp, 10 predicted proteins | sample MGYA00580200_ERZ1673730 | MGnify/ENA primary metagenome ERZ1673730 (study PRJEB41218, sample SAMN15661761) | gut metagenome | host: Homo sapiens | place: Canada: London | collected 2015-08-20/2019-03-30 | study: EMG produced TPA metagenomics assembly of...
ACCATGGTTCGTATCGCAGAGCGCGCAGAAAAGGATATCGACTATGTAGGCCGTTTGCAGAAGACTGGTGCAAGACTTCCTCAGGAGCAGGATACAACCACTTCTATCTGCCACGCAACCTGCACCGTTGCTACTGACCTGAATGCAGCAGCAATCATCCCGGTATCCATGTCTGGCTTTACTTCCGGCATGGTAGCACGTTTCAAACCTAACTGCCCGATCATCGCATGCACAACCAGCCGTCTGGTATGGCGTCAGATGAACCTGCAGTGGGGCGTAACTCCTCTGCTGATCGCAGAAGAGAACACTGCAGAGGATCTGTTCCGTGAAGCAGTTAAGGCTGCAGAGAACGCAGGTCTGGTCAAGAAGGGCGACAAGGTTGTCCTGACTGCAGGTATGCCTCTGGGTATCCCCGGCAGAACTAACATGCTGCGTGTTGTAGAGGTTTAATAGACAATAACATACTGCCGCACTGAAGAGGTTCAGCGCGGCAGTTCTGTTTTTACAGGAAGAAAAATTTCGGAGGAGGGGTTTTCTTTCTGTAAAAGCAGGACTGCTGCAGCTTACAGGTCCAAAGGTACAGACAAGACAGATGCAAAAATACGATACAGGGGGTACGGGTATGCAGAAAGCGAAGAAGTACGTCATGGCACTGGATCAGGGAACGACGAGTTCCCGTTGTATTTTGTTTGACAGGCGCGGAAAGGTATGCTCTGTTGCGCAGAAAGAGTTTGCACAGTATTATCCCCAGCCGGGCTGGGTAGAGCACAATCCGATGGAAATCTGGTCGTCCCAGCTTTCCGTAGCGGTCGAGGCGATGGGACAGATCGGCGCGGAGGCGGACGATATTGCGGCAATTGGCATTACGAATCAGCGTGAGACGACGATCTGTTTTTCGAAAAAGACCGGAAAACCGGTTTATCCGGCGATTGTATGGCAGTGCAGGCGGACAGCGGATAAGATCGACGCGCTCAAAAAGGACGGTTTTGACAAAGTGATCCGGGAACGGACGGGACTGATTCCGGACGCTTATTTTTCCGCAACGAAAATCTGCTGGATTCTGGAGCACGTGGAGGGCGCGCGCCAGATGGCAGAGGACGGAGAGCTTTTGTTCGGCACTGTGGACACCTGGCTGATGTGGAACCTGACCAAGGGACAGGTGTTTGCGACGGATTATACTAACGCATCCCGGACGATGCTGTTTGATATCCACAAACGGCAGTGGGATCCGGAAATACTGGATTATTTTCAGATTTCGAAAAGCTTGCTTCCGGAGGTTCTGCCGTCGAGCGGGATGTTTGGCGTGACGGAGGAATCCGTGATCGGCGGGGAAATTCCGATTGCAGGAGCTGCGGGTGACCAGCAGGCGGCGCTGTTCGGACAGTGCTGTTTTGATGCGGGCGAAGCCAAAAATACATATGGAACCGGCTGCTTCCTTTTGATGAATACGGGCGAAAAGCCGATTGAATCCCAAAACGGACTGCTGACGACGATCGCAGCGAGCGGCAAAGACGAGGTACGTTATGCGCTGGAAGGAAGCGTTTTCGTGGCAGGCGCTGCGCTGCAGTGGCTGAGGGATGAGATGCGGATGTTAAAGAGTGCGCCGCAGTCGGAGGAATATGCGTCGGCAGTGGAGGATACCCAGGGCGTATATGTTGTGCCTGCATTCACCGGATTAGGTGCGCCTTACTGGAATCCGTATGCGCGCGGGATTGTGACCGGGCTGACGAGAGGAACTTCGAAGGAGCATTTTATCCGCGCCGTTTTGGAATCGCTTGCCTATCAGGCGGAGGAAGTCATCGAAGCGATGGAAAAGGACTCTGGAATTGAGCTGAGGGCCCTGCGTGTGGACGGCGGTGCGAGCGCTAACAACTTTTTGATGCAGTTTCAGGCGGATATGCTGCAGAAGCATGTGCTGCGCCCGGAATGTATCGAGACGACCGCACTGGGAGCCGCTTATCTGGCGGGACTTGCGGTCGGCTTCTGGAAAGATAAGGACGATATCCGAAGCAATTGGGCACTGGAGCGTACCTTTGCACCGGTAATGGAGCCCAAAGACCGCGACAGACGTTTAAAGGGCTGGAAAAAGGCAGTCCGTGCAGCGCTGTATTTCGCCAATGACGAGGAAGAGTAAAAGAAGTAAGCTGTTATGGGAAAAATCTATTATATTATGGGAAAAAGCGCCTCCGGAAAAGATACGATTTACCGGAGATTGATGGAAGATAAAACGTTTGCGTTTCACACGCTGGTGCCGTATACCACAAGACCGATGCGGAGTACGGAAGTAAACGGCAGGGATTATTTTTTTACAGACGAAGCAGGGCTGTCCCGGCTGCAGGAAGCGGGCAGGGTAATCGAGCTGCGTTCGTATCAGACAGTGCATGGAATCTGGAATTATTTTACGGTAGACGACGGGCAGGTGGATCTGGCAAACGATAGCTATCTGTTGGTGGGGACGCTGGAATCCTACCGGAAAGTCCAGGCTTACTACGGTTTGGAACAGGTAATTCCGATTTATGTGGAGGTCGAGGACGGACTGAGACTGTCCCGTGCCGTTGAACGGGAACGGGCGCAGAGGGAGCCGAAGTATGCAGAGCTGTGCCGACGGTTCCTGGCGGATGAAGCGGATTTTTCCGAAGAAAAGCTTTCCAGCGCGGGAATTGTGAAAAGATTCCAAAACGACGATCTGGAACGCTGTCTGCAGGAGATTTTCAGGGAAATTATGAAATTGGAAGGAGATGAGTGACATGGCGGGATTTCAGGATATTATCGGGCAGGAACAGATCTGCGAGCATCTGCAAACTGCGCTGAAGCTTCAGAAAGTATCGCATGCCTATATTATCAACGGAGAACGCAATTCCGGTAAAAAATTTATCGCGCGGATTTTCGCCATGGCGCTGCAATGTACCGGAGAGGGGGAAAAGCCCTGTCAGGTTTGCCGTTCGTGCAGACAGGCACTTTCGGAAAACCATCCGGATATCATCCGGATTACGCATGAAAAACCGAACAGCATCGGTGTAGAGGATATCCGCACGCAGGTCAATAACGATATGGGAATCAAGCCCTATCAGGGACCTTATAAGGTTTATTTGATTGAAGAGGCGGAAAAAATGACGGTTCAGGCACAGAACGCGCTGTTAAAGACGCTGGAGGAGCCGCCGGAATACGGCGTGATTATTCTGATGACGTCGAGTCTCGAAGCACTGCTTCCAACGATCCAGAGCCGGTGCGTGCTATTGAATATGCGTCCGGTACGTGATGAGCTGGTGCAGAAATACCTGATGGAGCAGCTGCAGGTGCCGGATTACCGGGCGAAGCTGTGTACGGCGTTTGCGCGCGGGAATATCGGACAGGCAAAGCTGCTTGCATCGAGCGAGGACTTTGACCGGGTGCGGGAAGAGGCGGTGACGCTGCTCAAATATATTAACGAGATGGAAATCACGGAGCTGGCAGCAGCAGTCCGCAAGATTACGGAGTATCAGCTTGACATGACGGATTATCTGGATATCATTTCCGTCTGGTACCGCGATGTACTGATGTTCAAGGCGATGAATGACGCAAATCACTTGATTTTCCGGGAAGAAATACAGTATATTAAAAGGGTGGCTGACAGAAGCTCCTATGAAGGATTGGAAAAAATTCTGGACGCCCTTGAAAAGGCAAAGGCGAGACTGCGTGCAAATGTCAGCTTCGAACTGACGATGGAGCTTTTGTTTTTGACGATTCAGGAGAATACCTGAACATGGAGGTAGATAGATTAGATGGTAAAGGTAATCGGCGTAAGATTTCGGACAGCGGGCAAGATCTACTATTTTGATCCGCTGAACTTTCAGGTAAAAAGAGGCGACCATGTCATTGTAGAGACTGCCAGAGGGGTAGAGTACGGTACGGTAGTCGGTTCCCCCAGGGAAGTTGAGGACGACAAGGTTGTACAGCCCTTAAAGCCGGTGCTGCGCGTGGCGACAGAGCGCGACGACGAGCAGGAAGCCGGAAATAAGGCAAAAGAAAAAGAAGCGTTTAAGATCTGTCAGGAAAAAATCCGCAAGCACGGTCTGGAAATGAAGCTGATCGATGCGGAATATACCTTTGACAACAATAAGGTTCTGTTCTATTTTACGGCGGACGGACGTGTGGATTTCCGCGAGCTGGTAAAAGACCTTGCAGGCGTTTTTAAAACGAGAATCGAGCTGCGCCAGATCGGCGTGCGCGACGAGACGAAGATTCTGGGCGGAATCGGCATCTGCGGCAGAGTGCTTTGCTGTCACAGCCATCTGTCCGAGTTTATTCCGGTTTCCATCAAGATGGCGAAGGAGCAGAACCTTTCCCTGAATCCGGGCAAAATTTCCGGCGTGTGCGGAAGACTGATGTGCTGTCTGAAGCATGAGGAGGAAACCTATGAGGAATTGAACCGCCGTCTGCCCAATGCAGGCGATTATGTGACAACGGACGACGGCTTAAAGGGCGAGGTTTCCTCTGTCAACGTCCTGCGCCAGCTGGTCAAGGTGCTGGTTGAGGTCAACGACGAAAAGGAACTGCGCGAATATAAGGTAGAGCAGCTGAAATTCCGCCGCAGACAGCATGGACGCGGACGCAAAAACGGTGAGGGCGACGAGAAAGAGATGAAAGAACTCGAAAAGCTCGAACGCCAGGAGAAGAAGGAAGGAAAATCAAAGCTGGATGACTGACCGGACAAATTTGTTAAAATCAGGCGAACGGATTGACGATCTGCAGAGAAACGGGCTGAAAATCATTCAGGACCCGGGAAGATTTTGTTTCGGAATGGACGCGGTGCTCCTTTCGGGTTTCGCTTCTGCAGGCATCCGGCAGGGTATGCGTGTACTGGATCTGGGAACCGGGACGGGGATTATTCCGCTGCTGCTGTCCGCAAAGACGCAGGCGGAGTCCCTGTGCGGTCTGGAGATTCAGGCAGACAGTGCGGATATGGCGAGGCGCAGCATTGCCATGAACCATCTGGAGGATCGGATTTCTGTCATACAGGGAGATATCAAAGAAGCAGATAAGCTTTTTGCGGCTGCTTCTTTTGACGTTGTAACGTCCAATCCGCCATATATGATCGGGCAGCATGGTCTGACCAATCCCGAAGCGCCGAAGGCGATTGCGAGACATGAGGTTTTATGTACCTTTGAGGATATCGCAGCGCAGACGGCGCGGCTGCTTGCACCGGGCGGAAGCTTTTATCTGGTGCATCGCCCGTTTCGGCTGGCAGAGCTGATCGTCACCCTGTCGAAATATAAGCTCGAGCCTAAAAGGATGCAGCTGGTGTATCCGTATGCCGACCGCGAGCCGAACATGGTGCTGCTGCAGGCGGTGCGCGGCGGGAAACCGCGGATGACGGTGGAAAAGCCGCTGGTGATCTATAAAGAGCTAGGTGTGTATACAGAGGAGATCTATGGAATTTATGGGTATTAAGGGAGACCGCCCGGAGGGTGCAGCGGACGGACAGTTTTGTGCCAGGCGCAAGTGCCGTCGATTGCGCTGCGGTGTTCTGGCAGCAGTGCTTGCGGCAGGGCTTTGCCTGAGCGGATGCCAGGGAAAAAATGTGGAAACGATGGCGGCGTTTGCGGAAAAGGAAGGAACAGAGGACGGCACTGGAGCCGCAGACAGCGTAGACGGCGAGTTCGGGATGTCGAACGAGTCTGGGGCTGAAACCACTGTGGACGGCGACACAGCTGCAAATTCCGGCGCGAGTACAGGCAGTGTAGAGGATGCAGCCACCGTTAAAGAGCTGAATCGCGTCAAGGTAAAGGGCATTTATGTCAGTGGCCCGATGGCGGGCACGGCGGGAATGGACAATCTGATTGCGCTGGTCGATCGTACAGAGTTAAACGCGCTCGTCATCGACGTCAAAAATGACGACGGGTATCTGACCTGTGAGCTGGATGTGCCGCTGGTAGAGCAGATCGGCTCTGAGAAGCACTATATCAAAGACCTTCCGGCGCTCGTGCAGACCTGCAAAGAAAAGAACATTTATTTGATTGCGCGCGTGGTTGCGTTTAAAGATCCGATTCTGGCGGAAAAAATGCCGGAGTGGAGCTTACATAACAGTGATGGAAGCATTTTCCGGGATAAAAGCGGGCTGGCATGGGTCAATCCTTACCGCAAAGAAGTCTGGGAATATCTGGCCTCTGTCGGGGAAGCGGCGATAAAAGCCGGATTTGATGAAGTACAGTATGATTATGTGCGTTTTTCGACAGACAGCCGGATGAAGCAGGTAGATTTTGGCGACAGTACGAAGGGAAGAACGAAAACCGAGGCGATCAGCGGATTTACGCTGTATGCCTCGGAGAGAATCCACGCGGCAGGCGGACGGATTTCTGCAGATGTTTATGGTGTTGTGATCGACAGTGAAGAGGATCAGCAGATCGTAGGACAGAACTATGTGGAAATGTCCAGGTCACTGGATGCGATCAGCCCGATGATTTATCCGTCGCATTATGGACCGTATAATTATCAGATTCCGGTTCCGGATGCACAGCCATACGACACGGTGCTCGCAGCGATGCAGGCATCCAAAATGGTGCTGGCCGGGCTTGATCCGAAGACCGGGAAGAAGCCGGTTTCGGCGGATGTGAGTGGGAATGATGCGGTGGACGCAGCGATTGTAGGCGGGGAAGCGGTCAGCGGTAACAATGCGGCGGACGCGGCAGCAGACAGCCAGAGCACGTCCGGCACACCCGCAGTTAGCGGTAACGACGCTGTGCAGAATGCAGAGAACGCGCAAGCTGCAGATGGTGCGCAAGCCGCAGAGGACGCGGCTGCGAAAACCTTTGCTCTCAGCAAAGAAGAGATCGCCCAGCTGGACCCTACGACCGGCGTGCAGGCGACGGTTCGTCCATGGCTGCAGGATTTTACCGCGACATGGGTAAAGGGGCATATTTCCTATGGCCCGGAGGAAATCCGCGCGCAGATTCAGGCGGTCTACGATGCCGGATATGAGGAGTGGATTCTCTGGAATGCAGCCAACCGCTACACGGAGGGCGGACTGCTGACACAGGAGGAAGAGGTACAATGACGGGAATTTTATATTTGTGTGCGACACCGATCGGCAATCTGGGAGATATGACGCCCCGCGTGGTGGAAACGCTGCGCAGCGTGGATCTGATTGCGGCGGAAGATACGCGAAACAGCCTGAAGCTGATGACGCATTTTGAAATTCATACTCCTATGACAAGTTATCACGAATATAATAAAGTGGAAAAAGCATATACGCTGATTGCAAAGCTACAGGAGGGACAGAATATTGCGCTGATTACGGATGCGGGGACGCCGGCGATTTCCGATCCGGGTGAGGTGCTCGTGCGGATGTGTCTGGAAGCAGGAATCCGGGTGACGAGCCTGCCGGGTGCGGCTGCATGCATCACGGCGCTCACGATGTCGGGGCTTTCGACCAGACGGTTTTGCTTTGAAGGTTTTTTGCCGCCGGATAAAAAAGAGCGCACCGAAATCCTGGAGGATTGCCGGGAAGAGAGCCGGACGATGATTTTTTATGAAGCGCCCCATCATCTGAAAAAAACGCTGCAGGAGCTTGCGTCGGTGCTGGGCGACCGGAAAATTACGTTATGCCGTGAACTGACAAAGCGGTTTGAAACGGTGATGCCGACGACGATTTTTGCCGCGATGGACTATTTCGAAACGAACGATCCGCGGGGAGAATATGTCCTTGTGATCGAGGGAAAAAGCTACGAGGAAAAGAAGCAGGAGGCACAGAAAAACTGGCTGGAAATGCCGGTGGAGGAACATGTTGCACTGTATGAAAGCCAGGGCTTTGACCGGAAGGAAGCCATGAAAAAAGCGGCAAAAGACAGGGGTGTGAGCAAGCGCGACATCTATCAGAGCCTACTTTAAAAAATACCGGAAAACAGTTGACAACTGATAGGATGGATAATATACTTTGAATGTCAATTCACTGAAATATGATTTGGAATTAAAGGAGATAGTATTATGTTAGAGAGAATCGCAGGCATTATTCGCGAGCAGCTGAATCTGGACAATGTTGAAATTACAGAGGAAACCTCTTTTAAAGATGATCTGGATGCAGATTCCCTGGATCTGTTTGAACTGGTTATGGCATTTGAAGAAGCTTACAATGTTGAGATCCCTTCCGAAGACCTTGAGAAGCTGGAAACCGTCGGCGATGTTATGGATTACATCAGAGATAAAGAAATCGACGCTTAATTTACGATAGAGATTATGAACAGGGAAAACGGGCTGTTTTGTCGAAAGACAGGCAGCCCGTTTTAGCGTGGCAGAAAAATACGTGGCATGGAAAATGTCAGCGCAGGCGTGGACTACAGTAGAGCTTTTGCGTACGTTTTGCGCTCGCTTGACATGGCACTGCAAAAGGAATATGCTTAAACCACTGGGAAAGGCAAACAGGGGAAGTGCGATTTTTTGCAGATAAAAAGGAGGAGCCGATTATGGAATTCAAGTGATGCAAAAAGTCGACGCAGCCTGAGACAGGCAGAGGCCGGACAGAATTTTACAATTCATTCAGGAGAGAAGAAGAAACATGAAGTACGATTTTACATCAGTGATCGACAGAACGGGAAAGGATTCCATCGCATGGGAAAACATTCCGGTGCCGAATGCAGAGATTGCAGAGGGGTTTGACCGGATTCCGATGTGGGTGGCGGACATGAATTTCCAGACAGCGCCGTCTGTCTGCGAAGCGATCACGAAGCGTCTGGAGCATCAGGTGTTCGGATATTTTGATCCGTCCGAGGACTATTACAACAGCATCATCAATTGGCAGAAGGTCCGCAACGGTGTTGAAGGGCTGACAAAAGAAGCGATCGGTTATGAAAATGGCGTGCTGGGCGGTGTCGTTGCCGCGCTGCAGGCATTTTCTGCACCGGGCGAGGCAATCCTGGTTCATTCTCCGACGTATACCGGATTTACCAGTGTCCTGAACAATAATGGACGCCGGGCAGTACATACCGAGCTGAAACGGGATGCAGAGGGCATCTGGCGGATGGATTATGAGGATATGGATAAAAAGCTCAAAGAAAACCATATTCATCTGGCAATTTTCTGTTCTCCCCACAATCCGAGCGGACGTGTCTGGGAACGGGAAGAAATTGAAGCTGCGATGGAGGTTTATCGTAAAAACGACTGTATCGTTATTTCGGATGAAATCTGGTCAGATCTGACACTGGGCAATCGTCAGCATATTCCGACACAGACGGTTTCCGAGGATGCAAAAACCAGAACGATTGCAATGTATGCGCCGACGAAAACCTTTAATCTTGCCGGACTGATCGGTTCCTATCATATTGTATACAACCCGTATCTTCGAGATCGGATGAACAAGCAGACCTCGCTGTCTCATTATAACAATATGAACATTTTTTCCATGCACGGACTGATCGGTGCCTACAGTAAGGATGGTCAGGAATGGGCGGATGAGCTGAAAGCTGTACTGACAGAAAATATGGAATGGGCATATGATTTTATCACGAAAAACTGGGATGGTGTAGAGCTTGCAAAGCCGGAGGGCACTTATATGCTGTATCTGGATTGTCATAAATGGTGTGAAGCACATCATAAGACAATGGATGAGCTGCTGCAGGCAGGTGTTAAAGTCGGTGTTATCTGGCAGGACGGCAGAGCATTTTTCTACCCGGACAGCATCCGGATGAATCTGGCGCTGCCATTTTCGAGAGTGCAGGAGGCCTTTCATCGTTTGGATAAATATGTTTTTAGGGCAGAAGCATAAAGGAACAAAGTAAGGCATAACGAAAGGAGAACCGTAAGATGAACAGAGAAGTGACAATGGAACTTCTGGAAAAGTACGGAAAAGAATTTGTACAGGATCGTGCAAACCGCGTTGCTCAGAACGCAGTTGTGGGCAAGGGCGTAAATGCAGCTGCAACAGACAGCGGCGTAGAAAGAGAGATTGCGAATACATTTTCTATCAGCCTGGAGCAGGGCAAGATTACCAACCAGAAAAAGAGCGGCCGCTGTTGGATGTTCGCAGCCTTAAACTGCATGCGTTTTCAGGTAATGAAGCACTGCAATCTGGAAACTTTTGAGTTGTCCCAGAACTATACCCTGTTTTATGACAAGCTGGAGAAATCCAACTATTTCCTGAATACAATTCTGGATACTCTGGAAGAGGATACAGACAGCCGGTTGATTGCACATTTGCTTTCCGCACCGTTAAATGACGGCGGACAGTGGGATATGCTCTGTGCAATCGTAGACAAATACGGACTGGTTCCGAAGGAAGCGATGCCGGAAAGCGAAATTTCCTCCAACACAAACGAAATGGTATCTTACATGACAGAAAAGCTGCGGGAGTTCGCATGCACTCTGCGGGAAGCATACCGTGCCGGCAGCACCAAAGAAGAGCTGCTTGCAAAGAAGGAAGAAATGATGCAGATTGTTTACAGCATGCTTTGCATCTGCCTTGGCAATCCGCCCAAGACCTTTGATTTCGAATACCGTGACAAGGACAAGCAGTTCCATCGGGAATGCGGTCTGACCCCGAAGGAATTCTATGCAAAATATATCGGTCTGAACTTAAATGATTACATTAGTCTGATCAATGCGCCGACTGCGGACAAGCCGTACTACAGAAGTTACACTGTACAGTACCTGGGCAACGTTGCAGAAGGCCGTCAGGTAAGATATGTCAATCTGCCGATCGAAGAGCTGAAAAAGGCTGCAATCGCACAGATGAAGGATGGCGAGCCGGTATGGTTCGGCTGTGACGTCGGCAAGCGCTCCACCAGAGAGAGCGGCGTTATGGATACCAAGATCTTTGCACTGGAAGATCTGTTCCAGACCGACTTCCCTATGACCAAGGCACAGCGTCTGGATTACGGACAGAGTCTGATGACCCACGCAATGGTATTCCAGGGCGTGAACATTGACGAAAACGGACAGCCCAATCGCTGGAGAGTTGAGAACAGTTGGGGACCCGATGCCGGAAGAGATGGCTACTACACTATGACAGACAGATGGTTCGATGAGTATACCTATCAGATCGTTGTAAACCGCAAGTACCTGCCGAAAGAGGTTCTGGAAGCTTACGAGCAGGAGCCGATCGTATTAAAGCCCTGGGACCCGATGGGATCTCTGGCATAAGGAGAAAACGCAAGTCGCGTTTCTTCCAGGAAAAGATATTGCCGGCGCAAAAACGTCGGTGCGAGAGAAAAGCGTCTTCGGAGAGAAATCTCCGGGGCGCTTTTTTGTGCGATACATCTTGATCTTTCTCGAAATATCGTTTACATTAACTATATGATGTCGGGGGCAAAAGCCCCCGACCTTGATGCCTGCGGATTGTTCCGTGCTGCGCACTCCCACAATCCTGCCCGATAGTCGCATATCGTG
>ERZ1673730.2036-NODE-2036-length-11247-cov-3.941923_pt1 | contig 11247 bp, 7 predicted proteins | sample MGYA00580200_ERZ1673730 | MGnify/ENA primary metagenome ERZ1673730 (study PRJEB41218, sample SAMN15661761) | gut metagenome | host: Homo sapiens | place: Canada: London | collected 2015-08-20/2019-03-30 | study: EMG produced TPA metagenomics assembly of...
TGAGATCAACCGATCCCACCCAGCCGCGAACACGCATATCGATATGATCAACCACGATCATCGCCAGTGAGCTGCGCGGTGGCAACCGCCCTTTCCAGTTTTGCGCCAGTTCTTCCAGACGTCGTTGAAGACCGGCATCCAGCGTAGTAACGATTTTGTCGCTTTTGCTTTTACCGAGCATCATGCGCGAAAACAGCGGTGCCAGTTGCGGCATTTGTCGGGGTGCCAGCCAGATGGGTTCTTCCCTTGACTCTTTTACCTGCTCACGGGACCACGCACCTTGCACGGCCATCCGTTCGAGCACTTTATTACGCGCGGCTTCGGCACGCTCCGGCCAACGATCCGGGCGAAGACGGCTGGGCGCTTGCGGCAAAACCGCCAGCATTGCCGCCTCGGAATAGCTTAAATTCGCAGGCGACTTTCCGAGATAAGCCCAACTTGCCGCACCGATCCCCTGCAACGTACCGCCAAACGGAGCGCGGTTAAGATACAAGGTCAGAATTTCACGCTTAGACAGATGCCATTCCAGTTGCAACGCGCGCCAGAGCTGGCGAATTTTGCCGCCAAATGTTTTGGGGTGAGGATCAAGCAGACGAGCAACCTGCATAGTGAGCGTGCTGCCACCGGAAATAACCCGTCCCGAAGTGAGATCTTGCCATGCTGCGCGCGCCACCGAGAATGGATTCATCCCCGGATGCTTCCAGAACCAGCGATCTTCATAATTGATCAGCGCTTCAAGGTAACGTGGAGAAACATCTTCGATTGTTACCGGATAACGCCAGATGCCGTCAGCATCGGCGAAGCGCCATAGCGGCGTACCATCCTGCGCCACGACCACTCGTGCGGGATTGACTTCATGCAGCGGTAGAGGCCAGAGTTTATCTGCTCCCCACGCTGCAAGAAAAAGGAGAAATGGCGCAGCTGCCAGCGTTATCCAGCAGCCGCGTTTGGTTAACAAGCGAGGCATTTACGGTCGGACAATCAGCAGATCTTCAGCCGCGCCGGTCGCCCGCCATTGGGGAACATACATTGATTCCACCATCGGTTGCGGTACCTGATACGTTCCCGGCGTCACCGCCCGCGCCAGATACACCAGCGTTACCGGTTGGTATTCATCAACGGCAACCGCCGCCACAAAGCGATCGTCACGGAACTCAATGTGCTTAATACTCGCCTGCTGCATCTGGTTCAGTAAGTTCTGCACTTCGCCACCACTTTGCTCCAGGCTGGCGCTACCGTTCGCCAGATTCTGGTTTTCCAGTTCCAGACCCGCAGGCAGCAGATCCACGACCAACGCATCCGGCACGCTGTTACTGGCTTTTACCTGCAACCACACCAGCACCAGATCGCCGCTACGTAACGAGTCCAGCGATTTGCTCTTACCATCAGTACCAAGAATATGACGCTCGATTTGCAGCACATCGTTCGCCGGTAAAGGTGCGGATTGCGGATAACCGCTGGCATCCACACGCAGCCATAACGGCTGATCGCCACTGTTTCTCACCTGCAAGGTGGCAAGTTGATCGCTATTCAGATTGCTGTTTAGCGTTTTCTCGCCTGTCAGCGGCTCAGCTGAGAAAGAGGTTTGCGCCTGCCATTTACCCGGTAAATCCTGAATCGTACGGGCAGCCAGGAACAACGCGTTACTTTCCTGCGTCGATAGCCAGCGTTCACCAAACGCCTGCTGCGAAAGTGTGTTCAGCAAAGTGTACTGCTCATCGGGTAGCAGTTTATTTTCTTCCAGCAAGGAGAGCATTAACGCGTTGTCGCGCAGTGGACTACCGTAATCACCCAGCCATATCCGCTCATCACTATTTCTCGGCGTTTTCAGCGCCAGCACAATCGCTTCTTCACCACGCGTTGCATCACCCATGGTTTTCAGCGCAACGCCAAGTTGCAGCAGCGGTAAACCAGAAGCGGCATCTGCACGATGCTCCCAGATTTCACGCAGCGCACCCAGTGGTGCTTTTTGCTGACGGGCCAGCACCAGCGCAGCGTAAGACTGAACGGCGAATTTACTGGCTTTGAGATTATCCGCGTACGGGATCGACATCATGCCCGGATCTTGTAAATAGCGCAGCAGACGCTCATTACCCCGGTTAATGGCGTCTGTCGGCACGCTGTAACCCTGTTCGCCTGCGCGGACCAGGAAATCCATCACGTAAGCCGTCAGCCAGTACTCTTCGTCACCGTTTTTATCCCACAGCGCAAAGCCGCCGTTATCACGTTGCATTTGCAGCAAACGGGAAATGCCGATATCGACCGATGCACGGCGTTTCTCATCACTGTCGCCTTTGATGCCCAACGCCTGCAGTTGGGCTGCGTTGGTATAAAGTGACGGGAACAGGCCGCTGGCGGTTTGCTCAAGACAGCCGTACGGATACGCTTTTAACTCTTTGATATAACGTGCAATGTTCAGCGGTGGTTTGCCGCTCAACAACAATTGCCCTTCCAGCGTAACAGGCGAGAAGTTTTGCAATCCATCCGCCGGAATCGCCCATGTCTCACCAGGCTGTAACGCCGTACCGTAATTAACCGTTTGTGCCGGGAACGCCGGACGGACGCCGATTTTCCACTGCTTATGCTGATCGGCAACGGTTTCACCCGGTAACGCTAACCCGCTAATGGTGGCCTGAATTTCTCCATCGCCATAACCCGGCAATGCTCGCACCGGGATAAACAGCGTAGTACGCACACCTGGCGCTAATTCAACGGCTGCGGGTGAATCGCTGACCAGTTCAAGCAAACCACTGGCGGTCAGGGCAACGTTCAGTTTTTGCGGTTTATCGGTAAGATTAGTGATATCCAGCGTCAGACGCGAGGTATCGCCACTCGCCATAAAGCGCGGCATGTTCAGTTCAGCAATCACCGGTGCGGCAACTATCACTTTGCTTTCGTTGCTACCGAAGTCATCTGCCGTCCAGGCTTGCGCCATGACGCGTAATTCACCGTTAAAATCGCCAATCGGCAGTGTAACCGAGCCTTCGCCCTGTTCGTTGAGCGTTACCGGCAGCGCCTGCTGCGCGACAATATTGACGTGATTGACCGGCGGTTTACCACCACGTTTCAGCTCATCACCATCGCCACCGAAACGCAGAGCTGCCAGACGCCCCTGACCTTCAATAACCTGACCGTAAATATCGTAAATGTCTGCGCCATAGCGTTTCTGACCAAAGAACGCCTGCCACGGATCTGGCGTGACGTAGTCAGTAATATTCAGCACACCACTATCAACGGCAGACACCAGCACATTCACCTGTTTAGGCTTCTCGCCATTTTTAGTGCTGGCTTTAATTTTCACGGTTAATGGTTGATTCGGCCGCATTTTTGCTGGTGTTTCCAGCGCCAGATCGAGGCGACGGTTTTCATCGCCAAGCGGCAGATGCAACACCCCAACTGCGCGTTTTGGCGTCGCGGAGCGAGATTTATCGCCAGGACGTACTACCAGCGTACTTAAATACAGATCATGACGATTCCAGGTTTTATCGACCGGAATCGTCAGATCCAGCCCTTGAGCCGGAACATCAATCTCTTGCCACCACAACGGCCCTTCACTGGACTCGACCATCGCATAACCTTTACCCGCCGTTGGCGCGGCAATATGCAACTTAATGGTATCGCCAGGGCGATAACTGGCTTTATCCAGTTTCAGCGTGACACGGTCGGGTCGCACGGCACCGCTCCCGTCGCTGTTGTCCTGCCAGCTATAGCCAGCCCAGAAACGCACGCTACTGACCGCTTCATTCGGCGCTTTGACTTCCAGACGATAAGCGCCCCACTCTACCGGAAAACTGACCTTGCCGGTTTCGTCCGCTTTCAGATCCAGAGTTTGTTCATTTTCGATCAGATCTTTTTGATCAAACTGTGACTGCCAGCCTTCATCTTCTGACCAGTTCCAGTAGTAATCGCGGCGTTCGCGAATCAGGCGCACCTGCAAGCCCGACACGGCTTTTTTCACGCCTTGCGCATCGCTATAAACGATGTCAAAAGCGGCGTTACTGCCTTCATCAACAATGGGCTGTTTCACCGTGCTGTCAGTACGATAATCGTAAACCGATTTCGAGGCGAACTGCGGACGGATCCCCGGCAATGCATCGGCAGGCCAGATAGCCTGCTCAGCGCGGCGCGTCACCGGGCGACCGCCCGATTCCAGCAAACTACCCTGGAAAATAACCTGTAATGGGGAATGCGTTTCCTTCCACTGGCTTTCTGTAGAAACTTCGCCGCGCCCTTTATCATCCAGCGTCAACTGAACTTCATCCAGCGTGCGGGAAAGATTTTCGGCAGCTATATCGCCGAATTCAAAACCAGGTAAGGCTGACACAGCTTCACGCAGTGGGCGCAGGAAAAGTTGCCCTTGCAAAGTATTACCATTAGCAGGTGCACCATACAGGTAGTACCCCACCACGGAGAATTTCACTTCATCTTTCGGCGTTAGCGGGGTTTTCTCACCGGTCAGATTCAGCGCCATGCGCTCTGGCATAAAATCTTCGACGTGGAAATCCCACATCCGATACTGGTTATCGCCCGTGTTAGCGCGAATATGCCACATACCGGTTGCCGCATTGCTATCGAGTGGCCAGGTAAAGTGGTAGAGGCCATTTTCTGGCTGACTAACGACGCTCCTGAGTACCTGCCCATCGGGTTTAATCACGTCTAACTTGATGGGTTGATTGGGCAACGCTTTACCGTCTGCATCACGCAGCAAACCATTGAGGATTACCGTTTCACCCGGGCGATAAAGATCGCGTGGGCCAAACATGAAAAACTGTTTGCTATAGCCTGGCGCGCCAGCAATGTTAAATTCTGCTAAGTCCAGCGCCGGAAGTTTTAAATCGAGTAGCGTTGTCTGACCGTCTTTACGCGCCAACAGTAATGCCGCGTTTTTATCATTTTCCAGCTGCACATGCCCCTGAGCGTCACTGGTTGCCTGAGTCAGAGTCTGCCCTTTCTCATTTAATAAAGAGACTTCAATTCCTTGCTGGGCCGCGCCGTTTTCCAGACTTTGGGTAAAGATATCCAGACGATTGTGATAACGGTGAGCTGAAACGCCGATATCACTTAACGTAAACAGCGTCGCGGGATTACTGTAATCGTAACGTCCAGCCTGATTCATCACAGCCAGATACACGCCCGCCTGCTGAAGCGGTTTGATATCGCCCAGCGGCAGCAATAATTTTTCACGGGTGTTACGCGCAGGATTGAGATCAAACCGTCCGGTGTAGACCAGATCCGCCATCTGCAGCAGTTTGTCTGACTGCCAGTTCGCCAGCGAATTGCGGTATTCCCATTGGCTAATGAATGCTGGCAGAGATTCTGGCTTAACGCGGAAGAAGTTAACATCGACATTATTAACGTTGAGCGCCATTACCGGCAGCCCTTCAACGACTTTACCAGGCAGCAGCGAACCACGGCTGGCAAAACCGACGCTGGGTTGGATGTCGCGGGTAGTTATAGTTTTTTCGTAATCTTTACTGAAGGTTGCGTTGTTGAGTGCTTTGACCTCCTTGCCAATAGTAACGATCAAATCACGTTTCGGTTCGAGGTGGCGTAAACGTAACTCTTTAAGATTATCTGACAGCTCCCAGGCACCATCCACTTTGCCGCTTTTTTTATCGACGACATGAATAACGCGTGAGAAATCCTGATCCGGGTCGAGAGGGATGGAGAACGTCAGCACCAGCGTGGCTGCACCATCAAGTTGGACTTCAGAGAGATCCAGCAATGTCAGCACCTTACCGGCACTCTGTTGGGCCAGTTTTTGTCTCTCCGGCACGGAGAGTTTTGCTGAACTCGCGTTTTCTGAAGAGGCCGCTTTAGTAACTTCAGAAGGCGCATCTTTTTTCACCGCTGTTGGCGCGTTATCGTTGTTGTCGCACCCTGCCAGCGCCAGCATTAGCATGCAGGCGGCTACGCGTAACTTTTTCATTTTTCATCCCTGCCACAATGGCCCGTTAGCAACGTCGAATAATTATTATGCGTGAGAATTTACGTTATGTAATTCAGTATCACGCCCATACAATCCGAATTTTAGTGAGAATTGTGGCTCAGACAGCCAAATCAGCCTCTTTCGCTTGTCGCTTTTCACTAAACATCCGACAATTTAGCCTAACCCCGGCAAAAATGGAGATGCCTATGTCCACGACATGGTTTGTAGGAGCCGACTGGCTCGCCGAACATATTGATGACCCGGAAATTCAGATTATCGATGCCCGCATGGCGTCGCCTGGACAGGAAGATCGTAACGTTGCTCAGGAGTATCTGAATGGACATATTCCCGGCGCAGTGTTTTTTGATATCGAAGCGCTTTCTGATCACACTTCCCCGCTTCCGCACATGCTGCCGCGCCCGGAAACGTTCGCCGTGGCGATGCGTGAATTAGGCGTTAACCAGGATAAGCACCTGATTGTCTATGACGAAGGTAATCTTTTCTCAGCCCCACGAGCATGGTGGATGCTGCGCACCTTTGGTGTAGAGAAAGTGTCGATTCTGGGGGGTGGACTTGCAGGCTGGCAGCGCGATGATCTGCTGTTAGAAGAAGGTGCAGTAGAGCTGCCGGAAGGAGAGTTTAACGCCGCGTTTAATCCTGAAGCCGTGGTGAAAGTAACCGATGTATTATTGGCAAGCCATGAAAATACGGCGCAAATTATTGATGCCCGCCCGGCTGCACGTTTTAACGTAGAAGTTGATGAACCTCGCCCAGGTTTACGTCGCGGACATATTCCCGGAGCACTGAATGTTCCGTGGACGGAACTGGTGCGCGAAGGCGAACTAAAAACGACCGATGAACTGGATGCGATATTTTTTGGTCGCGGCGTCAGCTACGACAAACCAATTATCGTCAGCTGCGGCTCTGGTGTAACGGCAGCCGTGGTTTTGTTAGCACTCGCGACGCTGGATGTGCCAAACGTGAAACTGTACGACGGCGCATGGAGTGAATGGGGCGCGCGGGCAGATTTACCGGTTGAGCCAGTGAAATAAGTATTTTACAGGCAATAAAAAACCGCCGAATTTGGCGGTTTTTTATTGCTGGTCTGGTTCGCGGCCTTTCCAGCAGGTTGTATTACCGTAGTAATGCAAGCGCGTCTCAGCGGAGACAATACTCGCCAGTAACTCTCTTTTTGTCAAGCAATAGTGAGTTAGTATTGTTCTGTTAGTGTATTATCCACTGCGGCCCTTTCCGCCGTCTCGCAAGCGGGCGCTGGCTTAAGGAAAGGATGTTCCGCGACCGTTAGAGCAAGCGCGTCTCAGCGCTTGCTATCGCGGCAATATCGCCAGTGGTGCTGTCGTGATGCGGTCTTCGCATGGACCGCACAATGAAGATACGGTGCTTCTGTATCGTACTTATTGTTTCTGGTGCGCTGTTTTCCCAAGTAAATAATAACCGGAGTCTCTCCGGCGACAATTTACTGGTGGTTAACAACCTTCAGAGCAGCAAGTAAGCCCGAATGCCGCCCTTTGGGGCGGCATATTTTAGATTATCCGATTCTGTTTAAAGTCACGCAAAAAACCACCCCAGCGACGTTCATAGAATGGCACAATATGTTCGGTAATAAAGTGGCTAATTCCTTTTTCCCCTTTTTTCACCTGACAAATATCGATTGGTTCATCGCCAGGTAATGTATCGGTCGCTACACTTCCCGTCGCCTGAATAATTTCTTCGATATCACCATCGGCTTCAATGCCAATAAGTAAATTAGGCTGTGCCTCTTCGTTCTCTTTAATTGAACAAATAAAAGCACGCTTCACCGACTTAATGGTTTTAAATAAGGTGGTGAGTGAATCAATCATTTGTGCTGGCGGCTCTGCGACTTCCGATAATATCAGCGATTCACCGCCTTCCAGGATTTCCTGGCTGCTCAGCGGATTTCCCTCTTCACCAATCAACAAACTGATTTCACGCGGCATAAATTCTTTACCGGTCGGCAGTTTGGCATTAAGGAAGAGCGTTTCGCCAAGGGTCATCTCAAACAATGTGCGAACTATCTTCAACCACAGCCTCGCCCTGCGCCGCCGTACCAGGCACCCAGACGGTGGATTCCAGTAGAGTACGGAAAAAGGCCGGGCGGTGCGCCGGTTCGGTTGCTGCTTTTTCCAGCAGGTCTTCAAGTTCGTTTTTTGTTTCGGACATATGAACCACAATTCATTCAACGTTCGGGGCGCAAATGCCTGATGCGCTACGCTTATCAGGCCTACAAGGGATTCGCAATTTGTTGAATTTGCAGAATTTGTAGGCCGGATAAGGCGTTTACGCCGCATCCGGCATATTAGTTTACGCCGTTAACAGATTAGCAATCGTGCGCACACCAAGTCCCGTAGCGCCCGCAGACCACTGTTCAACCGGCGCTTTACGGTAAGTCGCCGAGCAGTCGATATGCAGCCAGCCTTGCTGATAGTTCTCAACAAAGTGCGACAGGAAGCCCGCCGCCGTGCTCGCGCCTGCCGGATACGCCGCGCTTCCGGTATTGTTCAGTTCGGCAAAGTTAGACGGCAGCTGGCTGCGGTGGAATTCCGCCAGCGGCAGACGCCAGAACGGTTCGTTCTCTTGTGAGGCACTCGCCAGCAAACGACCGGCAAGCGCATCGTCAAAACTGAACAGCGCGTGATAATCATTACCCAGCGCAGTTTTCGCCGCCCCGGTGAGGGTCGCCGCATCAATGATCAGTTCCGGTTTCTGCGCACTGGCATCAATCAGACCATCGGCCAGCACCAGACGCCCTTCGGCATCAGTGTTCATCACTTCAACTTTTTTACCGTTGCGATAGGTGATGATATCGCCCAGCTTGAACGCATTGCCGCTAATCAGGTTATCCGCACAGCAGAGGAACAGCTTCACGCGCTTGTTCAGTCCGCGCGTAATGGCAAATGCCAGCGCCCCGGTAACCGTTGCCGCGCCGCCCATGTCCGACTTCATCGAGTCCATAAACGCAGTCTGTTTTATGCTGTAGCCGCCGGAGTCAAAAGTGATACCTTTACCTACCAGGCACGCGTACACCGGTGCTTCTTTATCGCCAGTTGGGTTGTAATCCAGCGCCAGCAATACCGGAGAACGTTCTGAACCGCGCCCGACAGTGTGCAGCCCCATATAACCTTGCTCACGCAGATCTTCGCCTTTGGTGATCCGATAAGTCACACGATCGCCCGCGACGTTGCTGATCAGATCAACAGCACGCTGTGCCAGTTGCGATGGTCCCAATTCTTCTGCCGGTGCGTTGATGGTGTCACGCACCCAGTCGATGATCATCAGGCGGTTATCCAGTTCCTGGCGCTGGGCATCGTCCAGATCCGGCCACTCCACTTTACGCGTGCCTTTCGGGGCTTTGTAACCTTGCCAGAATGCCCAGCAGCGATCCGCATCCCAGCCTTCACCGCTTAACTGAACATGCTTGATGCCCAGACCGTCAATCTTGCGCGCCGCACGCTGGATCAGCCCCAGATCGTCTGCCCCGTTCAAATGCAGGGTAATGCCGTCATTATTAATGCTGTAAGTTGCTTTTTCTCCCCAGCGCGCGTCGGCAGGTTGGGTAGAGAGGGTAATCTTCATCGCTTCTGTCATTTTAGTTATCCTTCTTTGTAAAAGGGCCGCCAGTTGGCAGCCCCAGGATTTTTCCGCTAAATGATTCGCGTTGCAGGAAGGCAACAAGTGAGTGAAGCCCCAGGAGCATAGATAACTATGTGACTGGGGTGAACGAGCGCAGCCAACGCATCTGCGGCGTGAAGCATGACGCGGAAATTATTCGGCCTCGTCCAGCCAGACTAACAAAATCGCTTCGAGGATTTTCTCGTTGGATGCCTGCGGGTCGTCGTCGAAATCTTCCAGATCGCAAATCCACTGATGCATATCGGTGAATCGAACCGTTTTCGGATCAAGATCGGGATACGCATCGTACAGTGCTTCGCCAATTTCGCGGCTATCGGTCCATTTAAGTCCCATACTAACCTCTGTTAATGCTCACGCGCATGGTTGATAGTGTAACGCGGGATTTCGACCACTAAATCTTCGTCGGTGACGCGCGCCTGGCAGCTTAAACGGCTTTCCGGCTCCAGTCCCCAGGCTTTGTCCAGCATGTCGTCTTCCTGCTCTGAGCTTTCCGGCAGCGAGTCAAAACCTTCACGAACGATGCAGTGGCAGGTGGTGCAGGCACAGGATTTTTCACAGGCGTGTTCAATCTCGATACCGTTACGCAGAGCTGCGTCGAGAATGGTTTCACCGCTATTAGCTTCCAGAACAGCGCCATCAGGGCAGAGATCCTGATGAGGCAAAATAACAATCTTTGGCATATTAAACCTCGTCCACGGAATGGCCTTTCAGCGCACGACGAACCGACTGGTCCATGCGGCGAGCGGCGAAATCCTGGGTTTGTTTGTCTACGTTTTTAATCGCTTGTTCGATGGCGTCAACGTCATCGCCCTGCGCCACTTCACTCAGGTGAGCGGCAGCATCGTCAATGACCTGACGTTCTGCGGCGCTTAACAGCGCGGCATCAGCAGCCAGCGCGCCGTGCAGACTTTCCAGCACACGCGCCGCTTCTACTTTTTGTTCTGCCAGCATTCGGGCTTTTACGTCCTGCTCGGCATAGCTCATTGAGTCTTTGATCATCGAAGCGATTTCGCTATCGGTCAGACCGTAAGACGGTTTGACCTGAATAGACGCCTCAACGCCGGTGGATTTCTCCATCGCCGTCACGCTCAAAAGACCGTCGGCATCGACCTGGAACGTCACGCGAATATGCGCACCACCAGCCGGTAGCGCCGGAATACCACGCAGCGCAAAACGCGCCAGTGAGCGGCAGTCCTGCACCAGTTCGCGCTCACCCTGCATTACATGGATAGACATCGCCGTCTGACCATCTTTAAAGGTGGTGAAATCCTGAGCGCGGGCCACCGGAATAGTGGTATTACGCGGAATCACTTTCTCCACCAGGCCGCCCATCGTTTCGAGGCCCAGCGACAGTGGGATCACATCAAGCAGCAGCATTTCGCTGTCTGGCTTGTTACCCACCAGAATATCCGCCTGAATCGCCGCGCCAATAGCGACGACTTTATCCGGGTCGATGGAAGTCAGCGGTGGACGACCGAAAAATTCGCCTACCCGTTCACGCACCAGCGGCACGCGAGTAGAACCGCCCACCATCACCACTTCCAGCACTTCATCAGCTTCTACACCCGCGTCTTTCAGCGCGCGACGACAAGCCAGTAAGGTTCGTTTTACCAGTGGCGCGATCAGTTCATTGAATTGTTCACGGC
>ERZ1673730.2039-NODE-2039-length-11225-cov-3.615577_pt1 | contig 11225 bp, 10 predicted proteins | sample MGYA00580200_ERZ1673730 | MGnify/ENA primary metagenome ERZ1673730 (study PRJEB41218, sample SAMN15661761) | gut metagenome | host: Homo sapiens | place: Canada: London | collected 2015-08-20/2019-03-30 | study: EMG produced TPA metagenomics assembly of...
ATGTATCGAGCCGGAATATGTCGTCGAAATCAAGATCGACGGTCTTTCTTGCAGCCTTGAGTACGAGAACGGTGAACTGGTCCGTGCTTCTACCCGCGGCGATGGTGTCGTGGGCGAGGACGTCACCGCCAATGTCCGGGCTATCAAAAAGATACCGAAGAAGCTGAAGAATGCCCCTGAGTTTCTCGAGGTGCGCGGCGAGGTTTATATGCCCCATGAGGCGTTCCAGCACCTCTGCGCCGAGCAGGAGCTGCAGGGCGCGGCACCCTTCAAGAACCCCCGCAATGCCGCTGCCGGTTCGCTGCGCCAGAAGGACGCCAAGATCACCGGGAGCCGCGGCCTTGCGATTTTTGTTTTCAACGTCCAGCAGGTGCGTGGCAAAGAACTGACTACCCACGCGGAAAGCCTTGATTACCTCAAAAGTCTCGGCCTGCCGGTCTCGCCCCGCTACCACATCGTCCACGACATTGAGGACGCGATCAAGGAAATCGAGCAGATCGGGCAGAACCGCTCAAAGCTCGATTTCGACATGGATGGTGCGGTCATCAAGGTCAATCACTTCGCCCAGCGCGATCTGATGGGTTCTACCAACAAGTTCCCCCGCTGGGCCATCGCGTTCAAGTATCCGCCCGAAGTCAAGGAGACGACCTTGCGCAGCATCGAGGTCGCTGTGGGCCGCACAGGCGTATTGACCCCGACCGCCTGCTTCGACCCGGTCTTCCTCGCCGGTACGACGGTGGCCCGCGCGACCCTCCACAACGAGGATTTCATCCGCCAGTTCGGCCTCTGCATCGGCGATACCATTCAGGTGCGGAAAGCCGGCGACATCATCCCGGAGGTCATCGGCGTCGTCCATCACCCGGAGAACGCAGAGCTTTACCAGATGCCGACAGTCTGTCCGTCCTGCGGCGCACCGGTCGTCCATCTCGAAGACGAAGCCGCCCTGCGCTGTGTCAACCCGGAATGTCCGGCTCAGTCTCTGCGCAACATCATCCATTTTGCCTCCCGTGATGCGATGGACATCGACGGCTTGGGAACTGCCGTAGCGACACAGCTGGTGGAAAAGGACCTCGTCCACTCGGCGGCAGACCTTTATGATTTGACGCTCGAGCAGCTGCTGACGCTGGAAAAGTTCAAGGAGAAGAGCGCAACGAATCTCCTCCACGCCATCGAAAATTCCAAGCAGAACAACCTCGACAAGCTGCTGTTCGGCTTCGGCATCCGCAACATCGGCGACAAGGCCGCTGCATTGCTGGCTGAGCATTTCGGCACACTGGAAGCCATCCGGGAGGCAGATATTGAAAAAATCAGCGAGATCGACGGTTTCGGATGCGTGATGGGCCAGAGCGTGGTAGAGTTTTTCGCGAAAGACGGCACCACAGACCTTATCCATCGTCTGGCCGACGCCGGGGTGAACATGACCTGGAAGGGCGAACCGAAGGGTGACAAGCTGGCGGGAATGACGCTGGTCGTCACCGGCACCCTCGAGACGCTCTCCCGCAATGAGGCAGAGGCTCTCATCGTCAAAAACGGCGGCAAAGCCAGCGGCTCAGTCTCCAAAAAGACGGCCTACGTTGTGGCCGGCACAGCGGCAGGCTCCAAGCTGACCAAGGCACAGGCCCTCGGCGTACCTGTGCTGACGGAGGAAGAATTCCTTGCCATGCTGCGGGATGAACCGGAAGCTTAAATAGAATAGACTCAAAAGGCTCATGCAGTGGGTGTCCCCGCTGTGTGGGCCTTTTTTGCGTTCTAAAAACTCTGCCGCCGCATACAGTAGGAGCAAGAAACCAAAATGACGAGACAGAAGGAGAAACAGGATGGACGAGTATTACCGCGCTGTTCGGGCTCTGCCTGCATGGCTGGCGCGGCCTTTGAGCGCCCTGCCGCCGGACACTGCAGAACAGGTACATGAGATACGCCTCCGGGTCGGCTGTGGAGTACAGTTGACCATCGGCGGAAAGCCCTGCTGCCCGGCGGAGCTGCCTGCTTTGCAGAAGCTCCGGCTGACGCCCTTGCAGATGGAAGAGATATTCGTCACCCTCTGCGGCGGGTCAGTACACAGCCACGAGACAGAAATTGCGGCGGGCTATGTTACGCTCAGCTGTGGGTGCCGCGCCGGGCTGGCCGGACAGTTTTACTGCGCACCGGGGCAGAGCGCCGTCTTGCAGGAGCTGCGCTCGGTGAATATCCGCGTTGCCCGGAACCGGGAATTTCCTCTGCCACAGAAACTCCGGGATATTCTGCAGCAGCGATTTATCGGGATGCTCCTGATGGGGGAACCCGACAGCGGCAAAACGACCCTTCTGCGAGGTGTCGCCCGGGAACTTACAAAACAGAATAGGGCCGTGGCCGTCATCGACGAGCGAAGAGAGATATTCCCCTCGGAGGAAAGCGCGACGCTTCCGCTCGACATCCTCAGCGGCATCCCCAAGGGACAGGCGGTGCAGATGGCTCTGCGTACCCTCTCGCCGCAGGTCATCTTGTTGGACGAGCTGGGCGGGATGGACGAGCTTTACGCGCTGGAACAGGGGCTTTTCAGCGGGGTGGAATTTATTGCCACACTTCACGCTGCCAGCTGGGAAGAGGCTGCCCGCCGCCCGCAGGTGCAGTATCTGCAAAAGTGTGGTGCGCTCCATGTGGCAGTGCTTCTGAAAGGCCGCACTGCGCCGGGGCAGCTGAAAGAGGTGCGTGTTTCGTGAAAACGCTTCGAGTCATCTGTGCGCTGTTCTGGCTGGGCTGCGGCTGGTGCGCAGGGGATGCGGCCTGCCAGAATACGCGGCGGCATCTGGCGGCGCTGGAAAAGACGCTCTTGCTCTTGCAGCGTGTCCGGCAGGAGATCAACTATCGCCATACGGACCTCGCCCTGCTTTTCCGCAGGCTGAAACAGGAGGGGCTTGTCACGGGCGAAAGTTTCCGGGGCCTTTGTCCGCTGCCCGGTCTGACGCGCCCGGAACGCGACTGTTTCATCGAGTGCTTCTCGGGCCTTGGCCGGATGGAGGCAGAGCAGGAGTGCCAGCGGCTGGCATTTTATCAGGAGCGGTTCACGCTGTTTTTGCAGCAGGCGCAGGAGCACGCCCGCCCGCAGCTGGAATTGAGCCACAAGCTGGGATTTGCTGCCGGACTGGCGGCGGCCATCCTCTGCCTCTGATGAAAGATAGGGGGAATGTGTATGGACATCGACCTGATTTTCAAGATCGCGGCCATCGGCATCATCGTGGCGGTGCTCAACCAGCTGCTCATCCGCTCAGGCCGGGAAGACCAAGCCATGATGACCACATTGGCGGGGCTGGTGGTGGTGCTGTCCATCCTGGTCAAGCAGATCAGCGTTCTTTTCGTCACCATCAAGTCCCTCTTTGCGCTATGAGCGCCCTCACGATGCTGGGACTTGCGGTGATGGGGGCTGTGCTGTACACCCTGTTCCAGAAAAGCGCCCCGGCTTTCGGGCTGTTCGTCTCGATGGGAACCGCTGTCCTCGTACTATGGAAAATCAGCACGGCGGCGCAGACTGTGCTTTCCGGGCTGACAAAACTGGAACAGCGGGCAGGCGGCGACGCCTTTTCCTGTCTGCTGCGGTGTACAGGTGTCATCCTGCTGGCCGATTACGCCCACTCGCTCTGCGAAGAGGCGGGGGCTGAATCGCTGGCGTGGTGTACGGCACTGGCCGGACGGGTGCTGGTGCTTGCGGCAGCGTGGCCCCTGCTGGAAGAGATCGGCCAGAAGATAGGGAGCATCGCAGGATGAAAAGAGACAAGCTTTTCCGTTTGAGTCTGGCAATACTGTTCTTGTGGACGAGCCTTGCACTCGCGGCCCCGGCGGCGCTGGCCGCTTCGAGCAGGGCTCTGCCGGGCAGTTCTCTCTGGGAGCCCTATTTGCAGCAGAGCCGCATCGACCTCGAAAAGGCGGCATCCTCACCGTGGGAAACACTGAAAAGTTTTCTGCCTCAGTCCTTCGGCGCACTGGTGCGCCAGACGGCAAGTCGCTATACGTCAGTGCTCCTGTTCCTGACGCTGACAGCGGTGCTGGGGCTTCTTGCCGGGGAATGCACCGATGGGGCCTTGCTGGATCTGGTGGCGGCAGGCGGCTGCGGCGTCCTGCTCTGGGGGAACCTGCTGGAAGAAGCCCAGAAACTTTGTGAGCAGGTGGGGAGCTGGCGCAGCTTTCTGTTGGGGTTCCTTCCCGTCTATGCCGGTGTCCTCACGATGGGAGGGGAAGGAGCAGCAGGCAGTGCGGCCAGTGGAGCGCTGCTGACGGCACTCTGCTTTCTGGCTCAGCTGGCAGCGGCCTTCGTTCAGCCGCTGCTCCACTGCTATCTGATGCTCAGCATGGCCTGCTGCGTCAGCTCTGAACCAGCCCTCGGCGTTTTCTGCAAGGGCGTCGGCAGTGCGCTCCGTCAGGCGCTGGGCTGGGCCGGAAAAATTCTGGTGGCTCTGCTGGGCCTGCAGAGGGCTGCGGCATTCCAGCTGGACCGCTTTTCGCTCCGTACCGGCCAGCTTTTGGCAGGGAGCGTCCCCATCATCGGGCAGACTCTCAGCAGTGCATCGGAATCCATCCTCGCGGGGATACAGCTCCTCAAGAGCGGGCTGGGGCTGGCAGCTCTGTCGGTGCTGGGTGCGGAGTTCGTGCCGCTCTATCTGGGGCTGATGATACAGCTGGCTCTTCTGATGGGCTGCAGCCTGCTCTGCAGTCTCACTGGCATCTCCCGCTGCCGCGCATTATTCGACTGTTTTGCCGAGGCAGTGCGCTGTATGGCAGCGGTGGTGGCGCTTTTCTTCGGGCTGGCGGCGGCAGGGGTGGCCCTGCTGTTCATCGTAGGAGGTGGTTCATGATGCAGGCACTGGAACGGGCAGCGGCAGTCTTCTGTACGGCCTGTATCTGCGCCGAGCTGCTCTCCCGCTTTGTCGGGCAGGGCTGGGGGCAGAAGTGCATAAAAGCGGTGGCGGGGCTATATATTCTAGTAGTCTTTGCGGATGCTCTGCCCGGCGCAAAGGCACAGTTTACCGCATTGGAACTGCCGCAGGTGCCGGCGGTCTCGGTAGGCAGTCTGGAGGATGCTGTTCTGGCACAGACGGCAGAAGAACTCTCCCGTACTCTCGAAGAACGCTGTCTCAGCGAGGCGGGCGTTTCGCTCAGGCTGAATATCAGTCTGAGCCGGACCGCTGAGGGCGTGGAAGCGGCTGAGGTACAGATCGTCCCTCGGGACGCCGTCACTGCCTCGCAGAAGCGGGCAATCGAAGCGCTGCTGGAAGGACAGCTTCAGCTGGGACCGGAATGCATCAAATGGAACAGCCCCAGCGGGGAGGATGTGCCATGAACAACAAGCTTTTTTCGCGGCTGAAGGACCTCGCGCAGAAGGAAAACCGCGCCCGGCTGGCGGTCTTGCTGGGCGCGGCGGCCATGCTGCTCATCCTGCTGTCGGAGCTGTTCACCCCTTCAGGGAAGACCGCCGCAGCAAGCGCCGCCCCGGCGGATGACAACGTCTACCGCCAGCAGCTTGAGCAGCAGCTTTCCGACCTCATCACGCAGGTAGAGGGCGCAGGAAAGACTACCGTGATGGTAACACTGGAAAGCGGAGAGGAGACCATCTATGCTCTGGACACGCTCTCGGGACAGACCCAGGAACAACAGACCCATGTGCTGCTGGATGACGGGACCGCGCTGGCACAGACAGTCTGTACCCCCAGAGTGTGCGGGGTAGCCGTGGTGAGCGAGGACGGGGGCGATGTCCGGGTCGCCGCCCGCATCACCCAGCTGGTGGGGGCGCTGCTGGATGTTCCGTCCAACCGCATCTGCGTAGAGCGGCGCCGGGAATGATTTTTTGCAGCGATGAGATATAAGTTATACAAGGAGGAGACACAAATGAGAGCTATCACCAAAAACACACGCAGGGTCACAGCGCTGACCCTTGCGGCCGCGCTGGTCGTGGCGGTATACCTTAACTGGCAGTATGCCCGCACCGGCATCGGCGTGGATGAAGAGGCTGTCAACGTCTCGGCGGTGGCTGTGGAGGGTGAGCCTGTGGCGGCACCCGTTACCGACGGGCTGATGACGGAGGCTGAAGCAGTATCCAGTGCCAACAAGAATTATGGGGAAGCCCAGCTCGTCAGCGTGGCCAACGATGCAGGAGCGAAATTCTTTGAGGAAGCCCGTCTCAAGCGCCAGAAAGCTCACGATGAAGCGATGGACACGATCCAGAAGACCCTCAAGACTTCGGGCCTTTCCGCCGAGGAGAAAAAAGGTTATACCCAGCAGCTGACTTCCAACCTCGAAGACCTCAACGCAGAAAATGAGATAGAAACCCTGGTCAAGGCGAAAGGCTTTGCCGACTGCCTCTGCTTTTTGCAGTCCGGCCGGGCTGATCTGACCGTGATGACCTCCGGCGACGCGCTGACGGCAGCACAGGTGGCCCAGATACGGGACATCGTGCTCAGCAAGAGCGAGGTGACTGCGCAGAATATTACTGTGGTGGAAGTAAAGTAAGGTGTTGTATAAAACCGGAGAAAATGGTATAATGACATCAAAGGTTTTGCAAAGGGATCCTCTCTTTGCATGGAACGCATAAAATAAAATGGGCATTCGCTCATTTTGGATGGAGGGCCATAGAATGGATTTACAGAACATGGATCTTAAAGGCGGCAGTCTGCAGATCTCCACAGAGGTCATCGGCAAGATCGCCCGCTGTGCAGCGCTGGAGATCGAGGGTGTGGCAGAGGTGTCCTGCGGCAAGCAGAACCGGAAGGTGAAAGACCTTCTGGAGCGTGCCAACGTCCAGTCGCCCGTCACCGTAGAGATGCGGGATGGCACGGCAGAGATCACTCTGGAAATTGTAGCAGCCTTTGGCGCACGCATCCCGGCTGTGGCCGAAAAGGTGCAGGAAAACGTCAAGTCTGCCGTCCAGAACATGACCAATGTCACGGTCAGCCGCGTTGACCTCGTCATTGCCGGTCTGGCCCCGGCGGCTGAGCCGCAGGCCTGAGCCGAGAAACAAAACGTAAAAGAGAATTGCGGCCGGCCTTCCCGCAAAAGGGAGGGCCTTGCCGCTGTGAGAGGAACATTATGGAAAATATTCTGCCCCGTCGTGAAGCACGCGAAAATGCATTTCTGCTGGCATTTTCTCAGACCTTTGGTGACATTCCCCTGCAGGAAGCTCTGGACAACCACCACGAGTGCGATGAAGAGCATCCGGTGGATGTCTTTGGCCAGCGGCTGCTGCGGGCTTATTATGAGCATTCCGCAGAGGTGGATGACCTCATCAGCGCCCATCTGCGCAACTGGACGATGGAGCGTCTGCCCCGCGTGAGCCTGACGGTGCTCCGTCTGGGTCTGGCCGAGATGCTGTACGGCGACGAGAAAAAGCCTGGTGTCGTCATCAATGAGGCAGTCGAGCTGACCAAAAAGTATGGCGCAGACGAGGATTATCAGTTCGTCAACGGCCTGCTGGGTACGGTGGCACGCGAGCAGGGTCTGGACGCAGAGCCTGAGCAGCTGTGAGCAGCTATACGCTGGGCATCGACACCAGCAATTATGCAACCTCTCTGGCCGTCTTTAATACAGCCGGAGAGGTTGTTTGCGCAAAAAAGCGTTTCCTTCCGGTGAAGGAGGGCCAGCTGGGCCTGCGCCAGAGCGACGCCCTTTTTCATCACACAGTCGCCCTGCCCGAGATGCTGGCAGAACTGGGCGGTGAATTCGATTTGACCAAAATCAGAGCCGTAGGTGTGTCGGAAAAGCCGCGCCCGGTGGAGGGCAGTTATATGCCCTGTTTTCTGGCGGGTGTCAGCGCTGCCGAGGCGTTCGCGCTGGCCCGGGGCATCCCGCTCGTCCGCACGACCCATCAGCAGGGCCATGCGGCGGCGGCACTGTTTGCGGCCAAGGGTGAAGAGCTCTTCCGCGAGAAAACACTGCTGTTCCACATTTCCGGCGGCACGACCGACCTGCTTCTTTGCGATGAAGTGAAGCATATCGAGACGCTGGGGACCAGCTCCGACCTCTACGCCGGACAAGCTGTGGACCGTGTGGGTGTCAAGCTGGGCTTTAGATTCCCGGCTGGCGTCGAAGTCTCCCGTCTTGCCGCGGAATGTGACGAGACGATAAAACCAAGATCCAGCGTTCGCGGCATGGAATGCAGCCTTTCCGGGCTGGAAAACCAGTGCAATGCTTTGTTGACGGCTGGCAAAAAACCTGCCTATGTCTGCAAGTACTGCCTGCTCTGCGTGGCAGATACCGTGGTCAAGATGACCAAAGCGGCTCAGAAGGAATATCCCGGGCTTGCTGTGGTCTGTGCAGGCGGCGTGATGAGCAGTGACATCATTCGCAGCTGGGTGCAGCAGCGCCTCCCGCAGGTGTATTTCGTACCCGGCCAGTATTCCAGTGACAACGCCATCGGCGTGTCTATCCTCGCCGCACGGGAGGCCGGGCTATGGCTGAAGTGATCACTGTCTCGGCCCTGAACCAGTATGTCAAGACGCTGCTGGATGCAAATGACATCCTGTTCGATTTGGCGCTGCGGGGCGAGATCGCAAACTTCGTACAGAACGCCCGCAGCGGCCACTGTTATTTCTCTCTCCGGGACGCCAGCGCCAGTGTCAAAGCGGTGATGTTCCGCTCGGATGCGCGGCGGCTGGGCTTCCGCCCGGAAGAGGGCATGAAGGTAGTCGTGCGATGCCGTGCTACTCTTTATGAGCGGGACGGCGCGTTCCAGATCTATGTCAACGAAATGTTCCCGGACGGCATCGGTGAGGCGCAGCTTGCTTTTGAGCAGCTGAAAGCCAAGCTCGAGCAGGAGGGACTTTTTGCAGCAGAGCACAAAAAGCCGCTGCCCGCGTATCCCAAATGCATCGGCGTCGTCACCAGCAAGACCGGCGCGGCACTGCAGGACATTCGCAATGTCATTGGTCGGCGCTGGCCTGCGGCAAAACTTCTGCTCTGCCCGGTCAATGTGCAGGGCTTTGAAGCGGCGCAGCAGATTGCAGATGCCATTGGAAAGCTGGACAAAAGCGGCCGGGCAGACGAAATCATCGTAGCCCGGGGCGGCGGCAGCAGGGAAGACCTGTGGGTGTTCAACGCCGAGGTCATCGCCCGGGCGGCCTACCGCTGCAAAGTGCCGCTCATCAGCGCCATCGGGCATGAGATAGATTTTACCATTTTAGACTTTGTGGCGGACCGTCGCGCGCCGACCCCGTCGGCTGCGGCAGAACTAGCCGTGCCGGATCGTGCAGAGCTTCTGCGGGTGCTGTCCCAGCTGGAACAGAGCTGCCAGAATGCGATGCAGGACCGTCTGGATGCAGCGTCTGGTCGTCTGATGATGGCTGAGCAGCAGCTTTCCTATGATATGACCCGTCGGAAATTGACCGGTGGGCAGGCAGAGCTTGCCGTGAAGCAAGAAAAACTCAAGGCCGCAGCACAGAGTTGCATTCAGCAGCGGCAGGCGCAGCTGCGCCACGCCGCTGCGCTGGCCGACTCGCTCAGCCCCTACCGGGTACTGGGGCGCGGCTATGCGATGGTATACGACAGCAAAGGCAGACTTTGCAGTGCTGATGCACTTGCCGCAGGTGATAAGCTCACCCTGCGCGGTGCAGTACACACAGCAGAATGTACGGTCATGTCCGTGGAGGAACTGAATGAGAGCACCCAAAAGCTTTGAAGACGGCATGGCCCGTCTGGAAACGATCCTGAGCCAGATGCAGAGCGAAGAGACGACCCTTTCCGAGTCGGTCAAGCTCTATGCAGAAGCGGCTTCGCTGATGGAATACTGCCATGCTGCGCTGGAAAAAGCGTCTCTCCAAATGGAGGAGATCGACGCCGCCCGCAGCGAAAAGGCGAACCCCGAATCAGAAGAATAAAAGCAACCAGCTTGCAGGGAGGAACCATTATGGAGAGCGCAGAGTATAAAAAACAGTATGACGAATATCTGGCCCGTGCAGAAAAGGCATTGAGTCAGGCGTGCGAGCGCTATCTTCCTGAGGGATCTGACGTCTGCCGCGCAGCACGCTACAGCCTGCTGGGCGGCGGCAAGCGTATTCGCGCTGTGCTGGTGCTGGCCGTGTGTGATATGCTCCACGGCAATGCCGAGGCAGCTGAGCAGTTTGCAGCCGCAGTCGAGATGCTGCACTGCTATTCGCTCATCCACGATGATCTGCCCTGCATGGATAACGACGATATGCGCCGCGGCAAGCCCTCCTGCCACAAGGCATTCGGCGAATCCACCGCGATGCTGGCCGGTGACGTCCTGCTGACCGAGGCTTTCGAGGCAGTCGCCGGTGCGCCTGCTCCCGCTTCTGTCTGTGTCCACGCGGCACAGGCGCTGGGCGCAGGTGCAGGCAGCCGAGGCATGGTGTACGGTCAGGAACTCGATTTGAAATATGAGGCGCTTGCCGCTGCCGAAGAACAGCTCCGTCTCATCCACCGCCACAAGACCGGCGCACTCATCAATGCAGCCATCCAGATGGGCGGTGCTGCAGCACAGGCCGATGAGGTCCAGCGTAAGGCGCTGGAAGCATACGCTTATGGCATCGGTCTCGTGTTCCAGATCGTGGACGATGTGCTGGACGTGACCGGGACCGCCGAGCAGCTGGGCAAACCCATTGGCAGCGACAGCGAAAACGGCAAAACGACTTTTGTCACCCTGTTCGGCGTTGACGGTGCCATGCAGCTGGCGGAAAAGCTGAATGACGAGACCTGCACAGCGCTGCGCGACGCATTCGGCGAAAAGAGTGCGTTTTTGGAGCAGCTGGCCCGCACACTGCTGAACCGCCGCAGCTGAGCCAGCCGCATTCTGCGCCGAGATCGTCTCAGAGATCACACAGGACTACTTATCGCAAATGCGCTGCTTTTTGAGACGCTGGCTGTGGACTTGCGATAAAATTCAAGAAGGTGAACAAACTATGCAATTTATCAAAGAATTGTTCTCGGTCAACGAGATATTGACCGTTTCCATCGTGGGCTGGTTCGTTGCACAGGTACTCAAGACCATCATCAACTTTATCCTGCTGGGCAAGCTCCAGCTCGAGCGGATGTGGGGCGACGGCGGTATGCCCAGTGCCCACAGCGCGACAGTCTGTGCGATGGTCATTGCCGCAGCCCGCAGCGAGGGAGTCAGCTCGGCTATTTTTGCCGTGGCCAGTGTGGTCGCCATCATCACCATGCACGACGCAATGGGCGTACGCCACGAGACGGGCGAGCAGGCCAAGGTGCTCAACTATGTGATGGCCCACTGGAAGGAGATGCCGGAG
>ERZ1673730.2041-NODE-2041-length-11201-cov-5.315539_pt1 | contig 11201 bp, 10 predicted proteins | sample MGYA00580200_ERZ1673730 | MGnify/ENA primary metagenome ERZ1673730 (study PRJEB41218, sample SAMN15661761) | gut metagenome | host: Homo sapiens | place: Canada: London | collected 2015-08-20/2019-03-30 | study: EMG produced TPA metagenomics assembly of...
GGGGCGCTACGAGGCGGGAAAAGAATCTGTCTCCGTAGCTTGCGAGAATGTCGTCAAGGCTCCTGTTGGTGGCCCAAAGGGTGGCCTTCCTGGCGCTCTGCCGCTCGTTGAGGATGGAGAACAGCGTCTCTCTGGTGACGGAGTTTATCATGGGCTCTGTGCCCAGGTCGTCTATTATCATGAGATCAGGGCCGAGGATGTCCGGACTTTCGCCCCTGCCCCGTATGCTCTCCATAAAGGCGTTGATGAGGTTGTAGGCGGAGGCCTTGTATACGTCGTAGCCCCTGGAGGATACCTCCAAAGCTATAGCGTTTAGCAGGTAGCTCTTGCCGAGACCTGTGCCGCCCATGAGCAGTATCCCCATAGGGTCGCACTTTGGGAAGGCCATTGCGTACCCCTGGCAAAGCTCCTTTGCCTTCAGGGCAATGCGCTTCTGGCGGTCGCACGGGTATATGTCGGAGCGAAACAATGCGAAACTCTGTTGCGTATCGATACCCGACGTAGCGTACATTTCTTCCAGAATGCGGGCTTTCATGCAGGGACAGAGCTTTTTCACCGTATCCCCCACATAACCGGTATCGTTACAGGCTTTACAACGATAGCGTGGCAACATATGGTCTGGCGGCAAACCGGCCGAAAGAAGCAAATTCAGCTCTTCTTTGTCCAGCTGCTCAACTTTATTGCGCAGTTCAGACGAGTCCTCCCCCCGCATTATCATAAGCCCTGTGTCGAAGGCCAGACGGCGGCGCTGGTCGGCTATTTCCCTGAGCCTCGGTATGGCCGTACATGCGGCCTCCCGGCGCTCCCTGGCCTCCCGCTCCGCCCTTTCGCGGCTCATTCTGTATTCGTATATCAGCTCCGGCGTAGGCTTCATTTTTTGTCCTCCTCGTCCTCCAAGAGGGTTATTCCGATGCTCTTTAGATCCTCGTCGGAGTATTTGCGCTGGCCGTAGTTCATAAAGTAAGAGGATTGCTGCTTTTTGCCGCCCTCTGCGGCGGGCTGCTTTTCCAGCTCCTCTATGGCCTTCCTGGCCTGCTGCAGAGTGGTAACGCCCTTTTCGTGCAGCTGCTCTATGAGCCGGCGGGTCCTGTCGAAGGGGTGGCTGTAGCCTGCTGAACGTTCAGCTGCCAGCAGCACCGCCTCCGGCTGCATGTGCCAGGATACCGTCCATGTGCTTACCGCTTCCTTTTCCCTGCGCCCCGGCGCGCCATTTAGCCCGGCGCGGGAATAAATCTCCCGGGCAAGCTCCTCGGTGAACGCGGCGGACTTAATGGCCTCCTGCACCCCTCCCTCCATGCGCATGCCCTCCAGTATGGCGTTCAGGTATGCGAAGGTGGGCTTATCTGAAGAGGTCATGGCGGGGCAGGCGGAAAGTATCTCGTCCAGCGTCATGCCCCATTCCTCTGTCCATTTCTTATACAGGGCAAGCTCATCCTCCGTGGCCATGCGTCCCTTGCGCCAGCGGGCAAGTATGGCCTTTGCGCCGCCCTGAAGCTCGGTGTCCAGCTTTATGCGCTGCTCCGCGTCTGCGGCGGTAAGCACCCCTTCCTTGGCCCATTCCCGGGCCATCCTGTCCATGAACTGTATCTTGACGGAGGGCCCCTTCAGCTCCATGCAGCGGCGTACAAGCATTACTGCCGCCGCCTCCTCCAGGCCGAATACCTCTATCCAATCGTATATCTTTGAAAGCTCGCCGGGGGTGAGCACCCGCGCACCGCATACCTGACGAAGCGCCGAAACGAGCGGGGCGTACTTGCGGGTGCCGCCGGTGACGGGCCCTGCCTGAACGGATAAATATTCAACGCTTAACGGCTCCTGCTCCACTATGCGCAGCAGGCCCATGTCCTGCCAGTATAAGAAGGCCTCCACCGCCTTGGCGCTGTCGATGCCGAGGGACGCGCAGAGGTCGGCGTTTTCCAGCCTCCGGCAGCCGCACTGCATAAGGCCGAAAAGGTATACCTTGCAGTACAGCTCGGGTGCCTTGGGCATGTACTCCAGTATGAAGATGTTCTGCACAGAGGTACAGCCCATCAGGGCCGCACCCTGCTCAAAGCCGCAGCGTATCATTTATGGCGCCTTTCGTGAGTGTATTTTATAAAATCAGTATTTATACAGCATTTCTGCCGGTTAATTCATCTGTATGTGCGTATATGGTATGTTACATTACTTTGCTCTGATCTTGCAGGTGAAATCATTGGTGGTCATCTTATACAGGCATACGGCATCCGCCATACTGGCGGTGAAGGGCGCCTCTATGCCCGCCTGATGCTTCATTATCCTGTTCAGGGCGTATATTTTTTCTTCCGTATACTCTATGAACTCCACATTGCCGGTACCTATGACGCTGGCGAAGGTGTAGCCATAGGCGCAGGGGTTCGCGTCTTCAACAAGCTCGCCCCGGCCGTCCAGCTCGAGGCATACCGTGGGGTTCTTTTTTAGTATTTCCAGCTTGCGGCCCTCTTTGGCGCTGTGAAAGTAGAAGGTCAGCGCGCCGTCTGCGTACTCATAGCCGTAGTTCAGCGGCACTATGTAGGGGACGCCGCCGTCTGTCATGGCGAGGCGGCAGACCTTGCATTCGGATACCAGGCCCAATATGGTGCATATGTCGGTTATCTCCCTGTCCTTGCGGCGCATTGCCTGTTCCTCCTTATATTTTATGCCGGTTTTTCGCTTAAATTCAAAACACAGGGAGCGAGCTGGCTCGCCCCCTGTGGAAAAAAGCATCGTTTTACTTCTTTACGTCGTTATCGTTGAATGGGTCGCCGCACTGGGGGCAGAACTTGGGCGGGTTCTTGGGGTCATTGGGCTCCCAGCCGCACTTGTCGCACTTGTAAAGAGGTGCGGAGTCGGGCTTCTTCGCGCCGCACTCCATGCAGAACTTGCCCTTGTTCACCGCGCCGCAGTTGGTGCAGGTCCAGCCTTCAGCCTTGGGCTGGGGCTTGCCGCACTCCATGCAGAACTTGCCGGTGTTCACCGCGCCGCACTCGCACTTCCAGCCGTTGGCCGCAGGGGCCGCAGGGGCGGGCTGCTGGGCGGGCTGCTGATACTGCTGTTGCTGCTGACCCATCTGGAACAGGTTTCCTACGTTGCCGCCCATGCCCTGAGCCATGTTGATGCCGGCGAAGGCTGCGAATGCGCCTGCACCCTCGTTTTTGGCAGCATTCTGCATTGCCGCGCCCTGGGAGCTTGCCAGATATGCAGCCGCCATAGTGGGATCCCTGAGGGCTGCGCTCTGCTGCAATTCTTTGATGCGCTGCTCGTCCTCGTCGCTGGCCTTGATGGAGCTGATGCCAAGGGAAACCATCTCTATGCCGCGCAGGTCGCGCCACTTTGCAGAGAGCTCTTCGTTCAGGCACTGGGCCAGCTCTGTGGTGTGGCCGGGGAGGGAGCTGTACTTTATGCCCATGTCGCTGATGCGGGCGAAGGCGGGCTGCAGTGCGGTCATCATCTCGGAGCGCATCTGGGAGTCTATGCGGTCCCGGGTGTAGCTGTCGGTGACGTTGCTGCATACGTTCTTGTAGAACAGCATGGGGTTGGTTATCTTATAGGAATATTCGCCGAAGCACTTTACGGATACCTCAAGCTCCAGCCCCGCGCCTATGTTGTTATATACCACGCGGAAGGGGACGGGGTTGGCGGTGCCGTACTTGTTGCCGATTATCTCCTTGGTGTTGAAGTAATAGATACGCTGGTCCTTCGCCGGGTTAGCGCCGAAGGTGAAGCGCTTCTTCAATACCTCCCAGGTGGACTTGAGGTTGTCGCCAAGGTTGCCGTAGAATATGGAAGGCTCGGTGGAATTGTCCCACACGAAATCTCCCGCCTGCGCAGAGAACTCCACTATGGCGCCCTGCTCTACGATCATCATGCACTGGCCCTCGTTTACGGCGATAATGGAGCCATTGGTGATGATGTTGTCCTCGCCCCTGGTGTTGGCGTTGCGGCTGCCCGTGCGCTTTACGCCCTTGGTCATCAGGACGTTCTCCGGCATGGAGTCGCAGTAGAAGTATTCGCGCCACTGATCGGCCAGTACGCCGCTCAGCGCGCCTATTCCTGCCTGTAAAAGACCCATGTTGTTATATATCTCCTTTCAGAATGTAGGGAAATGAAATGAGTATCCATATTTAAGGCTATTATATCACATGTCGCCGTTTTGCGCTATTAAGACTTTGTAAACCTGAGGTGGCCGCGAAAAAGACAACAGTCCGCAGGACGCGAACATGGAAAAACATGATATAAGCTCTTTACAACGGCAAAATTTGATATATACTATTATTAGATGTCCTTTGAGTACGGACACAGAGAAGGTCAATTCCCCGGCAAATCTTATTTTATAAAACAGGAGCGGCAAAAAAATGGAAATGATGGACGCATTGGTAAAAGCGGCACCGGAAAAAGGGCTTGTTCTGACTCAGGTACCAAAGCCTGTGCCCGGCATGGGCGAAGTGCTTATCAAGATCCACAAGACCGCTATATGCGGCACTGACGTACACATCTACAACTGGAACCAGTGGGCGCAGGAGACCATAAAGCCCCCCATGGTGATAGGCCACGAGTACGTGGGCGAGATAGCGGAGCTGGGCCCCGGCGTAACGGCCTACCACGTAGGCCAGATAGTATCCGGCGAAGGCCATATTGTATGCGGCCACTGCCGCAACTGCCGTGCCGGCAACGGTCAGTATTGCCGCCACACAAAGGGTGTGGGCGTGAACCGTGACGGCGCGTTTGCGGAATACCTCTGCATACCGGCAAGCAATGTGGTGCCCATACCAGATGGTATCCCGGAGGACGTGGTATCCTTCTTTGACGCGCTGGGCAATGCCACACATACCGCCCTCATGTTCGATGTGATAGGCGAGGACGTGCTCATCACCGGCGCAGGCCCCATAGGCATGATGGCCACCGCCATCTGCAAGCGCAACGGCGCACGCAGCGTAGTGGTCACCGACGTGAACGACTACCGGCTGGAGATGGCAAGGAAGATGGGCGCCACAGCCACGGTGAACGTAGCGCACGACAAGCTGGAGAGCATATTCGGGCCCCAGCACATGGTAGAGGGCTTTGACGTAGGCCTGGAGATGAGCGGCAACGTAGCGGCCCTGAACACCATGATAGACAACATGCGCAACGGCGGCAAGATCGCCCTTCTGGGCATACACCCCGGCAACATAGAGATAAACATAAACAAGGTCATCTGGAACAGCCTGACCCTTCAGGGCGTATACGGCCGCAAGATGTACGAGACCTGGTACAAGATGATAACCATGGTGGAGGGCGGCCTTGACATGACTCCCATGATCACCCACCGCTTCAACTATCGCGATTTCGACAAGGGCTTCGAGGCCATGAACAGCGGCAGGAGCGGCAAGGTAGTGCTTGACTGGACAAAGTAAGGGAATCCCGCAATAAAAAATAACATAGAAAGGAACAGCATATGAAATCCGCACTTAAGCATTACGGCGAGATGCTCCAAAGCATCAGGGAATCCGGCACCTATAAGAACGAACGCATAATCACTACCCCCCAGAAGGCGCGCATAGACACCACCGAGGCGAAGAACGTGCTCAATATGTGCGCGAACAACTACCTTGGCCTTTCCGACAGCAAGGAGCTTATCGAGGCCGCAAAGGCCAGCTATGACAAATGGGGCTTCGGCCTCTCCTCCGTGCGCTTCATCTGCGGCACTCAGGGGCTGCACAAGGAGCTGGAGCATAAGATAGCCAACTTTGTAAAGATGGACGACTGCATACTGTACTCCTCCTGCTTCGATGCAAACGGAGGCCTGTTCGAGACCCTGCTGGGCCCCGAGGACGCCGTGATATCCGACGAGCTGAACCACGCCTCCATCATCGACGGCGTGCGTCTCTGCAAGGCCAAGAGGTATCGCTATAAGAACAACAATATGGAAGACCTTCGCGCCCAGCTTCAGGACGCAAAGGATTCCGGCTGCAAGATAAAGCTCATCGCCACCGACGGCGTGTTCTCCATGGACGGCTACATAGCCAACCTCAAGGGCATATGCGACCTGGCCGACGAGTTTGACGCGCTGGTAATGGTGGACGACAGCCACGCCGTGGGTTTCATGGGCGAGCACGGCCGGGGCACCTCCGAGTATTGCGGAGTTGAAGGCCGGGTGGATATCATCACCGGTACCCTGGGCAAGGCTCTGGGCGGGGCTTCCGGCGGCTACACCGCCGCAAGGCAGGAGATAGTGGATCTGCTCCGCCAGCGCAGCCGTCCATACCTCTTTTCAAATACCGTTGCCCCCGCTATCTGCGCCGCGGCCTGCAAGACCATCGATATGCTGACCGAGAGCACCGCCCTCCGGGACAAGGTACACGAAAATGCCCGCTACTTCCGCGCCGAGATGGAAAAGTGCGGCTTCGACCTGCTGCCCGGCGAGCATCCCATAGTCCCCGTAATGCTCTATGACCCCAAGGTAGCCAACGAGTTCGCCGCCCGAATGCTCAAGAAGGGCGTATACGTGGTAGGCTTCTGCTATCCCGTGGTGCCCAAGGGCAGGGACCGCATACGTACCCAGATCTCCGCCGGCCATACCAAGGAGGACCTTGACTTCGCGGTCAAGTGCTTCAGGGAAGTCAAGGAAGAGATGGGACTGTAACCTGTAAAAGCAAAAGAAGGAGCTTTCGCTCCTTCTTTTTTATTTTTATTCGAAAAGCCTTTTAAGACTCTCGGAGTAGGGCGGGCGGCATATGCCCTTTTCCGTGATAATGGCGGAGATAAGCGAATTGTCCGTCACATCGAAGGCGGGGTTGTAGCACTTGACATCGGGCAGCGCCACGGGCTCCGCGAAGAATCTGCTCCGGATCTCTTCCCCGTCCCGAAGCTCGATATTTATGTCCTCCCCTGTGGTGCAGCTCATATCTATGGTGGAGGTAGGGCCCAGCACGTAGAAGGGTATGCCGTAGTGCTTTGCAAGTATGGCTACGCCGCTGGTGCCTATTTTGTTTGCTGTGTCGCCGTTGGCGGCTACCCTGTCGCAGCCCACCATGCAGCACTGCACCCAGCCGTTTTTCATGACTATTGACGCCATGCTGTCGCATATAAGGGTGACGTCCACGCCGGCGTTGTACAGCTCAAAGCTCGTAAGCCGGGCGCCCTGCAGGAGGGGCCTGGTCTCGTCCGCGAATACCCTTATATCCATGCCCCGCTCCTTCGCGAGGAACAGCGGCCCCTGCCCCGTGCCGTAGCGGGAGGTGGCCAGCGGCCCGGCGTTGCAGTGGGTCAGCACCCCGTCCCCATCGTGAAGGAGGGAAAGGCCGTATTCGGATATTTTGCGGCACATCTCCATATCCTCGCTGTGTATGGCAAGGCACTCCCGCTTCAGCGCCGAAAGCACCGCCTCCACAGGCATATCCCGGTGATCCTCAGCGGCGTCCAGCATGCGGTTCAGCGCCCAGCTGAGGTTTACCGCCGTAGGGCGGGAGCCGTTGAGATAGCGGCAGTCCTCCACCCAATGGTCGTAGAAATCGTCGAAGGAATCGTGGGGGGCCTGAAGGGCCAGGCAGTAGGCGCAGTAGCCCGCGCATATGCCTATTGCCGGAGCGCCGCGCACGCGGAGCATGGCTATCGCCTCGAACATCTCCTCTCTTGTGGTAAGCGCTATGTATTCCAGCCTGTTGGGCAGCAGCGTCTGATCGATTATCACCACCGAGCGCCCGTCGTCGGAAAGCTTTATGTTATCTGTATGAGTGACTTCTTCCAGAGGGGTATCCATGGCAGGGGCTCCTTTCGCGTGTTTACACAAATTATAATACCTACATCCGCCAAACATTGTCAACAGGCTGTGAAGTTGGGCAAAACGGCTTGAATAATCGGCGTGGGCTGGTCTATAATACAAAGTTGGGAAGGCTTTGCCTTTTCAATAAGAAAAAACTATGGGAAAGAGATGTAAAAGCAAATGACCAAGGTTGATATTTTTTCCGGCTTTCTGGGCGCTGGCAAGACCACCCTTATAAAGAAGCTCATAGCCGAGGCCTACAAGGGCGAAAGGCTGGTGCTCATAGAGAACGAATTCGGCGAGATCGGCATTGACGGCGGCTTCATGCAGGACGCCGGGATAGAAGTTACCGAGATGAACTCAGGCTGCATCTGCTGCAGCCTGGTAGGCGACTTCGGCAAGGCGCTCAGGAAGGTTGTGGACGAGTACGCCCCCGACCGCATACTTATAGAGCCCTCCGGCGTGGGCAAGCTCAGCGACGTTATACGGGCGGTGCAGAACGTAGGCTCTGACGCCCTGCAGCTCAACAGCTTCACGGCCGTTGTGGATGCAAACAAGTGCAAGATGTACATGAAGAACTTCGGGGAGTTCTTCAACGACCAGGTAGAGCACGCCAACGCAATTATACTCAGCCGCACCGGCGAGATAAGCCCGGATAAGCTGAATACCGATATAGCCCTTCTCCGGGAGCACAACCCGAATGCCTCCCTCATAGTCACCCCCTGGAGCGAGCTGACAGGCGCCCAGATACTGGAGGCCATGGAAAAGCGCAACACCCTTGAGGCAGAGCTTGAGCTTCTCAAGGAGGAGAGCCGGCATGAGCATCACCACCATGACGATGACGACGATGAGCACGAGTGCTGCGGACATCACCATCACGACGATGACGACGATGACGACGATGAGTGCTGCTGCGGCCACCACCACCACGATGAGGACGAGGACGAGCACGAGCACAAGTGCTGCGGCCATCACCATCATGACGGCGATGACGGCGAAGAGCATGAGCATCATCACCATCACGACGGCGGGGAGTGCGACGATCCCGAATGCGAGTGCCATCACCACCATCACCATGCCGATGAGGTGTTTACCAGCTGGGGAGTGGAGACTCCCAAGACCTTTACCATGGACGAACTCAAGGCAGACCTTGCGGCGCTGGACGATGGGGAGAAGTACGGCGCCGTGCTGCGCGCCAAGGGCATAGTAAAGGGCGAGGGCTGCTGGATACACTTCGACTACGTGCCCGGCGAGAGCAATATACGCACAGGCTCTGCTTCCGTTATGGGCCGCCTCTGCGTCATAGGCTCCAAGCTCAACGAGCATGAGCTTTCCGAGCTGTTCGGCGTCTGATGAAGGGAACGTAAGCGCTTTATGAAGGAGATCCCAGTATACATGTTCACCGGCTTCCTGGAGGGGGGCAAGACCCGCTTTATGCAGGAGACGTTGGAGGACGAAAGGTTCAATTCCGGCGAAAAGACGCTGCTTTTGCAGTGCGAGGAGGGCATTGAGGAGCTGGACCCCTCAAGGTTCCCTGGCGGCGGAAAGAACATACTGATACAGGAGATAGATTCCCCGGAGCAGATAAACGCCGCTTACCTGAACGAGCTGGCGAAAAAAGCAAAGGCCGAGCGGGTGCTCATAGAGTACAACGGCATGTGGAACCTGAACGACCTTGCTCAGGCCATGCCGGAAAACTGGATAGTCTATCAGGAATTCATGTTTGCGGATGCCCGGTGCTTCCTCAGCTACAACGCCAACATGAGGAGCCTTATGGTGGACAAGCTGATGACAGCCGAGCTCATAGTGCTCAACCGCGCCACGCCGGACCTTGACAAGATGGAGATACACAAGGTAATCCGCGGCGTGTCCCGCCGTGTGAACATCGCCTACGAGTACCCTGACGGGAGGGTAGAGTACGACGAGATAGAAGACCCCCTGCCCTTCGACGTGAACGCCGACCCCATAGTAATAGAGGACAGCGACTACGCCCTGTGGTACAGGGACATGTCCGAGGAGATGGAAAAGTATTCGGGAAAGACGGTGCGCTTCAAGGCCCTCATAGCCAAAAACGCCAAAATGCCCGACAACATGTTCGTGGCGGGCCGTCACGTCATGACCTGCTGCGTGCAGGACATACAGTACAGCGGCCTCGTATGCAAGTGGCTGGACGCAAACAAGCTGAAGAACCGCACCTGGGGCACGGTGACTGCAAAGATAGAGCTGCGCTTCAGCAAGTTTTACGGGCGCAAGGGCCCGGTACTCAACATAATCTCAGTGGAGCCCGCCGAAAAGCCCGAGCAGGAGGTCGCAACTTTTTATTGATGAAGTACAAAATAAATATCCCGCGGCGCAGCCGTGGGATATTTATTATTTTATTTTATTGCCTATATTTTTCCAGCCTTTTCCCTGCCCACAGAGCCAGCGCCAGCTTGGCGAGGTCGGGCAGTATGAAGGGGAATACGCACTTGGAGAGGGCGGCAAGAAGCGTTATGGGCCCCTTCGTGTCGCCGTAAACCTTTACGAACCAGAGGGTGCCGAAGGCATAGCAGGCCAGCAGGCCGAGGAACAGCGCCAGCGCCTTAGCCCAAAGCCCCGCCTTATTGCGGCAGAGCAGGCCATAGATGGGGCATAGGAGCAGAAAGCCAACTATGTAGCCGCCGGTGGGCCCGAGAAGCGCCCCCATGCCGCCGTTAAAGCCGGAAAACACCGGCGCGCCCATAGCGCCCAGCAGTATGTACAGCGCTATGGCTATGGCCCCGTCCCTTGCGCCCAGAAGCAGGAGCGTCAGGAAAACGCCGAAGGTCTGCATGGTGAAGGGGGGCTGAGTGGGTATCGACAGCCATGCGCAGGGGGCGAGAAGGGCCGCGCAGAGGGCGATGCGTGTCATGCGTTTTGTAGTCATACGGTAAGTGTTATCTCCTCAGTTTTAAAGAAATAAGCCGGGCAAGATCCTCCGCGCTGCCGGAAAACAGTTCCCCGGCGTCCTCATAGAGCTGCCGCCGCTGTGCGAATATCTCCCGGAGCCTGCCCGCTCCGCCAGAAAGGAGCGGCCTGTCTGCGGCGTCTATATCCGCCACGGTTTCTTCGATATCGCGGAATATCCAGATTATATCACCGGTGCGGCGCATGAATTGTATATTCTCACCTTGGCACACTATGCCGCCCCCTGTGGAGACTATGCCGCAGGGCTGGTTTCCCAAGGAAAACAGGGCTTTTTGCTCCATCTTTCTAAAATGCGCCTCGCCGTATTCCTTAAAAATTTCGGGTATCGTCATTCCGGAACTACGCTGAATGATTTCGTCGATATCGTAAAAGGGCAGCTTCAGCGCCTCCGCCGCGGCGCGGCCCTTGGTGGTCTTGCCGCAGCCCATCATGCCAATGAGGTATATCATAGCCCCTCCATGCAGTTCAATATTCCCAAACACAGCGCCGCCTCCGCCGCAGCCAGGCCCCGGAGGGC
>ERZ1673730.2044-NODE-2044-length-11169-cov-5.843441_pt1 | contig 11169 bp, 9 predicted proteins | sample MGYA00580200_ERZ1673730 | MGnify/ENA primary metagenome ERZ1673730 (study PRJEB41218, sample SAMN15661761) | gut metagenome | host: Homo sapiens | place: Canada: London | collected 2015-08-20/2019-03-30 | study: EMG produced TPA metagenomics assembly of...
GGCAGAAGCCTCTTTTGAACCACTCGCCCAGCGAGTGGTTTTCGGTGTACAAAAAAAGGGGCGGCGCACTGCCGCCCACTGTTTTAATGCAGCTTACTTTATCTCCAGCCTGCCAGAGACTATTCGTCTGCCGGACTTGCGGTCGAAGAGCATTATATCGCTGCCGGTAAAGTTGAACTTGCTCTTTGTACCTATGGCAAAAAGCGAGCTGCCGAAGGCTACGCTGGTAAGCAGGAACTCGCCTACCCTGATCTTCAGGGTGCACTCCATGCCGGTGGGCATTACTCCGTATATCTCGCCGTCTATGCCGCTCTCGCCGGACATGGCGATGAACTCGGGCCTTACACCCAGCACGAAATCGCCATCCGCTATCTCGGGCTCCTCCGTAAGGGCGTCGTCATTCTCCTCTACCTTTGCAATATGGGGACGGAACGCCTCGTCCTTATTGCTCTTTTCCATGTAGCCCTTGGCCTTTGCCCGCTCGGCATTGGCGGCGGCTGCCACCTCCGCATCGGCGTCCCGCTTGACATACCAGGCTGCAAGGTCCAGCTTTTCGTTGGGGATGAACCTGGCTTCCGCCCAGCCCAGCATTGTAAGCCGTATATTTTCGCCCTCCTGATCGCCGCGGGCGTTTATAAAGTTTATGGAGGGATTGCCGACGAAGTCGGCCACAAAGAGATTGTCCGGGCTGTTGTATACCTTGAGCGGCGGATCGTACTGCTGCAATACTCCGTTGTTTATGAGGCATATCCTGGTGGCGAGGGTCATTGCCTCCATCTGGTCATGGGTGACGTATACGAAGGTACTGCCCGTCTCAAGGTGCAGGCGCTGCAATTCATAGCGCATCTCCAAACGCAGCTTTGCATCCAGGTTGGAAAGGGGTTCGTCCATAAACAGCACGGAGGGCTCGGGCGCAAGGGTTCTTGCTATTGCCACGCGCTGCTGCTGCCCCCCGGAAAGCTCCGCCGGGTATCTGTCCATAAACATGCTTATCTTGACTATTCTGGATACCCTGCGCACGGACAGGTCTATCTCTTCCCTGGTGAGCTTGCGCTCCTCCATGACGGTCTTGCCGTCCCTGGTGAACTCGCAGGCGGCATTGAGCTCCATGCCCTTGGCCTTTGCAGCGGCCTTCCTGCCATCTACAACGGCAGCCAGCTTGGCCGTTATATCGGCAGCGAGCTTCGCAGGATCCTTTGACGACTGAAGGTCATACTTATACAGCGCCTTGGCGGTAAACATGGAGATGGTGTACGCATCTATGAGCTTTATGTAGGCCTTTTTTTGGTCGAGGGAGCCCTTCTTGTTGCGGCAGTCCTCTATCTGCCTTATTACGTCGGCCGGGTTACTGAGTATATCGATGAGCTTTGCTGCGTTGCGGGCCTCAAAGTCCACCTTTGCCATCTCGCCCTTTATGTTGCTCAGGCCGAAGGCTATGTTGTCGTATACAGTCATATTGGGCCAGAGGGCATAGTTCTGGAACAGGAAGCCCACCTTGCGCTTGTTTGGCGGTATGTTTATGCCGAGATCGCTGTCGAACACCACCGTGTCGCCTATCTCTATGCGGCCGCTGGTGGGAGTTTCCAAGCCGGCTATCATACGCAATGTAGTGGTCTTGCCGCAGCCGGAAGGGCCGAGCAGCGTGACGAAGGAGGCATCGTCAATGGAAAGGTTCAGGTTTTCCACTGCGTAAAAGCCGCCCCATCTCTTTGTAACGTTTTTCAGTTCAATTTTAGGCATTGCCTTAACCTCCTATACCTTTATCAAGGCTTGCACCGGTTACTTTGTTTACCAGCGCATTGCAGATGAGTATGGTCACTATAAGTATGAGATTTATGCCGCTTGAGAAGGCGTAAAGACCCATCTCGTCAAAGTAGTCCAGCGTGGTGGAAAGTATGAAGCCCTGCACGCAAAGAAGTATGAACAGCGACAGCTCACGGAGGCAGGTCATAAAGGGCAGTAAATAGCCGCTTATGATGGACGTCTTCTGAATGGGTATGATTATACGGGTCATTCGCTTTGTCCAGGGTATATCCTGAATTATTGCGGCCTCCTCTATCTCGCCGCTCAGTTGAAGCATGGAGTTAAGGCTGCTTCTGCTGGCAAAAGGTATGTACTTTACCGTGCCCACTATGATGAGCAGGGCGTAGGTGTTGAACAGGTTCACATACTTATTTGAGAACAGTATGAAGAAGGCCACGCCAACCGCTATGGAAGGCATAAGGTATGGCAGAAACGCCATGCTGTTCACGTAGTTCGCCCACCTGCTGCGGCGGTTCTTGGATACCGCATAGCCTATCAGCGTGCCTATTGTGCCGGCAGTCAGCGCGCAGCATACGGATACCATTATGGTTCCCTTGTAGGCATGCCATATCATGTCGTTGTAAAGTATGCCCTGTTGGCCGTACATGCCGTTCTCAGTTATGTTCTCGTTGGTGACCCACCACTTTGTGGTCAGGTTGTCCGGGTCGCCGGTGTACAGGAAGCTGTAGTCGCCGGGATTTGGCAGGAAGGTCTCAAAGGCGAAGGACACTATGGGGAATATGCTTGTAAAAAAGGTTATTATTATAAGTATTATAGCTATGATGTACTTGCCGGATCTGCCCAGGTTGAATTTGGATATCTGGCCGGACTTGCCGGTGACCGTGGTATAGCTCTTTCTGCTTTTTACGCTTATCTGGTTCAGAAGCAGTATCGCCACGCCGAATATCATCATCAGTATGGCTAAAATGCTGGCCTCGCCCGTGTATTTGGAGTTCAGCGACACGTACTTTGTGGAGAGCGTCGCAAGGCCAAGGTAATGCGGCACGGGATAGCTGCCCATTGCGCTGCCGAATACCAGAAGTATGGTGGAGAGTATTGCGGGCTTTATCATGGGAAGCGTCACACGGAACATGGTCTTCCAGCGGGGGGTGTCGAGTATGGTTGCCGCCTCTTCTAAGTTGGCGTCCATGTTGCGGAATATGCCGCCTATGAGTATGTATGCGAAGGGCGCGTAATGCAGGCCCAGCACCACGGCGCTGGGGAAAAGACCCTTGCACCACCATATTGGCATGGTGATATTGAATACAGAAGCAAGCAGGCCGTTTGATGTGCCCGTTATAAGGTTGCTGTTAAAGAGGTTCTGCCATACTACCGCCAGGGTCCACTGGGGCATTATGTATGGGAATATAAATATGGAGCTCAGGTATTTTCTGAATTTCATGTTTGTCCTTGTGATAAGGAAAGCAAACACGCCGCCGAATAGTATTGATATAACGCAGGACATAACTGAAAGCAGCACCGTGTTCAGGAGCGGCGTCCAAAGGTTGGCCTTGGCCAGCCTGCTTGTGAACAGGTCTACATAGTTAATGGCGGAATAACCGGAGGACATTCCGGTAAGATGCTCGTCTATGGTTCCGGGGTGGATAACGAAGGTATCCCTTACTATTGCCACTATGGGCGCCACCGTGGTTATGGTGAGCACTATGCCCATTAGCAGCAGCACGACATTCTGCGGTTTGGAAAAATAGGTCTTGAGCTTATTGAGGCGTATCTGCCACGCTCCGGCCTTCTGTTGCGGGTTTTGCTGCATATAGTTACCTCCGATGGCGATAAGGGCGTCTTAGATAAGTAAGACGCCCTTGCCGTTTACTCAGTTTACAGTACTAACCTTCGGTGTACTTGGTCAGCATCTCAATCCAGCTGCCTACGGTGAAGGCGACGGAAGCGCAGTACTCGGGGTCTTCAATGACAAGCTCGCCGTTGTTCTTCCACCAGTCGAAGCCGCGGTCGTTCTTGCAGTCGAATACGTTTACGCCGTCCTCATAGCCGCCCTGGCTGTGATGATAGGTGGCCTCGACCTCCTCTGCGACCTTGGGGTTGGAGGAGTAACCGCCCATGTCCTTGCCCCAGGCACTGAAGCCATCGGCGGTGCAGGTCATGTAAGCGATAAAGGCGCAGGCGGTCCAGGGCAGGGGACTGTTCTCGGTTACAAACAGATAATGGCAGTAGCCGTAGCCGCCGATGCCGGTGTAGTCGTCCTGATAAGCGGCGACGGTGATGTTGTTCTTGGATACGCCGGCGGATTCCTCAACGGAACGGAGCTTGGAGTATACCAGAAGGCCGAACTGATCGGTTGCGGACTTGGACACCAGGGTGTTGCAGATAGGTCCGTCATCGGTCTGAGCATTGTAGCTCTCTACCCACAGTTTGATCCAAGCAAGGGCGTATGCGCCGTCAGCGCCGAGGCCCAAGTCGGCCGCATCGGCAGCCATCTCGTCGATAACGGGCTTGAAGTAAGCCTGCTTTTCGGCGTCGAGGGCGTCAAAGGCAGCCTTCAGATACGCGGCATAGGTATCCTCGGTGAGCATATAGAGGAAGTTCTTGCCCACGATTTCGGAATCGATATCCATATAGAGGCCATGCTCGCCTTCGGCTACAAAGTCCCAGCAGTTCTTGTAGGTCTTGCTGCCGGTGTTGTTGAACATGAATACCTTGTTCAGGGTCTGGAGGGGCAGATAGCCCTCGTACTCTTCGGCGGTTGTGCCGTTGGCAGCAGCCCAGTCAAGGGGTATGAAGGTATCCAGGATGCCGGTGCGTACCATCTTGCTCTCGATCTGGTTGCCGTCCTGAATGAGGGTCATGGCATAGGTGCCTACGTCCTTGAGGGAGTCGGCGGTGAGCTGATCGAAGATCTTGTTGTTCTTGGGCTGCTGCCAGTCGAACTCCATGGTGTAATTGGGGTCGATGGTCTGCAAGTACTCAATGAACAGAGGCAGTGCAGACTTGCCGCGGCTGGAGTTGCCAACGCCGTAGAAGGTAGCGCCGTTGGATTCTTCTATTGCCTTCTTGGCCAGTTCCTCCAGGGTCATGCCTTCGGCTTCCTTGATGATCTTCTGGGTATCGGTAAGCTCAGCCTCAGGCTCGGCGGGAGCCGCCGCTTCTTCGGTGCCTTCGGCTTCGGGAGCTTGGGTTGCAGGTGCCGCAGGGGCAGCGCAGGCAGCAAGGCTAAGCGCCATGCAGAGTACCAGCATGATAGCAATCAATTTTTTCACTGTTCTTTCCTCCTGTTGATTTTGATGTGTTATGAACCGAGCGGTTTCTTGATATGGCTTGTTGAATAAGATACCGCCTTATGTTTTTATTTTACAGGCATTCTATTCGTTTATTACAGGGGATAATCCTGTCATTATTTTCAAAATTCTGATATGTTTTGCTTTAATAGTTATTTTTTGATATACTTTACATTGGATAAGAATAATAACAAAAAAATGTAAATTATCATTGATGGCAGGATATACATTATTATGAAATGCAGCGATGCAGCATTGTTTTCAGACCTCGACGGAACGCTTTTTAACTGCCGCGGGGAAGTTTCTATCAATAACAGGAATGCGATAGAGGACTTTATAGCTCAGGGCGGCATGTTCGGCATTGCCACCGGCCGCGCCTCGCAAAACGCCTTGCAGCACCTCCCGGGCATAAGCATCAACGCACCATCTATAGTATTCAATGGGGCTGCGGTATACGACTATGTAAATAAGCGCTACATCTTGGCAAACTATCTCGACGCCGAATCTCTCCCCCTTATAAAGGAGCTTGCGGAGTGCGGTAAAAGGCTGGATATACAGCTGTACACCGAATACGGCATATTCTACGTAACGCCGGAGAAACGCTCATATAAGCCGTTCGTGGATATGCACCGCCCCTGCACCTTCTGTAAGGTTGATGACATAGCGGACAGGCCATGGCTCAAGACGCTTTTTCTGGGTGCGGAGGAGGATCTCGACTATGCCAGGGAACTCATAGCAAAACGCGGCCTCGAGGATAAATTCGACATAGTGCCCGGAACAACCGACATACTGCCGGACGCCAAATACATAGAGCTTTTGCCCCACGGCACAAACAAGGGCAGCGGAGTGGAAGCCCTGCGCACACTTTCCTCCCTTTCCGGGCGCAGTATAATATGCGTAGGGGACTATTGGAACGACCTTGAGATGCTGCAAAGGGCGGACGTGGCATGCGTCCCCCTGAACGGCGCGGAAGAAGTAAAGGCCTTGGCCCATTACATAACCCCGGACAATAATCACGACGCAATAGCCTATATAATAGAAAAAATCATACCCGGGCTGTAATCCTTTGCAAAGGAGGGTACCGCAATGAAGCGAAACACAAGGGTTGTATGGATCTTATGCGTGTGCCTTTGGGCGTTGTCCTTCTCAGGCTGCGCCCGGAACGGAAATGCCCTTGCACAGTACGCCCCCGATGAAGCTGACAGGCTTACCGTATATACCTCCCACAAGCAGGAGGTATATGAGCCCATAATCACTGAATTCGAGAACCGCACCGGGATCTGGGTCACCGTTGAGACGGGCGGCACCAACGAGCTTCTTGAGCGCATAGCGAGTGAAACCGGATCCCCCGTATGCGACATAATGTTCGGCGGCGGCGTAGACAGCCTGGAATCGTATAAGGGCTACTTCAGCCCGTATCAAAGCCCCGAAGAGGCGGGCATAGACCCGGCTTTTCTCTCTGAGGATCACATGTGGGCGCCCTTCTCAATCCTTCCCACAGTAATAATCTACAATCAAAAGCTGGTTCCCGCCCATACCGTCACAGGCTGGCGGGACCTCATAGACCCCCGCTGGAAGGGAAAGATAGCCTTTGCCGACCCCTCCGCCTCAGGCTCCAGCTATACCGCCCTCGCCACACTGTGCCAGATAATACCCAAGGATACCGAGTCGGTGCTGCGGCAGTTTGCAAAAAACCTGGGCGGCAGCCAGTTCGGCGGCTCCGGCGACGTGGTAAAGGCGGTTGCCGACGGCACCTGCTTTTTAGGAATCACCCTCGAAGAAACAGCCATGAAGCGCATAGCTGAAGGGTACGACATAAAGCTTCTGTACCCCGCCGAGGGCACCAGCGCCGTACCCGACGGCAGCGCCCTGATAAAAGGCGCGCCACACGAGGACAACGCCAAGCTGTTTCTCGACTTTGTGCTGAGCCGCGGCGCTCAGGAAAGGCTTGCCCAACAGTTTTACAGGCGGCCCGTGTGCAGCGACATACAGCGGCAGAAGGAGCTTTCTCCCCTTGAAGACATAGCCCTGATAGACTACAGCGTATCCTGGGCAAGCGAAAACCACGACCATATGCTGGAGCGCTGGTCCGCCCTGATGGAACAGGAGGCGGGCAGATGAAGCTTATATTTACCCGCGGAACATTCAGGGAAAAGCTGTTTTCTTCAATGCTTTTCACCACCCTCACCACGCTCATGCTGTGCAGCTCGCTGCTGCTCATAGTATTCAGCTCCCGCATGGAGGACAGCGCACGGCAGGAGGCGGATACGCTTATATCCGTAGTATCCTCTTCCATCAGCGACCTGCGGGATTCCACCGAAAAGATAGGCTCAAAGCTCAACCGCAATTCTCTCGTGATAAACGCCATGTCAGGCGGCGGGGCGTTCCCACAGCAGACATACTACGAGCTGTACAACGCCACAAGCGGTCTTCGGGACTATGTGCAATTTTACCTTTACGACACCAACGGCGCTTTGCAATACTCTACCTCCAGCGCAGGGCACTCACGCACCCTGCCTACAAACTGGGGCATACTCCTTGCGGCGGCAAGTCACCACGGGGAGCTTGTGTTCCGGGGGGCAGACGCATTCAGCTACCCAGACCGGGATGCGGTGCTGTACGCCGCCCGGAGCATCGTGAACAACTCGGGCGATGCGGTTGGCTACTTCGTTGCGAACCTTTCCGAAGACAATCTGCAGGAGCTTTTGGAGGGCAAGTTCGGCAGCCGCAACACCCTCTACATTACCGACGCCTTCATGCGCACCATATACTGCTCCCGTCCGGCGGAAACTGATTCCCCCGTGCCCGCGCTGCGTTCCGCAATGCTCAGCAACACCCCCGTATCCTCCGACGAGTACAACTACTACATGCGCCACGAGCCCACAAGCGGCCTGTATATAATACTTCGCCAGCCAAAGGCATTCACCCGGGACACAACGAGACTTCTGAGGACAGTGGCCTCATTTCTCGTCCTCGGCAGCATAGCCCTCTGCGTGTTCGTCTCCTTCAACCTGAGCAGACAGCTTTCAGACCCCATAGGCAAGATAACCTCCGCCATGGCGGAGGTGGAAAAGGGCAGCCTGGATACCCGCGTAAACCTTCACCGCAGCGACGAATTGGGGCAGCTCGCGGACAACTTCGACAACATGGTAGAGCGCCTCAAAACCTACATGGATAAACTCATACAGGGTCAGCGGGACCTGGATGAGGCTCAGATACGCATGATGCAGGCACAGCTGAACCCTCACTTCCTCTGCAACACGCTGGACACGATGAAGTGGATAGGCAAGATGAACGGTGTGCCCGAAATATCCAACATATCCATGGATCTTGCGGACATACTGCGGGCCTGCATATCTACAGATGAATTCGTTCTACTTGGGGACGAGTTGGAGCTTCTGAACCGCTACATACGCATACAACGCATACGCTTCCCCGGACGCTTTACCTATGCCGCAAGGGGCCACGAGAAATACATTGACTGTATAGTCCCAAAGCTCATACTCCAGCCCCTTGTGGAAAACGCCATACTTCACGGCCTTGCCGACCGGGACAACGGCAGCATAGTCCTCTCCGTATCGGAGCAGCCCGGCAGCCTGCTCAGGATAGCCGTATCCGACGACGGCAGCGGCATACCCGACGAGGTGATACGGCGCTTTGCACAGGATGGCCCTGCCCGCGAGGGGCGGCTTGGCCTGTACAACGTAAACCTTATACTCAAGAAATACTACGGTACCGATTTCGGGCTTCACCTCAGGAATAATCCGGAGGGCGGCGCTACAGTCTACGCGCTGCTGCCCATCACAAGGAGGGAAACAGATGCTTAAAGTTCTCGTTGTGGAAGATGAGCCATATGTGCGCCGGGGCATTGTGCTGTCGGTAGACTGGACGGCGCTGGACTGCTTCGTGGTAGGCGAGGCGGCCAACGGCGAGGAGGGCTACGACGCGGCGCTGAAATTCCAGCCCAACATCATCATAACCGACATACGCATGCCTAAGATGGACGGCATCGAGATGCTCAAGCGGCTTAGGGAGGCCGGCTGCAAGTCCGAGGTGATAATACTCACTGCCTACAGCGACTTTGAGTACGCCCAAAACGCGCTGCATTACGGCGCGGCGGACTACCTTCTCAAGCCCTTCCACGATGGCGAACTGGAGCAGGTGATAGTCTCCATACATTCCCGCCTCATGGCCCGGCAGGGCAACGCCGCGGAATCTCTACCCGCCCTTCAGCTCAAGAAAGGCGACAAGAGTAAGTACGTAATGGAGTCCCTCGTCTACATTGCGGGTCACTACAACGACCCGGACATAGGCGTTGGCTCCATAGCCGCAAACGCAGGCATAAGCGAGGGCTACCTTTGCCATATATTCAAAAAAGAGACAAACTACACCCTGATGGAGTATCTATCCCAGTACCGCATGCACGTAGCCATGCAGCTCCTCCGGGACTGCCGGGTAAAAATATACGAGGTGGCCGAACAGGTGGGGTACAGGGATATCGCCTATTTTTCCAGCATGTTCCGCAAGATAGTCGGCGTCACTCCCTCAGAGTATCAGGACAGGTGCAAATAATCCGGCGCAAGATAAGCTTTAACATGAGCATGGCATATATTCAATATAATTGGAGGATCCAGAGTCTCTTCGTTATCGTCAGAATGTTCCGTGTGCGCTTCGCCATACAGCCGGCTTTCTTTCGGAGAAAGCCGGCTGTATGGCCTGTTATATCTGAGGTTAAATAGCAATCGCTGCTTTTCTTTTACACAATGCCCGGATTATCTTTTACATACGCCATCGTTACTCCCATACCTTTCCTCCAGAACGGCTACGCCCTGGGAGAGTATCTCACGGGTGAGGCTGACGGCCTGCTGCTCGTCCTTGGCCTTTATGGCGGCAAGCAGCCTGCGGTGCAGGCGCGCAGATTCCTGCACGTCCCCCGCCTTAACGCTGTAATGCTGTTTTATGAGCACCCGTATCACCGGCTCAAACGTGCGGAAAAACATGCTGTATATGCCGTTGCCCGAGGCCTGGGTCAGCCGGTAATGGAACTGGTACACCTGCTCCTCCGGGTCGCCGCCCTGCTCAAGTGCGTCAATGCAACCCTCCATCTCGGCATACGTGTTGTCGTATATATTATCGCATGCAAGCCTTGCGCATTCCATCTCCACCAGCCGGCGGAAGTCCATCATATCAGAAAATATGGAATGATCCAGCTCTATATCGCTGAGCGGATACGTGCAGCAGGGGTGTATCCAGCCAAATTTCTTGTCCGCCTCCCTGCGCCCGTCCGCCTCGTCGGGGATAAACACCTCGCCTGAAACAAGCCTGGAATGGCACCAGCCGCACTGACCGCTGCGGCAGCGGAAGGAAGTCTTTATGCCCGCCTGCTCCATGGCTGAGAGCAGCGTCTGGTTTGTCCGGCAGCTTTTCAAAGTGGGTTACGCATTCCTCCGCTATTCTGTCCTTTAGCTTGAAGTACTCCTCTTCGGTTACGTTTGCGAATGCGTCCTCCGTGTAGAATTTTGCGAACTGCACCATGCAGGTGCCCTCCGGCGTGCAGTCTGGTATTGCCTCGTTGATTATGGTCACGCAGTAATCCTTGTGCCCCTCTATGGTCGCCGCGCTTTCGTACTGCGAAAGGGTATCACCGGTAGAGCGGACGAATGTATCGTATGCCTTGAAGCCAAGCTGCTCATAGGGTATATCCAATCCCAAATATACTGTAAAGGCGCTCTGTGCCAGCTTTCTCGCGTTCATCAGTTTGCGCTCACGCTCCGGCACCTCGCTCTTGTCTATCATCCTGTCGAATACCACCGTGGGCATCAGGTTGGATATTACCCGCTCGCAGGGTATATATGTGCCGTCCGCCAGCTCTACGCCGCGTACCGCGCCGTTTTTAACGTCTATCTTTGTTACCTCGGTGTTGTACCATATATCGCCGCCCATGTCCCTTATGGCCTTATCAAATGCCAGCGATATTTCATGGCTGCGGAAGCGTGCCATCCAGGGCTTCTGTGTAAGATATGTATATGTCATGAAGGTACCATCAGTTGACAAGAGCACACAAGCTCTTTAGGGTCTTCGAGTTTTAGAAGCCAAAGAGTATGGCAGAACAAGG
>ERZ1673730.2076-NODE-2076-length-10931-cov-42.876793_pt1 | contig 10931 bp, 5 predicted proteins | sample MGYA00580200_ERZ1673730 | MGnify/ENA primary metagenome ERZ1673730 (study PRJEB41218, sample SAMN15661761) | gut metagenome | host: Homo sapiens | place: Canada: London | collected 2015-08-20/2019-03-30 | study: EMG produced TPA metagenomics assembly of...
GCGACGCAAAGGAGAACGCTTCTTCCAGCCGATGCTCCGTTAAAATGATCGTCGTTCCAAGCTCGCGGTTGATTTTGCCGAGGGTGGCTAAAAAATCAGACGCGGCGATTGGGTCGAGCTGGCTCGTCGGCTCGTCCAGAATCAGCACCTTCGGCTGCAAGACCATAACGGAAGCGAGATTCAAGAGCTGCTTTTGCCCGCCGGACAGTTCTGTGACCGGCTTGTAAAACCATTCCTGAATCCCGAAAAAGCTCGCCATTTCCGCAACGCGGCGGCGAATGGTCGGGGTATCATAGCCGAGGGATTCCAGCCCGAACGCCAGCTCATGCCAGACCTTGTCGGTCGCGATCTGATTTTCAGGACTTTGCTGCACAAAGCCGATCTTCTCAGCCTGTTCGCGCTGGGACAGTTCGTCGAGCTTCTTTCCGTCAAACAGAATTTCTCCGGAACGTCTGCCATGCGGCGCGAGGACAGTTTTGAGCTGCCGGAGCAGCGTTGATTTTCCGCACCCGGAGGGGCCGCAGAGCACCAGAAACTCCCCCGGACGGACGGACAGCGTGAGGTCGGAAATTGCGTTCTTTTCCTGTTCGGGATATGCGAAGGTCAGATTTCGGATCGTAAAGACTTCCACTGTCTGTCCTCCTTCCGATCAAGAATTACCGGCGTCAGCACCAGCGCGAGATAAACACACATGAAGCTCACGGTCATGGGCGTCCATGCGGCGGTTTTCACGGTCGGATAGTAGCGGAAGTACGTGCCGCCTGCCATCCAGCCGGAGATGAGGTACGCGCCGCAGAAGATCAGCCACGCAAGCGTGGCCTTGTCGCGGTCGTCGAAACGATAAATTGAGAACGCCGTGCGCCCAGGCAGACCGTAACCGCGGGCGCGCATGGAATCTGCCGTTTCGATTGCATTTTCCAAACTCCATGTGACCATGATGGAGAAGATTTTGACGGCGTTCCCGACTCTTTGGAACACGCTACCGTTTTTTGTGTCACGCCCGATACAGGCTTGCGCCTCGGAGACGACCTGCATCTGCGCTTTGAACTTCGGGATGAAGCGCAGCGCCATGGAGAGAACGAGCGACAGCGCCGGAATGACGCGCCCGAACAGGTACACGAACTTATCTGACGTCATCACCTCGTTGTAGCTCGAAAACCACAATACGACGCTTGCCAGCATGACGGCCGCAGCCACGCCGTACAGCATGGACTCCAGCGTCAGTGGGTTTCCGGAGGGCAGATAGGTCAAAATCGTCGCACCCTCATGGTTAAAGGACGGATTGACGAGCGCGGCAAGCGCCGCCATGGGAAGTAATCCCATGACGGCAAACCGCACCGCCTTCCGGCCCTTCAGGTAAATATCGTAGGTCAGTGCGCCGGTCAGCGAAATCGCCAGATAGACCGGGTGCATGAGGCACATGGCGAAAAGCAAAACGAGTACGAAGTATAGAAAATTGATAATGGGATGGTAGCCGGAAAAGGTGTCTCTGTTTCTCATGCTTCACTCCCTGTCGCATACCCGCCGCCGATGTCCTTGCCCTGCTCGCAGGTGTACTCCCATTCCACGACATCGCCGTTTTGAAGCTGATAGCGGCTGCATCCGTAGTTCGGAAACCAGTCGTTGACCTTGTACATCCAGCCGGACACCTCGCCGCAGTCAAACTCATAAAGGTTTCCAATACCCTCGATATAGGCAGAGTTATAGATCGGCGTCATGGAAAATTCCATGTGGAGCTTGTTGTCCTTGCAGACCTGCTGGAGCACGTCAAAGACGCTCTGCCCCTGCTTGAAGGTGACCTCCACGGGCTTCAGCAGCCATCCGTCCCCCGGCACCAGCTCCACTTTTTCTTTGTCGCACAGATCCATGTGCTCCAGGATCGACGCGCAGGAAATAGAGATCGTACAGGTGTATTCCGTATCACCGACCGTCACGTCCTGCGGCTCGACCGGCTGCGGCTTGCCCTCGGGAACGGGGTCGGTCAGGTATTCATCCTGCCCCTCTTTCCGTTCAGGTTTCCCATAGCCGTTTCCCGCCGCGCAGCCGCAAAGGAGCAGGAGCGCCAGGAAAAGCGCGGTCAGTCTGTAAAACTGCTTCATTGCATCACATCCGTCATGTCATAGAGTGTGGTTTCGCCTGTTTCGGCACGGTGGATCGCGGCAAGCGCATAAAATGCCTGCTCGGTCGCCATGCCGTCATCGCCGCCGCCGTCCAGAACATGTACAAACGCACCGCTTTCCTGCGCAAAGCGCAGAAGCGCGTCTTCGACGGTAACGCCATTCTTCACGAAGCGCTCGTCGTCCAGCGGCACGCCAAGCTCCGTCAGCGCCACGATCACCTGTGCGACCGATTCGCTATTGCTCGAACCCCATGAAGTATAGCCGCCGTCCGCCGGCTCCTGCAAGGAGGAAAGAACGGCAAGGCCGCGTTCCACGGCTGCTTCAACCTCCGGCTGCTCGCGGTATTTGGCAAGCGCCTGCAGCGTCATTGCCGTGATGTCCACGTCCGGCTCGCCGCCGGTCAGCGTCCAGCCGCCGTCCGGCAGTTCCCGCGTGAGCAGCTCGTCCACATACATCTGCCGTGTTGCCTGCACGGCGGCATCCGGATTCTCTGGAATTTCATACCTTCCGCTGTCCAGCGCCAGCAGCGCGAAGATCGTGCCGTTGATACCCTGCTTGGTGACCTGTTCAAAGTCCGCCAGCGGTTTCAGAAGATCATATCCGCCCACGCTGGCAGGATCTTTTCCAATGGCAGTCAGCGCCAGCACGGTGCGGGAATATTCGGTATATTTCCGCTCACTGAGGACTCCGTTCTTCTCCCGGGCAGCCGCTTCTACATTGTTATAATAGGTATCGTAATATTTCTGCGGGACCTTTACGCCGGAGCGCGCCAGTCCAAACACAAGCCAGTCTCCGCCAATGGAGCCTGCCCCCGGCTCGGCTACCTGCGCTTGCAGATAGCCGGCCGTTTTTTCAAGCTGCGTTTCCTGCGATTTGCCGCAGGCGGTCAGGGAGAGCAGCAGGGAAAGCAGGAGCAGGAGCGTAACAGTTCGTTTCGATCCAGTTTGTCTTTTCATTTCTCTGCCCCCTTAACTGCGCGCGGTTTTCAGCGCAACGCGGGCAATGATTGCAGCGGCTTCCGCACGGGAAATATTGCTGTCCGGTGCAAAGCGGCCGTCTGTGCCGCGCCCCTGCAGCACCCCTGCCCGATAGAGCAGGCGGATTTCCGCCGCATAGGGCGCGCCATCCGAAACATCCGGGATTTTTACATCGGTGTGAAGTGCTTCCAGCGCCGTTTCCGGCAGCGCGCGTGCAAAGACATATGCCATCTGCGCGCGGCTCGCCGTCTGCTGCAGATCTGCAAAATCCTTTGCGCCAAGAATCCCGCTGAACACCGCATAGGTCAGGTAGGTATCCCACCAGTGGTCACCCTGCTTCTGGTCAAATACATATCCGTCACCCATGTAAATGCTGTGGGTGACAGCTGCCATTTTGACCACCTCGGCCAGCGTAATGCTGTCATCCGGCGCAAAGCGTCCGTGACCGCGGCCCGCCATGATGCCGAGTCGGACAGCCTGACGGACAACGCCCTGCTTCTGCGTGCCGTACCACTTGCTTTCGTCCACATCCGAATAGCCGGGATACGCATCAGCAAGCGAGAAATTGTCCATGGAGGTCGTGGCGGTTTTGCTGTTCGATGTCTGACCGGAACCTTGGCCCTGATCTGGGCCTGCCGAGGGTGTCTGCTGGGGTGCGTCAATTGTCAGCGTCGCAGGCGAATAGCTCGCAGAAAGCGCATTTTGCTGTTCATCCGCAAAGGCGAACGGTTTGATGGCAATGCTCGTGCTGCCACCTGCGGCAGATTTCTTTACCGTAAAGGTCACAGTAAAGAGCGTTCCGTCCTTCTTTACATTCTGCGTATGGATGGCCGAAACATAACCAAGCAGCGCACTTGGATTCTCTTGGTCGATATACTGCAGATTCACAACAGCCATGCCGCCGCAGAGGTATGGGCTTTCTGCCGCAGAACCATCCGGAAGTGAAAGCTCCTGCTTCGTCTGAATAGAATCCAGCGTAAGCACGCTGCGGTCATATTCAATGCCGAAGTCAAAGTTGGTAAAGCCCGGATTTCCGGCAATCTCCACATTAAAGGTGACGCTCTGACCCGGCTTTGCCGTGCTGTCGCCCTGTATGGATACCACACAGGGCGAGGCCGCAAACGCACCAACGGTAAGCGCCGCGACAAGCAGCAGGCAGAGAATTACTGATCTCAGTTTATGGTGTTTCATGTTTTATCCCTCCACTGGGAACTTTGTAATGAGCTGTGCGGCGTAGCGCAGGATCAGAACAGCATCCGTCGAATTGATCTTCCCATCGCCGTTCACATCTGCGGCAGCCGTGTCAATGTCCACGCCGAGCTGTGCAGCATAGCGGAGGATAAGAACGGCATCTGTGGAGTTGACTTTCCCATCGCCGTTCACATCGCCCCATGTGACTGTGCTTTCGCCCACGCGGATCTGTACGGTTGTCGTGATTGCTGCAATTTTATTACCGGCAGTCATCTTTTCGCCGTTTGCCGTGGCGTTGCGATACATGGTCTGGTTACGACCAAATTGCAGCGTGATCTCTGTCGTGCCATCCGTCAGGGGTTCCGACGACGCAGACACCATATCCGTCACATCGCGCGTCGAACCGTCCGAGAGCGTAGCCGTCACGACCATGCCGGTTTTGTCAAAGGTTTCACCGGCTGCATACTGTGTCTTTTGTGGCATTGTTGTAACCTCGATCTTTTCAACGCTCCGACCGAAAGCCATCAGATAGCCCGAATCATTCTTGAAATATATCGTGCCGTCGCTGTCCACAATTGGGCTGCAGATCGCGTACTGCGCCTGCTTGTCATATGGAGTAAAAACTGCGTAGGGCGTATAGTAGGACTTCCCAGAAAACGATTCCTTTGTCCGATAGTCTACTGCCGTCTGCCCCGGCTTATCTCGCAAAACGCGGAGCGTTCCCGGCGTATAGTTATCAAAGAAGTAAACATAGACGTATCCGTTCTCCTGCTCATAGGCCGTCGTCAGCATACCGCTCGTCTGCGGATAGCCCTGTGTCGGCACGCTGTACGCAATGGACATTGTGTCGCCAAGATCGATGACCGTGATGTTGTGGCCGGAATACTGCGTAAACTGCCCCGTGCCGCTGACACCGATATATGCGCGCCCATTGTAGACGACCGGTGTGGAGGTACTCATCGGCGGAAGGGCCGGATCGTTTGCACCGTTGTCCAGCTTCAGTCCGTCACATGCTGTAATGGCGTAGCTGCCGTTCTGCGCTTCAACCTTTGCGCGGTAGAACGTGCCGCCCTTGGAGGTAAAGTAGTATGCGTTTGTCACATCGTCATAGCAAATCGTGCTGCGAATATCACCGTCAAAGCCGCTTTTGACGTCCAGCACCTTGCCGGTCAGCGGGTCGAACAGATAGAGGTAGGAGCGCAGGGCATCGCCGTCGTCTGTACCGACCATGATGAAGTCGTTGCAGGCGTAAGCGCCGGCCCAATAGAAGCCGCCGTCCTGCTCATGCCGCCAAGTCGCATGTTTCGCTTCCGTCGTGCTTGTCGGATCCTCGTCCGTCAGGCTGACGCATACAAAGCTGCCGCCCAACGCTTCGCCGTTCCAGAAGCCGGTATAGGCGTAGTCGCCCAGAATCGTGATCGGGCAGTTCGGCTGGCCGCCCATCGGGTCGGTATACAGCCACAGGGATTCCAGCGTCTTGGCGTTGAATGCCTGAATGCGTCCATTGGACAAACCGACCAGCAAAATGCCGTTCGCATAGGTCGGGCCGTTGATCGCAAAGCTGGACGTTCCAGCCATATCGCCTGTGGCTTCTACTTTGCCGGTCGCTTTATTTACGCGATAAATATGGTCACCTGCATAGACAACCAGGCAGTCATCCACAAGGATGGGGCTGCTGACCGCGCCGGTATCCCATCCGATGCCCAGCGGGGAAGCCCAGTAGAGCATGCCGTCTGCCGCGCTGATCGGCGTCTTTGCATTCGTAATGCCGTTGTTGCTGTCCGTGCCGCGGAAATTTGCCCATTCTGCAGCAAGGTCATGTACAATTTTGGTATTCTCATCTGCAGTCTGCAGCGTGATCGACACTGCAGAGAGATTCGTATAAGTATCTGTTCCGAACGTCAAGCGCTTCTGTCCGTTCTCCGTGGTCAGTTCCATGCTCCCGTTTTTGCCCACATATCCGGCTTTTGTAAAGGAGCAGTTGTAGGTAAAGCCCTCGGAAAGCGGGAACGTTCCGTCGTCATTCGGCCAGACGCGGTTATGGCTGGCTGTTTCGTACAGATAGACCTGCGCGTCAGCCGGCTGGAGCTGGAACCGCACAGCGGTCGTCGCAGCCTTCTGCACCGTGATCGTATATTCTGTTTTGGCTTCCGGCGCGAACTGGTTCGTCACCGTAATGCGGATGGTTTCCTCCTGCTCCGTTCCGTTCAGCTTCAGCGGGACATTTTCAAGTGAGGTGAGCGGCGTGCCATTCAGCGCAATCTCGTAGCCCGTCGTATCGTCGCCATAGCGGGGCGCGTCCATATGCTCCTGGAACGTAAGGTTCAGAAGCGATGCCGCAGCAGGAACGCGAATCGTGTATTCCAGTTCCTTTCCGCTGAAGCCGGTCGTGGTGCTGCTTTTCCGGTTGATCGTGACCGGGCTGTTCTGCAGGCTGATCGTCACATTTTTCAGCGACAGGATGCGCTCAATGTGCAGAATGTAATCCACATAATAGGTCACGCCGTCCGACGCATCGGTGTTGGTTACGCGGAACGTCACGGTATTGCCGTAGGCACTGCCGGACAGCAGTGCTTCCAGCAGGCTGCTGCCGGTCACTTTATTGCTGGTGAGCGTTTCTTCGTGGATGATACTGCTGTCCCGCGCGGCACTCTGGCAGGAATAAATTGCGCGGCAAGTTCCTTTCTGCGTTTTGACCCAGACACAGAGCGCGTTGGTCGCGTCCAGCATATCCAGCGTATATTCATGGGTCTGCTTGTCAAACGCTGCGTTCATTTTCAAATTGCCGCGCGCTGTCTGCTCTGTTGCGTCACCAAGGTCAAGGACCTCCAGCCAGTCCTCCTGCTTGACCGATACCTGAATGACCTCGTTGCTGCCAAGCGTAAAGGACTTTTTCGCGTGGTAATAGGTACCCTGCGTCGCAACATATGAGTAGTTGTCACCCGGCACAAGCGTATAGAGATAATTGATCGTGCCTCCGGTGCCGACTGTTTTGGTATAGGCCAGTTCTTCGCCGTTCTTGTTTACGACCGTCAGTGTGACATCACTGGCCGTCTTGAACGTGACCTTTTTTCCTTGGCCCGGTTGGATCGCCAATGTATAGGTCGTCGTGTAGTTGCCGGAGGAAACCGTGATCGTGACTGTCGTCTCGCCGGAGATTGTCACGGTCGCGCTGCCGTCCGCGTCCAGTTCGTTTCCGTTGACCTTGATGGAAGACCCGGAGACCGTGGCGGTCGGATAGATTTTCAGTACCTGTTCGGAATCAAGGATCTTATAGGTATATTCCGTCTTGGTGCTGGAGAAGCTCTCTGTCGCCGCCTGCGCCGTATCTGCGGCATTGGTCACGCGCAGACTGCCGAGCGTCGGCATGCGGTCGAGCTGCAGCGTCAGATCCACGCTCTGTGTATAACCGTCAGAACCGGTCTTGCTGGCTCTGAGCGCAACCGTATTGCCCGCCGCGCCGCGAGAGAGTGCATTGTCAATGCTGGTTGCTTTAGACTCAGCCGGAATATCCTTATCTCTGGCTGCACCGCTTATGTCCGTGTAAACGGCCTTGACCGCTGCTCCTGTGGTGTTCAACGTGAAATATGGATACAGCCGTCCGGTGAAGCTGTCCGGCACCTGCACGGTTGCGGTATGATCCTGCAGCGTATATTTGTAGCAGTTCGCATCGAACTCCGCGTCGTAGCCGCTGGAAATCTGTAGGCTGCTCTCATTGAACCAGTCCCCGGTGGGCAGGCTGGCGCTTACCGTCATTGCACCGCTGACCGTGATCTTGCCGGAGACCATGCAGTTGTCCTGCCGGACGTAGAAGGTATAGCCGCCAGCCGGGAGCTGGAGCGTACCGGTATGGTTGGCATCCGTAAACTGCTTACCATAGTCATTGGTTGCAGAAACGGTATAGCTGCTGCCGGAATAACCGGAGAAGGTCACGGTGTATTGGGTATTCTGCCCGGCTTTATAGGCGTTGATCTTCGCCGTGATCGCAGCTGCATAGCTCTGTGCGCTCTCACTGGTAACGCCCAAATAGCCATTGACTGCCTCCTGATACTCGTCCGCCGCAGCATTTTGGATGTCGGCATCTTCTTCCAGATAGTCCGCCATGACCTGCATCAAGGTTTGCAGGCCGGAGGACGGTGTGCTGTTCGAGGCTTCACTAAATCTGAAATGCGTCACCGTATTGGCAGCGCTGTCAATCGAAACGCCATCCGGCGTGCTGCCATAGGTATAGTTGCCGTTGACGCCCTCAATCGCCGTAATAAACTGATTGCTGCCATTCGTTGTAAAGCTGTATTTGCTGGCGTTCAGCGCCTGCCGGATAGTCTGCCCATCCGTAAAGGCGATCCGCACCGGCGCAATGAGCAGCTTATTTGCCGTTTCGGCGGAAAAATAGAAATATCCGCTTGCATTGACCGCCTGCGTCGAAATTGCAGCTTCCTCCACAGGTTCTTCTGTGGTCACTTCCTCATCCGCAGTTTCCGCAGGCACGGTATCCACGGTTTCTTCCGCTTCAACCGGCTCTGCATCCGCTGCCAGCACGCTGAGCGGCAGGCAGGACAGGAGCATTGCCAGCAGGAGCAATGCGGCGGTCATTCGTTTCAGTTTCATAGGGTTACCTCCTATCAGTACAGGCAGTTCAGCCATTTCAGCCGCAGTTTTTTCGGCCAGTTTGTGTGGGTTTTCAGGTTTTCCAGCGTTGCGTCGTGGAACACACGCATTTCGGCAAGCTGTTCCGGCATGATCGCACGGCTGGAAAACAGCGCCTGTGCGTTATACATGGTCATATCGTGCAGCTTCGCGGCGTACTCCTCTCCAAGCTGCTCCTTTGCCGTTTCACAAAGCTCCAGCATGGAACCCGTGCCGCGCTTGAAGCCCATTGCTGCCAGCAGTGCCGCGCAGTCTGTAAACAGGCAGGCGGCTGCGGCGGACTGGTCTTCCTGCGTGAACGTTTCGTTCCGTTTTTTTAGGATGACCGCATGGCGGATGAAGACAGCCGCAAGCAGCAGAAGCAGCAGCGCCGCAATGAGGATGATCCAGAACGCGGGCTTATGAAGAAGCCCTGTCCGCTGGCCGCCGTCCGGGGTGTTGTCCTCCGAATTGTCCGGCTCTGCGTTGTCCTGCTCCAGCTCCTGACCCTCTGTTACGCGCGGGCCGTCGCCGTTTCCTTCCTTGCCCGCGCCGACCGGCTTGATGCCGCTCTCGGTCTGCTCGGCAGAGAGGTCTTCGAGGCCCGGTGTCAGCGCCAGCGGCAGCCAGCCGATGCCGTCCTGATAAACTTCCACCCAAGCGCCCGCGGCGATGGCATCCACGCTCGTCGGCTCGTTTTCTGCGGTCTTGACCGTATATCCCTCGACATAGCGGGCGGGGATGCCGTAATAGCGGAGCGCCAGCGCGGCAACAGTCGCGTACTGATACGTTGTGCCGTCCGCGGTATCCGCCAGCGGCAGCGCGATATCGCCGCTTCCGTTGAAGCAGCGCTCCAAAAACGCCAGCGCCGCCGTCTGCGCCTGCTCTTTCGTCAGGCTGTCTGCCGGGCCGTAGCTCTCACAGCAGCTATCCAGCACCGCGCCGAGCTGCGCACGGAACTCCGCGGGAACAGTCAGCGCGTAGGAATACACAAATTCGCGGTACGCGCTTTCCATCTGTAAGTACGATTTCACGCCGTCCGACGTGTCATTTTGCAGGAAGTCCAGTAATTCCGGCAATAGGGCCTGTACGTCCGAAACGGTCTCATAGGAATATCCGCGCGCACCACGCAGGCCGTTTGTTTCGACCGTGGACGGCTGGATTCTGTTTTTCGCCAGACCTGCGCGTTCCGGCAGCACCGTACACGGCTCATAGCGGTACAGGCTGCACCCGGCGAGATTCTGGACACTGACGCTGCCGGACTGGTAATTGCCCATCAGCCGCGCAGCCGTTGCCAACTGGCTCTGCGGATAGAAGCCGGACTGATGCAGCCAGTAAAAGAGGTCTTTTTCCTCTGCGGCGGTTTCCGCGTCCAGCGCAGACCATACTTCATTTTCGTATGTATCGCCGACGAAGCCGCGCAGATAGAGCGTCTGCGCCGTATCCGCCGTGACGGACAGGAGGGTGTCCGTGCTTTCTGTCTTTGTGACCGGTTCGGACAGATTGCCCTCCGGCAGAAGTTCTTCCGCTTTTTCGTAGCGCCAGTGATGCAAAGCGTCCTTCGCATTTTGTGAAAGGGTCTGCATCGTGCCTGTTTGCAGGGAAATTGCGGCTATGCCCGCGACGATTCCACCCACAAGCAGGAAGCTTGCCGCCGAGACGGTGTTTTTGCTTTTCTGCCATGTCAGCATCAGTAAGGCAATGGCTGCCGCAGCAAGGAGCATGACCCCCGGCTGCACGAATGCCGCTGCTACACTCAGGGCTGCCATCAAAACCGCTGTCAATGTCGGTACGCGCGAGAGCGCGACACTCATCATCGCAAGCAGAAGGCCCGCCACGATCCCGGTCAGCCAAAGGCCGGTGCCGTCTGTTTCGGCAAGCGGCAGGAGGATGCCTTTTTCCGCCGCCCAAAGGTCGCGCAGTGTATTCCAAGCCGCGCCGAAGCCGTTCAGCAGCGGGTTCCGCGCGAACAGGACAACGAGCAGCAGTGCCGCCAGCAGGATGGGGAACAGCAGCT
>ERZ1673730.2090-NODE-2090-length-10859-cov-4.735931_pt1 | contig 10859 bp, 9 predicted proteins | sample MGYA00580200_ERZ1673730 | MGnify/ENA primary metagenome ERZ1673730 (study PRJEB41218, sample SAMN15661761) | gut metagenome | host: Homo sapiens | place: Canada: London | collected 2015-08-20/2019-03-30 | study: EMG produced TPA metagenomics assembly of...
AGGTGAAGGAGGTGGTGGAGCCATCCACATAGGTGGAGTGGATGATGCTGCCGTCCTGCATGACCTCGATTTTCAGATTGCTATCGCTGTGGTACTGGTCGGGAATGTCAAACACCACCACCCGCTCAGCGGAGCTGCTGCCCTTGCTGACAGTGAACACGATCTCTGTGCCGGACTGCACCTCGGTGTCCTGCTCGATGCTCTGACCAATGACAGTGCCCTCGGGCTTGTCGCTGTACTCATACTGATGCTCACCCACCTTGAGCCCCATGGCCTCGGCCTGGGCGGCCGCGTCGTCGATGGTCATAGTGACAAAGCTGGGAACGGTCAGAGGCTTGGTTTCCGACCCCTTACTGACGGTCAGCACAACCGTGTCACCCTTCTTCAGCTGCTCACCGGAGGCAGGAGAGCTCTCCATCACCTGTCCCTCGGGAACGTCGGGGGAATAGGCATCCGCCCGCTGGATATCCAGATCCAGGTGCAGGTTGTTCAGCTCTGTCTTGGCCTGCAGGAACTCATTGCCCACTACGTTGGGCATCAGCGTTCCATCCTCCTCCGCGCAGAGGTAGACCTTGATGACCAGATTGTTCTTGCGGCTGCGGCCGCCGGCAGGGTCCTGCTCCACGATCTGGCCGGGCTCGTATTTGTCGCTGGGCTTGGTGCCCACCACCTCGATGCGGAAAATATCCTTAATCTCCGGCATGGCCTCGGCCTCCTCCAGGGTCTTGCCCAAAAGGTCCGGCACCTGGTGAGAGGCGGTGCCATTGCCTGCGTTGAAGCCGCCGGCCACCAGCTTGAACACCACAAAAATCAGCACCAACGCCAGGGCAAACCCGCCGATGACCAGGCCCACCACCTTGCGGCTTTGCTTTTTCTCCTCCTCATCCTGGGCCACGGTGCTGTTGGCCTTGCTCACCGCTGCCACCTGGTTGGTGGGCAGAGGTTGGGTGGGCTCCTGGCACACCACGGCGGCCTTCAGATCCTCCCGGATATAGTCCATATCCACGGCAGGGTCCTTGCGGAACTTCTCCAGATCGTCCAGCATGGCGTCAGCGGTCTGATAACGCTTGGAGATGTCCGGGCACATGGCCTTCATGCAGATCAACTCCAGAGCCTCGGGGATATCCGGATTCAGCTCCCTGGGGGCCTTGGGAACAGCGCTCAGATGCTGGATAGCCACGGACACGGCGGAGTCACCCTGGAAGGGCAGTTTGCCGGTAAGCATCTCGTACAGCACCACACCGGCGGAATAAATGTCCGAGCGAGCGTCCACCCGGTCGCCGCGGGCCTGTTCGGGAGAAATGTAATGCACGGAGCCCAGGGTCTCCTGGGTCAGGGTCTGCCCCTGGTCTGCCAGACATGCGATGCCGAAATCGGCCACTCGGACGCTTCCATCCCGCAGGATCATGATGTTCTGGGGCTTGATGTCCCGGTGGATCACGCCGCGGCTGTGGGCATGGCTGAGGCCGCGCATGATCTGGGTGATAAAGTGCAGCGCTTCCCGCCAGTCCATCTGGCCCCGGCGCTCCATATACTGCTTCAGCGTCACGCCGTCGATGAGCTCCATAACGATGTAATCGATGTCATCACTGCACGACACATCGTACACCGACACGATGTTGGGGTGGGACAGCTGGGCCACAGCCCGGGACTCATCCATGAACCGGCGGCGGAAATCGGCGTTCTGGGCCAGGTCACTGTGCAGGATCTTTACCGCTACCAGCCGGTCCAGCCGGTGGCACTTGGCCTTATAGACGTTGGCCATGCCTCCCCTGCCGATCAGCTCCAGTATCTCATAGCGATTATCCAGCATTTTCCCAATGTAAGGATCCATATCGTCAATTCCTCCTTCAGTCGTTCATCAGCAGGATAGCCGTCACATTGTCCGGCGCGCCCCGCTGCTTGGAAATGGCCATCAGCCGCTGCAAGCAGTCCTCCGGCTGTCCGTTATGCAAAATTTCAAACATGATCTCCTGGTCCGTGACCGTGTTCACCAGTCCGTCGGAGCACAGCAGCAGAAAATCCCCCGCCTTCCACTGAATGGCAAAGTCGTCTGCCTCCACGGCGGGGTCCGGGCCCAGAGCCCGGGTAATGAGATTGCGGCGGGGATGGCTGCGGGCTTGGCCGGGAGTCAGGTCACCCTTTTCCACCATGTCCTCTACCAGGGAATGGTCCCGGCTGATCTGCCGCAGGCCGTGAGCTCCGGCCAGATAGGCCCGGCTGTCGCCCACATTGCTGATGAGTACCCGATCTCCCTTGACCAGGGCAGATACCAGCGTAGTGCCCATGCTTCTCAGCTCCGGATGTCCGGCAGCCCGTTGTCGGATAGCGCTGTTGGCTGCCATTACGGCGGCATGTACCGCCTGGTCCGGGTGGCCGGAGTCGGACAGGGTGCGGATATACGTCTCCACCGCTACGCTGCTGGCGATGCTGCCCCCGGCCACACCGCCCATGCCGTCGCACACCACAGCCACGGTATAGCCGCCGGACAGCTGGGCAAAACCAAAGGCATCCTGATTTTCCCGGCGCACCAGGCCGGGATCGGTGATCTTCCAATGCTTCACGCGGGATCTCCCCCCTTTCTTTCCTCCATAGCGCGGCGGCGCAGCTGGCCGCAGGAGGCGTCGATGTCCCCGCCCAGACTCCGCCGCACCGTGGCGGTGATGCCATGTGACTCCAACCGCTTCTGAAACGCGGCCACACGGCGGCTGGGCTTGAAGGGACTTTCCACCACATCGTTAAGCGGGATCAGATTCACATGACCCGGCATGCCGGCGATGCGCTTGGCAATCAGGTCCGCCTGCCAGTCGTGGTCGTTGACCCCGTCGATCATGGCATATTCAAAGGATATGCGCCGTCCTGTCCGGCGAAAATACCGGTGACAGGCGGCAAACAGCTCCTCCACATCCCAGGCCCGGTTCACAGGCATGATCCGGGAGCGTGTTTCGCTGTCCGGTGCATGGAGGGACACCGACAGCGTCAACTGCAGATCCTCCTCCGCCAGGGCGTCGATACCCGGTGCCACGCCGCAGGTGGACAGACTGATGTGCCGCATGCCGATGTTCAGCCCGTCGGGATGGTTCACCAGCCGCAGAAAGCGCAGAACGTTTTCCCGGTTATCCAGGGGCTCTCCAATACCCATCAGCACGATATTGGAGATCTCCCGGCCAGAGTCCAACTGGGTAAACAGCACCTGGTCCAGCATCTCTCCGGCGGTCAGGTCCCGGACCTTTCCGGCGACGGTGCTGGCGCAGAAGGCGCAGCCCATGCGGCAGCCCACCTGTGAGGAGATGCACACTGTGTTTCCATGGTGATACTGCATCAGCACCGTCTCGATACAGTTGCCGTCCGGCAGCTCCCACAGGTATTTTATGGTGCCGTCCAGCCGGGATTCCTGCTTTCGGGCCACGGTGGGCACGGAAATGGTGTAGTCCTGTGCCAGCTGCTGGCGCAGGGATTTGGATAGGTTGCTCATTTCGTCGAAGGAGCGCACCCCCCGGTGCAGCCAGGTGAACACCTGCTTGCCCCGGAAGGCAGGCTGTCCCATATCCCGCAGGACCCGGGTGATCTCCTCCTCCGTCATGCATCGCATGTCCGTCAATTTGCTCAGTCCTTTCTGCGCATCCGGCAGATATAAAACCCGTCGGTTCCGTGGCGCTGGGGCCACAGGGTCACCTGACCCGGGCACGGCCCCACCGGCAGAGGAAACACTGTCCGCACCGGCTCAAACTCTGGGTGCTGGTCCAGGAAATCCCCGGTGACGTCCTCGTTCTCCTCAGGCAGCACCGTGCAGGTGGAGTACACCAGCGTGCCGCCGGGGCGCACATAGCTGGCGGCGTTTTCCAGGATGGCCCGCTGGATCAAAGGCAGCTGGGCCAGCTCCTTGGGACTTTTGTAGCGGATGTCCGGCTTTTTCCGGATGATACCCAGCCCCGAGCAGGGCACATCGGCCATGACCACATCGGCTTGCTGCCGCCAGGCGGCGTGATTCTCCCGGGCGTCGGCGGTGGTCGTGCGGATACAGGTAAGGCCCAGGCGCTTTGCGCCGCTTTCGATAAGCTTCACCTTATAGGGATGGACATCGCAGGACAGGATCTGTCCCCGGTCGCCCATGTCCATGGCCATAGCGAAGGATTTCCCCCCCGGTGCGGCACACACGTCCAGTACCCGGTCCCCCGGGGCCGCTGCCGCCGCCATGGCGGCCAGACGTGCGGCCGCATCCTGGACCAGGAACCGTCCCTCCCGGAAGGCGGGCATGCTCCGCAGATCACCGGTGCCGGTGATCTCCAGGCAGCCCTCCAGCCACGGGTGAGGCTGCACCGCGACGCCCGCGCCCCGAAGCTCCCGCTCCAGCTCCTCTTCGGTGGTCCTCAAAGGATTCACTTGGATACAGGTGGGCACGGTGTCGTTATCCAGCCGCAGAAATGCCTGGGTCTCATCCGGCCCCACCAGGTCCAACAGCCGCAGCACCAGCCACTTGGGGTGGCTGTACCGCAGGGAGAGATAGTCCGCCGTGGACCCTTTCGGCAGGTCCGGCATATCCATCCAGTGCTCCACAAACCGCCGCAGCACGGCGTTGACCATACCGGCGGCCTTGGGCCGCCCGTGGCGGCGGGTCATCTCCACCGCCTCGTTGACGGCGGCCCGGTGGGGCACCCGGTCCATAAACAATATCTGATAGCCGCCGATGCGCAGGATGCTGCGGATCACCGGCTCCAGCCGCTCCGGCTTCTGGGCGCACCAGCAGCCGATGTAGTAGTCCAGCAGCATCCGGTTCTGCATCACCCCATAGCACAGGCGGGTGGCAAAGGCCGCGTCCCGGCTGTCCAGCCCGTTTTGGGCGATCAGACGGCGCAGGGCCTCATCGGACCAGGCGTTGGCCTTGTCCACCTGCATCAGCGCATCCAGAGCCACGTCCCGGGCGCTGCGCTTCTCCCGGGGGCTCATGCCTCCACCTGCAGGGGATGGCCCCGCAGATAGTCCGCCGCCGCCATCCGGCGGCCCCCCTGGGGCTGCAGCTCCAGAATCCGCAGCAGATGTCCGTCGCCGCAGGCCACGTCGATGCCCGCCTTTCCGGCGGCCGCCACGGCGCCGGGGGCTTTCCCGGTCTCGCCCAGGACCTCCGTGCGGAACACCTTCACCGTGGCCCCGCCCAGCTCCGTGGAGGCGCAGGGCCAGGGAATCAGGCCCCGGACCTGGTTATGGATATGCCCGGCGGGCTTTGTCCAGTCGATGATGCCCATGTCCTTGGTGAGCATGGGGGCGTAGGTATAGGCGCTGTGGTCCTGAACCGTGCGGTGAGCGGTTCCGGCACGAAGCTGTTCCACAGTTTCGGACAGCGCCTGGGCCCCCAGCTCCGCCAGCCGCGCCGTCAGCGTCTGGGCGTCCTCCTGGGGGTCGATATCGGTTTTCAGCACATGCAGAATGTCCCCGGCATCCAGCTCCTTGGCCATGTACATGATGGTCACGCCGGTCTCCCTCTCGCCGTTGAGGATGGCCCAGTTGATGGGAGCCGCCCCCCGGTATTTGGGCAGCAGGGACGAATGGACGTTGATGGAGCCGTAAGGTGGGGTGTTCAGAATGTCCTCCGGCAGGATGCGGCCATAGGCCGCCACCACGATCAGCTCCGGATGCAGCTCCCGCACCAGGGCCAGGGCCGTGCCGTCCCGCATTTTCGTGGGCTGATACACGGACAGCCCCTGGGACAGGGCGTATTCCTTCACCGGCGAAAAAGCCAGCTTATGCCCCCGGTTTTTGGGGCGGTCCGGCTGGGTGAATACGCCGCAGATCTCGTGCCCGTCCTCCACCAGCCGCTTCAGGGACGCCACCGCGAAATCCGGCGTGCCCATAAACAGGATCCTCACTCCTCGTCGTCTCCCTCTTCCTGCTGCCGGATATACTCATCCAGCTCCTCCTCGGTCAGCAGGTGGTCCGTGCGCTCCACGAACAGATGACCGTCCAGATGCTCGATCTCGTGGCAGAAGCAGCGGGCTGTCAGGGCCTCGTCCTCCACCTCGAAAAATGCGCCGTCCCGGTCCTGGGCCCGGACCCGCACCGTGTAGGGACGGGTCACCACGCCGAACTTTCCGGGCACGCTGAGGCAGCCCTCCAGCCCGGTCTGTTCGCCGTCGGTGGCGATGATCTCGGGGTTCACCAGCTCGATGATCTCGTCATCCTCGTTCATCACCACGCACACCCGGCGCAGAATGCCCACCTGGGGCGCGGCCAGGCCCACGCCGCCGGAGTCCAGCAGCGTGTCCTTCAGGTCGTCCAGCAGGGTGTGGAGCCGGCCGTTGAACTCCGTCACCGGGCGGCACACCTTGGTCAGGCAGGGCTCCCCCTGCAATACGATTTTTCTCAATGCCATGGTCGTATACCTCTTTTATCAGTCCATCAGATTACAATCGGTGTAAATATGCAGCGCTTTGTGCTCCGGCCGCCGGGAAAACTCCTTCATAAACGCCGACAGCAGGCCCCGCAGGGTCTTGTCGTTGCGGCCGATCACCGTTACCCGGTAGCGGTAGCGGTTGTTGACCTTCACCACGGGAGCCGGTGCCGGGCCCAGGATATCCAGGGCCATGCCGCGATAGGGCTCCTGCCCGGCGGCGGAACGCAGTCCGTCCCGCAGACCGGCGGCGGCCCGGCGCACCGGACCCTCCTCGGGGCCGGTGACGGTGATGAAAAACTGGTCGGCAAAGGGCGGGTCCCGCCGCAGCTGCCGCAGGCGGATCTCGCCGTCGTAAAACCGGTCATAGTCCTGGTCCGCTGCGGCCAGGATCACGTCGTTCTGGGGCGTGTAGGTCTGGATCACCGCCCGGCCGGGCTTGTCCCCCCGTCCGGCCCGGCCCACCACCTGGGTCAGCAGGCTGAAGGTCCGCTCCGAGGCCCGGTAGTGGTCCACATACAGGGACATATCCGCCGCCAGGACGCCTACCAGCGTCACATTGGCAAAGTCCAGCCCCTTGGCCACCATCAGGGTCCCCAGCAGAATGGGCACCCGCCGCACCTGGAAATCCCGGAGGATCTTCTCATGTCCCTGGCTGACGGTGTCGGCGTCCATGCGGAGGATTTCCGCCTCCGGGAACAGGGCGTGCAGCTCCTCCTCCGCCCGCTGGGTGCCCACGCCGATGTGCTTCATGGCGCCGCCGCACTCCGGGCAGGCTTCGCTGCTTTTTTCGGAATAGCCGCAGTAGTGGCACATCATCCGCCCGTTGGCGGAGTGATAGGTCAGATACACGCTGCACCGGGGGCACTGGGGCACATAGCCGCACTGGGGGCACAGCAGCTCCCGGCTGCTGCCCCGGCGGTTGAGAAACAGGATGCTCTGCTCCCCGGCCTCCAGATTCTTCTCCAGCTCCCGGGCCAGCTCCCGGCTGATGCAGCCGGCGTTGCCGTCCCGCAGCTCCCGGCGCATATCCGCCAGGATCACCCGGGGCATCCGGTGCGCGTTGTAGCGCCGCCGCAGCAGCGCCAGCTGATAGTCCCCCCGGCGGGCGTAATATGCTGTTTCCACCGTGGGGGTGGCCGAACCCAGCAGCAGCCGGGCGTTTTCCCGGAAGCAGCGGTATTTGGCGATATCCCTTGCGTGATAGCAGGGAGGATTTTCGGATTCGTAGGAGCTCTCCTGCTCCTCGTCCAGGATAATCAGCCCCAGGTTCTCCAGCGGGGCGAACACAGCCGACCGGGTACCCAGCACGATGTGTGCCTCTCCCCGGCGGATGCGCTTCCACTGGTCGTATCGCTCCGTCAGCCGCAGGCCGCTGTGCAGCAGGGCCACCTGGTCCCCGAAATAGGCGGAAAACCGGGCCATCATCTGGGGCGTCAGGGCGATTTCCGGCACCAGGATCATCACGGACCGGCCCTGGGCTAGCAGAGTCTGGGCCAGCCGGATATACACCAGGGTCTTGCCGCTGCCGGTGACCCCCTGCAAAAGGGTGACGCCGGGGCGGCCATCGCGGCACTGGGCCAGGATCTCGTCATAGGCCCGCTGCTGCTCATCGTTGAGGGTGATCTCCTCCGCCGCCGCGTCATAGTCCCGGCGGGAGATGCGGTACTCCTCCTGGCTGCGCAGGGACACCAGCCCCGCCCGCTCCAGGCTCCTGATGCCCTGCCGGGACACGCCGGTGTAGTAGCACAGCTCCTGCACCACGGCGTCGCCGTATTTGGCCAGGAAGGCCACGGCGTCATACTGCCGGGCGGCGGATTTTTTCTTCCGCTCCATCCGCTCCAGGGCCTCCTCCGGCTCCAGGGCCAGGCAGGCGATCTGCACCACCCGGTCCTGGACCTTCCGGGAGCCCTGGGGCTCCATCTGCAGCAGTCCCCGCTTTTTCAGGGCCGACAGCACCCGCCCTCCGGTTTCCCCCAGGGCGGCGCACAGGTCGTCCCGCTCCATGGGGCCGTCCTGCAGCAGGCGGCAGGCCGCCGTCTCCCGCTCCGACAGGTCCTCCGGCAGGGGCTCCCCGGTCAGGGACCACATCTCCCGATAGCTATACCACACAGCGGCGGGCAGGATGGTGCGGATGGCGTCGTAAAACGTGCAGAAATACCGCTCCCGCATCCACAGGGCCAGGCGGATCTCCCGGTCCGTGATGACGGGCTCCCGGTCCACCACGGACCGGATGGGCTTGATGGGTTTGTCCGGCACCCCCTGCCCCAGGGCCAGCACGACCCCCTCGCTGACGCGGTTGCCCCGCCCGAAGGGCGCCAGCACCCGCATGCCCACGGCGATGTCCGTCCCCTGGGGGATCAGATAGTCATAGGGCTTGTCAATGGCATAGGTTGCCGCCGCCACAGCCACCTTGGCGATCTGCGGCATGGCGATTCCCCCTTCTGTCCCGTCACGCCTCGTCGGAAATGGCGGTGTCGATGGACTTGGCATCGAAGCGGCCCTCGGCCACCTCGTTGATGGCCAGGGTCACGGGCTTCTCGTCCAGGGGCTCGTCGCGGCGCTGGGCCTCGATGGCGATCTGGCGGGCCCGGCGGGCCACCACGTTCACCATCATATAGCGGTTGGGAATGTACTGGGTCAGCTTGTTCATAGCGGGATAGAGCATCATAATAGCATTACCGTCCTTTATCAGAAAAAATTTTTAGTCCTTTACCAAATGCATCCGCTCGGCGGGCTTGAAGTGCTCCACGCGGAAGATATCATTGAGCTCAGCGGCGGCGCGCTCCACGTCGTCGTTGATGATGAAATAGTCGTAATCCACGGCCAGGGCCATCTCGTCCCGGGCCCGGGTCAGCCGCTGGCGAATCTTGTCGGCGGAGTCGGTGCCCCGGTTCACCAGGCGGCGCTCCAGCTCCGACCAGGAGGGCGGAGCCAGGAAGATGCGCACGGCGTCGGGCCGCTTGGCATAAACCTGCTGCGCCCCCTGCACGTCGATCTCCAGCATCACGTCCCGGCCCTGATCCAGGGCCTCGTCCACGGGGATGCGGGGGGTGCCGTAAAAATTTCCGGCATAGCCCGCGTGCTCCAGCAGCTGATCCCGGTCGATCATCTTCAGGAACGCGTCGTCGTCGATGAAGTGATAGTGTACGCCGTCAATCTCACCCTGGCGGGGTCCGCGGGTGGTGGCGGACACGGACAGAAACATGTCCGGATGCTCCCTCATGGTGCTTTTGAGCACCGTGCCCTTTCCGGACCCGGACGGGCCGGAAAGAATGAATATTTTGCCTTGCTTTTCCAAAATCAGATCTCCTCCTGCATGAAATCCTCCGCCGACAGGCCCAGGCGGGGGCCCAGCTTCTCCGCCGGCAGGGCGGAGAGCACCACATGGTCGCTGTCCATCACCAGCACCGCCGCCGTTTTGCGGCCGTAGGTGGCGTCAATGAGCATGCCCCGGTCCCGGGACTCCTGGATCAGCCGCTTGATGGGGGCGGAATCCGGGCTCACCACGGCGATCAGGCGTCCCACGGACACCAGATTGCCGAAGCCGATATTCACCAGCTGCACAGCGGTCCCTCCCTTACTCGATGTTCTGCACCTGCTCGCGGATCTTCTCCACCTCGGCCTTCATGGCCACCACGTCCTGGGTCACGGCCAGGTCGTTGCACTTGGAGCCGATGGTGTTGCACTCGCGGTTGAACTCCTGCATCAGGAAGTCCATGTCCTTGCCGGTGGGCCGCTGGGCCTGCAGCATGGTCCGCAGCTGGGCCACATGGCTGCGCAGGCGGACGGTCTCCTCGTCCACGGCCACCTTGTCGGCGAAGATGGCGGCCTCGGTGAGGATGCGCCCCTCGTCGATGGTGGTGGAGGCCAGCACCTCCCGCATTTTCTTCTCCAGCCGCTCCCGATAGGCGGACACGGTCTGGGGCGACTGCCGCTCCACCCGCCCCACGGCGGTCTCGATGGTCACCAGGCGGCCCGCGATGTCCTCCGCCAGGCGGCGGCCCTCCACGGCCCGCATATCGTTATAGGCGGCCAGGGCCTGGTCCAGCACCTGGCAGATATCGGCGGCCACGGTTTCCAGGTCCTCCTCGGCCTTGGTGACGGTGAGAACGTCCGGCAGCTTGGCAAGGGTCATGGGGGTCACATCCCCCTCCAGGGAGAACATGCTCTTCAGCTGGGTCAGGGCCTGGTAATAGCCCCGGGCCAGGGGCTGGTTCACCGTCACCACGGACACGTCCGCGGCGCTGGCGTCGATGGTGACGAACACGTCCACCTTGCCCCGGGACACGGCGCTCCGGACATGGGCCTTCACGGCGTCCTCGGCAAATACGTAGGCGCGGGGCATTTTCACCGTGCAGTCCAGGAAGCGGTTGTTGACAGACCGCACCTCCACGGTAATGTCCCGCTGGTGCAGAGTCTCTCTGGACCGGCCATAGCCGGTCATGCTTTTGACCAATGTAAACTCCTCCTA
>ERZ1673730.2092-NODE-2092-length-10846-cov-37.308776_pt1 | contig 10846 bp, 9 predicted proteins | sample MGYA00580200_ERZ1673730 | MGnify/ENA primary metagenome ERZ1673730 (study PRJEB41218, sample SAMN15661761) | gut metagenome | host: Homo sapiens | place: Canada: London | collected 2015-08-20/2019-03-30 | study: EMG produced TPA metagenomics assembly of...
CTATCTCGCTGGCCCATGCGGGCACGATACCGCAGCGCACCGCCGCCAGCGGGAATACGCCGATCCCGTCGAACAGGCTCCCCAGCCGGAGCGTCGTCATCTTATCTGCGTCCCTGTCCCTTGACGGTCAAAATGCCCTCAAGGGTGGTGGCGGTGATCCCAAGCCGCTGCGCAACGGCGATGTCGTTCTTCATGGCCTCGATGACGGTATGACCGCACACCACCAGCACATGAGAACGGCGGAGCAGGTCGCGCCCCATGTCGATGCCGCTCTTATGCTCCTCGGGAACAGCGTCATTGAGGAAAAGCGGCTGATAGAGCGTCGGGCAGATGGGCGAGAAGCCCGCCTCATACACCGTGCGGCAATACTGCGCCGCCAGCTTTGTGTTCTCGTGGTCGCTGCCGCACCATGCGGCAGTAATATATGCGAGGGGTCGTTTCATTGTAGAAACCTCCAATTTATAATGTAGTAGGTCAACCCAAACCCCAGCCCTTTCCCATTCTTGGGAAAGGGGGCGGCTCTGGAGGATATACCCCCGCCGCTTGCCGGAGAAAAAGCATAGCCGGGACAGGCGGTCAAGGGCTGGCCGCCGAAAACGGCGGTGCGATGCACCCTTGACAGCCCGCTCCCGGCCATGCTGAAATACGGGCGGCGACGGGGGATATAACCACAAGAGCCATCCGGGGAAACGAAAGACCTCGGGACAAGAAGTCCCAAGGTCACTTTTCAAGATCCGTTTTCTTTTCGGGCTTGCCCAGCTCGGGCGGCTGCTTGGCCTTCCAGTCATCCAGCAGAGAAATGATCTTGTCTTTCATTTCCCTCGGGGACTTGTCCTTGCCGAAATACTTTTCCAGTTCCGCACTATTGATGATCACCTTGTCTACCTCCTTTTTCTCCTGCGACAGAATACCGTCGATCACATCACCGTTGAGCTTGCTGTCCTTGTCCAGCTCCCGCATTTTCTGTGCCTGCGACAGCGATGGCGAGGACTGCTGCCCCTCGATGGACACGGCGATATACCTCTGATTTTTGGGGCGGATGAATGAGATCTCCACCGCCGGGGTGAACGCCAGCTTTTTCTCGTCCACCATTTTCTGCAAATCCGGCACAAGCTCGGTCAGACGGATATACCGCTGCACCTGCTTGTAGTTCATACCGTTGCGATCTCCCACGACCTGCGTAGAGCGTTTTCCGGCGTCCTTGTCCTCCTCACCAGGGCGGGAGCCTTGGTGCTTGATGGCCTCCACCTGCATTTTGAGCGACTGTGCCTTTTCGGTAGGCAAAATGCGTTCACGGTGGCGGAGGTTGTCATCCGTCATGGCGAGGATGGCTTCATCGTCCGTCATGTTGCGGACGATACACGGCATATTCGCAAATCCGGCGAGTTCGCTTGCCCGCTGGCGGCGGTGGCCTGCGATGATCTCATAGCCGCCATCCTCACGGGGACGCACCAGCGCGGGCTGATTGACGCCTGCCGCCTTGACCGACTCCACGAGCCCCTGCATCTCCGCATCGTCCCGGACACCAAAGGGATGATTTTTGAACGGGTGCAGGTCAGACAGGTTGAGGTAGACGATCTCCTCTTTTTCGGCACGGGTGGCGTCACGGGGCGCAGACGGCTCTGGCGTGACCTCCGCACCAGTGGGAGCGCCGCCCTTATCCACGGCAGGCTTCTCCGGGATGGGCTTGCTTTGGGACTTTTTGTCCCGAGGTTTGGACGGCTTGGTCTTATCAGGAGCGGCCTTGCCATCCTTGGGCGGTCGGCCCCTACCGGTTTTGGCAGCCTTGTCCTTTTCCGTGGGCGGCTTCTGCCTGCCTTCCTTTTTCTCCTCCTTGGCCGCCTCGTCACGGGCAGCGGCAAAATCCACCACCTTGACGGAATGTGCCGGGGCAGGATCGTCCTTGCCGGGAGTGGACGGCTGATCCTGTTCCTTTTCGGTTTTGGGTACTTCGGGAGTGGCAGGCTCCTCCACCTCGGCATGGGTAACAGCGTCGGCGGGATCGGGTACAGCCTCGCCCATTTCAAAGAGCGCCGCCTGCCCCTCATGTTCCAGCATGACCGTCTCTGCGTTGGTCAGCACAGGCTCGGGAGCGGGCTGCTCCGGCACGGCGGCTTTTTCTACCGTAGGAGCGGGAGCCTCGGCGGGCGGGGTTGCCTCGGGAATGTTTTTCTTATCATCTGCCATTTGCAAACCTCCTTTTCGTGGCATGAAAAAAGCCAGTCCGCAGACTGGCCGGGTGAAAGTGACCTCCCTTCGTAGTTTTATATATGAAAACGCCGCCCGTTGTCTCTTTGGGGTAGCGAAATTCACAAAATTGTGCTATAATTAAATTTATTCTTTAATCGGGGAGTGAGTTAAACATGGAGGATAATCCTAAAAAAATATATAGGTTAGACGATCAAATCTCTTTTCGTCAATGCTCACTATTTCATGGAAGAAGCTCGGCACATGGTAACTGTACCAACTTTGATGAGCTTGAAGAAAATTGGAAAAGGTACTTTGTCTGCAATCAAAACGGAATACATCTTCACTGCACAAAACACCCGGAAATTGAATTTGATGTTTCCAACACTTATGGAACTGCAACTTTGCGATGTCCAAAATGTCAAACGGATATTGAAATCGACAATTTCAATGAAGTTATCAGGAAATGCCTGCGGATGCTGAATATTGAGGAATTCAAAGGAGCGAAACTAATCCGTTTAGATGACTGGTATGTACCAGAAGTAAAGAAGAAAGTAAAGGCTCCACCCAAATACTGGGTAGAAGCGGATGTAAAAACAGATAAGGACGGCGACACTATTGTAGTGTTATATGTCGGTCATGCTGAAAGCAAAGAGAAAGCTCAGTTTTTTATCAAGCCTGAGAAATGCCAGCTTACAAGTGACCATAAAGATTTAGATCCGGCTCAAGTCTTGGCAAAAATCGAAGTAACATTAAAGGATAAAAAACTAATTCACAAATACGAAAGAGATGAAAATGAATTATCTGACTTTTGAATTTAGCTTTGATTTTCTCTAATAGCCTTGTATTCTTGAATAGCAAGCTCCCGCTGCCTATATAGATTTAGGCAACGGGAGCTTTTGTTAGAATAAATAACCTCTTGCTGACTGCCAGATTGATACTTTCAATTTTAGTCTGTTATAGTTTTATTTGTTGCTCGCATCTCTTCGTCCAAGTCGGCAAACATCAGCTTTAGCAAGATGTCTGCCATGCTTTCACCGTCTTTCCTGTACCGTGGCTCAACGATAAAAACTCGACCGCCAATTTCGTATCGTTGAGGCTCTCCGGCAATATATTCTTTTTCCATGCCTGCACCTCCTTTCCAACATGGACACAAAAATTATATCATGCCGTGGAGGGGCGCAAAGCAGAAAAATTATTTTCCTTGATATACGGGCTTTCTTTGACTATAATGAAAGACATTCAGGGTGTGTTTTGGGGTTGCCCGCGTATTGAAGCGCTCTTTTGACCCGGTTTAGGGGGTATGTAACCGCACTAACCGGGAGAGCGCATGACTGGCAGTCATGAGGTCAGCGGTTCGATCCCGCTTATCTCCACCAGAAAAGTCCTGAAATCTCACGATTTCAGGACTTTTTCTTTACTTTCCGGCGCAAATAATCGACCGCATTTCTACAGTCATGCGACCTGACCCAGATTTGACCCAAACGGGCGCGAAAATGCGGTGGATTTATCGAGATTAATTTGACAAAACAGCACAAGTTTCTTCATTCTCAAGAATATTTTGAACGTTTTAGCGGCGGCTGCATGTTGCAGCCGCCGCTTTGATTTTGGGGTCAGATTGCATTTCGGATGGTGTTTCCAATCGCGTCCGCTGCGCTCTGTTTCATCCCCGGTGTCGAGTGGACATAGGTGCTGAGCGTGAACCCTGCGCTGAAGTGACCCAGCGTTTCTGAAAGCGTCCGCACGTCCACGCCGCTTTTCAACGATAACGTCGCGAATGTGTGTCTCATATCATGAAATCTCACATGCTCCGCGCCGATCTCCTTGATGATCCGATCATGCAGCCTGCGAAATCCATCCGGGTCCCACGTTTCCCCAGTACGTGGAGATGGGAACAAATACGGATTCGCCGGGTGTTTTTCATGCTCCTCTACAAGAAGCTTTACTGTATCTGTTGGGAGCAACACTGTTCGGATGGAATTTGGCGTTTTTGGCGTGCTGATGACCAGTTTCCCATCCTGCCGCGCGACGCTTTTGTTGATGGACAACGTGCGGTTCTGAACGTCCAAGTCCTCCCACCGCAGGGCCAGCAATTCCCCGCGCCGCAAACCCGTCGTCAGCTCCAGATACATCGGCGCAAGAATCCCATGCTCTTTCGCTGCACTCAAATATGGGCCGATCAACGCTTCCGGCAGGATGTTCATTTCCTTGCGAGTGTTTTTCGGGATTTTGCATTTCTTTGCCGGATTCACAAGAATCAGCTTCTCCTCCACCGCATATTCTAATGCCTTATTCAACACCACGTGTACGCATTGCACCATGCGGGGACTCAGACCGTGTTCTTTCAACTCCGGCTGGTTTTTCTTCTGCACGCGACCGCTCTTGAGCAGCTCGTTGTAAAACTGTTGGATTTGCAGCATTGTCAGCTTTTCCAGCTTCACATTTCCGAGCTTCGGAATGATGTGATGATCGATGGCGTTGTGGTAAAACTCTCTGGTCGAGTATCGCACCTGCGGCTCGACATAAGTGGAATACCAGAGCTTTAACCATTGTTCTAGCGTATAGCTGCCAGCCTTCACAGGATCGAGTTTCTTGCTGTCCTCGATGGCGTTACGCAGCTTGTCCTTGACCTCTGCCTGTGTTCTGCCAAGCACATTTTTCGTGATCACCTTCCCGTTTGCATCGTATCCAGCGGTGTACCGGCCTTCCCACCGACCATCTTTGCGCTTGCGAATATCCCCTTCGCCGTTGGCGCGTCGTTTTGGCATCGTATTTACCTCCTTCGTTTTTGGTCAGCACACACGATTACCACAAGCACAGCCGAATAGCAAGTCCAATTTCCCGTTAGGCGCATTTTTGCTCCTCACACTGCCGATCCAGCCAATCGAGGAATTTCTCGCGTGAAACGACAATCCGTTTGCCGATCTGAAATGCGGGGAAACGGCTGTCATGGGCGAGTTTGTCGCTCCGGCTCTGGAGATGCCGAGGACGGCAGCAACATCTGTCATGTTCATCATCAGGGGCAATTCTTCCAGCGAGTGATATTGTTTCTGGTTCATATGGCTTCCTTTCTCCCATTCAGGGAATCAAAATTTGTTTTTGAATGGCCGAGAAGAATTGTCCAATCAAAGTTTTTTATTCTATTTTCTTCACGCCGCCACGGTGGGCGGACGCGGCGTTTGTGTGGCGCAGACCTGCACGGATGCGCGGTCGGCCCATAAAACCGCACACATCGGCACGCCGCGCCCCACGCCGCGGAGCAAACGGCTGCGCCGATGTGCATTTCTGACTTGTGCCATAGTTCAACCGTTAGTCCTCCGCCCACAGGCGGCATTGGGGTCAGGGTTCGCCCTGCAAGTGCCGCTTTGATATCAAACGGCGATGCTTGCGCTTTTCTTGCGCAGCAAGAAAAGCCAAAAGTGTAGTCCGATTCTCATTCCGCTTAGAAGAATTTTTTGATTTTCATTTTGCATGTTTTCATTTTGCACAAACCATGAAATCCAAAATTTCTGCGCTTCGGATGCCGTAGTCGCTACAATAGTCGCTATGCAAGTTTGAAATTCGAATTTCTGCCCTGTGTAGTCGCTAGTATAGTCGCTATGGTTTTCTTACGCCGTATTTGCAGCTCGCACCCCGGCGATGGGGAACAGCGCGGACAGAGCCTGGCAGCTCTCACAGCTCGTGGAAGGGGTCTTGACTGCTTGCAACCCCAGCCACGGCAACCTGTCTTGCGTCGAAACAAACTGCGTATCTTTCGCTTCCGTGCAAGCACGAAAGCTCAACCACTCCGTTTGTTTCTCCTTTCCCCACGAAGTAGGCTACTTCGTGGGGACCCCAACTATGGCCAGACGTTGTGTGTCCAAGCAGGTTGGGCGGCATGATGCAGCCTGCCACGACTGCCCACGGGGCGTTTCTCGCTCGCCGGAAGCCCGCTGCTTCCGGGTCGTCGCGCGCCATGCGCGTTTCACAACCTGCGGTGTTGTCCGCGTTGCTGGTTATTCAGTTGTCTGGGATTGTGATCCCACCCCCATATTTCCCTAAAGAGCACCAAAAGGAGCGCTGCGGCCATTTCTCGGCCGCAGCGCTCCTTCATTACGTTTCATGGTGCGCTTCGGAATATTCTGTTGTCGGCAGATTTCTCTGCTGTGTTTCCTAGGATAGCATCCGATTTTGTTCTTGTCAATATCGCATTTGAGTTATTTTTTCTTCGTGACAAATTGAATTGGCCATAGACTATTGCGTTGGATTTTCTAAAGTGGGATAGTGTATCCAATTTGTTATGGTAAAATACCGCCACAATCCGCAGCCGGAAGAAAAATACATTGACCTGCTTCCGATTCCGAATTACCTGTATATCAATGCGCGGGATTTTTTGAGATAATGTACAATAACTTGCGCAAATTGGAAAATGCATAAAAGAAGACATAGCTTGCAGGCTCTGGTAGAATGAAGTTACCACACAAACATTCGAAAGGAGACAGCAAACTATGTCCGAGAAAATTGTACAGCTGAATGAGGAAATTATCAAGGGGCAGCTCAAAGAATTAGTTCGAGGAAGTGTTGAAGAAACCCTGAACGAGTTGCTGGAGAAGGAGGCGGAGTCGCTGACGCAGGCGGCCCGCTATGAGCGTAGCGAGGCCCGTCAGGGCTACCGCAGCGGTCACTATGACCGCAATCTCACCACGACCTCCGGCGACGTCACGCTCCACATGCCGCGGCTCAAGGGCGTATCCTTCGAGACTGCCATCATCGAGCGGTATCGCCGCCGGGAGAGCAGCGTGGAGGAGGCGCTCATTGAGATGTACCTGGCAGGCGTTTCCGTGCGCCGGGTGGAGGACATCACGGAGGCACTGTGGGGCAGCAAGGTCTCGCCCGCCACCATCAGCGAACTGAACAAGAAAGCCTACGTTCACATCGAGGACTGGCGCAACCGCCCCTTGCAGGGCGGGCGCTATCCATACGTCTACGTGGACGGCATCTACCTGCGCCGCAACTGGGGCGGAGAGTACGAAAATGTTGCTGTTTTGGTGGCGATCGCCGTGAATGAGGACGGTTTTCGTGAGGTTTTAGGCGCTGCCGAAGGCATGAAAGAGGACAAGGCCAGCTGGGTCAGCTTCTTCCAGTGGCTCCGTGGACGCGGCTTGGACGGCGTGAAGCTCATCGTCGGCGACAAGTGCATGGGGATGCTGGAGGCTGTGGGTGAGGTGTTCCCGGACGCCAAATACCAGCGCTGCACGGTGCATTTCTACCGCAATGTTTTCTCCGTTGTGCCTAAATCCAAGGTCAAAATTGTAGCGAAAATGCTCAAGGCGATCCACGCCCAGGAGAGCAAGAAAGCGTCCCGCGAGAAGGCGAATGCCGTGGTCGCCGAGCTGCGCGCCATGAAGCTGAAGGAGGCTGCCAAGAAGGTCGAGGACGGCATTGAGGAGACGCTGACCTACTGCGATTTTCCCAGTGAGCATTGGACGCGCATCCGTACCAACAACGTGATCGAGCGGCTGAACCGTGAGATCCGCCGCAGAACCCGCGTGGTGGGGACGTTCCCTGACGGCAACTCCGCCCTGATGCTGGTCTGTGCCCGCCTTCGCCATGTGGCGGGTACCCAGTGGGGCTGCAAGAAATACATGAATATGAAGCACTTGGAGGCGGCTCTGGATGACGCCTCTATTGCCGGCTGACGTCATTCAGCCGGGGTCTGCATATAAATTTGCGCATAATTCTTGACGGGACCTTTTTTGAAGCCAATCAAGGGCGGCACACTTGTACATGGCTGGTCCATCATGGATAATATTTTTTAAGTAGCAGTTCCAAAGGTGTTTAGAACGACCGCCTTTATTTATTTAAGATTCAAACCTTTTGTCGAGAAGAGTACTTTTTATTTATGTATTTGCCAATGCCGTCCAAGCCGGGATATATAAACTTTTCATTGATACCTTACAAAACAAGTATAGGCCACTTTCTGATTTGTTTCCAGCCAATCCGGTGTTTTTTAGCGATTTCTTCGCAGACTCAATCGTAATATCTCGAACATAAATGAGCAGCGACTTGAGTTTCAAGTCGCTGCTCATCAAAATCCATGCTATCGTATTCAAGAATTATAATTACAATTTGTAGTTGCCGGGTTACTTTGCTTCCTAATATCTTACTGTTTACCAAAGTCCGCTACCGTGCCTTCTAAATTCCGACAACATTTTCTGAATGACAAGAGCATCACGGTATTCTTTCCGAAATACCTCCATATTGTACCCTTCTCTATCAGAAATTGGCGGCAATTCTGAATCGTCCTGCTGTGCGTACAATTCTTTGTAACGTCCAATATGCGTCTGCACATACCGCAAAAAGTCTGTATGTTCACTTTCTGATTGAAATAAAGTTATCGCTTTCATATATATTGTGTATGGATATTCTTCTGCAGATTCCTTTGCGTGGAAGAACCCCAACAGACGATATCTTAAATCATCCCATATGTAAAAGCCGAACGGCGAAATGCTTGTACGGTACAAATCGTATTCTCTCATCGGGGCAACAACAAAAACATTGCCGCCATCCAGCGCAATGCCCTGCAGCTGCTCAATAGCGGTCTGATAGTACCGCAAGGTTATGAGCCACCAGCTTGGTGCTGTATTTATCTGTCCAAACATATAGTACTCATAGCCAGTTCGGGATTCATCCTTTTCGCTGGTAATTGTGTATTCCGGGAAGTATTTATAGAAGTAGCCAGAATCATTGTCTTGCATTCTTTCCCAGTCACTAGGATTTTTTAAATACTGGTGGAATTTCATGATCGGTGTGTCGTCCAAGTGAAAACGCTTGCGCCATAACTGTTCAACATGGTTTATATCTGCTGAACTATCTTTAGGTGTGTTCGTGTCCATAATGCGCGTGTAGATGTTATTTGCGTGTACGCCCTCATATCGGTTTGTGAGATAAAATGGAGTATTATGGCTATTCTCAATTACAATAACGTCAATCGTACCACTGGAGCAGCACACGCTTTCGACGTGAACAATTGGCCGAATACCACCAGCAAACTTCTTGCCCTTCAGGAAATCTACAACCTTTTGTGTATTTTTCCTGTTCGGATCGCCGCTAACATCAACTACAGAGTAGTTCTTCTCTTCATCAATGCCGATGATGATATATGCGGCTCGGTTGTGGAGATTATTTGACATACAAATGATATCATGCAGCATGTCTGTTTTGTTTGTATACCACTGCCTTTTGAAATCCCAGTAACCACCTTCCTGCTGTAAAGAAATTAACTGCAGGATTTCTTCCCGAAAATACACGTCACGCTCAAGCAATTCCACACTGTCACCGCTTTCTACTTATTCATTAATTCTTCTGCCTTAAACGTCGTATACCCCTCGTAATAATAGCTGTGGTCGATGCCCTTCATAAAGACCTCACGGCTATTCACATCATCGGTCAGCGCGGCTTTCAGCAGCACCTTGATCTCCACGTCCTTAATCGGGCTGCGCTCCATGGCAAGCAAATAGTCCTCCTTATCGACCTTGCTCCAGTCCACGACCTGACCGATGCCGTTTTTCAGCATCAAATCGAGCCAGATGCGCATACTGCGGCCATTGCCCTCGCGGAACGGGTGCGCAACGTTCATCTCCACATACTTTTCGATGATTTCATTGAATGTACCCTGCGGCATTTTTTCGATGTTCGCCAGTGCCGCTTCCAGATACATCAGCGGCGCAAAGCGGAAATTGCCTTTCGCCAGATTCACCGTGCGAAGTTCACCCGCAAAGTCGTAAATATCCTCAAAAAGTGCTTTATGAATCGCCTTGAGCGACGCGAACGTGCCAACAGGCAGCTTGTCCAACGTGCCGCTTTCAAACAGCCACACGGCCTTTTTCTTGCTGATCCGTTCCTCCTCCCGCGCAAGGTCGGCAGAACTCGTCAGCCCCAATTTATTTTCCAGTGCCATAGCGCACCTCCAATTATTTCTGTTTGTGAATCTCTTTCAAATCCTCGATGACAAATTTCAAATATGATATGATATGATAATCACAATTTTTTATTTTGTAATGGAACTATTCTTGCCAAAGGAATACTTTTACCGCGTTTATATTTACTCTGTTTTCTTTTTCACAATAAGATTAAATTCAATAATCCGGCTGATCTGTTTAACAACAAGCAAAAGGTTTAGCATGATAATGGAAAAAACATAATAAGACACAGCTGAGATAATCACTTTCAAAAGTGTTATGTCTATGTGCAGCCAAGTGTAATCTCCATCACTCAGAACGATTATCACCAATCCGTATAAAAGAAGAAAAACGCACATTAATACATCGAAGAACACAACATTTATCGTTGTCTTTACGACGTCCCTGCCTTTCTTTCGCTGCTGCTCATCCCTGACTTCTGAAAAATCGTAATTGCACAAAATGCTGAGTGACGCCAAAAGCATGGAAAGAATAATCCCCAGTATGACGCCTATTTCCGAATAAAAGTGCGTTCCTGCCGTGTACAGCAACGCTAGTCCCACAGAGAATAAAAGCGGCAAAATAAAAAATACAATTGTAGAACCACGGATTAGCTTTCTATATTCTTGAACGATTTCATGTATATTGAAAAAAGGTTCATTCTTTCTTAGCAAACTGACACTCATAATTCCCGCTGAGATCAAGACCATCAGTATTCC
>ERZ1673730.2097-NODE-2097-length-10817-cov-9.289909_pt1 | contig 10817 bp, 7 predicted proteins | sample MGYA00580200_ERZ1673730 | MGnify/ENA primary metagenome ERZ1673730 (study PRJEB41218, sample SAMN15661761) | gut metagenome | host: Homo sapiens | place: Canada: London | collected 2015-08-20/2019-03-30 | study: EMG produced TPA metagenomics assembly of...
CATAAGTAATGGTGGAGCGGTAGACAAAATTGTTGTACCACCCACCATCAGTGGGAGAGATGAGCGGCTTGGGATAGCTGGTCCACATCTCACCGTCGGCGGATGTGGCGAAGAGGAGATAGGTTCTCTGGGTATTCCCGCCCTTCGGATAGGCGCAGAACAGGCCCCAATACTCGTTCTCACTCTCCATCCACTGCACATCCAAATGCCATGGGATATAGTACTCCACACCGCCTTCGCCTTTCAGGATCAGGGATTGCTTCAGGCTCTTGGCAGCCCCCCAGGTCTTCCCGTCCTGTGACTGGCGCAGTTCCACAAAGGCATTCTGATTCTGCCAGCCGGCAACGCCGTCGTTCTGGTCGGAGTTGTTGGACCACATCAACCATTGACCAGCCCCCCTCCGTACCACGGCGGGAGACTGCATGTCGTACTGGTAACTGCTCTTTGTGCATACCTCATACTGACCGACGGTGAAGTTGCCCTCAGAATACCCCACCTTGATCCTGCGCAGCTCGGAGGGGGTGCCCCTGGGGCTATCCTGCTCCCAGATATAGTAGACCCAAAGCTGATCCGAGTTCGGGTCGTAGATCATATCGGTATCACAGTTGTGGGTGTTGTCAGGTTCCCTTGGGACATTGGTCAGCGGATTGGTGATGCCTGTGGGCACCACCCAAGTGATACCGTCGCTGGAGGCGGCGAGACAGGGGTTTTCAAACTGTGAGTTGCCAGTCTGGTTGGGTGTCATCGCCATCCAGTAGCGATAGCCGCCCCAGGTGTCCAGCGCTGCGCCGCCAGTGCCCTTGATCTGGGTAAAGTCAAGGACATCCGGGTGGGTGACACCTTCTCCGTCCTTACCATTGGCGGTATAAGTCGGGATATTGAGAATTCCGCCAAACTGGAAGGGCTCCGGCTGCACGGGCCGCTGGGTCTCCGTGCTCCATGCCTCGATCTCGATGTAGTGGCCACCGTTCCCCTTGTCGTGTCCGTCGTTCCACACCCGGATATAGCGGGCACGGACAGGATTTTCAGGTGTGGCCGCAAGGCCCTGCTCGGTGGCGGTATAATCCTGACTATAAATCGTAGTCGCGTTGTTGAAATGCGGGTCCTCGCTGAGAATGATCTTCAGATCCTTGAGAGTTCGCCCATCCGCCCAGTAGTTCCAGAAGTTGACTCGGCTGATGGGATACACATCCCCAAGGTCGATTTGAGCGTAGGAAGGATCGTTTCTATCCTGAACCTTGTCGCGGCTGATCTCGGTGTACTGACCGACGCTCTTGTCGCCGTCCGTCATCAGGGAGGCGGGACGATTGGGATCCACACTGCCGTCCTTGTTGACCGTGGCCTTGCGACCGTTGGCTACATTATAGAGCATCGACTGACCGGTCGTCTCAGTTCCATAGACCTCCACTTCGATCCAATGGGCACCGTCGTTCTTGCTGTTGCCATTGTTAAAAATACGGAGATACTGAGCCTCTACCACAGACGTCGGCGTGATGTCAAAGCCAGCACTGTTGTTTTGGGCAGGCATCTCCGAATCCGTCCCGGCTCCGAGGCCGAAGAAGTTGTTGCTGTCCGCGTTGTATACGACTTGGCTGTTCTCCTTGGTAAACTCCGCCTCATTTGAGGCAAGCACCACCAGATCCTTCAGGTAGCGTCCATCGTAATAAATGCACAGGTTCAGCTTTGTAATGCTGTACTTCTGACCCAGATCCAGCTGAAGCCAGTAGCCGGGGTTCGCAGGATTTTCGGTGTTTGCCGTCTGCGTTTGATCATTGCCGGTCACGAAATAGTTTGCCTGTGTCCGGTCTCCGTCCACGACCCATCGCTTGGGCCGCGTATTGTCCGCAGTGGTTCCATGATGACTTACGCTGCTTTCGGTCAAGTCGATCTTCTGGCCTTGCTCCTCTGCTTGCGCAACTACCGTCAACCGGGGCAGCATCCCGGTCAACATGACAGCCGCCAGCAGAAGTGGAAGCAGTCTCTTTCTAAAGAGTCTGGTCCAACACATCATTGTTATTTCGCTCCTTTCCTTTTTCTGTGATTTTCCCTTATGTGTGCGCCGGGTGTCCGGCGGTTCCACTGTTTTTAGCCGCAGTTTTCTGCGAAAAAAGGATTTTTGGGCTTGGGACCGAAGATGATTAGTCCTCTAAGTGAAATGCGGTTTTCAGCGCCGCGATTTCGCCCGATGGAATATGGGCTATCGTCCCAAGAGACTGAGCTTTCAGAATAGATGCGGCCGTCATTTCCATGACCTCGAGACGGTCGAAAACCTGCAGCATCGAAGCCCCCGTTACTATGACCGATTTGTTTTCAATAAGAAGAACCGGATGGGCATTATCAAACTCAGCTGCGACATCGTCCAAATTCTGATAAGCTGCCTCGAATGGAATCCGCTTTACATCGCGCAAAAGAATATAGCTTTCCGGAATCGTTCGCGTGTCGAATGGCATATCAGTAACAGCAAACACCATGGAATGAACCGGTTGAGCAAAGGCTATCGCACCGATTTTGGGATTTTTATCGTAGATTTTCTGGTGTAGCAACACATCTGCATCCGGGGTCTTCCCAGGTTCTTTCGCACCGTCCTGTATACGTACCAAGTCATCTGCCTCCAAATAGGCAGGATCCGCATGAAGAGGTGTGGTGATAAAGCTCCCGTTTGACAGCCGGGAGGAATAGGTTCCTTGAGCCGCCGTAAAAAGTCCCATCCTATAGGAACGCCGTATCAGTGCAATCAAATCGCGCCGGGCTGCCAATTCTTCCGAACTACAAGGTTGCGGGGATACGTTTCGCAGTTCAGAACAGACATTTGTTTTGCTCATTTGGCGTGCAGTTTCCGACAATGGGCGAATCTCTCCAAGGCGAGTTGCCAGAGCCTCCAGTTCCGCAGCATAATTGAGCGTTTCGAACTGCTGAAATGCTGTAAGCATATCCGCTGCGCCCACGCATACGCCGTGGTTTTCCAGCAAAGCGATGTTGCAGCCCTGTTCAAACACTTTTCCCACTTCTGCGCTGAGTGCTTGACTTCCAGGAATGGCATAAGCCGCCATTTTTATGTTCTTGCACATATACCGCACCGTTGGAGTCAGGTTAAGCTCCGGAAGCCTGCGAACGACAGAGAATGCAACGAGTGCAGGCGGGTGCGCATGCAAAACAGCGTTTAGGTCCGGACGCAGCTTATAGACCGATCGATGGAAAGGCAGCTCTGAAGAGGGCGCGTGAGGGCCTTCGCAATCGCCGTTGGGACGAACGCAGATGATGTCCTTTCTGGTAAGTGAACCCTTGTCGATACTGGCAGGCGTGATCCAAATGTTTCCCTCATTATCTCGAATCGACAGATTGCCGCCAGACATGGAGGTGAGTTTTTTGTCGTAGACCCTCTGCATAAACATTACAATCTGATCTGCGGGGTGGATGTATTGAATATTCATGATGAAAGCTCCTTATAAAAAATCACATAGTTTTCTATATGCCGCTTCCCATCCTAATGTATGGTTCGGCGTATAAGTCTCCATGTCAACTGATTCCCGAACAACATCGCGCAGCTCATCAATACTCTTGACGTCACCCAGCGCCATGGCTTGAGCAAGGATATTTCCAAGGGCTGCACCCTCCACCGGGCCTGTAATGACCGGACGGTCAATGGCATCTGCCGCAAGCTGGTTAAGAAAGCGGTTTTGCGAACCACCGCCAACGATGTGTAGCCTATCAATGCGATGTCCCTTGATGTCTTCAAGGCGTTCCAGTGCCCAGCGGTACTTTAGTGCAAGGGATTCATAGATACAACGCGCCATCTGCCCAACGCTCTCGGGACTCTGCTGGTTTGTTCTTCGGCAAAACCCTTGTATTTTTTCAGACATCCCCCCACCGGAGAAGAATTCTCCATAATCCGGGTCGATGATAGATCGGAAGGGCTCTGCCTGTTTTGCCTGATCCACGATCTCATCCCAAGAGTATAGCGTTCCTTCCTTTTGCCATTCACGGCGGCACTCTTGAATGAGCCACAGCCCCATAATGCTTTTAAGTGGACAAAAGCCTCGTTGAATCGTCCCTTCGTTTGAGAAGTTTGCATCACGCACCGTCCTCTCCAGAACGGGACGATCTGTTTCCACACCAAACAACGACCATGTTCCGCTGGAGCAGAAAGCAAAGTTGCCGTTTCCGGGAATAGCAGCTACAGCCGAGGCCGTATCATGCGTACCAACGGCGGCAAAAGCCGCTTGGTTGGTTCCAAGTTCCTTCGCCAGTTCCGAACGCAGCTTGCCACGAAGATCCCCTGCATAATCTATCCTTGTGAAAACCTTCTCCGGCAGACCAAGTTTGCAGATGATTTCTCTGTCCCAATCTCGCTTCTCCGGAGAATACAGCATGGTGGTCGTCACATTCGTGTATTCCGATGCCTTTTCACCGGTTAGAAAATATCCCAATAGATCTGGCATCAGCAGCAATGTTTCAGCGTTCTGCAGGGCTGCATCATCCTCGCACCTGCGCCGCATGAGCTGAAAAATGGTGTTGAAGTTCATGGCGGCTATGCCGGTGTGGGCGAAGAGAACAGCAAAGTCCAGCTGCTTCCAGACCTCGGCCATATCCTCATCCCGAGCGTAGCGGTAGGCTCTTGGGTTGGAAAGAAGATGTCCGTTCTTGTCCAGCAAGCCGTAATCTACACCCCATGCGTCGATGCCAAAGCAGTCAAGCTCACCCATATTAGCCTGCCGAAAGGCAAGAAAGCCGAGCTTAAGTTGTTGGTAAAGATACGGCAGATCCCAATAGAACACACCGTTCATTTCGATATAGTTGTTTTCAAAACGATGAAGCTCATGCAGAGTAACCCTTGTGCCATCGAATCGGCCCAGGATGGCACGGCCATTACTTGCACCTAAATCAAAAGCCAGTAAATTACGCATGGAATCACGATACCTTTCTGGAATTGCAATGGAGTCGAAGACGGTGCGGCGAATCCTTCATCGGATATTCCTATACATTGGGCCATAGGCAGCGCAGGCGCGATAATCCTGGCCCTCCTTATCCATGCCGAAGGCGTTCCACGCCGCCGGACGGAAGATGTCAGTCTCCTCTACATTATGCATACTGATAGGAATACGCAGCATAGAGCAGAGCGTGATGATATCTGCACCAATGTGTCCATAAGAGATTGCGCCGTGATTTGCGCCCCAATGCTGCATAACGGTGTAGGCATCCTGGAATGGGCTGCCGGGCTTACCGCTGCAGCGCGGTGTGAACCATGTGCAAGGCCATGTGGGATTTGTACGCTCCATAAGCGTTTCGGTCACTGCATCGGGGAGCTTGACGGTCCAGCCTTCGGCAATTTGCAGGACCGGGCCGAGGCCTTTAACAAGGTTAAGGCGAATCATAGTGACAGGCATTTCTGCACGGGTGACAAAGTGACTGGAAAAGCCTCCGCCGCGGAAATTATCCAGTCCCGCCTCGCACCAGACTGTTGCGTCGGTCATTTTCCGGATGTCCTCATCTGTGACATCCCACCAGTGCTTCATTACCGCATTCCCATTCTCATCGGAGCATTCACCGCAGGCATCAAGGCAGGCTGCGCCGGAGTTTAGCAGATGGATAATCCCGCCGTTGTCCTTTGCCCGACCCTCCAAATCATATCCAGTAACTCGCTTTGTGGCTTCCTGCGACCAATAGGTACGGACATCGGCAAAAATCTGCGCTCGATTGGTCAGCAGGCCCATAAACAACATACTGAGTCCATTGAGCACATCATTTTCAGTAGCGAAGACCATCGGTTCTTTCTTCCCCTCAAAATCGAAGGAGGAATTCAGTATTGCCTCGGGATAATCACAGTTGGGCCAGTGATCCGTCCACTGCCTCTGTCCCTGGAAACCTGCTGCAATGGCATTGTGGCCGGACTTTTCCTCCTCGAATCCATCTGGGAGATTGGGGTTTCCCTGCATCAGATCTTTGATGATACAGTACATCTTAATGGTGAATTCCCACTGCTTTTCCTTTTCCTCCGCAGTGAATTTAATGAGGCGTTTTTCTCCAAAAAACTGGACGAATTCAGGGTTATCGTCACGACCTTCTTTGCAGTGCTCCTTTGTCCATGCCAATGCTCTTTCATACGCAGCGTGGTCATAGATGCCCTCCTCCATGCGGCGAAGGATCTCTACTTCATCCACAGACTCTACGCGGAGGCCGAGATATTCCTCCATAAATTGCTGGTCGATAATCGAGCCTCCGATCCCCATACACATCGAGCCGATCTGCAAATAGCTTTTTCCCCGCATGGTTGCAGCGGCAACGGCTGCACGGCCAAAGCGCAGCAGCTTTTCCTTTACATCATCAGGAATACAGGCGACCTGGTCACGATCCTGCACCTCATGGCCATAAATCCCAAACGCAGGAAGTCCCTTTTGCGCATGGGTGGCCAAAACAGAGGCCAAGTATACAGCCCCCGGACGTTCCGTACCATTAAAGCCCCAGACACCCTTGATCGTCATCGGGTCCATATCCATAGTTTCGGAGCCGTAGCACCAGCACGGTGTGACAGACAGTGTAATTGCCACGCCTTCTCTGCGGAATTTCTCCGCACAGGCAGCCGATTCCGGTACGCGCCCGATTGAGCTATCTGCGACGACCACGCGAACCGGATCGCCATTGGAATAGCGCAGGTTGTCCTCAAACAGCTTTTTGGCTGCCAAAGCCATCGCCAGGACTTGATCCTCCAGATTTTCACGTAACTGCATCGGGCCGCGGCGACCATCAATGATCGGGCGGATACCAATAGCGGGATAATCCCCAATATACCTGTTCTTTGCCATATAGCTCCTCCTTACATTTCAGCACTATGTATAAATCTCAAAAAAGCCTCCCGGCCCTTCGGGGTACACTTGAAAACGCCGGCGTGCTCCAGCACCTGCGCGAACACCGCGCCCACCTCCCGCCGCAGCAGCTCTTCGGCGTTTTCCGCCGTGAACACATGACGGCTTTTCAGCTCCTCCGCCCAGTCCGCGTGCTTGGCCAGCGTCTCGTCCCGGCGCAGATCGTCGCCCCGCACCAGTGCCCGCGCCACGCCGTCCAGCTCGTCCTTCAGCCGCGCCGGAAGCACCGCCAGACCCATGACCTCGATGAGCCCGATGTTCTCCTTCTTGATGTGGTGCAGCTCCTGATGGGGGTGGTACACCCCCAGGGGATATTCCTCGGTGGTGATGTTGTTGCGCAGCACCAGATCCAGCTCGAACTGTCCCGCCCGCATCCGGGCGATGGGGGTGATGGTGTTGTGGGGCTCGCCGTCGGTCTCCGCGAACACAAAGGCCGCCTCGTCCGTGTAACCCCGCCACGCGGTCAGGATGCGCTCCGCCAGCTCCACCAGACGCTGGTCATCTTTGCAGCGGAGCCGGATCACAGACATGGGCCACTTAACAATGCCGGCCTCCACATCTGCAAAGCCCCGGAAGGTGACATGCTGCTCCACAGGGGCTTTTTCCATGGCAAAAGCATAGCGGCCGCCCTGGAAATGGTCGTGGCTGAGAATAGAGCCGCCCACGATGGGGAGATCGGCGTTGCTGCCCACAAAGTAGTGGGGGAACTGCCTGATGAAGTCCAACAGCCGGCGGAAGGTCGCTCCGTCGATCTTCATGGGGGTGTGCCGGCCGTTCAGAACAATGCAGTGCTCGTTGTAGTAGACATAGGGACTGTATTGGAAAAACCACTGCTCCTTTTGGAGGGTGACGGGTATGAGCCGCAGATTCTGCCGTGCGGGATGCCCCAGCCGCCCGGCGTAGCCCTCGTTCTCCCTGCACAGCAGGCACTTCGGGTAGCCCCGCTGGGGCGCTGCTTTCGCCGCAGCGATGGCCTTAGGGTCCTTCTCCGGCTTGGAGAGGTTGATGGTGATATCCAGCTCCCCGTAGGGGGTGGCGGCCTTCCACTTCCTGTCCCGCGCAACGCGGTAACGGCGGATGTAGTCCGTGTCCTGACAGAAGCGGTAGAACCAGTCCGTCGTCGCCTCCGGGGATTGGCGGTACTTTTCCCGGAAGCTCTGAATGACCTGAGAGGGGCGGGGCGTCAGTATGCCCATCAGCTCCGTGTCGAACAGGTCGCGGCTGGTGATGTCGTTCTGTATGACGCCCCGCGCCGCTGCGTCGTCCAGCAGCTCCTTCAGGATATCCTCCAAGGGCCGTTCCCGGACTGTCTGCGGCGGCTCCCACGATTCCAGACCCAAGGTCTGAAGCAAACGATTTGCCGCCCATGTGCGGTCACATTCCTCTATAAGCCCTGTGCGCAGGGCGTAGCCCAGCAGATCTTCAATGGCCTGATAGCACATGCCGCACCTCCTATCCCAGCCGGATGCCGCCGGCCGGCCGGATGCGCACCACGTGGCAGCAGCCCCGTCCCAGCGAGGCTTCCACCCTGTCGCGGAAGCCGTCCAGCATATCCAGCGGCACGAACGCCTGCGCCGTGCCGCCGAAGCCGCCGCCGTGGACACGGACGGCGCCCTGACCATCCAAAATGCGTTCGCACAGGGCGATGGTCACCATCAGCTCCTGCGCCGCCGTGCTGCCGGTGGGAATGATATTCTGCAAATACATGGCGGAGGAGCGTCCCGACTCCCGCACCAGCGTAAGAAACCGCTGGAAATCGCCGCTGCGGAGCGCCTGTACCTCCTCCCGCACGCGGCGGTTCTCGCCGTAGACGTGGAAGGCGCGGTTTACCGCCCGATCCCCCGCCGCCTTTCTGACGTGGGGCAGCTCCGCAAGGAAGTCTGCCTCCGGCACCTCCCGCAGCACCTCTTTGCCGAACACGCGGCAGACCGCCCGCAGTTCCTCGGTGATGGCGCTGTACTCCCCGGTCAGATCCTCGTGTCCCGCGCCGGAGCCCTCGTCCACATGGCAGTCCAGCTTGGCGTCGGGCGCGATGTCCGCTTCCTCTCTGGCCCAATCGGGAACGGTGACGGCGGGGCGGATCAGCTCCTCGATGTCCGCGTCGCGGAAGGTGCAGTGCCCCTCGGTGCAGCCCTCGCAGCTGCCGCAGAGGCCCGTCAGCTCCCGCATCAGCTGACCGGCGCGGTCCGTCAGGGCGAGGATCGTGCGCACCATCTCCATGGCGGTCATCTCGCTCTTTGACAAAATGACCGCGCCCTTGGCGCCGGCCATTTCCAGCTTCCCCTCATCGTCCAGCCCGCAGACGGTCAGAACGGCGGGAGGGATGGTGACGCTCTTGTTGTCGTTGTATTTTACAAATTTCATGCTGCTTCTCCTTTTATTGTTCAGATTTTTAAGGGATGCTCCGGCTCATGGATCAGCTCGTAGCGGGTGTCGCCATCGCCGCCCAGCAGACTATCCATAGAGAGCTGCCAGCAGGCTTTGCGGGGGTCATAATTGGTGATGACGATCTCCTCATATTCGCTGCCTGCCGTCTGGGACATGCTGTTGGGACGGGAGGTGCGGAAGATATAGCAATCCTGATAGATCTCGCAGATGTAGTCCTGGTAGTTGTAGGAAACGATGAAGTATCCTTCACAGGTGACCAGTACATCATGGAGCCGCTGATGATCCTCCGGGGGAAACTCCACCTCGTAGCAGCTCTCCGCCTTGTAGTAGGGCGGGTCACAGTAGATCACGGCGCCTTCTCGGTCGTACTGACGGATGACCTCCTCGAAGTCCTTGTTCTCCACAATGACATTCGCCAGCCTGCGGGAGCATTCCCAGATCAGGTGAAAGAAACGGCGGATGTCGCAGGGCTTGCCGCCGAAGGACTTGGCGCCGCCGCTGAAGCTGTAGCGGATGAGCTTGAAGAAGTCCGCCGCGCGTCGGATGCTCCCGCGGGGCGCGCGCTCCAGCATAAGGGCGCGGATGGCCTCGGCGTCGGGCGGCTTGAGGTAGACCTCCGTCAGATCCATCTCCTCCTGCAGGTAGTCGTCCGTGAACTCGCCCTTGGAGAAGAACTTGTAAAGGACATTGAAGTCATCCCGCGTGTTCAGCGGCAGGAAGCCAAGCTCCGCCAGCAGTGCCATGGGGCGGTTCTTCACGCAGCAGAACAGGTTGGTGAGATTGCCGTTGAAGTCGTTGTAGACCTCCATGCAGCCGCGCTGGATGGGGCGGCACATGGTCACCGTGCCGCTGCCGCCAAACACATCGATGAAGCGGGTGTAGCGGTCCGGCATCAGCTTATTGATGATCCACAGCAGCTTGCCCTTGCCGCCCACCCAGGGGATAAAGCTGTTCAAGAAGTGTCACCTCCCTCCAGCGGGAGGGAGAGCTGACCGGTGTCCTCATAGTCAGGCAAGGTGCGGGACAGGCCGCGCTCCGCAAATGCGATTTTCTTGATCCGGCTGCGGAGCTGCCGGATGGTGCGCCGCAGCTCCTCCTCGGTGGCGGCATAGTAGTAGCCGCCGTCAAAGCTGCAGATGGGGATGCCGTCGCCCCGCAGGGCGTTGATCTCCCGGCGCAGCTCGGAGCCGCGCATTCGGAAGGCACACTCCAGCTCCCGGCTGGTGACGGCGTTTGCCTCGCCCTTGTGGTAGAGTTCAAGATACTCTGCAAGGGCTTTGTTGATCGGCACAGTTCCTCCTTTCCGGGCCCGTTATCCCGGAGCAGGAGGTCAAATCAGCGCAAAAAAGAAGGGGCCGCTTTTCCCCATCCGGGAATACGGCCCCTTGGTGTAGTTCTTATCCGCGCAGCTGGCGTGGTAAGATATGGTCAGCTACTGCATTTCCATGGTAAGATCCTGTTCCTCCGCAGGGTAGCACACATAATCACTGCCGATGAACACGCCGGGGTGCTCATCCTCATAGCGGCAGCCCAGCGCATCCAGATCCATGTATTCGTACAGCTCCTCCG
>ERZ1673730.2102-NODE-2102-length-10810-cov-7.113808_pt1 | contig 10810 bp, 9 predicted proteins | sample MGYA00580200_ERZ1673730 | MGnify/ENA primary metagenome ERZ1673730 (study PRJEB41218, sample SAMN15661761) | gut metagenome | host: Homo sapiens | place: Canada: London | collected 2015-08-20/2019-03-30 | study: EMG produced TPA metagenomics assembly of...
TCTCTCCCTAGGCAATCGGTGCCAATCTCTGGCCGGCTATTCGTTATATAGCTTGCAATGTCATTCGAATAGAGTGAGTGAAAGACTAGACCAGTCGAGGTCTAGTGATCTATTCCGGAGGCGCACGCTGGATATGGGCGATTTGGCGGAGAGTTCTGTCGTCACGAGGGTGTATTTGGCTAGTTCGGCGGAGGTGCCCCAGTGAGCGCTTGTGGCGGGTCAGTGGTTTTTGCAGGACTGCCACCGACATTTTGCGGTAGACGAGTGCAGCCACGGTGGCTACGGAGCGAAGTCTCGATGACCTATCAATGAACTGCCGGTGGATTAGCTGAATGTCCTCAACCTGTTTCGGCTCGACCCCACTGGCAAGAAGGGAGGTATCAAGACCCGCCGCCTGGTTGCATCCACCTCCGATACCTATCGCGCTGCACTTCTCGGGCTTGGCCAGCCTTCAAGCGATTGCCCTGCGTCGGTGCCCTGGAAGATTGCAGTTTCTGCGGGCTGCACGGCACTGCGATGCGAACAACGCAACGCTTGCGAGGATCGCCTCACGGCATTCGTCGTCGCTCGACAGCGAGAAGTGGCGTTTCGTGATGCGCTGATGGATACGCGGTGCGCACGGCGCACCCTGCGGGCCCGGCGAGGCTTGAGCGGCTGCATGCATTTCGCACCAGGCTGGCGCGTGACAGCGATTGTGCGACCTGTTGTGGTGCGGGCTGGGCGGCTGGGCGTCGCCCCACCGCCTGCCCAGGGCCGTTGTTGGCGATCTGGCATCCTTTTTTCATGGGCAAGCGCATCCACTGCAAGCCGGGCTCTGCCTCGTAAGCCTTGTGACCATTCGCGCCCCCGGGCGCCGGGTAATGAAGCCCGATCCACCAGCCTGCTGGTCGATCGGGCTTTTTTCGTTTCTGGGAACACGGAAAAATGCGTCGAACACTGCCCATCGGCCTGCTGCTCTCCACCGACGGCACCTACCGCCGGATGGCCCGCCATGCGTTGGCTGGCGCCCGCGATGCCTTGGCCGAGATCAATGCCGACCCGCAGCTGGACTTCCAGCTGGCCGCCACCCACTGCAACCCGCGTGGCGAGCTGAGCCGCTACGGCGAGGCAACCGCCGCGCTGATGCAGCAGGGCGTGCGGCACCTGTTCGGCACCATCACCTCGGCCAGCCGCAAGGAAATCATTCCCGACCTGGAACAGCAGGGCGGGCTGCTCTGGTATGGCTGCCCCTACGAGGGCTTCGAGAGCAGCGAGAGCGTGCTCTACCTCGGCGCCTGCCCGAACCAGACGCTGGTGCCGCTGCTGCGCTACGCGCTGGCCACCTTCGGCGCGCGCGGCTACCTGATCGGCTCGAACTACGTGTGGGGCTGGGAGAGCAACCGGATCGCCCGCGAGGTGCTGGAGCTGGCCGGCGGCCGGGTGCTCGGCGAGAAGTACGTGCACCTGGGCGGCACCGGCTTCGCCGAGGCGATTCCCACGCTCATGGGCCAGGCGCCCTCGTTCGTGCTGAACAACCTGGTGGGCGAGTCCTCCTACGCCTTCCTGCGCGAGCTGGACGCCGCCTGCGCGCAGGCCGGCATCCGCCTGCCGGTGCTCAGCTGCAACCTCACCGAGGCGGAGCTGGGCGAGGTCGGCGAGCGGCCGAACCTGCGCCTGCTGTCCTGCGGTCCGTTCTTCGAGAGCGTGCATGCCGAATTCAGCCGGTGCCAGCAACTGGTGCACGGGCTCGACCGCTGCTCGCACTACTACACCGGCGCCTACGTGGCGGTGCACGCCTTCGCCGAGGCCCTGCAGCACACCGGCAGCGACGCGCCCGAGGTGATCTGCGACTACCTCTACCGGCATCCGCTGCCCGGCGTGCTCGGCGAGCTGCGGGTGTCGTCGCGCAACAACCATTCGAGCCTGCCCTGCCACATCGCCGAGCTGCGCGCCGGCCGCTTCGAGCTGCTGCACAGCGAGGCCGCAGCGCTGCCCGCCGACCCCTACCTCACCGCCACCGACCTCGGCGCCTTCCAGGCGCTGCGTCACGAGGTCCCCCGGCAGCACCTGAGGATCGTCAAATGAAGTCCCTGTCGCGTCCCGATTTCGAGAACGGCCGGCTGCTGCTGGTCGACTGCGACGAGCGCACCCTGGCCAGCCTGCATAAGAGCCTGCGGCGCCTGGGCATCACCGCCGAGGCGGTGGCCGCCGACACGTTGCCGGCGCTCGATGGCTGCTTCGCCGCCATCGTCGAACTGGAGCATTTCGCCAGCCCGGCGACCCTGGCCCGACTCGAGGCCGCCGGCGTGCCGCTGATCGCGCTCACCGCCCACGAGACGCTGTCGCAGATCCAGCGCGCCATCGAGCTCGGCGTCACCGCACTACTGAACAAGCCGATCACCCAGGGCTCGGTGTACACTACGCTGATGATGGCCATCGGGCTGCGCGCGCGGCTGGCCGAGGCGAACCGGCAGCAGGCGGCGCTGGCCCGGCGGGTCGAGGCCGGGCCCTTGCTGGCGCGCACCCTGGCGCGGCTGATGGTGGAGCGGACGCTGACCGAGCAGCAGGCCTACGAGCAACTGCGCGAGCTGTCGATGCGCCTCAACCGCAGCGTCGAGGCGCTCTGTGCCGAATTCGAGGTCGACCGCCTGGGCGCCGATCCGCGGCAGGAGCGGCAGCGATGAACATCCTGCTGGCGCTGCTGCGGCGCCCCTCGGTGGCGCTGTCGCTGCTGTTCGTGCTGACCGTGGTGACCTTCGCCGTGCTGGCTCCCTGGCTCAGCCCCTACGACCCCTCCGAGCAGTACATCGAGGGCCTGTCGCTGGAAGGCGCGCCGCTGCCGCCGGATTCGACCTACTGGCTGGGCACCGACCTGCTCGGCCGCGACCTGTTCTCGCGGCTGGTCTACGGCGCGCGCACCTCGCTCTTCATCGGCCTGGTTGCCAACGGCCTGGCGGTGCTGATCGGCACCCTGGTCGGGCTCACCGCCGGCTTCGTGCGCGGCTGGCTGGGCAGCGTGCTGATGCGCTTTACCGACCTGATGATGGCCTTCCCGGCGCTGCTGCTGGCGATCGCGCTGGCGGCGATCTTCCAGCCGAGCGTGTGGATCGTCGCGCTGGTGATCGCCATGGTGAACTGGGTGCAGATCGCCCGGGTGATCTACTCGGAGACGGTGGCCCTGGCCGCGCGCGACTTCGTCGCGGTGGAGCGCACCCTCGGCGCCAGCGCCCGGCGCATCCTGTTCAGCCACCTGCTGCCGCACCTGCTGCCTACCATTCTGGTCTGGGCCACGCTGGGCATCTCCACAACCGTGCTGCTGGAGGCGACCCTGTCGTTCCTCGGCGTGGGCGTACAGCCGCCGACGCCGAGCTGGGGCAACATCATCTTCGAGAGCCAGACCTACTTCACCGAGGCGCCCTGGCTGGTGTTCTTTCCCGGGGCGGCCATCGTGCTGCTGTCGCTGGCCTTCAACCTGGTGGGCGACGCATTGCGCGACGAGCTCGACCCGACCCTGTCGGGGAGACGCTGATGGCTCCTTTCATCCTGCGCCGCCTCGGCTACTCGCTGCTGATCCTGCTCGGCGTCACCCTGATCACCTACCTGCTGCTGTTCATGCTGCCGGCCGACCCGGCGCGGCAAATCGCCGGGCGCAGCGCGACCCCTGAGGTGGTGGCCAGCATCCGCGCCCAGCTCGGGCTCGACCAGCCGTTCTACGTGCAGTACGGGCGCTACCTGGCCGGCCTGGTACAGGGCGACCTGGGCCGCTCGTACATCCAGCGCAGCGAGGTGGCCGAGCTGATCGGCGCACGGCTGAAGCCTTCGCTGCAGCTGATGGCCGCCGGCATCGGCTTCGAGCTGCTGATCGGCATCGGCCTCGGGGTGATCGCCGCGCTGCGCCGCGGCGGCTTCGCCGACAAGCTGCTGATGGCCTTCTCCTTCGTCGGCGTGTCGGCGCCGCAGTTCATCGCCGCCATGCTCGCGCTCTACTTCTTCGCGGTGAAGCTCGGCTGGTTCCCGCTCGGTGGCTACGGCGGCGTTGAGCACCTGCTGCTGCCGGCGCTGACCCTTGGCGTGCTCGGCAGCGGCTGGTACGCGCGCATGACCCGCTCCTCGATGATCGAGGTGCTGCACCAGGACTTCATCCGCACCGCCCGCGCCAAGGGCCTGAGCCGGCTGCGGGTGATCGCCCGCCACGTGCTGCCCAACGCCATCGTCCCGGTGATCCCGATGATCGGCATCGATATCGGCATTTTCATGGGCGGGCTGGTGGTGGTCGAGTCGGTGTTCGGCTGGCCGGGCATCGGCCAGCTCGCCTGGCAGGCCATCCAGCAGGTGGACATCCCGGTGATCGTCGGCGTGACCACCGTGTCGGCACTGGCCATCGTCCTCGGCAACCTGATCGCGGACCTCACCGTTCCACTGGTCGATCCGCGCATCGACGTCAAGAAACACTAACCAGAAAGAGGCAAGGAGCATGAAGCGCAAGGCAATTTCCCTGGCCATCGCGGCCACCCTGTTCGCCGGCCCGCTGCTGGCCGCCGAGCCCAAGGCCGGTGGCGACATCGTGGTGACCTACCAGAACGACGTGGCCACGCTAGACCCGGCGATCGGCTACGACTGGCAGAACTGGTCGATGATCAAGAGCCTGTTCGACGGCCTGATGGACTACAAGCCGGGCACCACCGAGCTGGAGAAGGACCTCGCCGAGGACTACGACATCTCCGAGGACGGCACCGTCTACACCTTCACCCTGAAGAAGGGCGTAAAGTTCCACAACGGCCGCGAGATGAAGGCCGCGGACGTCAAGTACTCGCTCGAGCGCACCGTCAACCCGAAGACCCAGAGCCCGGGCGCCGGCTTCTTCAACTCCATCGCCGGCTTCGACGCCATGGCCGAGGGCAAGGCCGAGACCCTGAGCGGCATTGAGGTGCTCGACGACTACACCGTGAAGATCACCCTGAGCGCGCCCAACGCCACCTTCCTACACGTGATGGCGATCAACTTCGCCTCGGTGGTGCCCAGGGAAGAGGCCGAGAAATGGGGCGCCGACTTCGGCAAGCACCCGGTCGGCACCGGCGCCTTCACCCTGGCCGACTGGCAGCTGGGCCAGAAGCTGGTGTTCAAGAAGAATCCGGACTACTACAAGGCCGGCATCCCGCGTCTGGACGGCATCACCTTCGAGGTCGGCCAGGAGCCCATGGTCGCCCTGCTGCGCCTGGAGAAGGGCGAGGTCGACATCGCCGGCGACGGCGTGCCGCCGGCCAAGTTCCTGCAGTTCCGCAAGGACCCGAAGTACAAGGACCTGCTGGTGGTCGGCGACCAGCTGCACACCGGCTACCTGACGCTGAAGACCACGCTGCCGCCGTTCGACAACCTCAAGGTGCGCCAGGCGGTGAACATGGCCATCAGTAAGGACCGCATCGTGCGCATCATCAACGGCCGCGCCACCCCGGCCAACCAGCCGCTGCCGCCGGCCATGCCCGGCTACGCCGAGGACTACCAGGGCTACGCCTACGATGTCGAGGACGCGAAGAAGCTGCTCGCCGAGGCCGGCTTCGCCGACGGCTTCGACACCGAGCTGTTCGTAATGAACACCGACCCGCAGCCGCGCATCGCCCAGTCGATCCAGCAGGACCTGGCCAAGGTCGGCATCCGCGCGCAGATCAAGTCGCTGGCGCAGGCCAACGTGATCGCCGCCGGCAGCGAGCCGAACCAGGCGCCGATGGTCTGGTCCGGCGGTATGGGGTGGATCGCCGACTTCCCGGATCCGTCGAATTTCTATGGGCCGATTCTCGGTTGCGCCGGGGCGGTCGATGGCGGCTGGAACTGGGCGCTGTACTGCAACAAGGCGCTCGATGCCAAGGCCGCGCAGGCTGATGCCATGGCCGACCCGGCGCAGGAAGCCGAGCGCATCGCGCTGTGGAAGGAGGTGTTCCTCGAGGCGATGGCCGACGCGCCCTGGGTACCGATCTTCAACGAGCAGCGCTTCACCGTGCGCTCGGCGCGCATGGCCGGCGACGACGCGCTCTACGTCGACCCGGTGCACGTGCCGGTCAACTACGACTACATCTCGGTGAAATAACCGCCGGGCAGCGGGCGCTCGCCGTCCCGCTGCCGCGGACCTGCTAGGAGGGCCTCGCCCCATGTGTCAGAACTGCTTGGTCAAGACGATTCACAGCGTCCACAGCCACTTCGGCTGGGACAACAGCTTCACCCCGGTGGAGCGGGTGGCGCCCGGCACTACCCTCGAGTTCGAATGCCACGACTCGTCCAACGGCCATTTCACCAAGGACTCCGTCGTCGCCGACGTCACCAGCATGCCGTTCGACCGGATCAACCCGGTCAGCGGCCCGGTGTTCGTCGAAGGCGCCATGCCCGGCGACGTGCTCAAGGTCACCATCGACAGCTTCAAGCCGTCCGGCTTCGGCTGGACCGCCAACATCCCCGGCTTCGGCCTGCTCGCCGACCAGTTCCTCGAACCGGCCCTGGCGCTCTGGCAGTACGACACCGAGAGCCTGGCGCCGGCCGCCTTCGGCGACTTCGCGCGGATACCGCTCAAGCCCTTCGCCGGCACCATCGGCGTCGCCCCGGCCGAATCCGGCCTGCACTCGGTGGTGCCGCCGCGGCGCGTCGGCGGCAACCTGGACATCCGCGACCTGGCCGCCGGCACCACCCTGTACCTGCCGGTGGAGGTCGAAGGTGCGCTGCTCTCCATCGGCGACACCCACGCCGCCCAGGGCGACGGCGAGGTCTGCGGCACGGCCATCGAAAGCCGGATGAACGCCGTGGTCACGCTCGACCTGATCAAGGGCGAGAAGCTCGCCGCGCCGCGCTTCAGCACTCCCGGGCCGGTCACCCGGCACCTCGACGGCACCGGCTACGAAGCCTTCACCGGGATTGGCCCGGACCTGATGCAGGCCGCCCGCGGCGCGGTCAGCAGCGCCATCGACTGGCTCTGCCGCGAGCACAGGATGCCGGCCGAACAGGCCTACATGCTCTGCTCGGTGTGCGGCGACCTGCGCATCAGCGAGATCGTCGACCTGCCCAACTGGGTGGTGTCCTTCTACGTGCCGAAGGTGGTGTTCGCCTGACGGCGACGCCCTTCCTCGCAGGAGCGAGCTTGCTCGTGAAAGGCGCTGGCGTCCCTCGCTCCTGCCAGAACATCTACAGAGAACCGCCGTGAACACCTCGACATCCCCCGACCGCCCCGTGCTCTCCGTCGAACGCCTGACCATCGACTTTGGCCCCAGGCGGGTGGTCGACGAGCTGAGCTTCGCCCTGCAACGCGGCCGCACGCTGTGCATCGCCGGCGAATCGGGCAGCGGCAAGTCGCTCACCTCGCTGGCGATCATGGGCCTGCTGCCGCGCGCCGCCAGCGTGCCCGGCGGGGCGATCATCTTCGAGGGCCGCGACCTGCTCGGCCTGCCCGAGCGGCAGCTGCAGCCGCTGCGCGGCAAGCGCCTGGGGATGATCTTCCAGGAGCCGATGACCTCGCTGAACCCGCTGATGACGGTCGGCCAGCAGCTCGAGGAAACGTTGCGCCGGCACGAGCCGCTGGGGCGCCGCGAGATCGCCCGGCGCGCCCGCGAGATGCTCGACGCGGTGCGCATGCCGCACGCCGAGAAGCGCCTGGCGCAGTACCCGCACGAGCTGTCTGGCGGCATGCGCCAGCGGGTGATGATCGCCATGGCGATGCTCTGCCGACCGGACGTGCTGATCGCCGACGAGCCCACCACCGCGCTGGACGTGACCATCCAGGCGCAGATCCTCGAACTCATGCGCGAGCTGCAGCAGAGCTTCGGCACCGGCCTGCTGCTGATCACCCACGACATGGGCGTGGTCGCCGAGATGGCCGACGAAGTGGTGGTGATGAACCAGGGGCGGATGGAGGAGCGGGCGCCGGTGCGCCAGCTGTTCGCCGCGCCCGCCGCGGCCTATACGCGCAAGTTGCTCGCCGCGGTGCCGGTGCTGGGCAGCGCCGGCGAGCCCGAGGCGCTCGGTGAACGCCCACCGCTGCTGGAGGTGAACGACCTGTGCGTGCGCTTTCCGGTGCGTGGCGGCTGGCTCGAACCGGTGCGCAACGTTCACGCGGTGGAGCACGTCAGCTTCACCCTGCGCCAGGGCGAAACCCTCGGGCTGGTGGGAGAGAGCGGCTGCGGCAAGTCCACCACCGGCAAGGCGCTGATGAACATGCTCGCCTACCAGGGCAGCGTGAAGCTCGACGGCCGCGAGCTCAACGGCCTGCAGGGCGAGGCGCTACAGGCCGTGCGGCGCGACGTGCAGATGATCTTCCAGGACCCCTACGCTGCGCTCAACCCGCGCAAGACGGTGCTGGAACTGGTCGGCGAGCCGCTGCTGATTCACGACCGCCTGCCGCTGGTCGAACGCCGCGAGCGGGTCGCCGCGCTGCTCGAGGACGTCGGCCTGGCCGCCGACGCCATGACCCGTTACCCGCACCAGTTCTCCGGCGGCCAGCGCCAGCGCCTCTGCATCGCCCGCGCGCTGTCGCTCAACCCGAAGCTGATCATCGCCGACGAATCGGTCTCGGCGCTGGACGTCTCGGTGCAGGCGCAGGTGCTGGAACTGCTCGAGCGGCTGCGCGAGACGCATGGTCTGAGCTACCTGTTCATCTCTCACGACCTGGCGGTGGTCGAGCGCATCTGTCACCGGGTGGCGGTGATGTATGGAGGGAAGATCGTCGAGATCGGTCGCCGCGACCAGGTGCTGCACAATCCGCGGCATCCCTACACGCGGCGCCTGCTAGAGGCGGTGCCCATGCCCGACGTCGACCGCCGGCGCGACTTCAAGGCGCTGCTCGAGGCCTTCGAGGCGCCCGATCCGATCAAGCCGCAGGGCTTCCGGGCGCCGCCGCAGCGCTTCGACGCGGTCGGCGAGGATCATCTGGTGGCGGTCTGAGCGCTGCGCCGGCAGGAGTGAGGGGTGCCAGCCCGCGCCTCCGTATCCAATACCAGACGCTGGATAGCTTCCATGAGAGTGGTAACGCTAACGACGAGGGGTTCTCCCTTCACAAAAGCCTGTGTTTTGATCGTATGAACGAGAACGGTTCTCTTCATGCGATTGCCCTGGTAAAGGGGGGCCTGACGAAGCCGGCTCGCGAATCAGCGAAACCGGATCAACCACACTTGGAGTTGCCGCAATTGAGGCAGGTCGCGCAGCCGTCCATCTGCACCACCGCCTGGGTGTTGCACTTGTTGCACAGCTGCGCGCCGGCCGGGAAACCCTCGCCCGGCTCGACCGCCACCGCACCCTGGCTCGCCTCGTAGGCGGCACGCTTCTCGGCCAGGTACTTGAGCTGGGTCTCGTCCAGCGCATGGCCTTCGAGCATGCCGATGGCGATCAGATGGCGCTCCAGCACTGCGCCGATCTCGGCGACGATCGACGGCATGTAGACGCCGCCCTTCTTCAGGTAGCCGCCACGCGGGTCGAATACCGCCTTCAGTTCCTCCACCAGGAAGGTGCAGTCGCCGCCCTTGCGGAACACCGCGGACATGATCCGGGTCAGCGCGACGATCCACTGGAAGTGGTCCAGAGAGCGCCTCGGCTTTTTTTCGCAACACCAGCAGAGCCGCGGTTTCTGCCAGCGCCGCATCCTTGCGCCGCAGTTCACGCTCCAGCTGCTTGATGCGCTTCTTCGCGGCCTTTTCCTCTTCGCGTTCGCGCCGGGTCTTGATCGGCTGAGCCAGGCTGTTGGCCTGCTCGCAGGCTTCGCGCCAGGCGTTGATCTGCTCGACATACAGGCCTTTGCGCCGGCAGTACTCCGCCAGCTCAGCCGCATTGAGGCTGGCGCTTTCCAGCACCACCCGAAACTTGTCCTGGCTCGACCACTGGTCGGCCTGCTGTCCATCTCCCGGCACCACTGCTCCCGCTGCTCTGGCCTGTTTGCGCCAAGCATACAGGGTGGCATCAGTAATGCCTGTCGCTTCCACCAGCTCCGGCACCGTCCGGTTCAAGGGCGGCATCATCTGCCGCACCACCCACTCCCGATGCTCTATCGAATAACGCGCCACACGGCTCTCACTTCCGCCCACCGACCAAGACTCATCGAATCAACTCACACGACAACTATCCTGACGCGGCGGGTCGGAGATACGCTCTACCTCCTTGAGGAGTATGTGGGCACGACCCGCTGCCTAGTGCTCAGTAAGTCACCGCGCATTCCTGATCGCGTGGATGAGCTGGTTGGCCACTGGGAGTCGTTTGGCAACGCCTCTGCCGAGATAAACGCCAAGGACGAGTGAGCTGACTACCCAGCCTCCTACCCGCGAATCCCGGTGCTTGTCGCTCTGCCATTGCCTCCTGCAGGAGCAGAGTCCTTAATGCATAGACACGTGCCGATAGCTTTTGGTCAACCAAAGTCCTGGGTTGCGCATATGTAACAGCACAGGACAAAAGCAGGTTTGTGCGAATTCAGGCGCAGCACGACTGTAGTCGAGCATTCCACGCGCCGATGGAGCCGGAGCGGTGCCAGGTACCAGCGATCTGTTAACCTCCACTGAGCCACGATGCTCGCTGCATGTCGCGAGCCGAACTCAGGCTCAATGAAACGACGTTAGGACGCGCCAGGGTCTGGCTAGTGGTCAAAAATCGATATTCCGGATTTCGTTTTTTGTGCCAAGAGTAACTGCCCTCAGATGTCGCTATTCGCCTTAAACTGCAAGACGCAGTTAAAGACGAAACCCTTGCAGTACGGCACTTAGAGGCATTTTTGGACGCTTGCCGCCAACCAAGATTCCTGTACCGCATTAGTCTCCGAAGGAGGGGTCGTGGGTTCGAATCCCGCCGGATGCGCCATACAAATCAAGCACTTACC
>ERZ1673730.2103-NODE-2103-length-10790-cov-6.100140_pt1 | contig 10790 bp, 8 predicted proteins | sample MGYA00580200_ERZ1673730 | MGnify/ENA primary metagenome ERZ1673730 (study PRJEB41218, sample SAMN15661761) | gut metagenome | host: Homo sapiens | place: Canada: London | collected 2015-08-20/2019-03-30 | study: EMG produced TPA metagenomics assembly of...
TTATCACGGATTTGGACGGTACTATATTACCTTCCGGCGGAACGATCAGCCCGCATTCTTGGAGAAAAAAAATGAAAATATTATCCATGGATTTACCTCTGATTCTAAAAAAATAACACTTGTAAACTGCTCCCCTTCAGGAAGTATAAATTTGAATTGTCCTTTCCCTATTATAAGATATAGTTGTCAGTTTATTGTTATAGGGAAACATCTTGAAGATTTTAAACAAGAGTGCTTTTACAAGGCATATATAAACATTCCTGAACTATCTTATTGGTGCCCTCCTACTGCATTAAAAACTATTTTGCAATTTAACAAAGAGGATGAAATAGAAAAAATTTCAATTTCATTAAAAAAAGGAAGTAAGATAATAAACAAAGCCAATATTGATGACAATACCCAGCTTGTAATTACTAATAGTGTAAATTATCAGGGAGACTATTATTCTCCAAAGATTGAGCAATATACTTACATTGAAATCCTAAAACAGAATGATACTTCAATTGAAGACTTTTATGACAATATATATATGTTTGAGCAATTTCTATCATTAGCAATATTACAGACTGTAAAGTGCTCTAAAATATTCTTATATGATAAAACTATATTTCAAGAATATAATAATGGAAAAAAATTTTATCATCCTATACAACTCATATATATACAAAGAGAGATTAACGATTCTTCCACCAGCAATAGACACAATTTTTTGTTTGATTATAAGTCAATATCTAAACAATATCCACATATAATACAAAAATGGTACACAGAAAAAGAAGATATTACACCAATAAGAGCACATCTTATTGAGAGTATCAAAGACAAAAGAGTATTTTCAAGCATAGATTTTCTTATTATAATACAAGCTCTTGAGGGTTTTTGTACAAGATTTAGAACAGAAAACTCTCTCTCTAAAATGCTAGAAGCAATCATATCGGAGTTTTCTGGCATTGATAAATTGAAGAATGACAATATAACAATTAAACAAGTTGTAGATTCAAGGCATTATTTTTCTCATTTTATGGAGAAAACAAAAAAGCCTAATACACTTGATGGGCATGATTTATATAATTTAACATTCAAATTAAGAAAACTCTTAATCTGTTGTATTCTTCATTTTATAGGTTTTGATTACTTACAAATCAATCAAATACTCAATAAAAGTAATAACAATTTATTACATAGATAAAAGCAAAAGCCCACTTAAAATAGTTTGATTTTAGTCTCTTTGTCTTGACAAATTTTGGGTATTGAATATGTAATATATAACTAAATTTACTGTATTATAGTAACTTCTAAAATTAAATTTCCTAATTTTTGAGATGTTCTGTGTGGCCATAAGCTCTAATCACACCCTCCCAACCACCCCCATCACTTAGTTAGTGGGGATAGTCCCCCTGTACAACATAAAAAAATACAATCATGGAAAGAAATCTGAAGTTCTTAAAAACAATGAGTGTTACTGATTTTAAAGCTAAACAAGGTGTAGAGAAAATTGAAGTGAAAAGAAATAAACACACAGGTAAATGCTTTTTTGTTTATGGATTTGAAACTGGTGCTTGTTCTAAAAAAGTAGAAACTGGAGAATTAACAACTCCTGTAATTTCAGAAGTATGTTCTGCTGAAACTGGGGATTTATTCTTTTTATTGCATCAGCAAGGAGAAGGAGAAGCTACTACATTGGCAATTCTGTAATAACTGATGAAAATACTCCAGAAGGACAGTTAGGTAATAAACCTAACTACTTCTTTTTTTTATAAATAGAACAACCTTAATATAACATTGAATTATGAAACAAGTGAGTGAAATTGCTATTAGCTATAAACCCAAAGTAAGAGCATCAGAAAGATATACCATTCATTGCTCCAAAGATGCTTATGAACTATTAATAAAGGAGGCTTTCAATGCTGATACACTGGAATACAAGGAATATTTAAAACTAATATTACTTAATAATGCAAATAAGGTCTTAGGTATTACAACTATTTCAGAAGGAGGGATGGATAGTACAATTGTTGATGTCAGGTTGATACTACAAACTGCTTTATTAACTCATAGTTCAAGTATTATCCTAGCTCATAACCATCCAACAGGCAATATACTACCAAGCAATTATGATGATGTAATGACTAAAAAAATACAAGAAGCTGCCCAACAAATAGATATCAAATTATATGACCATTTAATTATTACGCGGGATAATTATTATAGTTATTCTGATGAAAGGAAAATAAGACAATAAAGAACTCACATACATTAATTTTCATTGTATATTCAAATTCCTTCAAGAGTATCATTTATTCCGTATCCATTATGATAGGAAATTTTGTAGTGTCGAAAAAACTTGTGATATACCTTATAGAAATGAAAAAAATTCGACACTGTTCACTTAGGTACATATATACTATTATGTAATTTAAATGAGCACATGTATTCACTTGATTTATTATTATAGGAGAAGTGAATACACTTGTCACGAGGAGATATGGAAATGACATCCTTTTTAGCTTATCCCAATACCCCTCTTCCGGAGTGCTTAAGAATGTCAGTATCTAATTTGTATAACTAAAATTCTGCAAAATGATTTTAATTGTGAAAATTGTTATCCAACTAATTATCTGTATGATTATGACGTGTATAATAGCCAAAATGAATGAGGAGTAACTCCCTTGTATTGTGTTTTATTATTGTTGTAAGCCCCAGTTCTTTGATTAAGAATTAGAGCTTTAAAATTGAAAAATAATGAGAATCAGAGATATGTAATATAATTTTATGGTACATTTACCATTGATGATCATATAATGAGAAAGTGATTTACCTACTTTCTATACTATATGACAAGCAGATAAGGAAATAAGCTCATGCCTATGATGCTGATATTGACTTGAATTTATTTTTATTTAAAAGTTGCTTTCAAAAGATTATTTATTTATGCAAAATTTTAACTTTGCAGAATGATCAGTTAAATGATTGCTAATGAAATAAAAGTTTAATCAAGACATATTAGAAAAAGAAGTGTTTGCTTCTTACTTGTGAAGTCCTAAAATCACCACTTTGAAGACTAACAATCACAGCAGTAAGTAAGTGAATGCTCGCATCATAAGGTGTGGGCTTTCCTTGTTTGTGATTGTAGGTGTTGTGGTGATACCTTGGACTCAGCAGGAAAGTACCACACTTTCTTTTTGTGGTATGGCTACAAAAAGAGTTTCAAATGGATTTAAGAGTTATAAACTTCCCTGATAAGATATTCAAGGATTATCTTGTTAGACACTTTGACAAAGACGGAGATGGAGAAATCTCTTTGACAGAGGCTTTATCTATCACTAAAGTACTCTGTCCTCAATTAGGTATCAAATCTATAGCTGGTATTGAATACTTTTCGAATTTAGTAATTTTAGACTGTTCAAGAAATGAATTAGAATCACTGGATGTGTCCAAAAACAAAAAATTAGAGTATTTAATTTGCTATAGAAACTTCAAATTAAATTATTTAGATATGAGTAGCAACCCTTTATTAATCTCTTTGTATTGTGGCAATTGTGGCTTACAATTTTTAGATATACTTCAAAACAAGAATTTATCTATACTTTCTTGTGGTTTTAATGCTATCGAGCAAATAAATTTGAAAGAGAACACAAAGCTGTCGATGCTAAGAGTACGCAAATGTGAATTAATTGAGCTTTCACTTGTAGGTCTTAAAGAATTAAAATTTTTGGATTGTTCAGAAAATAGAATAAGCAATCTTGAACTATCTGATTGCAAAGAGCTTGATTGTCTAATATGTTGCGCTAATGACCTACATGATGATTTGTATTTGGGTGAAAATATCAAACTTAAAACATTAAATTGTAGAGGAAATCCCAATCTATACAGCATTACCATTTCAAATGGGCAGCACATTGGAAATCTTCAATCTAATATTAGACCAACAACAACATCATATCGGCAATACCTTGCTTGGAAAGAATATGAAGAGGAGCAATCATACGATTCTTGGGAAGAAACGGAGGATTGGAAAGACCTATGGCTGGATGCTTTTGAAGGAGATGAAAGTAATTATTGGAATGTCGAATAAATTATAATAATTGACAAATAGCCAACTATAAATATGACAATTGATAGCTATATTGGTTTGAATGAGAATTGAAAAAGAATTGAAAAGGGAAATAAATATGGTCTTGTAAATTCAGAAGGTGTACTATATGATGTTATTTTAAGGCTTGAGGATGGACTTGTAGAGATTCGTCTAAATGAGAAATGGGATTTGATAGATACAACTGGGCAGGAAATTGTAGCTCCCAAATATGAATTTGCATGTAGATTTTCTAAGAATTTTATTATAGTTGTTGTAAATGGGAAATTAGGCTTAATTAACAGACAAGGTGATTTTATTGCAAAATGCAAATATGATGAAATTAGGAGATTATCAGATAGCATAACCACTGTCTTACATAATGGCGAATATGGATTTATAAATGCTGATGGAAAAGAAGTTGTATCTACAAAATATGATTCTACAGAAATACGACCAAATTACCATTGCTCAATTATAAAGCTGAGAAGAAAGTATGGTTTGTTGGATATATCTGGCAGAAAGATGTAAGCAAAACTAATTTCCTGAAATCAATTTATATATCTCAAAATTGGGATTATAAAGAAGAAAGACAGAATGGAATGCCCCTTATAGAGAGGAACAGGCATACTATGACAGTTAAAGCAGAGAAGAGGTTGAAAGTGGGTTGGCAGATGCTTATGAGGGAGATTTAAATGTAAGATGGAATAATTATTTAATTTATAAAAAATGATAAAATTATAAAAACAAGCTTAAGGTTTTTTAGAGAAATAAAAGGCTTAATTAATAAATAAAGGATATGGAAGTACCTTCAAGTGACATATATGTTGAAAATATCAAATTAGATAAAAGCAACACCATTTTTTTCAATGCTAGTAAATTAGTCCTTGAAACAGAAACACCATTAATATATTTAACTGGAAAAGCTGGAACAGGAAAAACAACTTTTCTAAAATATATACACTCATGCTATAACAAAAATTTAGTCATTCTGGCCCCAACAGGATTAGCTGCTGTTAATGCTGGAGGCCAAACTATTCATTCTTTTTTCAAGCTGCAATTTACTCCCTATTTACCTAATGATAAAAGGTGGGATAATAAGAATCAAATTTATGATACATTTAAACACCGAAAAGAAACAATTGACATAATCAAGAATTTATCACTTATTATTATTGATGAAATTTCTATGGTAAGATGTGATATTTTAGACATTGTCAATCGCATTTTATGTAGCTATAGAGAAACAAATAAACCGTTTGGAGGAATTAGACTTTTACTTGTTGGAGATACATTTCAATTACCTCCAATCGTAAAATCAGATGAATGGAATATATTAAAACAATTTTACACAAGCCCTTATTTCTTCAATTCCAAAATTTATGAGGCATGTAATCCCGTACCTTATATAGAATTAAAAAATCAATATAGACAAAGTGAAGAAGAATTTCTATATTTACTCAACTCAATTCGAGTAAATCAAATTACCGAAAATATCTTACAACGTCTAAATGAACGAGTCATTTCCCCCACCTTATCAAAAGAACAAGAAGAACCTATATTACTAGCACCTATTAATTATACTGTTAATAAGCATAATGAGAGCAAATTTTGTCAATTAGCAACTGAAATCAAAATTTTTTCAGCCTCAATTCAAGGAGATTACCCTCCTTCCCTATACCCTGTTGAAAAAGATCTACGACTCAGAGTGGGAGCGCAAGTTATGATTACAAAAAACAACTGGGATTCACAATCAAAAGTTTTTAACTATTATAATGGTAATATTGGCATTGTACGTTCTCTTAAAAATGATTACATTGAAATTGAATTAAAAGATAAATCCGTAAAAGTTGAAAAAGCTATTTGGGAAAATTCAGAATTTAGGCTTGTAGAAAATGAGAATCCCAAAGAAGAGAGGTATATTTCCTCTCAAAAAAAGAAACATTTAGTAGTAGAAAGAGTTATTAAAGGCACATTCTCACAATTTCCCATCAAGCTAGCATGGGCTATTACCATAAATAAAAGTCAAGGATTAACTTTTGATAGTATCAATGCTGATTTATCTAATTGTTTTGACTACGGACAAGTATATGTTGCACTAAGTAGATGTAGATACTTAAACGGAGTGTATCTTCAATCACCTATAACCAGAAATGCCATAAAAACAGATCCACGAGTCCTAGCATTTGCAAAAACAGAATCTCCAGAAAGTTTAATCGTTGAAAAAATTGAAAGAGACAAAGCCGACAAGCTTTATAAACAAAGTAGAGAAGAAATTGAACAAGGTGATATTATTAAAGCAATAGAAACACTAAATAATGCAATTAAAATTCGTGATGATAGAAATACGCCAAAATTCAAAAAATACTTCTCTATACTTATAAACTTGTTTAACCATTACAGAACTCAAAGAATTCAATTTTACAACGAGAAGAAACAAATAAAAATAGAACTAGAAAAAATAACTAAAGAACAAGAAGAACTAGAAAATAATTTAAATTCTCAAAACAAAAAATTCTCAAATCAGATTATTGTATTAGAAAATCAAAGAGATTTTTTGAACGAACAATTAAAACGAGAAAATGAAAAATCAGAAGTTAAATACCAAGAAATCATAGATTTAAAAACAGAACTACAAGCAAAAATTTTAGCATATGAGCATCAACAAAAAGAATTAGAACAAAAAATCACTATATTAAATATGAATATAGATTCCCGCAATAAACATATAAATGAACTAGAAGCAAATAACGAATTATTGAAAATAGAAATAGCTCGTTTGAATCAAATCACTTGGTGGCAAAAACTTCGAGGCAAAAAATAAATTTATATAACCATAAATCAATATTTTATGAAATTTCCTTTATACGTAGGGCTGAAAGAGGCAGGCTTACCACTGATACTAACATCTGGTAAATTAAAGAATATCTGTTTCTTAATAGATACAGGTGCTACTCATAATACTCTATTCTATTTTGTGTATGAGCACTTCAAAAATGAATTTAAATTGCTTGAAGATACATACAAGATAATGGGAATAGAGGGGCATTACCAAGAAACTCCTGCGATTGAAGCAACATTCAATTTTGAGGGAAATGATTATACCTCTATTTTCTCTGTATTGGATGCTTCTGAAGCAGTAAAACAAGTACAAGATAATACTGGAATACAGATTCATGGAGTACTGGGAGTGCAATTTTTTATTGATAATAGATGGATCATAGACTTTGAAAAACTCCAAATAAGAAGCAATGGAGAAGTTTAAGGATCAACCTATCATATTAATTCAAGTCAAGGGTATGGGGTTCTCAGTCCTAGTGGATACCAGCTACAGATATAACCTGCTTGCACCATATTTTATAGACTTCTTTCATGAGAAACACCCAGCTTCACCCAAAACAATAGAATTTCATGAGTGGCTAAATTTCAATTTCCCAACTCAAGAAGCCCCCATAAAAACCTCTCTATACCTGTTTGAAGATATTTTTCAGAAGCAAGAAGGGATTAAAAGAATCAAGTGTAAAGATAACATAAGTAGAGGGTGTGAATCTGTGATATTTAATTATGAATACAATGGAAAGGCTTATTCTGAATTATTTTATATTGATCAAAGTTTATGCTCCTATAATGTATCTAAGATTTCAGGCATTCTAGGAACAAACTTCCTTAAGAAACACAAATGGATTATTGACTTTAATAAACAGGAAATTAGAACTTAAATAATTAAATTATGAACATGAAAACATGATACTAGTACTTTATCTACTTTTTCCATTATAATAGGAAAATGGAAGGAAGTAATTTTATAAGAAAAATATTGTTTAATCTATATCTGGTATCCTTATAGGTACATATCATATCTACAACCCATTTAATAGTCTATATTTCAATGTTCTATAATTAGGGTTCGAGTCCCACCGAGGTCACCCCAGTAAAACCGCCCTTTCCTTAAAGAAAGGGCGATTTCATTTTTACCTACGCAACTATTTCTCGTCTTTTTACACATTAGGGACGTGCCCTAATGTGTAAAAAGACTCCACTTAATCTAGAAAAACGTTAGAAACCGTTTCCCGTTCTTTTTCTTCAAATCCGACAGAAATATCGCCTTCTCCCCCATTATTAATTTTTATATCGGATAATAGTTATCGAACTAAAAAACAATTTGCAAAATAAATTTCTGATTTTTATTCCTCTGAATCACAACCTATAAAAATACACCTAAAAATTTGATTATCCCTACAAACAAAAAATTAAGAAGAAGAAAAGCAGGAGAAAGAGCAAGTAATCTATTTATATAATAAATATTATTATAAAGAATTGATAAGGATAAAATAGGGGAAAATAAATAAGCTGATTTTGAAAAGAAAATGCATATAGAAGTAGGAAAGACTAAAAGCAAAATATATCCTCTTAAGCAAAAGAAAACAAAAAAATTGCCCCAGAAAGTAATCTCTCTGGGGCGAATAAAAACTACCTAATTTATTCTTCGCTTATCGCATTAACAGCAAAAGCAACAGGTGAATTTGTTTTAATATTCATTCCACTGGTAGAAGAAGAAATTTTCGTCATCTTCATATCTGTTGTTACAGGGTCAACATTGTAAGAATACCAACTATCTGGTTTTTTGAAATGGTATCCGACTCCCACAAGCGGGCCTGATTGTACAGACTGTGTAATCCAGGTAACAGTATTACCCGTCCGCTGGCTGATAATACAGGTAAAAGTTCCGGTAATTATACTGTACTGTGAAGTAGCTCCTGTAAAGCCAACTTGATAACCGTCTTTATCCGTACCTATATTTTCCTGATTATCTACCTTAATCGTACCGTTTGCTGCTGTGAAGTCCATAGTGATCGGGAAGTCTGTTGCCAAACTGGAACCGCCCCAACCGTATACCAAGTAGGAACTCCCTTTTACTTTTTCAACAACTGTCAGTTCAAGAATCACTGCACTGCCGTCTTTTTTAGATTTTGCATCCAGTCTCCAAGTACCCAGATAGTCCGTATAAATGTAAAGTCGTTGTACGACATTGATTTCAACGTTATACCCATCCAAACTCAGAGTCACTACAGCATTACGGGGATTAGTAGTTGGATTTGCTTCAGTCGTTAAGGTCACATAATTACTACCTTTTGCAACCGTTAGCCAGGATGCATTGGATTTAACAGTAAAGTTGCCAGAGGTTTCTACGGCTATTTTCAAAGTTTCTCCGTCATTGGAAAGTATAGCGTCTGTAGTCTCAGGAATCAAGACAATACCGTCTTGGGTTACAGTGATGGGAACACTGAATGTTCCGGCACTAAGAGTTACGGTAGTATGCCGGATAGGCTGAGCTTTGTTGGAAGTAGTTTTAAGAATTAAAGTATCCCCCTTCACTTGGGTAGTCAGCCACTCAGCATCAGTAGTAGCAGTAAAAGGCATTTCACTGGCTACAGATATAAAAGTCTCACTGGCTTCAATTGGCATCATCACTTCTGTAATTTCCGGATCCGGGGCTCTGTTTCCGGTCTGGGTTACGGGTACGGTTCTTTCTAAACCATCCTGTTTAATGATTACCTGGCCAGTACGTCCGCTTATTGTAGTATTCGGAGAAGCCGTTACAGTGATAGTCTTACCGGAAACAGAAACGGTAAACCAGTCCTTATCGGCTGTAGCAGTAACTCCAGCTACTTTCAGTTCAATTGTTCCTGTTCCTCCTGCAGCGGTAAATATTACTCCGGAATTATCGATACCCAGTTGAGGAACTGTCGTATCATTTTCTTCATCGGAGCACCCTGCCATAAAGAGGCAGAGTGTCATTATTAATAAACTAAATATTTTTTTCATATGTAATCTTTTTAATCCTATTACTTTTATCTTTCCATAGAGATATAGGCAAAACGGCTATCTCCGCCGCCTTTGTATTCTCCGCCATTAGCCCACAGTATGAAACCCAAGACTTTATATTGCCATGTACCCCGGTCTTCCCAAGTCAACACCATTGGACTTTCTTTCCTATTCCAAGAAGTCACCATCCCATAATTAGAGCTGGTATTGAGATTACCGGGAGAAGTCACTTGCCATGAAGCAGCATCCACGCTCGCTCCATTCCAAGTTCCCACTCTTTGTCCATAAAATATCAAACGACCTAAAACAGCATCATAATTCATCAGGATATCAAATGTTAAGCCCTTCAAGCGAACAGATTTATTCTTCACTTCTTCCACAACCTGTACTTTAACCGATCTCTTTGTGCTTCCAGCAGTATATTCACAAGTCCATTCCCCTAAATAATCCTCATAATAAAGTTCGAAATTAGGATCTACATAACCTTCAAATACAACATTTACGCCCGCATCCGTACAAACAAAAGATTTCTTTTCACTATTCCATTCAAAGTTTTCCATGGTTACGCTTTCTTTCATATCCATCGCGATATACTCAAAAGGTTCATACAATTTAAAACCGGTAGGAGTATAAATAAAAGCTAAACTTTCACTCTCTACAATAGTATCTCCCTTTTCGTCGCGGTCTTCATAGGAAATTCGCATTGTCCTATCCACAATATTTGCAATACATAGGGTATCATCGTTTACAAACAGATAAAAACCACCAAAAAGCGAAGACTCTACCATTTTATCTAAAATACTTTTATAATAGGTCTTCGGATCGGTAGGTTCCTCGAGACGGGTCATCACCAGTTTATTATCATACTTCTTCCCTTTTAAGATAATCTTAT
>ERZ1673730.2105-NODE-2105-length-10790-cov-4.595342_pt1 | contig 10790 bp, 14 predicted proteins | sample MGYA00580200_ERZ1673730 | MGnify/ENA primary metagenome ERZ1673730 (study PRJEB41218, sample SAMN15661761) | gut metagenome | host: Homo sapiens | place: Canada: London | collected 2015-08-20/2019-03-30 | study: EMG produced TPA metagenomics assembly of...
AGAGCTTATTCCCTGCCTATGCAAGACCCTCGTGCAAGCCTTAACTGGCAGACGGCATTGAACGCCTGCAGGAAGAAAGGCGAGGGCTGGGGGCTTACGCCCTTTTCACTTTGGGGCGCAATCGCTTTATGGTGCAAGAAGAACGGCACTATGCCACACGGCAACAATAACTGGGGTAAAGACGTAACCTATACTCATGAGAGAGGTGTAGGGACGACATTCGAGAGTGCTTCCGCTGCAAGTCACGCCGGAGAGCCTTGCAGAACTGCGACAGGCAGCGGCCCGGCAACTTGGTATCACGACCACACGCCATTCGGGATTGCAGACCTCAACGGAAACGTATGGGACTGGTGCGCTGGCATGAGGCTTGTAAACGGAGAAATTCAGATTATTCCTTATGCTAACTGCATGAGGGCTAACTGCGACATGGGCGAGAACAGTACCGAATGGAAAGCAATCAAGGCCGACGGAACGCTCGTAACTCCGGGGACAGCAGGAACGCTCAAGTACGATATTGTGAGCGGAAAAGTTACGCTCTGCACGACTATTACATCACAGGTAGACAGCGGCAGAGGTGGAACATTCGAGGCTATGACCGCAGCCAGCGGTGTTACGGCCCCACAGATTTTGAAAGAGCTGGCACTCTTCCCGGCAGACACCAGCGGCTATGAGGGCGACTATTTCTATCTGAATAACGGCGCAGCCGAGCGTTTCCCGATTCGTGGTGGCCGCTGGAGCGGCGGTGCGAGTGCTGGGGTGTTCTGCACGGACCTCAGCAGCCCTCGCTCGAATGTCTACAGCTACCTCGGCTACCGCTCCGCTTTTTATGGTGAACTGTAAACTGTTCGCAGGATAACTGACAGGGAGGGCGATAGCCCTCCCTATGCACTATGTAAGCAGAGGAGCAGAGGCTATGGCAAACGACGCAAACTATAACAAAGAAACGACGAGTTTCATTCTCAAAGAAAAGATTGCCGACATGATGAAGTACGGCAAGCAGGCTGTAGCGAATTTTCCTCGACGGGAACGAGAAACGGCGGACGAGATAAAACGGTCAATGCTCACAATGTATCGGCTCTCCATAATGGTAGAGAAGAAATATTACAAGAAAACGACGCTCCAAGACCTCGATATTGAGCTGGACGTGCTACGGCATTTGGTACGGCTGGCGCAGGACAAGGACTACTACGGGCAGAACATAGCCCCTCCGCTGTCATTTAAGAAATACGAGTATTGGAGCGGTCTTTTGAATGAGATAGGCCGGATTATCGGCGGATATATGAAATACGCAAAGTAACGGAAAATTTTGGGGAGCAGGCCGGATAGCGTTTCCCGATTCGTGGTGGCAACTGGAACAACGGTGCGAATGCTGGGGTGTTCTACACGAACCTCAACAACCCTCGCTCGAATGTCAACAGCAACATCGGCTTCCGCTCCGCTCTGCTGCTATGCCGGATAGTTGGGTGTTAATCTCAAGGGATTTCACACGGAGCATAGCACCAAAGGGGTCGGCTTCCCTCCTGCGGCCAGTACAGACCAAAGGAAAAGATTATATTGCCGTGAAAACGTCCCACGCAAGCACCACGGGACGAGGCGGAAACGTCACGCACGGCGGAAATGGAGGAGTTTGGTATGGAGAAAAACATATCAGACACAGCACCGGGCATGGTAATACTCGACGACGTTTACGACAGAATTTGCGAATACGAGGAACTTTACCAGTCACATCTTGAGGCGAGAAAAGGTAAGCGATACCGGGACGACGTTTTATTGTTTACGGACAAGCTGGAAGAAAACCTTATTGAGCTTCAAAACGAGTTGATATGGCAGAGCTACAAAGTAGGCAAGTACAGACAGTTTTACGTCAGAGAGCCGAAACTGCGCCTTGTTATGGCGTTGCAATATCGGGACAGAGTAGTACAGTGGGATATTTACAAACAGCTTTACCCGTTCTACGACAAAATGTTTATCGAAGATAGTTACGCCTGCAGGCGAGAAAAGGGCAGCCATAAGGCGGCGGACAGATTGCAGTATTGGTTACGGCAGGTCAGCCGCAAGCCCGGTAAATGGTATTATTTGAAGCTGGATATAAGCAAATATTTTTACAGGGTAGACCACCTTGTATTGCTTGATATTTTGAGCCGGAGGATAAAAGACCCCCGGCTCATGCAGCTTCTTTCAGAGATTATAAACAGCGAGGACACCCGTTTCGGACTTCCGGCAGGATTTAGCCCGGAGGAATGCACGGAGGATATGTGGCTCGCAGACGTGGGTATGCCGATAGGAAACCTCACATCACAGCTTTTTGCTAACCTTTACCTCAACGAGTTAGACCAACTATGTAAGCACGAGTTTCATGTTCATTACTACATCAGATACATGGACGACGTGATTATACTGCTGGACGACAAGAGGGAACTTGCAAGGCTCAAGGCGATTATTGAGGATTTCCTCAATAGCGTTTTACACCTCGACCTCAATAAAAAGACGGCAATTCGCCCGTGCTGCCTCGGCGTAGAGTTTGTAGGCTATCACATTTGGGCGACGCACAGGAAGCTCAAGAAGCAGACAGCCCGGAGAATGATACGGAATGTCAAGAGAATGTGCGAACAAATGGCCGCCGGAACATTGAGCCGGGAGGAGTTTGACAGGACAGCAGCCTCGTACAACGGAGTGCTGCAGCATTGCAACAGTTACGGGCTAAAGCAAAAGCTCAACGAGATTTATTTCCAGTACAATTACCAGCCGCAGGAAGCCCCGGCAGAGCCGGAGACAACCGTGCAGGCGACAGAGGAGGCAACTATGGAAAGAAAATGTTATAACTGCGAGCATTTCTATCAGAGCTGGTTTTGCGGTTATGGACAGTGTGTATGCAAGGTACACGGCTCACTCGACGTAGACCAGCACGAACGCCACCCGGACACGGCGGCGGCTACTTGTGCGGAATATAAGCCAAAACAAAAAAGAGAGGAGGTCTAGTAAAAGCATGAGCTTGGGAGAAATTTTATCCAGCGGAGGAGGGGCGATACTTATACTTTGCACGATTATTCAGATTGCACCCGTGAAAATCAACCCATGGAGCTGGCTCGCAAAGAAGCTTGGCAGGGCAATAAACGGAGAAGTAATCGAAAAAGTTGACAAGCTGGGAGAGGATGTTCAGTCGCTTAGAAATGAGTGCGACGAAAGAGAAGCGGTAAATTGCCGTACTCGAATTATGAGATTTGGCGACGAGATTTTGCACGATATACGCCACAGCAAAGAACACTTCGACCAAATTTTGCTGGATATAACAAATTACGAGGCTTATTGCGAACAGCACCCAAAATTCAAGAACAATATCGCCGCAGCGACTATTCAGCGAATAAAGGCGGTTTATCAGAAATGTTTGGACGAAAACTCGTTTATTTAACTTGGAGGCAGGTATGAGAGAGGAAAAGAAAAATGCAGACAGCACGAAGCCCTCCCAAAAGAAAAGCGGCATTGGAGTAATGGATATTATTTTGATTATCGTAGGAATTTCACTGCTGGCTTTTACGATTGCTATGATACAGCTTTTCCGGGAGTACGGCGCAGTGCCGGACACGCTTGTTACCTGCGTATTTGCGGCTCTTGGCGGAGAGTGCGGAATAATGGGCTGGATTAAGACCACGAAAGACCGCAACAAAGAGCGTAAGTGGGAGCAGGAGGACAGGCAGGAGGCAAAACGGGAGGCGCAGGAGCAGTCTCACAACGATATGTAAGGAGGTACTATGGGACTTACAGGAAAAAACAACGAGGAAAAGATATGGAATTTCCTTGTTGGAAAAGGATTGAGCAAAGCAGGAGCGGCAGGCCTCATGGGTAATCTGTTCGCAGAGAGCGCACTCAATCCAAAGAATTTGCAAAACAGCTACGAAAAGAAGCTGGGACACACAGACGACAGCTATACAGCTGCCGTAGACAACGGCTCATATAACAATTTTGTCCGGGACAGCGCAGGCTACGGCCTCGCACAATGGACGTATTGGAGCCGGAAACAGAATATGCTTGAGTTTGCACGAGCCGCAGGCAAGTCTATCGGAGACTTGGAAATGCAGCTCGATTTTTTATTTAAGGAGCTTAGCGAGGGGTACAAGAGCGTTCTTACCGTACTCAAGACGGCAACGACTGTAAAAGCAGCTTCGGACAGCGTACTCCTCAATTACGAGCGTCCGGCAGACCAAAGCAACACAGTAAAAACAAAGAGGGCAGGCTACGGTCAGAAATACTACGACAAGTACGCAGGGACGGCCAGCAAGCCCGGAAATGGAGGTACAACTATGGGATATACAAATAGCTCGCTCGTGGATTGCACGGTCAAAAGCCCAAACCACAGCGGAACGAGAACACACAGCATTGACCGTATTACGCCTCATTGCGTGGTAGGACAGTTATCGGCGGAGAGTATCGGCGGCTGCTTTACGAGCAAGAGCCGACAGGCCTCATGCAATTACGGTATCGGCAAAGACGGCAGGGTGTGTCTCATTGTAGACGAGGCAAATCGTAGCTGGTGCAGTTCCAGCAATGCGAACGACCAAAGGGCCATTACGATTGAGTGCGCTTCTGATAAGACAGAGCCGTACACCATGAATAACGCAGTTTACAGCAAGCTCGTGAAACTTTGTATAGATATTTGCAAGCGCAACGGCCTTAAGAAAGTGCTTTGGATTTCGGACAAGGCCAAAAGCCTTGCCTATACGCCGAAGTCCGGCGAGTGCGTTCTTACAGTACACCGCTGGTTTGCGAATAAATCTTGTCCGGGTAATTGGCTCTACAACCGTATGGCGCAGCTTGCGGCAGATATCAACGCAGGCCTCGGAAGTCCTACCCCCGTCCAGCCGGAGCAGCCGACCACGCAGGACGGCGTAACCAGCTTCCCGGCAACGCCATTTACGGTACGGGTTCTTATTTCAGACCTCAATATTCGCAAAGGCGCAGGAATGAATTACGCAGTCACGGGCAAATACACTGGAAAAGGCGTATTTACCATTACGGAGGTAAAGAACGGCTGGGGCAAGCTCAAGAGCGGTGCAGGGTGGATTTACCTTGAAAATCCGTCTTATTGCACTGTGAATGGCAAAGCGGCAACCAATAGGACATACACCGTCAAAAAGGGCGACAGCCTTTGGGCTATCGCCGCAAAGCAGCTCGGAAACGGAAGCAGATACAAAGAGATTAAGAGCCTCAACGGACTTACCAGTGACACAATCCACGCAGGGCAGGTCTTGAAGCTCCCTAACTAAGAGGAGGATAATATTATGCAGGAATTTCTTACGACTTTACTCACCGCAGTTATCACGGCAGCCGTCCCGGTAGTAGCTGCCTATCTTGTGTCTATGATTAAAAAGGCAGGGGAAAACGCAGCGGCGGACACCGACGACATCAAAACGCAGAGTTACATCAAGGAGATTACAGACGCAATCTCCGACGCAGTAGCGGCGACCAGTCAGACATACGTTGACACATTGAAGCAGGCCGGGGAGTTTACCAAAGAGGCGCAGGCGGAGGCGGCAAAGAAAGCTCTAACGGCCTGCCTTGCCTCTATCAGCCCGGCGGCTCGGAAGTTTATTGAGGCTGCCTACGGTGACATCACAGACTATCTTACGACAAAAATCGAGGCCGAGGTTCGCAAGCAGAAAATCAGCATTGGAACACCTATTACAGCGGTAATGGAAAGTACCACTGACGCAACGGCAGTAGCGGCCTCTGCTGCTGCGGCCACGGCAGCGACCTACCTGCAGACGGCTATTAGCCAGCTCGACGCAGAAGCAAAAACAGAGCAGGCGGAGGAATAAACGCCGCCAAATATCGGGACAGGGCGAAAGCCTTGTAATGACACAATGATTTATGAAAAACCGCCGGGAAATGCCACCTAAACGGCGGTTAGCCTCTCTCATGGAGCAATCCGTGGGAGGGGCTTTATTTTTTTGCTCCAAAACAGAACAAAGTCAACAAATTCAGACTATCCGCCACACAAAAAATACAGCAAAGTCAACAAATGTCCCAAAACGTGGCAAAATTTTTGGGAAAATGGTTGACAATGCCCCATATAGGGGCTATAATGAAATTACATTCAAGCAAGAAACAAAGAAATTACCCGAAACGGGTCAGAGGAGGAAATAAAGATGTTTGAGGTTATGTGGCAGGAATTTAACAAGAGTGAGAGGCTTGTAACAAAGCGCAAGAGTTTTAAGACCACCGAAGCAATGGAAAAGTTTATAGAGAAAGTTTCCGAAAAGGATAATTTCTATACCATTCTCGCTACAAGATAAGGAGGAAAACAGCATGGCAAGCATTTATGACGAGATTAAGACGGCGACAGACCTTGTGAGAGAGGTAATGCTCCACGGGTTAAGTACAAAGCAGGAGGACATCTGCCGGGCACAGGACATTTTCGGACGCAGTTCCATAGAGGAGCTTGTAAGCCTTGCGAACGACAACGGCATGAACGACGAATACGGCAACCCCGACCCTAAAGGCTCTTGGAGTTCCATGCGCAAGGGGACAAGAAACACATTCTACTCAATAGCGTTTTCAATTTGGAATTGGGAGGACGCTACCCGCTTTTGGAACCAGCATACTAACCCGGATAAGGAAATGCTCTCGAAAACCTACGAGGAGAATGCAGCACTTAAAAAGCAGAACGCAACACTTGCAGAGCGCAGAAACCAGCTCTTGGAGGAGGTTAAGGAGGCTGCGAACAAATGGCAAAGCACCTATGAGCAGTTCAGAGAGCAGGAGGCAAGGGCAATAAAGGCGGAGGCGGAGATAGTTCAACTCAAAGCGAAACTCTATGACCTTATGGAAAAGTAATTTTTTTACATATCAATGACGCATAATGGGGCGAAAATGTTTCACGTGGAACATGAGTAACCCCAAACGGGACAAATTAAGGAGGATAATACAATGACGGCAAGAGAGGAAAAGATAAACGAATTATTTGAGGAGCTTGTACCGGATTCCGGCAAGGCAGCAACAGTCGCCGGAGAAATCATCAGAGCTATTTCAAGAATAGGCTACCGCAATAGCAACGACGGCGACCATGTAGGTGTGGGTTACGGAAAGGAAACTTGCAATCCGGCAGCCCGTTACCTTATGAAGAAAGCAGGCGAGGAGGTTGCTGACGCTATTGCGGACTTGTGGGGATTAGAGCCGGACGACCTTTACGACGAGAGGCTGGCAGAGGTTGAGGAGGCGGTAATTTCCTATATTGAGCAGCACCCGGAGCTGAAAGAGATAGAGAATACGGAGGATATGTGGGACTACCGGAATGAATACGACGACGCAGACGACGAGTGGGACGAGGACGACGAATATTATGAAGACGAATACGACGAGGAGGAGGACTACTGATGAAATACAGATATTACAGCACACAACGCCCGGTAATGCCGGGAAGCTACCCGAATAGCGAGAACGTAGAAGCAATCCACAATTTTGACACAAAGACCTTTTGCGAGGAGATAGGCCGGGAGGCATGGGGCTATATCGAATACCGGGAAGCCCTCACGAAAGAGCAGGCGGAGGCTTACGAGCTGACGCTGGGAGGCATGAAAACGTACTGGTGCGTGACGACCTCGGTAGACAATAGAGGCCGGGTAGTAGCGAACATTACGGACACGGTTGAGGCCGTCTGCAAGCCGGAGAACAGCTCAAAAAGCACCACCCGGAGAGATATATACAATGACTGGTTTGAGAGCCACGAGGAGGCGCAGGCATTTGTAGAAGAGGCAAAGAGAGCATAGCCGAAACCCCGGAAACGGGGTCGTGCGGAGATAACCTACCGTACCCGACGAGGCAGGTCAGCCCTCATAGCGTTTGGTATTGTTCAACAAGTTTCGCCAGCTTTTAATGTGAAAGCCGGAGGCGGTAAGAGTGGAGAACGCCGGAAAACACTCAATGACGGTCAACAGGTTTTTGGGCTTTAAGGTGAAACCCGATAAGGCGAGGCAGCTCCCGACAGAACGGCTCCGGCGGAGCGTATGATGCCGCTTGAGAAGTACATACCCAAACGCTTATTTTATACCCGGCAGACCGGGAGAAAGCGAGGAGACAATAATGAGCGAAAGAAAGTATTTCCCTATCAACGAGAGCAGCGCAAGGACGGCGCACAATATGATGTCTATGAGGGATTACGCAGAGGGAAGCACCACAGCGGAATACCGCAGCGCAGTAGACAAGGCGTATGACCTTGCGGACAAGGTTGCAGAGAAAAAGCCGGAGGAGGCGGAGCGAGTTTACAGACTGGCAGAACGCTACTCGAAGAAAATGGCGGAGTATTTCAACAAAGAAAGCAGCATTGGAATGATGTGTCCGTCCGTTATGATTAGCGGCGCAGGAAATTTCCCTGTAAGAAAGAAAGAAAAGCAGGTGGCGGCGTGGGACAGAAACAGACAGTTCTACGCAGAGGTACAGGGCATTCTCGGAAAAATTGAAAATATCCTTTACGGCAGGGAGATTATAAAATCCGACGACGAGAGAGCTATCGAAAAGTTAGAGGAGAAGCTGCAGGATATGAGGGAGTTACAGGAGCAAATGAAAGCAGCGAACAAGGCTATCCGTCTGAAAGATACGGAGGCAGGAGACGACCTACTGCGTGAAATGGGGTACAGCGAGGAGGCCATAAAGGAACTTCGTAAGCCGGATTTCTGCGGACGTGTTGGCTTCCCGGATTACGAGCTGTCAAACAACAATGCAAATATCCACAGAGTAGAGGAGCGCATAAAAGGCTTGAAAGCAGCCAAAGAAAGAGGCAGCTCGGAGCAGGAATACAAGACTTTCAAGGTGGTAGAAAACACGGAGGCTATGCGCTATCAGATTATCTTTGACGGAAAGCCGGACACGGAAATCCGGGAGCTGCTTAAAAGCAACGGCTTCAAATGGGCACCGTCGCAGGGAGCATGGCAGCGGCAGCTCACAGTGAACGGAAAGTATGCGCTGAATAAAGTGGTGGAAAAGCTGAAAGAAATGGAGGGATAAGAAGTGATTTCGGAGGATTTCAGATATTACAGAGGCAGCAGAGAAAGCCGTGAGACGGTTGAGCTGGATATAGTACGCAGCGACGGAATGTATATTACAACGTGCGTCGTCAACTTCGATTTACTTCTCTGCGGAATTGCTTTACACCCTTGCGGAAACGGAGACGACCTCAAGCTCGACCCGGAGCAGCAGCTCAAGGTCTTAGAATTTACGCAGGCAGAGCGGAAAAAGATTACGGACAGATACCCGGTAAAGACATACGAGGGCTGGCATGAAAGCGGCTTGCCGACGTTTGAGGACTACTGTTTCCCCGGAGACGAGGTGGACGAGGCGGTGGTAGACCACTTCGTCAACAGCGTCCCTCCCGTCCTCCTGCGTTCCTCCTGTACGCAAGCAGGGGAAGCATATAGCAGCGAGCCGGACGAGCGCACAGGGAGGTACAGAAGCACTTACACGACGTTTCATAAAGCAGGAGAGGGGCGGTGGATATTCGACGGATATTGTTTCTACGGCGAGAACGAAAACCGCTCCACGGGCAAATCTCGGCTTGAGAAGCGTATTGACGAATTACATAGGGAGGTGCAAAAGTGTACCACATAAACACGATACCGGGGCAGGCGGCCAAAGAAAAGGGAAACGCCTCATACCCGGAGGACTTTCCACACCTGCGGCCGGGAGAAGATTTTGCCGCATGGCGAGTTGGAGCAGATTTGGAAATTGAAACGACATTGAGTGGGGAAGCCCTTTCAGAGCGTTTACAGACACTCAAGCACACGGAGGTATAGGTATGGCGACTGACTACAAAGACAAAATCAGAAAACTCCTTGCGCTGGCAGAAAGCCCGGAGGAGCATGAGGCGAGGGCGGCGCTCCTAAAAGCTCGCCAGCTTATGGCAGAACATAAGCTCACAGAGGCAGAGCTGAAAGACGTTGAAAAGCAAGAGGTAAAGGACATTCTTACCGACATCACCTGCAGCAAGCGGAGAAACCCGTGGATAGTAAACCTTTCAGCCGTTATTGGGGAGATCTATTGCTGCAAAGGGTACAGGCGGCACGGTTACGGAGAACAAACGCAGCACGTCGGATTTATCGGGCTTGAGGACGACGTGGAGGTATGTGTAGCAATATTCAAATATGCCGTAGATTGCGCCCTTTCAAAGATACGGGAGATTAAGAGGGAGAACGCCTGCTATTATTCCAGCTACATAAAGCAACAGTGCGACAGCTACGGCTTTGGCTTCGTTATGGGAGTTCAGAAAGCGTTTGAAAAGCAGCAGGAGGAAAACGAGGAGGGCTGGGGACTGGTTCTGTTAATGCCGAAAGAGGTTGAGGAGGCGGCGCAGAATTGGGATAAAGAGGAATTTAAGGCACGTTCGCAGGAAAACATTTCGGTCAATTCTTATGCGGCAGGTTATAGAGAGGGCATGGAGTTCGACCCGACAAAGAGACTGGCAGAGGAGGCTACGCTATGATTGATTATGACAGGATTATAAACCAGCTCGCAGAGGAGGCGGACAGTTGCGGTCATAGGTATATTTCCGGGACATCTACACTCGTCCCGGCATACTACCAGCAGGAAATCGTTGAGGCGATTGGCCATATTATCAAATGCAGGAATAGCCTCAAAGGACTGCAGACGCAGCCGGAGGGCGTAGAACATGACCCGTATAAGGTTGGAGAGCTTCTGAAAATGCTCAAGCAGGAAACACGGGAGGGCGAGGTGCATTACGGCGCACGGCTCCGCCACGAGGACAGCGGCGCAAACGTCCTCACGATAGACGCAGGAGGGCTACG
>ERZ1673730.2115-NODE-2115-length-10737-cov-4.868189_pt1 | contig 10737 bp, 10 predicted proteins | sample MGYA00580200_ERZ1673730 | MGnify/ENA primary metagenome ERZ1673730 (study PRJEB41218, sample SAMN15661761) | gut metagenome | host: Homo sapiens | place: Canada: London | collected 2015-08-20/2019-03-30 | study: EMG produced TPA metagenomics assembly of...
CTGGGCGGTGGAGCGGGGCTGCACCCACTATACCCACTGGTTCCAGCCGATGACTGGCTTCACGGCGGAAAAGCATGACAGCTTCATCGCCCCTGCCGAGGGCGGCCGGGTGATCTTGGAATTTTCCGGCAAGAACCTGGTGCGGGGTGAGGCGGACGCCTCCTCCTTCCCCTCCGGCGGCCTGCGGGCCACCTTTGAGGCCCGGGGCTACACCGCTTGGGATCCCACCAGTTATGCCTTTGTCAAGGATAAAACCCTATATATCCCCACGGTATTCTGCTCCTACAGCGGCCAGGTACTGGATAAGAAGACTCCCCTGCTGCGCTCCATGAGCCGGCTGGATCAGCAGAGCCTGCGCATCCTGCGCCTGTTCGGAAATACGGAGGCCAAGCACGTGATCCCCCAGGTTGGCCCGGAGCAGGAGTACTTTCTCATCGACAAGAGTATGTATCAAAAGCGGGAGGATTTGAAGCTGTGCGGCCGCACCCTGTTTGGCGCCCGTCCCCCCAAGGGGCAGGAGCTGGATGACCACTACTATGGCGCCATCCGGCCCAGAGTCGCCCGATTCATGGAGGACCTGGACCTGGAGCTGTGGAAGCTGGGTGTATTTGCAAAGACCGAGCACAACGAGGTGGCCCCGGCTCAGCACGAGATCGCCCCGGTTTATACCAACGCCAACACCGCCACCGACCACAACCAGCTGACCATGTCACTGCTGAAAAAGGTGGCTGACCGCCACGGCCTGGTGTGTCTGCTCCACGAAAAGCCCTTTGCCGGGGTCAACGGCAGCGGCAAGCACGATAACTGGTCCCTGGCCACCGACACCGGTGAGAATCTCCTAAAGCCCGGCAAGACCCCCAGCCAGAACGCCCAGTTCCTGCTGTTTTTGGCGGCGTTTATCAAGGGCGTGGATGAGTATCAGGACATTCTGCGCTGCTGCGTCTCCTACCCCGGCAACGACCTGCGTCTGGGCGGCAACGAGGCGCCCCCCGCGGTCATCTCCATCTTCCTGGGTGACGAGCTTACCGCCGTGCTGGATTCCATTATCCGGGGCACAGCGTATGTAGACATGACCAAGAAGAAGCTGGAGATCGGCGTGGACACCCTGCCGGAGATCCCCCAGGACACCACCGACCGCAACCGCACTTCTCCCTTGGCCTTCACGGGCAATAAATTCGAGTTCCGCATGCTGGGCTCCTCTCAATCCGTCGCCAGCCCTAACACCGTCCTCAATACCATCATGGCCGAGGAGCTGGGCCAGTTTGCCGATATTTTAGAGCAGGCCGAGGACTTCAATGCCGCCCTTCAGGCCCTGCTGCACAACACCTTCAAGGCCCATCAGCGCATCATCTTCAATGGCAACGGCTACGATGAATCCTGGGCCGAGGAGGCCAAACGCCGGGGCCTGAGCAACCGGCGGGACACCGTGGACAGCATGCCCGCCTATATCGACGCCAAGAACATTAGCCTCTTTACCAAGCATGATGTATTCTCCGAGGCGGAAATGCGCGCCCGGTACGGCATCCATTTGGAGAACTACTGCAAGATTACGGCTATTGAAGCCAATACCCTGCTGACTATGATCCGCCGAAGCATCTTCCCTGCCGTGTCCCGCTACACCGGGGAGCTGGCCGAGACCGTGCAGCGCAAAAAGGCCCTGTACCTGGATTGTGCCGCCGAGACGGAGCTGCTGCAGCAGCTGTCGGGTCTGAATAACGAGCTGTATGACACTGCCCGGGCCATGGACAAGGCCCTGGAGGAGGCCCCCGCCTCTGAGGGGGATATTGAGTCCGCCCGGTATTACCGAGACGTGGTGTACGCCCTGGAGTACAAGGCCAGCCACCTGGTGAACACGCTGGAGACCCATACCTCTGCCGAATTCTGGCCCTATCCCACCTATGCCGACATTCTTTTCCGGGTGTAACTATAACCAGGACTACTACGAATCAAAACCGTCCGGCCGGAGGCAATGCCTCCGGCCGGACCACCTCCGCCTGGAGGCGGGCTATTGCTGCGGCGTTTCCCCACACCGTTCCGGTGCTGACGGGCTATCTGGTGCTGGGCGCCGCCTACGGCGTTCTGATGCAATCCAAGGGCTTTGGCGCCCCTTGGGTGCTGCTCATGAGTGCAGTTGCCTTCTGCGGCAGCATGCAATTCGCGGCCATCACCCTGTTGACCTCAGCCTTTGACCCCTTGGGTGCCTTCATCATGAGCGTTATGGTCAACGCCCGGTACCTGTTTTATGGCGTGTCCATGCTGGAGAAATACCGGGGCCTGGGCGGCGCAAAGCCAATCCTAATCTACACACTCAGCGATGAGACCTTTTCTGTCGTCTTCTCGGCGGAGCCGCCGCCGGACGTATCCCGGAAGGATTTCTACCTGGCCATATCCCTGCTGGACTATGCCTACTGGGTAGGCGGCTCCCTGCTGGGCTCCCTGGCCGGCCAGTTTATCCGTTTTGACACCACCGGCCTGGACTTTGCTTTGACGGGGCTTTTCGTGGTACTGTTCATTGAGCAGATATCCGATCCCCGCAGCCGCATCAGCGGCATCATCGGCGTTGTGTGTACCGCTGCGGCCCGGGCCGTCTTCGGCGCGGATCAGCTGGTGATCCCCGCCATGGTCCTGGTTTTGGCCGTGCTGCTTATTGGGAGGAAAAAGCTATGACATTGACAACGACCCAGGCCCTCCTCATCGCCCTGGCGGTGACGGCGGGGGCCATGCTGACCCGCTTTCTCCCCTTTCTGCTCTTCCCGGATAATCGTCCGGTGCCCAAGATTGTCTCCTATCTGGGCCGCACTCTGCCGGCTGCCATGATGGGCCTGCTGGTGGTATACTGCCTGCGGAACGTCTCTGTCGTCTCCGCCCCCCACGGCCTGCCGGAGCTAATCTCCATTGCGGTGCTGGCGGCCCTGCACCTGTGGAAGCGGAATGTCCTGCTGTCCATCGGCGTGGGCACGGTGCTGTACATGGTGCTGGTGCAGGTGGTGTTCGCCTGAGGCAGAGCTGAAAGCTCTCTTGCAAATATCTTCGCAAAACACCCCCTATGTGGCTTGAAAGCCACATAGGGGGTGTCTGTTTTTTGCGCGGCCCTGCCGTGCTGGCCGGTTTCCTATTTCACTGCCAGCCGCTGGGCAAGCTCTCCGTCCGGCTGGGCCAGGATGGTGCGATAGGTCGTGTAGATCACCATGCCCGGCCGGGCGCCGGCTGGCTTTTTTACATACTTTACCGGGGTGTAGTCCACGGCAACCTTACCGCCGTCCCGGCCCTGGGAATAGTATGCCGCCAGCTGGGCCGCCTGCAGAATACTCCCCTCATCCGGCTCCACACCATTGGTGCATAGGATCACATGGCTGCCGTGGATCTTCTGGGTATGAAACCACCAATCTGTCCTATCCGCTGTTTTGCCGGTAAGCTTGTCATTTTGCCGGTTGCTGCGGCCCACCAGAACCAGCAGCCCCGCATCCGTGCGAAAGTGCCGAGGCTCGGACTTCCTCTGAAAGCCCGGCTGCTTCCTCCCGTGGGAGCGGATGTACCCGCCCTCCGTCAGCTCGGCGCGGATATCGTTAAAGTCCTGCTCACTCTCCGCCTGTTGGATCTCCTGCAGCACGCTTTCCAGATAGGCAAGCTCCTCCCGGCCCTGGGCCATCAGCTGCGCCAGCATCTTTTCCGCCGTCTTGGCCTTGTTATAGCGCTTGAAGTACTTGGCGGCATTCTCCTGGGGGGATAGCCGCACATCCAAGGGGATAACCCGCCTGGGGCAGCCCTCCTCGTAGTAGTTCTCCGCCTCCAGCCTTGCCATGCCCCGCTCCATGCGGTAGAGGTTTGCGGTGATGAGCTCGCCGCTGATGCGCAGGGCATCCCGGTCCCGGGTCTTTTCGTACTCCTGGGCCTGCATGGAAAGCTTCCTTCGCAGCCGGTCCCGAGCGTTGATGGCGGTCTTTAGCAGATCCTGTCCCTTCTGCCTCACTCGGTCCGCCTGCTCTCGTTGGGCATAAAAGTGATCCAAAAGCTGGGAAAAGCTCTCCTCCGTGCGTATTTCACAGGCATTTTCATATTGCAGAACCGGAGCAAAGGTAAAATCGAAGGGCTTGCCGTCCCGGGCAAGGACCACCGGCAGGAACTCTCCCTGCCGCACCAGGCGGCGCCAGGCATCGAATTCTAACCACAGCCGCCCTACCGCAGCCGACAAAAGGCAATCCGTGCTTCCTCCGGCCCGAAAGGCCATCTCCCTCGCCCACAGGGGTGCGATGGCTGTAAAGGTATCCAGCAGCCATTTGTCCGTCTGTCTCTCCGGGGAAGCGCTTTCCAGGAGAGTGCGGAACTCCTGCTCCTCCACCTCCAGGGGCGACCGCTTCTCCTGCCGGGGCGGCAGATGATAGTATAGCCCCGGCAGCACCTGCCGCTGCTGGCTCATCTCAAAATCCACCCGCCGCATGCAGTCGATAATGCGCCCGTCGCCGCCGCACAGAATCAGGTTGGAGTGGCGGTTCATGGCCTCCAGCACCAGGGAAAACCGGCCCATCTCTCCCAGCTCGTTCATGGCCTCGATCTCCAGCGTCACCACCCGCTCCAGCGGCTCTTGCCGCAGGGTAATAATGCGTCCGCCGGCCAAATGCTTGCGCAGCAGCATGCAGAACATAGGCGCCTGGCTGGGATTATCCCGCAGCACCTCCGTCAGGTTCAGCCTCGGCTGGCTGGCCGAGGCACACAGCAGCAGCCGCCGGCTGCCCCGCAGCAGCAGGACTACCTGATCTCGGGCAGGCTGCTGGATTTTCTCAATTTTCAAGCCCTCCACCTGTGGGGCGATCTCCCGCACCGCCGCCTGCAGGCACACAGCATCCAATGCCATGGCTCATTCCTCCATCATTTGTGTAAACAGTTCATTGATCCGCTCCCGATGTCCGTGCAGGTACAGCCAGCCAAACAGTGCCTCCAACGCCGTGGCCTGCTGATATTCCGCCCGGCTGGCGTGCTGGGGGATGGAGTGGACATGAGCGTTGCGCCCCCGGCGAAACACCTCCTGCTCCTCCTCCGTCAGTGCAGGCAGTATCCTCTGCGCCCGACGGGCCTGCTCCGGCGCACACACCAGGGCCACTGTGGCCCGGTGCAGCCCCTTGCCCGTGGCCTTGCCGTGGGCGCACAGCCAGGTGCGCACCAACAGCTCATACACTCCGTCCCCTATGTGGGCCAGGCCGATGCTGCTGATGCCGCGTATTTCATCATCCGTCAATTGGACGGAAAAGTAGTCTGTCATATCTTGCTCCTTTTTCTGTCAGCTGCTTATGCTGCCTGCCGCCAGCAGCAGCGCACCCGCTGAAAGCATAAGGTCTGCCAGGTTCCACACCAGCCGCTGCAGCCGCCCGGCCGGCAGCCTTGGAAATCGAATATAGTCTGTCACACAGCCCCGCCGCAATCGCTCCAACACGTTGCCCAGGCCCCCGGCGCACAGCAGCGCCGCACCCCAGCAGCCCAAGCCCCGTCCGTGCAAAAGCTCGCCCCGGCACATAATCAGCACCATCAATAGTGCTCCGCCGGACAAAACCCGGGCCAGATGGGGATGGTTTTTCAGCACACCCCCGGCCATGCCGGGGTTTTCCAGCAGCTCCAGCCGGATCCGTCCGCCCAAAAGCGCCCGCTCCAGTTTTCCCCGCCGGGCCAGGCTCCGCAGCCCGTAATCTGCCGCCAGCAGTGTACCGGCACAGAGAATGGGCAGTACCATCTCAGCGCCGCCGGCCGCCCCGGTAGAGGAAGCCGAAGATCATACCCAGCACGCCACCCACCACATGGGTCAGCTGGGAAACGCTGTCCGTATTGCGGATGCCGTCAATGATCTCCCCTCCCAGGTAAAAGATCACCACCAAAATCAGCGTAATGGGGATGCCGCCGCCTCGGCTCTCCGTAAAGGAGGACAGCACGATCATCATAAACACGATGCCGCTGGCCCCCAGCAGGGCGGAATTTGGGAAGAAAATGAACTGCACCAGCCCTGTGACCAGAGCGGTGGCGGCCATGAACCATACCATTTTTTTCCAGCCATACTTTTCCTCCAGCGGTGGCCCCACCAGCAGCAGAAGCAGCATATTGCTCATGTAGTGGGAATAATCCGCATGGCCCAGCACATGGGTGAAAAACCGCAGGTAGGTCAGCGGATCCGCCAGGGAGGCGCGATACACGCAGAAATATTTCATCGTTACGGCGCTGCCGAAGGTTTGCCCCAGCAGCAGCGCACCCAGAGCCAGCAGCGCAAAGGTCAGCGTAGCCGGGGCATTGAATCGGATCACCAGTTTTCTCAAAACAATTCCTCTTTTCAAATGGGGATACTTGCCGAATTTCCAAGGGGGTCCACCCGGTATGGACGCATTTCTGCCCGTCAAAACCGTGTCTGCCCTTGTCAATCGATGGCAGATAGATTATAATATAAAATACGAAAAAAGTAAACCATCACCCACTCCGAAGGAGGCTTCTATGAAAAAAGCTCTGAAGATCGCCGGCTGTGTACTGCTGGCTCTCGTGATCCTGGTTCTGGGCTATGTGGCCTATGTGTTTTTGGACTATCACCGCATTGAGGACAATCTCACTCTTACAGCCCAGGGCTCTGCCGCATCCTCGGCCCAAACGGGCGTTCCCTACACCGTGGTGTCCTATAACATAGGCTTTGGGGCCTATGAGGACGATTATAGCTTCTTCATGGATGGCGGAACGGAATCCTGGGCCTGGTCCAAGGAGCGGCTGGACGAGAATCTCTCTCTCATTGCCCAAACACTCAAGGATCAAATGGCGGATTATTATTTCATTCAGGAGGTGGACACCGATTCCACCCGCAGCTATCACCGCAATGAGGCCGACATCCTGCGCCGGGCGCTAACGGGGTACAGCTCCGTTTGGGGGCAGAATTACGACTCCCCCTTCCTGTTCTGGCCTCTGACCCAGCCCCACGGCTCCTCCGTTTCAGGGCTGATGACCTTTTCCTCTGCGCCCATTGCCTCCTCCCTGCGGCGAAGTCTGCCCATTGAGACGGGCGTAATGAAGCTGGTGGACCTGGATCGGTGCTACACCGTCAGCCGGGTGCCCATGGAAAATGGCCGGGAGCTGATCCTCTACGCCGTCCATCTCTCCGCCTACACCTCCGATGGTACCATCGCCATCAAGCAGATGGAGATGCTGCTGGACGACATGCAGGCCGAGTACGAAAAGGGCAATTACTGTGTCTGCGGCGGCGACTTTAATAAGGACCTGCTGGGGAACTCCGATCAGGTCTTCGGCATCAGTGCCGGAGACTACACCTGGGCCCAGCCCGTCCCGGCAGAGCTGTTCAGCGGGAAGAACATTGCCAAGATCGCCCCCCTGGATCAGGATAACCCCGTCCCCAGCTGCCGCAACGCTGACGCCCCCTACCACAGTGGGCAGTATGTGGTCACTGTGGACGGCTTCCTGGTGTCGGATAATGTGACCGTCAGCTCTGCTACTGTTATCGACACCGGCTTTGCCTACTCCGACCACAATCCCGTCACCATGACCTTTACCCTTCAGCCGTAAGCGACAATTCTCTGTGATCTTTTAAGCCCTGTGCGCCGAATGATTCGGCGCACAGGGCTTTTTTACACTTTTTTAAAGAAATGTTCGTAGTTTATTCTTATTTTTTTTATTTTTCTTTAAGCTTTTCCCTGTATAGTAAAAGCAAGCAAAGGGAAAGCAAAACCCCGGGCCGCTGCCCGCCCGTTTATGCAAGGGGCAGACCATCCACTCAGCCGCAAGGCTTTTTCATAAACAATACACTTTCTTCATTCTTTTCTCTCTTTTCAGCAAAAGCGGAGCCCATGGGCTCCGCTTTTGCTGTTATAAGGTCTGTCATTGCGAAGCCAGTGCGCACACTGGCTGCGGCAATCTGTCTCCAAAACACATTTTTTTTGTATTTTACACAGGTTTACACTATGAATATTACGGATTCCCACGTCGCTTCGCTCCTCGGAATGACAGGGATGGCTCTTTACAGGTCAACCCTTTCATACAGCTGCGCCGCCCGGCGGTAAGCCAGGAGCGTCAGCACCGCAAACACCGCCATGCCAAGCAGCAAAAGGGGCAGCTGCCGCAGATTGGCCTGGGCATCCACCCGGTTCAGCCACAGAAGGCCCGGAAAATGAGGCAGTGCCTCAGCCACAAGCATCAGCGGCCACATGCCGATGTTGGCCTTGAGATAGGCTGCGCCCACCTTGTACCCACTGCGATACAAGCTGATTAAAAACACCAGGTTGAACACGCCATAGAGCACAAAGCCCGCGCCCAGAAGCATGAGGTTGGCGTCCATGCCCACGGCGTTATCCTTGCCGGGCTGAAGCTTGGCTGACAGCAGGCAGAACAGCGCCGTAATAACCATCGATAGCATCTCCACCAGCACTGCAAACACCACCGCCGCCCGTACCGTATCCCGCTTGCGGATGGGCAGCAGGGCTGAAAAGTAGATGTCCTTCTGCTCCCGCATATTCAGGAAGGTGAAAAACAGCCCCAATGTCACATAGAAAAATATCACTGAATAGGGATAGTTGGGAATCAGCAGCATGGCCCCGAACAGGCAGAACACCGGCGTTATAGGGTGGCACACCAGCCGCAGCTGCTTATATAATAGCGTTTTCATCCAGGGGCCTCCTTTCCACGGAAACGATGATGTCCTCCAGGGTCAGGGGCGCATCGCCCCGGCGCAGATAGGCGTAGTGAGCCCGGAAATCCTCCAAAGTCCCGGTATACTGAATCTGTCCGTCCTTGATGAAGGAGATGTGGCTGGCACACTTTTCCAGGTCCGAGGTAATGTGGGTGGAGAACAGCACGCTGCGCTGTCCATCCGCGGCGATGCGCCCCAGCAGCTCCGTCAGCTCATCCCGGGACACCGGATCCAAACCGCTGGTGGGCTCATCCATAAAATTGGGTAGCCCTCTCCCAGCCCTCTAAAACACTGGTTTTAACGTCAGAGACACGAGTGTATCGTGTTCACTATTGTTCTCAAAGCGTTAGCTCTACTCCTTCTTGTTCCAGTGCATCACTCAACTGTTTTGCATAAGTCACCTGTCCACACTTTTTCATTCCATATAAGATTCTTAAACATATATTTCTTTGTTTTAGTTTTCTTATGAGATATGTTCCGTCAAACGCCTTAGAGACTATGTCATCATGAACCTCTTCCAAATGTTCAACCGCTAAGAAACTATTACTCATCTCACTAAAACATAATAGTGTATTTAATGTATTCATAGAAATGCTGGATAAATATTTTTTCAAAATCTCCCCATTCTTTTGTATTTTGCGTAAATCAAACCCTATCTCTTTACCCTTGTTGTCAGATTTACTTTTCTCAGAATAGTATCTAACCAATGAAGCGTATTCTTTTAATTCATTTTCTGTAATTGACCCGAATACTTTCTCGCATCCAATATTTATCGAAAACTTTCTATTTTCCTTAATTAGATTTACAGCATCTGAAAATTCTTTACTTCCGAGATGATATTCTTGCTTAATCTCATCTTTGACTTCTTTGAATTTCTCTGTTCTCCATTCTTCATATACAGGAAGCCGCTTCGAAATATCCCATATATCCGCTCTCGACAAGCTCTTGGTAAATGTTCCTAGCGAATATTCAAAGATACAATTATCCAGAAAATATATCAAATCATCAAATTTTTTCATTACTTCCTTAAATTCTGTTTCTAACAATTCAATACTTACATGAGAAATTTTGTTTTTTATCATATGTGGTTCATCTTCTTTATTTAGTTCATATTTGAAGGCATCCCCCTCTTCATCGAAATAATAAAAGTGAATCATATCTTCTATATTCTCAAAATATGCAGGAACTCTTCTGTCAATATTCTTCTTATCACAAGCTAATTTATATAGGCATTCAATACTATGCGTGTGTAATTCTTTTTTTCTTTCCTTTAAGATTTCCTCAGAATAACATATCCCTTTCTTTTCCTCTATTCGCCATAACATTTTTATGACAATCTTCAAAGATAGCTCAATGCTGTGTCTGGCGTTATAAACGATAGGATATACTAACAGATCTTCAACTTCGGAACCTGTTTTCAATGATTCCGTCAGAAGTTCAACGGTACGCTTGAACCCATTTCTTATATCCTCATCGGTAGTTCCCCCATTGTCACCTACGCATGCAATAATTGTATCTTCTTCATGAAATTCAAACGGATTTTCCATCTTCTATCATCCTCTTTCTTCGAATTTAACTTATCGATAAGTATATCATAAATACAATTTATGCACACCTTTTGTTATCTACACTTTTCAACCACAACAACCGGGAAATTCTTCCCGGTCGTTGCAGATTATTTTCTAATTCAGATTATAAAGTTTTTAACATATTCAGATCTTTTTTGTTTAGGGCTTTTCTTAATCCTACATTTTCTTTTTCCATTTGCTCTTTTTCACGTTTCATCTCCCGGATCTGTTCTTCTAATACATTGATCCGATTCTTCAGCACAATGTCACCTATGTATCTTTTTGGATCTATCATTCCTGCCTGCTGCTCCAGTGCACGATCCATTTCTTTTCTGACCGTTTCATTCTTATAAAAGAATCCTCTGGACAATCCTGTCCTCTTTGTCAGTTTTGGAACTGTCACTTTTTCCCGTTCTGTCAGCATCTGCCGGATTTCTGTCACTGCTCTATTTACTTTTTCTTCACTGGCTTTTTTATTGCAGGCTATCATCGAATCGTATTTGTTCATAT
>ERZ1673730.2133-NODE-2133-length-10642-cov-3.457164_pt1 | contig 10642 bp, 7 predicted proteins | sample MGYA00580200_ERZ1673730 | MGnify/ENA primary metagenome ERZ1673730 (study PRJEB41218, sample SAMN15661761) | gut metagenome | host: Homo sapiens | place: Canada: London | collected 2015-08-20/2019-03-30 | study: EMG produced TPA metagenomics assembly of...
TTACCGCATCCATCGTCTTGTGCATACAGTCGTCGCAGATACAGATGTTATTCGGCAGGTGGAACATTCTTCCCGCCTTGCTTTCCGGTCTGCGGCAAATATAACAAATATCTTCAAATTCTTTTTCATCCATAGTCGGTTACCTCATCTTCCGCTTTCTGCTATCAAAAGTATAATGCAGGATCGTTCCTGAGACAAGTAAACTTTCTCTAAACAACTGTCTCCTGTACAGAAATGGCTACTGTTCACACGCGCTATTCGCAAAACCGGGATGACTGCAGCTCTCGCCCAGCCATCCCGGTTCCGTTTTTTATCTCTGTTTGCTTTCCTGTGCAGCCTTGCTCGCCGCATTGATCTGGTCATAGGAAGAAAGCGTGACTGTCACGTTTTTCTGCTGATAACCGTTTGCTGAATTTACCATAATCGTAATTTCAACGCTCTCCCCAGCTTTATAATACTGCATCTGCTTCGTCAGCTCTTCCTGATTCTGAACGGTTACGCCGTCAAACGCCACCACAATGTTGCCGCGCACCAATCCGGCAGCTTCCGCACCGGTTCCGGAATAAACCTGCGCCACAAAAATTCCCTGCGGCATACTGAAGTTCTCGGACAAATCGCTCGTCACATTGATGCAGGAAATTCCAAGATATCCGCGCTCTTCCTCGGAATATTTCGTCCGCGTCTGGCGTTCCATCAGATCTTCAATAATCGGTCTTGCCGTCGAAATCGGAATCGCGTAACCCATTCCCTCGATTGACGAGCCGCCGATCTTATTGGAGTTAATTCCGATCACCTCGCCCCGCATGTTCAGCAGTGCACCGCCGGAGTTACCGGGGTTGATCGCTGCATCCGTCTGAATCAGGGAAGTTCCTTCTTCGGAATTGCTGCTATCTATCTTACGGTTCAGTGCACTGATAACGCCTGTCGTCACAGACTGTCCATAGCCCAGTGCATTACCGATCGCAATGGCCGGTTCACCGATTTTCAGGCTGTCCGAATCTCCCATCCTTGCAATGCAGATTTCCTGTTTTGTGCTGTTCGCAATGGTATCCAGTTTTACTGCAACGACTGCAAGGTCTGCGGAAACATCGGTACCCTTTACCTGCGCTTCTACGGTTTCCCCGTCGATAAACTGAACATACAGCTGCTCTGTGCTGTCCACTACATGATTGTTGGTAACGATCAAAAGCTCCTGCTCGTTTTCTCCAATGATAATCCCGGAACCGCTTGCCGTCTCATCCTGGGAATAAGTCTGTCCCCAGAAATCCTGTACCGTCTGTGTAAAATTATTCGTAATCGAAACGCACGCCGGCATTACCGCTTCTACAACCTGCGTTACATCCGTTACAACTGCAGATGCGCTCTGCTGCTGTGCAATTTCCGATGCTGCAGCAACCTGTCCGTCTCCCGTTGTTGTATCCTCTGTCAGGGACGAATCTCCGGATCGTCCTGCTTCAGAGCGTTCGGGACTGTCTGTTGCTGCATGATTTCCGTCATCTTCCTGATTTTTTGCATCATCTCCTGCATCCGGAGCTACCTCCAAAACGCCGACCGACGCGGAATCCAGCTGATTTGCCGATCGGATCGAATAAACTCCGATCAAGCCGATTCCAATGCAGACGCAAACAAAGATGACGACAAGTGCGCTAACAGCAATCCATTTGCCCGCAGAATCTCCTTTTTTGGGAGCAGGCGTCTGCTGTACGCCTGGCTGATAGCCATATTTCTGTTTTGAATCATCGCCCCGGTATCTGTCGTTATAATAATTTTGATATTCGTAACGGCTGCGCGAGGGCTGCGCGCCCTGGTCAGCGTCCGATGCGCTGTTGAATGTGTCCTGCGTATTGTCGGATGCGTTCTGTGCGTTATCCGCCGCACCCGTGCTTCCGCTGCTATATGCCGATGTGTCATCGGACACGCCACTGTACGCCGACATATCCGACGCATCCGTTTTCTGTGCACTGTCCGTGTATTCCTGCCCACCGCTCTCCGGCGCTGTGCCGTCCAAATGCTCCTGTCCGGTTGTTTCTTCCGGGTCGTATCCGTAACCCATGTTGTGACCTCTTTTCTCATTCGCTTCCGTATCCGGTGCGTCTGCTTGCTCTGCAGACAGTATACCGAATAGTTGTGTCCATTCTGTGAAAAAGAATGTGCCTTGGCACATTCTCGCGCCGAGGCGCGGTTGCTTCAGCAACCATCTACCCTTGCGCCGAGTGCGCATCCTCGCGGAGCTTTTTTTATCGTATAGAAACGAAGTTTTCTATACGATGAAAAAAGCCGCTTCCGGAGTTTTTCGGAAACGACTTTTTATGTCTTATTCTTTCTCCTGCTTCCAGTAGCCTTTCTGCAAACTGCAGAAGCGAACCAGCCCAGGCGGAAGATTCTGGTATTTTTTACCGAAACGGTAGCCCAGCCATTTCATGCCGCTCTGCCAGATCAGCTTCGGCAGAAGCCACGGTGCGGTTTTTGCAAGATAAACGGCGGTCTTTTTGACCAGCTTCATGCCCTCGCCCTCCGGCGGCACACCGTCAAACACAGCCGGGTACTGCACATGGGATACACCGAGGTCAAAGTTTCTTGTAAACTGCTGCCAGCCGGAATAATTGTGGGAATGAATCACCTTCGCATCCGCTGCATAGGCGATCGCATAGCCCGCCTGAATCACTCCGGCAGCATAAATCATATCCTCGTTAAAAATCGTATGATTCACGAATCCGCCGAGCTGTTCAAAAATATCGCGCTTATAGGCGGCGCAGACGTTCGAGCAAAAATATGTCTTGATTCCGAGCCTCAAAAGATCCGCCTTTGTTTTGACCGACGGCTGCTCCGGGTAATTGAACTGCCTCGTATAGCGTTCCATTCGGCTGCAATTTTCTTCCGGAAGTTGTCTTGCATAGGCGGCTGCGATTTTTTCATCGGAAAACAAGGCCTTGCACAGCTCCTGCGTCAGATATTCATCCGCCGGAAGCGCATCCTGCGTCATGCAGACAAACACCTCCGCATCCGAATTGGAAACAGCGAGGTTCCGTGTTTTTCCATGATCGAACTCATCCTGAGAGATATGGAACAGCATCGCTTTTGGATGCTCTTTTAAAAATGTGTCGCAATCCATCAGCGCTTCAAACGCTTTTTTTTCGGTATTTACAATTACAATCCGGTTCACCGCAAGCACCTGCTTCTCCAGCTGCTCCATCAGCGCCAGAAAACGTTCCTTCGGGTGAAATGTCGGAATAATAACATCTACTTTTACAGAATCCATATTTTACTTTTTCATATACTGGCTGGTGTCTGCCTGTACCTTCTGGCTGTACTGTTTTACCTGATCGGAAGGTTCGTACTCGGTTACGTCGAACAGCAGCTCATGCAGCTTGACAACGTTTGTTTCCAGATCCAGCGGGATAACACAGGAACCCTTCTTGCCAATTGTGCCGGTTGTACGACTATCTTCAAATGGCACACCGTCCTGTGCTACGATCTGATAATTTGCAACATCGGACAGGATGGAAGCCATTTCCGTCACATCCAGGTTGGTGTATACATTTTCCATCACCTTGTTCAGGATCGATACCAGAGTAGTCGGACTCATGGTCTTTGCCTTATCCATACATGCCATCAGCACTTTCCGCTGACGCTCTGCACGACCGAAGTCATCGCCGACATAGCGGATACGGCAATATGCGGTTGCCTGCAGACCGTTCAGCGTCTGCATACCGGAATGCGTAACCTTTACGATGTTCTCGTTCAGCGCATCATTTTCATTTTCTACGAACATGCTTCGCTGATAGTTGTTCAGATGGTCGATTTCGTTATCGTGCACGTCAATGTCTATGCCGCCCAGCTCGTCAATGGTCTCGATCAGCGCATCAAAGCCCACTGTCACATATTCTGTGATATCCAGGTCAAAGTTCATATTCAGCATGTTGATCGCCTGCTCCGGACCGCCCTGCGCATATGCCGCATTCGCTTTATTGTAGCTGTCCGTTCCGAGATTTAAGTAGGTATCGCGGTAAACGGAAACCAGCTTGACGTCTCCGGTGTCCTGATTGATAGACGCGATCATGACCGTGTCGGAACGGGAGCCCTTGCCGAGCTTGCCCTTTCTGGAATCCACACCAAACAGTGCGATATTACGGTAGCCTTTCATTTCCTTATTATTTTCTACCTGCGGGTTTACCACAATATCTTCTTCATTGATCTTGATTTTGTCAATCTTCGTTACCATATTGACGCCGACAATCGCAATCAGTAAAACGATCAACGCTACGATTTCCACTGCAAAGAAGATGATTCTTCTTCTCTGTTTTGCCTTACGCTTCTTTGCAGACATCTTCTTTCTGCTGCTGGAACTGCCACTTCTCTGCGGTGCTCTCTTAGAGCTATTTGTACCTGTTGACATGTTTTCCTCTCCTTGTGTTTTTTTCACGCATCCAAATCAATACGCGTTCTCGTTGATAAATCCTCTAAAAATAGTTAAAAACATGATTTTGAAATCAAAGCTCATGCTCCAGTTTTCAATATAATAAATATCATACTCAATTCGTTTGCGAATCGACGTATCTCCCCGGTAGCCGTTGATCTGCGCCCAGCCGGTCAGCCCCGGACGAACCTGGTGCTTGATCATATAGCGCGGAATCTCTTCCTTAAACTTCTCAACATACTGCGGGCGCTCCGGTCTGGGACCTACCAGACTCATATCCCCGATCAGGATATTAAACAGCTGCGGCAGCTCATCAATGCTGGTCTTGCGCAGAATCCGCCCCACCTTTGTGACGCGGGGATCGTTTTTCGTCGTCCAGCCCTTCTTTTCTTCCGTGGTGTCCTGAACATACATTGTACGGAATTTGTACATTTTAAACGCATGATTGTGCTGTCCGATTCTTTCCTGACTGAAAATAATCGATCCCTTACTCGTCGCACGGATCAAAATTGCTACGATCAAAAGAAGCGGCGACGTCACTATCAATCCGCAAAGTGAACCGACAATATCCACAGCGCGCTTTGCAACCGCATTTAATGTGTTGCTCAGCGGGACATAACGGATGTTGATAACCGGCAGTCCGCCAAGATCCTCCGTATAAGGCTTGCCCGGAATCAGGCTGTTATAGTCCGGAATAAACTTCGTATGCACGCCGGATTTTTCACAGAGATTGACAATCTCTTCCAGACGGTCGTAGTCCTGCAGCGCAAGGGTCACAGCGATCTCATCCAGTTTGTTTTCCGGCAGGATAAAGGGCAGGTTATCGATGGAACCAAGCACCTTGACTCCCTTGTAAACCGCGCCTCTCGGCACATTATCGTCCAGAATGCCCCGCACCATATAGCCCCACTGGGGATTGGCGATAATCCGGTCGATATAGGCTTCCGCCGCACGAGAATACCCCACCAGCAAAATGTGTTTCAAATTATAACCGCGTTTGCGCATCAGATGCAGGATTCTACGGATCAGCGCACGCACCAGAATTCCCGAAATCGTATTGATAATAGCAAATAATGCCAGCATGCCGCGGGAAAAATGCTGCAGCTCGCGGTCGATGGAGTTGGCAAGGTATAACCCTGCAAGAAACAGGACAATTCCGATCAGATTCGCCCTGATAATATTCAGTATTTCATTTTCCGGGCGTTGTACACGCTTCGGCGTATACAATTTGTTCCAGTAATAAAGGATCAGATAACCGGGCACAACAAAATAAAGGGCGGAAAAATATATGCCCATGTCCAGTACACCTATTTCTTTATCTGCAAAGCGGCTCCCGAACATCAGCCACCAGGCCAACAGATAGGAAGCTGCTGTAACCACGGCATCTACAACAACATGAAGCCGGTTCAAATAACGTTGATTATCCTTTATCATTACGGCTCGTCCCCATATTCAAAATGTAGTATACAATACCTTCCAGCAAAGCACAAGGATTTTTACGAATCGCGCAGGAGAACCGTAACACTTGTGTACGCCCACAGTCACCGCTCACACACGCCGAAACAGGTTGACCCACAGCTGTAACTGCAAACTGCAATAATGCAGCAAATTTCGTCCTGCAAAGGGGACCTTATGCGCGCGTCCCGCTTTCGAAGCAGACAGACAGATTCCCGCCCGGATTCCTTTTGCGTAAGTCGCCCCAAATCCTTTTTTCATAAAAAACAGCTGTTTCATCAAAAATCCCGCCAGCAAAAACGGCAGATTCAGGATCAGCTGCAGCAGCGGCATATTTTTATAGATCAGATAAATATTGTTTCTCGAAGAATGCGTCACCTTAAACGCATTGTACCGCGAACCGGTAGAACCGCTCCCCGCGTGATAGACGACTGCAGCCGGCTCTGTGACATTTTTCAGCCCGAAAATCTGTGCCCGGTATCCGATATCCACATCTTCCAGGTATGCAAAATGAAGCTCGTCAAACCCTCCGATCTGCTCCAGGTGTGCCTTGCGGTAGAGCGCCGCCCCTGCGCAATTGGAAAAAACACGCTTTGGCGCTGTGTAATTGGAAGAAGGCCTTCCTTTGCCAATCGCATACGCCCAGCCAAATGCCGAGTACAGATCCCCCGCCGTATCGACAAGCTCCGGTTCCTTCATCGAAAGCATCTTCGCCCCGACTGAAAAAATCTTCTCATCCGCTTCCATTGCCCTTTCCAGACGTTCCAGACAGAAGCGATCAGTTTTTGTATCGTTATTTAAAAGAAAAACATACGGTGTAGCAGCAGCTTCAATTCCGGTATTGACTGCCGTACAAAAACCCTTATTTTCCGAAAAACAGATCAGCTTCACCTGCGGAAAATGCTCCTGTATCCACGAAACACTTCCGTCCGTCGACCCGTTATCCACAACGATCACGGCGATTTCCACTGTGCTCTGAAGCAGGCTGTCCAGACAGTCCTGCAGAAAATGTTTTCCGTTATAGTTCGGTATTACCACGGTCGTCTTCATCCACCGATTTTGCTCCTCATGTTTCCTGTGTTTGGCGTCCGCGCGAGGGAGAGCCTCAGAGCGCGGATCGCCTGCCTACGCAGCAACAAAGCCGCCTGCCGCGGTGCGCTCTATCTGCGGCTTACGCCTGCGGATCCCATAAAATCCCATACCCTGCCGCTGTAGCTTCTTTACAAAATTCCATACTCTTTTGAAGGATCTTTGTTTCCTGCGCTGCCGTCGGAAGCCCCTGGCAGGCTTCTTTTAATTCCGCTATCGTCTGCGCGTAACGCTCCTTTAATGCGCTGCAAACCTCCATGCTGCGCAGGTCTGCTGCCGGTGCGCTCTGCTGCAGCGCTGCACGGTGCATCGGTCCGGAATATCCTTTCCGAAGCCCTGCATACCGCATCGAACCGTCGTTTTCATACAGTCCGCTCACCAGGAAGCCTTTCGGATGCCGGATGCCAAAAACATCCCTGCCGCCCGGCAGAGGCTTTGCCCAAATCCCGATTTCCGGGCGCTGGCAAAATACACTGTCTTCATAGTCTTCCCGATAAAAGCCAAGATGTTTCAGCCCGCTCACTGTCGCCTTCCAGCCTTTTCGAAGACAATAATCTTCCAGCGCACGCTGCCCCGCCTCGTAAGCGTAGCGCTTGCTCTGCGGGTTCGACGCCGTAGACGCTTCATGGCAACGCCAGTGGTACAGCACCTTCGGCACATGCACAAACTGTCCGCCTGCCGCATACGCCCGCAGCACCAGATCGTAATCCTGCGCCCCGTCAAATCCGCTGCGCAGCTTTAATTCTTTCAAAAATGCCGTTTCGATCACCGTAAAATGACAGATATAATTGTTGGTCAAAAGCAATTCCCCGTCAAAATCCGGCTTGCAATTCGGCTCATAGAAGCGGCTCGCCGCTTTGTCGCATTTATCTTCATCGGAAAACAGCACAAGCTTTTGTTTTCCGCGCTTTTTTTCTTTTTCCAGACAATCCGCCATCTCCCAGAGCGCATTCGCAGTCAGCAGATCGTCGTGATCCAGCAGACCGACTGCGTCTCCCGCTGCAAGCTCAATTCCTGCGTTCGTATTGGCGGAAATTCCTTTGTTCTCGGAAAGGGTGCTGAGCACGATGCTCTGATCCTTCCATTCTGCAAGATTTGATGCATCTGCCGCTTCCCGCAGGCAGATTCCGTTCTTTTTTGCCCAGGCCTGTACAGACTCTGCCGTGCCGCCCGCATCCGCTACAATCAGCTCCCAGTGCGGGTACGACTGCTTCGATACGCTGTTAAGCATCGCCTCCAGATGCTCTTTTTTCGTCCGGTATGCCGGAACGACGATACTGATACGCAAGGAAGCAGAATGCTCCCGTTGGAACGAAAGTGTCTTTTCGTCCGGCTCCTGCCAGGTATAGACCTCCTGTTCCTGCCCAATCCGCTCCACCACCGCCCACACGGCATTTCTGATTCCGTTTTTCTGCAGATAATACCAGGTTTTTTTCAGATTGGATAGGGAAAAAACAGACATCCGTCGAACTCCTTTTCCTGCTACAGACGCCTGCGCGTGCCCAAGTGCCGGAAAACTCCGACACCGGGCACGCGCCGTGTCCTTTTGATTCGTGATATAACCCCTGCGCCAGAGCGCATGCTGCATTTTTGCTGCAAAATACGCTGCTGGTGCTGCGGCTTTTTCTTTTACAGAATTGCCTTCAGGTCAGCGGTCAGCTTGTCAACCTTTGCCTGTGCATCTTCCAGACTGGTTCCCTTTACGCCCATATAGAATTTAATCTTGGGCTCGGTTCCGGACGGACGTGCACAGCACCAGGAATTGTTGGTCAGTTCAAAGTACAGAACGTTGGACTTGGGAAGTCCGGTCGGACGAACCTCGCCGGTTGCCATATCTTTAACCTGATCCTTATCGTAGTCGCGCATCTCTACAACCTGCAGGTCGCCGAAATTCTTCGGAGGATTGCTGCGAAGCTTATCCATCATTGCGGAGATCTGGGCTGCGCCGTCGATTCCCTTCAGGGTGATGGCATACTGGGTTTCTTTGTAGTAGCCATATTTCTCATACAGTGCAAGCATCTGATCCCAGCAGGTCATGCCGTGTTTCTTGCACCATGCAGCGGTCTCGCACAGACACATTACTGCAACAATCGCATCCTTATCTCTTGCATGGGTGCCTGCCAGACAGCCGTAGGACTCTTCCAGACCGAATACATAGTGGCCTTTCCCAGCCTGTTCCATCCATTTGATCTGCTCGCCGATATACTTAAAGCCGGTCAGGACTTCTCTTAATTCTACGTTATAATCTGCTGCAATCGCTGCTGCCATGTTGGTCGTAACGATGGTGGATACCATAACAGGATCAACCGGCATCCGGTTGGTAGCGGTGCGCTCGCGCAGAATGTACTCTGCAATCAGCATGCCGGACATGTTGCCGGTGAAGGGCATGTACTCGCCGGTCTTGGAATCCTTTGCATAAATGCCGAGCCGGTCTGCATCCGGGTCAGTAGCCAGAACGATGTCTGCGTCCACCTTTTTTGCAAGCTTTAATGCCAGGGTAAATGCCTTGGGATCTTCAGGGTTCGGGTAATCCAGCGTCGTAAATGCAGGATCGGGACGTTCCTGTTCGGGAACAACATAAACGTGCTTGAAGCCCAGCTCAGCCAGAATTCTTCTGACGGGCTTGTTGCCGGTACCATGGAACGGTGTGTACACGATTTTCAGTTCATCCGCTACTTCTTTGATAATTTCAGGATGGATGATCTGTTTCTTTAACTCTTCCATGTAGGCAACGTCGATTTCTTCGCCGATGTACTGATACAGACCGGCTTCGATGGCATCGTCCTTGGACATGGTTTTTACCGTATGGAAATCGGTTACATGCTCTACCTCGTCGATGATCTCATGATCCTTGGGGACAGTTACCTGTGCACCGTCCTCCCAGTAAACCTTGTAGCCGTTGTATTCCGGAGGATTGTGGCTCGCCGTTACAACGATACCGGAAATACAGCCTAAGGTACGCAGTGCAAAGGACAGCTCAGGTGTCGGACGGAGTTCATCGAATACATACGCCTTAATGCCGTTTGCAGCCATGCACAGTGCAGCCTCATCTGCAAATTCAGGAGAATAATAACGGCTGTCGTATGCAATTGCAACGCCCTTTTCAGCGCCGCCCTGCTTTAAAATGTAGTTTGCCAGACCCTGTGTTGCTTTTCTGACAGTATAAATATTCATCCGGTTGGTTCCGGCTCCGATCACACCGCGCAGACCGCCGGTACCAAACGCCAGATCCTTGTAAAAACGATCTTCAATCTCCGCTTGATTATCTGCAATTTTACGGAGCTCTTCCTTGGTTCCTTCATCAAAGTAGGAATCCTCCAGCCAGAATTTGTACTGATCCATGTAATTCATCGCTTTTGCTACCTCCATCTTTTCTGATGCCTGCCGTCTCTTACGTCCCTGCCTGTCAGTCTTCCCTTGGCTGCAGTACATCTTCTTTAAGTCAGTATACACTATTTTTTCAGACCCGTAAAGAAAAGTCAGATTTATCTAACGAAAAATTCGGGTTGAAATAAGGATCTCCGGCTTCCAGCTCGGCTTTCCATTTGTTGCGGAAGCGTTCGGACTCTTCGTTATACCGTTTTGCTTTTTCTCCCTGATCGTCTAATCCTCTCGAAATCGATTCGAAATGATACAGCTCGGCAAAGGGCGTAAAGACGTTCAGATAACCAGCCTTGCGCA
>ERZ1673730.2141-NODE-2141-length-10586-cov-4.658627_pt1 | contig 10586 bp, 10 predicted proteins | sample MGYA00580200_ERZ1673730 | MGnify/ENA primary metagenome ERZ1673730 (study PRJEB41218, sample SAMN15661761) | gut metagenome | host: Homo sapiens | place: Canada: London | collected 2015-08-20/2019-03-30 | study: EMG produced TPA metagenomics assembly of...
GCGATGATACTGCCGACGCCGATGGGGATGTTGAACAGCGATTCCATCAGGTTGGCAAACAAGGCAATGGTAGCCGCCACAGTAACAACACCCATCAGGGTAGTGTATACGTCAAAGAAGATACTGACGATCACCTTGACCACAGGGTTGGTACCCGGTTTGTCAGCACCCCACAGAGCCAGATAGTAGGAATTGTAGTTGTCAACCTTATAGGCTCTGATAAAATTCAGCGACACAGCGCAGAAGAAAGCCATAAAGGCAATAAAGATCGCCAGGCAGACCCACATCCAGCCGCCGCCGAAGGTAACCATATAAGTAGTTGCATACACGCCGGACGCCATATTGGCACCGCAGTAGGTACCAAACATCAGTGCACCCAGACCAAACCAGATCTTAAAGCTCTCCCAAAAGCTCCGTTTCTTATTTTCTTCCATGGAAAAAACTCCTTTCATTTCCCGGCCTGCTCTCTCACCAGGCCGGAAACATCCTTTTCAGGGGCAAAAGGGGGAAAGACGCTTCCGCAAACATCTTACTTGGCAGTATCCTGGATCATCAGATTCAGGATCGTCACATCCGTATCGCGCATTCCATCCCGGCCCACACAGCCGATATTCCGGATAGTCTGCTCATAGTCGCCGGAAACGATACCCTCTCCAAACTGGAACCTGCGTCCACGGCGGGCCATCTCGTACCCCAGCACACCAGCCTCTACCGAGGCCGAGATCTTGGAGGCGCAGGAAGATTTTGCACCGTCACAGATAATTCCACCGGTGGTTCCCACCGCATTGACGATGGTAGTACCAATTACATCATAATCCGCACCTTGCAGATATGCAATGCCACAGGCAGCCGCTGTACCGGCCGAAACCGCGCCGCAGTAGGCTGATAAGTTCCCGATGAACCGTTTCTGGTGGATGGAGATCAGATTAGAGAGGGTCAATGCACGCAGCAGCTGCTCATGGCTGCAGCCCAGTTCCCGGGCATAGACCACGATCGGCATACAGCAAGTAATCCCCTGATTGCCGCTGCCGGAATTGATGACTACCGGCAAAGCACATCCGTTCATCCGGGCATCGCTTCCGGCTGCGGCCGCGGCCCTGGCTCTCTGCAAAGTACTGCCGGACTCCGCATCCAGAATAGTGCGGCCCACACTGGCACCCCAGAAATTGTTCAGGCCTTCTTCTGCAATGGCAGTGTTGTAGCTGATCTGCGTTTCCAGCAGTTCACGCACGTCCTCCAGATTCACCGTGTCAGCAAACTCCAGGATATCCTTCAGGTTCAGCTGACTCTTGTCTCCACTGATCTCCACCTGCAGGTCCGGCTGCTCGAACAACACTTTTCCGTTCTTTATGATCCGAGAGATGTGGTCATGCTTGGTGCGTACTTCCACAGCTGCACTCGCGTCTCCTGCTGTCATGGTGATAAGAATATAAAGGTTTCCCTCGCCTTCTTCCAGCTCGCAGCGGCAAATCTTTTGGGTCAGCAGTTCCTTGGTTCGAGCAATCTGCTCCGGGGTCACCTGACTGATGACCTGCAGTCCCAGATCCGCCTGTCCTGCTACGGCACCCAGCACAGCAGCAGCCTCAACACCCCGTTCGTTACCGGAGTTTGGCACGATAACGCTTTTCACATTTTTAATGATGTTTCCGCTGCATCGCGCCACCATGGCTTCTGGCATACAACCCAACACTTCCCGGGCTTTAGCTGCCGCAAAAGCCACCGCGATGGGCTCGGTACACCCCATTGCCGGGATCAGTTCCGAGCGGAGGATTTTAATATAATTCTGATATTGTTCCTGTGTCATGGATTTTCCTCCTGCGACATATTTTACAGTTCTATTGCTCCCGCAGGCAGAGCGGGGGCTCAGTGCTGTGCTGCGTACTCCGCTGCAGCGTCACGCACCCAGTTGAAGCGATCATCATCGATATCGTTAGGCACCGTGCAGTCTGCACCGATGATCACGCCCAGCTGCCCTGCGTTGTCCAGGATATCCCAGGTCGCCTTCTTGACTTCTTCCCGGGTGCCAGTGTAAATCACGCCATCCTGAGTGAATCCGCCGATGACCGGCTTGCCGCCAAACAGTTTCTTGGCATCGCCCATGGTAGTGCCTTCAGCATTCACGGCCACGCTGTATGCAGCTGCATCGTAATCCGTGTAGAGGCGCAGGTCGTTGCCATGGCCGTGATAACCACAGATGTGCAGTACATTCATATCGCGGATCTTCTTGGCTTCTTCCAGAACATACTTCTCGCTGGGAGCCACATACTTCTGATGGAACTCACGCGGGAAGAAACCTGCCTGGTTGGCGCAGCTGAAGTAAATACCATCAGCACCGCATTCGGTCAGAAGGATCTTATTCAGTTCCACAATCCCCTTACTGATAGTCATCAGGCAATCGGCAATAGCCTGCGGATCTTCCGCCATCAGCTTTTTCATAATATGTTCATCCGCACCAGCCACAGGCAGATCTACGGTAAAAGCATTGCGCAGCAGCCAGGCAGCAGAGAAACTGGTGACCAGCAGGGGTGCATCATGTCCCTTATAGATTTCGACCACACGCTTGGTCAGCTCGATCTGCTTCTTAACATACTCGCAATCCATGGACATGGGCTGAATTTTCTTCAGATCCTCTGCGGTCTCCACAAACGAAACATCCATCGGCATCATCATCAGGGTGTCGTTCATGATCTTGATGATATCAGGATCAAACTTTTCCAACGCCGGACGGTGGCCCTCGATATTACGCTCAAACGCTTCCGGATTCTCCAGACCCATGTTCCAATCGGAGGGACCGGTAAAGTGATGGAAGAATGCTACGGGGACACGATCCACAGGTTCGTTTGCCAGTACCTTCAGGAATCTTTCGCGCTTCGTCATTTTCAATACACTCCTTTTCTTTCTGTGCGTCATGTTTTTTGCTGTGCGTCATGTTTTTTGGTCAACCACCCATCATGGGTTGACTCATTCGCTGTAATTATGTTAACATGATGTAGAATATTTGTATAATACATAAATTTTTGTGGGCTATGAAAAAAAGCAATATCCTACCGCAATACACACAGAATAGAAGGCATTTTTTGTATGAAGATCACAACGCTCGAATATTTCATTGCTGTCGCAGAGGCAGGTTCCATCCGGGCTGCCGCCCAGAAACTCTATCTGGCGCAGCCCAGTCTGACGAAGTCCCTCCAGTCCATGGAACAGGAACTGGGAGTCCAGCTGTTCACACGCACAAGCTCCGGCATCCGGCTGACGATCGCAGGCGAGACCATCCTGCCGCAGGCACGTCAGGTGATTGCCCTGTATAATGGCTGGCTGGAACTGGGCACTGTCACTTCCTTGAAAAAAGTGGATGTTTACAGTCATATCTCTCTGGCAGAGTTCCTTGTGCCGGACATTTTGCTTCGTCTCCGTGAGAGCTACCCGGAGTTGACCGTCAGCTACCAGACTGAAGCACAGCCTGAGCGATATCTTTCTGCCGATGCACAGGAACCGCACCTGATCCTCACCCTCGGTTCCCCTCAGGTCGATCTCAGCCGGGAGCTGAAAGCCCTGAACAATCGAAAAGTCGTACTGGCTAGTGGTGTCTATGGTTGTCTAGTAAACCGGCTCAGTCCACTGGCCCAGAGAGAGAGCCTTACTTTCAGCGATTTGAAAAAATACTATCTGGCCTTTCCAAATCACACACTGGAACCTATGAATCAGTCGGACAGCGCACTGGCTGCCATCGACCAATTTCTTCCGGATCTGGTACGGACCATCACGGACAAACATATTGTAGAAGTCGGTACCGTAAACAGCGTGGTGGAATTAGTACGTCAGCATACCGATACTTATGCCATTGCTTTTGCTCCGACCCACTACCGCTACTCCGGTGTGCAAACCGGAGAGCTGGTCTGTGTTCCTCTGCAGGAGAAAGGAGTAGAGGCAGAATTGCAGTTACTTTACCCGGTGCGAGCCTTTCAACAGCATCCCTCTTTCCGAAGCCTTGTCAATAATCTGGAGTCGGAGATGCAGCGTTTTGTGCAGGTGCATCTGCCCGCCTGAACCTTTTTTCAAAAAACAAAAATGCCACCGGATCAGCAGGCAGCAGGCCTGTTTCTCCGGTGGCATTCGTATTTTTATGCAGCGATCACTGGGGGTCTTTCTTGACAAGGTCTTTCGTGTAGAGGGCGCGGGTCGCGTTCAGGACAGCGAGGACCATGACGCCGACATCGGCGAAGATGGCCGCCCACATATTGGCGATACCCAGAGCACCCAGCAGCAGGCAGGCCGCCTTGATGGCCAGAGCAAAGACGATGTTCTGGTAGACGATGCTCTTGGTGCGGCGGGCAATGCGCATGGCGAGGGCGATCTTGGCCGGGTCGTCATCCATCAGGACGACGTCGGCGGCCTCAATGGCGGCGTCAGAACCCAGAGCACCCATGGCGATGCCCACATCCGCACGGGAGAGGACAGGGGCGTCGTTGATGCCGTCGCCCACGAAGGCCAGCATCTCTTTGGGGTTCTTGGCGGCCAGGAGCTTCTCGATCCGATCCACCTTATCGCCGGGCAGCAGGCCGGCGTGGTACTCGTCGATGCCCAGCTCTGCCGAGACAGCCTTTGCCACCGGCTCTGCGTCGCCGGTGAGCATGACGGTCTTGCGGACGCCGGCCTGCTTGAGGCCCTTGATGGCCTGTGCGCTGTGGGGCTTCACCACGTCGGCGATGAGCAGATAGCCCGCATACTTGCCGTCGATGGCCACATGGACGATGGTGCCGGTCTGGGGAACATCGGGGACGGTGAGGCCCAGCTTTGCCATCAGGCGGGCATTGCCGGCAGCGACCGGCTTGCCGTCCACCCTGGCGGTGACACCGTGGCCGCCCAGCTCCTCCACGTCGGTGACGCGGGCAGCGTCGATGTCCTTGCCGTAAGCAGCCTTGATGCTCAGGGAGATGGGGTGCTTCGACCAGCTCTCGGCCAGCGCAGCGGCTTCCACAAGGCTGTCTTCGGTACCGCCCTCCACGGGGCAGACCTTGACGACCTTGAAGGTACCCTGGGTCAGGGTGCCGGTCTTATCGAAGACGACGACGCGGGTATCGGCCAGCTCTTCCAGATAGGTCGAGCCCTTGACGAGGATGCCGCAGGCGGAAGCGCCGCCGATGCCGCCGAAGAAGCTCAGCGGGATAGAGATGACCAGTGCGCAGGGGCAGCTGATGACGAGGAAGGTGAGGGCGCGGTAGACCCAATCGCCGAAGCGGGCGGGCTGGCCCATCAGCAGCAGAACGATGGGGGGAATGAAGGCCAGCGCCAGCGCACCGTAGCAGACCGCCGGGGTGTAAACGCGGGCAAAGCGGGTGATAAAGTTCTCGGCGCGGGCCTTCTTCATGCTGGAATTTTCCACGAGGTCGAGAATTTTAGAGACGGTGGATTCGCCGAACTCCTTGGTGGTCCTGACCTTGAGCAGGCCGCTCATGTTGACACAGCCGCTGATGACCTCATCGCCGGACTGGACATCCCGGGGCAGGCTCTCGCCGGTGAGGGCGGCGGTGTTGAGGGTGGAAGCGCCCTCGACGATGACGCCGTCGATAGGCACACGCTCGCCGGGCTGGACCACGATGAGGGTGCCGATCTCGACTTCATCGGGGTCCACCTGCTCCAGCTTTCCGTCCTCGCCCTCGATGTTGGCGTAGTCGGGCCGGATGTCCATCAGGGCCGAGATGCTCCGGCGGCTCTTGCCGACGGCAACGCCCTGGAACAGCTCGCCGATCTGGTAGAAGATGATAACGGCACAGCCCTCGACGTAATCGCCCAGCGCAAAGGCACCCACGGTGGCGACGGCCATCAGGAAGCATTCATCAAAGGGCTGACGATTCTTGATGCCCAGAAGGGCCTTGCGGAGCACATCCCAGCCCACCACGAGGTAGGGGATGCAGTAGAGCAGCAGCTCCACCGACGTGGGCAGAGGCGGCAGCAGCTTGAGCACCAGCACCAGCGCCAGAGCAGCGATGATGCGGTACAGCATTTTCTTTTGTTTTTTCGTCACGGGTACCAGCCTCCTTTTGGGGCAGTTTTCTCAGATTCAACAGGTTTTCCCCACAAGGGGCTTGTTTTCCACGCTTTCCCCCAGCTTTTCCACGAGGTTTTCCCGCAAAAAGCCGCAAATGCGCGTTCATTTTTCTATTTTTGCATCCAATATGTTGAAAACGCCGTGGAAATTGTTGAAAACCGATTTATTTTTCCACATTTTCCACGCGCATCCCGGCAGTATAAGTCGAAACTCAGATGCCAAAGATCTCGCAGTCGTCCTCGACCTTCTTGCAGGCGGAGAGGACGTTCTGCATGGTAGCCTTGACGTCCGCGCCCTCATCGAACTCGACGTTCATCTTCTGGGTCATAAAGCTGACGGTAGCCTTTGCGACGCCGGCGACCGTGTTGGCGGCATCCTCCATCTTCTGGGCGCAGTTTGCGCAGTCAACTTCGATCTTGTAGCTCTTTTTCATAATAAGTACCAGCCTTTCTTTCTGTATCCCCGCTCCGCCGCAGGGTGCGGTAGAGCTTGCAGCGTTTTGGGGGCATCACTCTTCGATGTGGTCCATGCCCATGGAGAGGATGCTGCGCACATGGTCATCGTCCAGTGCATAGTAAATGGTCTTGCCGTCGCGGCGGAAGCGGACGAGCTTTGAGTCCTTGAGCACCCGCAGCTGATGGCTCACCGCCGACTGGCTGAGCTGAACGGCATTTGCAATGTCCTGCACGCACAGCTCATCGTCGTGGAGGGCGTAGAGGATCTTGATGCGGGTGGAATCGCCGAACACCCGGAACAAATCGGCCAGCTCGTAGAGCACCTCATCGTCCGGCAGCTCCGGCGGGGCCTTGGGCAGCTTCTGTTCTGGGGCAAGAGCATTCTCAGCCATCGTCGTCATCCTTTCGCTTCAATATATGAACATCTGTTCATGTGTTCATGATAGCACGCCGTATGACTCCTGTCAAGGGGATTTGCGCAAAAAAACAGCATTCTCTTAAAATTGATAAAACAGACCGCAAAACGCAAGAAATTTGCAGATTTATTTTGCAGGAAGGGTGCAATTTGGGGTAAAAGAAAAAGGCAGTCCTGACCGAACTGCCTTTTTCTAAAGCACTGCATTCATGCCCGCTTCTTCTTTTTATCGTCCGCCGCCCACGGCAGATACATGAGGAACAGCGCCAGCGCGGTGGCAGGCAGGAAGCCCAGGATATAATATTTTTCGCCCAGCAGGGCCGTGAAGGTGCTGGTGATGATGTTCCCGTAGGGATTATTGAGGAAATAGAAGTTGGTGTTAAGGGACTGATTCAGAAAGTAGATAGGCAGGGCAGAGCCGAACAGGAACGCCAGCACCTGCGGCACCCGCCGGGGACTGGGACGGTAGCCGCCCGCCACCAGCAGGACTGGATAGAGTACCAGCAGGGCATGGATACTGACGGAGTGCAGATTGATGAGCGTCCACCAAGAGGGGACATCCAGCCAGCTGGGGCAGAGCAGTGCCAGCATTGCGCCCGGGATACAGAGGGCATACAGCTCCTCTTTGCACCAGTTTCTGTCCGTGATCGTGTTGTACAGACAGACGAAGACGTTGATATTGCACAGGTGCAGGGGCAGATAGCTCCAATTCCACTGGCCGGTCAGGGCCATCCCCAGCAGAAGGGCAGCTTGGTCCAGCAGGAGCAAAGCGGTGACTCCGACTAAAATGCGCCGCCGGGTGCGGGCAGAACTGCGGCGATACCACAGGGCCGCCCCCACGATAAAGGCAAGCGAAATGGCCAGCTCCATGAGGTGGACCGTGCCATACAGCGGGTAGCATCGGTAATCGGCCCCGTATTCGGCGTGGGTGATGTCGTAGGATTTCCAGAAATCGTTCATCTTCTCTCCCTCCTTGTCCAGCTTATGATACCGCGTTTGGCCTCAGACGGAAAGAGTTTTGAAGGAAAATCCAGAAAACAGGTGCAATAGTGTGAGTTTTGTGGTATCCTTACAAACGTGAAATTATCTGCCGCAAACCGCGGCATCACGACAAATTAAGAAAGAGGGAATTTTTATATGTTAGAAACCGGAATCCGCGGCAAGCAGAGCGTCGCCGTGACCCCCGAGAACACCGCCAAGACCATGGGCAGCGGCACGCTGAATGTCTTCGCCACCCCCGCACTGGTGGCACTGGCCGAAAAGACCTGCTGGATGAGCGTCGCCGACGCTCTGGATGAGGGCTGCGGCTCTGTGGGCACCAAGCTGGAGCTGGAGCACACCGCCCCCACCCCCGTGGGCATGACCGTCACCTGCGAGAGCGAGCTGACCGCTGTGGAAGGCCGCAAGCTGGTGTTCAAAGTCTCCCTGTACGACGAGAAAGGCCCCGTGGGCGGCGGCGTCCACGAGCGCTTTGTGGTCAACGACGCAAAGTTTGCCGCCAAGGCCGAGAGCAAGAAGGGCTAAGACTCTTTTTTCTCGGCAAGCTCGATGGGCGGCGGGTCGGCAGCCAGCAGCTGCTGCTCGGCCCGGGCCTGAGCTTCCTGCAAAAGCCGTGCCGCCTGTTCGCTGGCACGGAACAGCTCTAAATACATCGCTTTATAGTCCGGCGCAGCCAACACCCCCTTCCGTGTCCCATCACGTTAGAAGCTGTTTTTGTAAGCAGAGTGCATCGAACGACGAGAATTTTTGCTCGCAGACAAGGCGATTTTCCGCAGCAATCCTGAGCGGATTGCAAGGGAAAGCAACGCAGTATGCGGGCAAAAAGGCCGTTCGGGCGGTGTGCAATGCTTATGAAAACGGCTTCTAAAGGGTTAGTCTGCCCGACAGGCTGCAAAAAAATCACCTGAGGAGTTTATCATGAAAAAAACCAATCTCTCGTGGGTGGGTGCTCTGTTGGTATTTGCCCTGCTGCTGTGGTGTACCGCCGCAACGCCCGGCAAGATCGACGACCCTTCCACCTACACCTGCGCCGTGTACAGCTCGGCGCTGTCCCTGCTGCCCCCTGTGGTGGCCATCGTGCTGGCCCTGAACACCAAAGAGGTCTACACCTCGCTGCTGGTGGGCATCGCCACCGGCGCACTGCTCTACGCCAACGGCAACCTTGAGCTGGCGCTGACCACCCTCTTCTTCAACGAAGACGGCGGCATGGTGTCCAAGCTGTCCGATTCCAGCAACGTGGGCATCCTCGTCTTTCTGGTGATGCTGGGCATTCTGGTGGCCCTGATGAACAAGGCCGGCGGCAGCGCCGCCTTTGGCCGCTGGGCCTCCACCCACATCCACACCCGGGCGGGCGCGCAGTTCGCCACCCTGCTGCTGGGCATCCTCATCTTTGTGGACGACTACTTCAACTGCCTGACCGTCGGCTCCGTCATGCGCCCGGTCACTGACCGGCAGAAGGTCTCCCGCGCAAAGCTGGCCTACCTCATCGACGCCACCGCAGCACCCATCTGCATCATCGCGCCGGTGTCCAGCTGGGCCGCCGCCGTCACGTCCTCTGTGCCGGAAGGCTCGGGCATCAACGGCTTTACCATGTTCCTGCGCACCATCCCTTATAACTACTACGCCATCCTCACCATGGTGATGAGCCTCTTCCTCATCTTCAGCGGCCTCGACTACGGCCCCATGAAAAAGCACGAGGATAACGCCCTGCTGGGCGACCTCTTCACCACCGACGACCGCCCCTACGGCGACGACGTGGACGACGGCAGCGACACCCGCGGCCATGTGGTGGACCTCATCGCGCCGGTGCTGGTGCTCATCGCGGCCTGCATCTTCGGCATGGTGTACACCGGCGGCTTCTTTGAGGGCGTGGACTTCGTCACCGCTTTTGCCAACTGCAGCGCCTCCATGGGCCTCGTGATGGGCAGCGCCATTGCCCTGATGTTCACCTTCGTGTTTTACCGGGTGCGGGGCGTCATGACCTTTCAGGACTTCGCCGCCTGCATCCCCGAGGGCTTCAAGGCAATGGTCAGCCCCATGCTCATCCTGACGCTGGCGTGGACCCTTTCCGGCATGACCGGCCTGCTGGGCGCAAAATACTACGTCGCAAGCCTGCTCAGCGGCTCTGCGGCGGCTCTGCAGTACCTGCTGCCCATCATCATCTTTGTGGTGGCGGTCTTCCTGGCCTTTGCCACCGGCACGTCCTGGGGTACCTTCTCGATTCTGGTCCCCATCGTCTGCCATGCGTTCCCGGATGGTGAGATGCTGGTCGTCTCCATCGCCGCCTGCCTGTCCGGCGCGGTCTGCGGCGACCACTGCTCGCCCATCTCCGACACCACCATCATGGCCTCTGCCGGCGCGCATTGCAGCCACGTGAACCATGTCTCCACCCAGCTGCCCTACGCCATGACCGCCGCCGCCATCTCGGCGGGCTGCTATCTGCTCTGCGGCGCAGCACAGGCTGTCCTCGGTGATGCCGCCAACACCCTGACCTCCTTCGTGCTGCTGGCCTGTGCCATCGCCATCGAACTCGTCGTGCTCAGCATCGTCAGGGCGCGGATGGGCCATACTGGGAAGGAAGAGGTCACAAAATCTTAACGGAATCGTAGATTTTTGTCTTCCCCTCCGGCGCAAATCATGGTATACTTATCAAAAGAGTAAATTTTTT
>ERZ1673730.2148-NODE-2148-length-10555-cov-6.140476_pt1 | contig 10555 bp, 10 predicted proteins | sample MGYA00580200_ERZ1673730 | MGnify/ENA primary metagenome ERZ1673730 (study PRJEB41218, sample SAMN15661761) | gut metagenome | host: Homo sapiens | place: Canada: London | collected 2015-08-20/2019-03-30 | study: EMG produced TPA metagenomics assembly of...
GTCCCAAAACAAGCCTTTCGGGCTTGTGTGCTCTTGTCAACTGATGGTATATTTTTATAAGAATACGCCTATAACGAACAGCCTGAACAGGGCTGTAATTATCCCCGCCCAGAAAAGGCACCTCAAAAAACCCACCCCAAGGCACAGCAGCAGTATCAGCGTAAGCAAAAATACCAAGCCGCATCTCAGAGTCCGTCGCTTACAGCACCCTCTTCTTATATGTACAACGGACGGCCTTCTTTGCATGTTATCTCCTCCCTATTACATATTACGTACAGAGTATATTTTTGTTACACCGCGCACAGGCGGCACTTACAAGGAATACATTGGTGTATAAACAGTAAACGGAGGCTTTGTATGGCTGAAATATTGCTTGAAGCGGACCACGTGGGTCTTGCATACCACGAACTGGACGGTGAGACGTTGGCCGTTGAGGATATATCATTCGCAGTTGAAAAGGGCGAATTTCTTTCTATAGTCGGCCCGTCCGGATGCGGAAAAACCAGCATACTTTCAATGATAGACGGGCTTATGCAGCCCAGCCGAGGCAGAATAAACCTTTATGGCAAGTCAAGGCCGGGATATATGCTGCAAAGAGATCACCTGCTGGACTGGCGCACGGTGGAAGGCAACGTGCTGCTCGGTCTTCAGGTCAAGGGTATGTTGAATGAAGAAACGCGGGCATTTACCAACAGCCTGCTGAAGACCTATGGCCTTTCGGACTTTTCAAAGAGCTATCCCCGGCAGCTTTCCGGCGGCATGCGGCAGAAGGTGGCGCTGATACGCACCCTGGCCTGCTCCCCGGAGCTGCTGCTGCTCGATGAGCCGTTCTCCGCGCTGGATTATCAAACGCGCCTTACCGTCTCAGACGAGATTTACGGCATAATCCGCAAGGAAGGCAAAACAGCTATACTTGTCACCCACGACATAGCGGAGGCCATATCCATGAGCGACAGGATACTGGTGTTTTCCTCCCGCCCTGCCAAGCTGCGGGCAGTGCATAGGATAGAACTCACGGTTGGCAATACGCCTCTTTCCCGGCGCAACAGCCCTGAATTTAAGGATTACTTCGATATGATATGGAAGGAGATCGACCATGATGAGCAATAAGCTGGATACCACGGCAGTTTCCCCCGAACATGCCCGGTTCCTGTCGTCCGTGAAAAAGGCCGACAGGCGCGTAACGTTCTTCAGATACTTCATACTCATAGCGGCGCTCATACTATGGGAGCTGTCGGCAAGAATGGGCTGGATAGACCCGTTTATAATGAGCTCGCCGTCGCAGGTAATGAGTACTGTAGCCCGGCTGTACAACGGCAACGAGCTGTTCCACCATATAGGCATAACTCTTTATGAGACTGTAGTAGGCTTCATCCTGGGCACAATACTGGGCACGCTTATCGCCATACTCCTCTGGTGGAGCAAAAGTCTCGCCAGAATACTTGATCCATACCTCGTGGTGCTCAACGCACTGCCAAAGATAGCCTTGGGGCCCATACTCATAGTGTGGTTCGGCGCAGGGGTAAAGAGCATAATCATAATGGGCCTGCTTATATCCCTCGTGGTGACGGTAATGACGGTGCTGGCAGGCTTCGACGAGATAATCGGCGAAAAGCAGCTTCTCATGAGGACGCTGGGCGCGACTAAGCTGCAAATACTCACAATGGTAGTGCTGCCCGCCTCTGTGCCGACGATCATGAGCGCCCTCAAGATAAGCGTGGGCATGAGCTGGGTCGGCGTCATAGTCGGCGAATACCTGGTCTCGCGGGCCGGGCTCGGATATTTGATCGTATACGGCAGCCAGGTGTTCAAGCTGGACCTGGTCATGGCCAGCATAGTGATACTCTGCGTGCTCGCCGCCGCCATGTATTACGCGGTTGCCTTCTTCGAAAAGCGGCTGATACGCTGGCGCGGCCATGCGTAAGGTTGTATAAAAGCGGGATTTATTATATAATGCTCCGAGAAAACAAAAGCTTGGAGCATTTTTAATTTGCAAAGCGGATTTGATTACCAAATAGCCATAATAGGCGGCGGGCCTGCGGGAGCTACCCTTGGACGGCTGCTGCCTAAAGGGCTCAGTGCAATACTTATAGACAAAAAGAGGGCTAAAGGCGGCTTTGAAAAGCCTTGCGGCGGTCTGCTGGCGCCGGATGCCCAGAAGGCTCTTTCCAAATACGAAATAACGCTGCCTAAGAGCATACTCGTGGATCCGCAGATATTCTCGGTAAAGACCATCGACCTGGCCTCCGGCCTCGTCAGGCACTACCAGCGCTGCTACATAAATCTCGACAGGCATAAGCTCGACATGTGGCTCCTTAGCATGATACGGCCCTCGGTGCGGCGTGTCACCGGCGTTTGTGACGGGGTAAAGCGAATTGACGGCGGCTTTGAGGTAAGCTGGCACGACGGAGACCATAAGCATAGCTTTACCTGCAAATACGTCGTGGGCGCAGACGGCGCAAACTCAGTAGTCCGCAGCTCGCTGTTCAAGGCTAAGCAGCTCCGCCGCTACACCGCCATTCAGCAGTGGTTCCCCGAAGAAAACAGCCGGCCCTTTTACTCCTGCATATTCGATCCCGAGACAACCGACTGCTGCTCATGGTCGATTTCAAAGGACGATTACTTCATATTCGGAGGGGCATTCCCTCAGGATAACTGCCGGGAACGGTTTGAACGGCAGAAGGAAAAGCTCCGTGCCCTTGGCATAAAGTTTTCGGAGCCTGTAAAGACAGAGGCCTGCGTGGTGCTCCGTCCCCGCTCCTTCTTTGACTTTTGCCCGGGTAAGGGAGGCGCGTTCCTCATAGGGGAGGCAGCGGGCTTTATAAGCCCCAGCTCCCTCGAGGGCATAAGCTACGCCATGGAAAGCGCGGATATGCTGTCACGTGCCCTGTCAAAGGAGGACCCCGTGTCAGCCTACCGCCGTATGACGCTGAAGATACGGCTCAAGCTGGCGCTCAAGGTGATGAAATGCCCCTTTATGTACCATCCGCTTTTGCGTAAGCTGGTAATGCTCTGCGGCCTGCAGAGCATAGAGCTGCGGCAAGAAGATTAAAATCCTATTCCCCCATCTTTTCGGGGGAATTTTTGTTTTACGCGCAACCGATACGCCCTTGCCCCGGTCATTATAGTTGTCCGGACAACAGTCCTTTGAATTAAGGAGATGAAGAGATGCAATCTGAAACGGAATACTTCCGCAGGGTATACGAGGCTACCTACGAAGACATGCTGAGATACACCGTTATAAAGACCCGGCGCCCGGCTGACGTTGAGGACATACTGCAAAACGCCTACTCAAGGTTTTTCAGCCGCATAACCCGCCGGGGCCACGGCGATATCGATGACCCCAAGGCATACCTCATGAGCATACTGCAAAAGGAGCTTTCGGGCTTTTACCGCTTTAAGATAATCAAGGCGGAAAAGGAGCAGCGCATGACCGACGGCATGACGGAGCTTTCTGTAGAGGATATAGAGGATTCCGCCATTAACGCCGAAATGCTCGGCAAGGTCTGGGACGAGATAGCCTCCGCCCCGGCGGAAAGCTATAAGGCCTTCGTGCTCTACTATTACCTGGACATGACGGTGGCGGACATCGCCCGCGAGCTGAACCTCAGCGAATCCGCCGTAAAGAGCCGCATACACCGTCTTCGGGCGTCTGTGCGGCAAAAACTCGCAAAGGAGTGGCAAGCATGAAAGAGAAAGATATTTATTACAGCGCCATAGAAGCCAACATAGCAAACAAGAACCGCATATACCGAAAAGCCGTCAATTCCCGTCAGAGGCCGGGCCTTAAGCGCGGCCTCGCGGTAGCCGCCGCCTGCTTCGTAGTCATGGCATCGGTGGTTGCCTGTGTGCCGGAGGCCCGGACAATGGTGCTCAACTGGCTCAAGCCGGCGGTAAATTCCCGCCAGTACATCGAAACACCCGCCGCGGAGCGCACCTCCGAAACAAACGCGCAAAAGGCCGTGGAAACGGCGATAGAAAACGTACGGAACAAGGATATAAAGGTAACTGTAGTCGACGCCGCAGATGAACAGTGGAAAGCCTGGGCGGAAAGGCTCAGCGTAAGCTTCGACGAGATACTGTATGACGGAGAGGACGTGTACATTACAGGCAGGTTAAAGGGAAACGCAAGAGACCTGATAAAGCGTTCAAGCGAATACACCGTCACAGAAACCGGCGAATACACTTCATTCGCGCCGCCCGATGATCTGGTGGTGCCATATGTCGGACACTCCGTTTCAGGCGGCGACATGCAATATCTTCTTATGAGCCCTCTTGTCGATGAATTCAGCTCGGCTAATGTAGATAAGGCTTATGCATCTGACAGCATGGATATATCCGTGCGCCTTCCGGTAGGCAGCGGATTGAAAGGAAATCAGCAGCTGACCATGTTCTTCTATTTTACGGATATGAAAACGGTACGTCAGAACACTTCAAAGGCCCCTGATCATATCAGCGAGGATGAATATTTAGCTAAAATCAACTGTCTGGTTGCTCTGCGCATAGACGGCCTTACCTTTGACGCAACTGCGGGAACCGCTGCACAAGCTGCCATGCCTGTACCTGCCCCGGTCATGCTAAAAGGCGACGTATTGGTATTCTCGGGGGCAGAAAGCATTTCCGGCAATCGCTGCAAGGTAGGCAACGATAAGCTTTCCATAGACGGCGCTACATTCGAAGTAACCAAAATGCAGCAAAAGCTCAATGGAACAGCCCTTACCTTTTCGGTAACCCTGCCCGAAAGCTGGACAGATAAGCAGTGTGCAACCGCCGCGAGGGCGATGGACCCGGTATTTATAATAGACGGCGCAGAGCAGGGCGAGGGCTATAACAGTATCAGGTATCTGGATACGGATAGCGCTCACAAAATAAGCTTTACTGTCGAAACCGGCCTTATGCCTGAGGACTGGTCAAATATAAACAGTATGCAGGCTGTATTGAAGATATTCGAGCTTACAGAGTACAACGGCGTAAAGCTGCCTACAGGCAGCCGCGCCGAGGCTCATTATGAGAGAAACGGCTGGAACGAGGGCTCGCGTAGGCACATACTGTACGGCTGCCCCATCACTGTCAAATAATATCCGTTCCGTAAAAAACGGTGCTTTATCCCCCTTGCCCACTAATTGCGGCAGGGGTTTTTTCGCGTTTGGTGATATTATAAATTTAGATAACAAGCCGCCGATATCTATAATTGCTATTTCCAATAACGAAACGGCAGCTATACAATAGACGATAGTGTGCTTAAGTATGCACCGCATTTGCAAACAAAGCAAAAATGGGAAGCAGCAATGTCAGATATCATACTATCCGTAAAGGATATAACAAAGCATTTCCGCCATATAAGGGCGCTGGACGAGGTATCCGCAGAGGTTCGCGAGGGCAGCATAACGGCTATAGTGGGCGACAACGGCTCGGGCAAATCCACGCTGATAAAGATACTCTCCGGGACCCTCCGGCCGGACGGCGGCAGCATGACCGTATGTGGGGCGGAGCATCCCTTTCTTACGGTGCAGAGGGCGATGGAGCTTGGCATACGCACCGTATATCAGGATCTCTCGCTGGACAACTGCAAAAACAGCGTGGAAAACATATTCCTCGGGGACGAACTCATGCACGGCCCGTTTTTAGACAGGAGAGCCATGCGCCTTGAGGCGGAACGGCTGCTGAACGACATAAGGGTAAACGTGCCGGACTTATCCGAGCCGGTCAGGAACCTTTCCGGCGGTCAGCGGCAGGGCGTCGCCATAGCCCGCGCGCTCAGGAGGCCGGGCAGGCTGCTGCTGCTGGATGAGCCCACCGCCGCAATGGGCATACATGAGAGCCACCGCACCATGGGGTTATTGAAGGAGCTCCGTGACCGCGGCATGACCCAGCTTATAATCAGCCACAACCTCCATCAGGTATTCGACCTGGCGGACTATATATACGTAATGCGCTCCGGCCGCATAATGGCGGGAGCGGCCACACAAAGCACCTCGCCGGACGAGCTAAGGAGCTTCATACTGCACCGGGAGGAGGAAGCGCTATGAAGGATCTGAAGCGATTCGTGGATAGGAACATAGCCCCGCTGCTCCTATTGTGCTTCTGCGGCATAATGGCGGCGTTCCTTTCGGTTCGGACAAATTCGTTTTTCTCCGTGAAAAACGCCGTGAATATACTGGAGGCAAACTCATACCGCATGCTGCTCGCCGTGGGAATGATGTGCATAATCTCCTCCGGGGCCATAGACCTTTCCGTGGGATCCATGCTCTCCTTCAGCGCTATATGCATGGCGAAGGCGCTCAAGGCCGAGCTGCCGGTGGGGCTTTGCGTAGGCGTGGCGCTGCTCATGGGCGTCTCCATGGGTGCGCTCAATGGTGTCCTCATGCATGTTACCCGCATAAACGCCTTTATAATAACCCTCGCAACGTCGTATATGTACCGGGGGCTGTCGCTGATAGCCACACAGGGCATACCCATAACCAAGCTGCCGCAGGCCTTCCGCGATTTCGGCTGCGGCGATATATTCGGCATGGAGTCCGGCGTGACCATGGCGCTCATGGCCGTCATTGCACTCATACCCATCTTTTACTTTATGCGCTGGGGAAGCTATGTCATGTCCCTGGGCAGCAATCCCGAGGCGCTGAAGCGCAGCGGCGTAAAGATATGGAAATACAGGGTGTCCGCCTTTGCCCTCATGGGGCTGCTCTCCTCGGTGTCGGGTGTGATAGTCACCGCCCGGCTGAACAGCGCCGAGGCAAACGCCGGCTTAAATATGGAGATGGAGGCTATATGCGCCGTTATAATGGGCGGCACCGCCCTGCACGGCGGCAAGGGAAGCCTTCCCGGTACGGTCATCGCGGTGATACTGCTGGGGCTGATACGCAACGGCCTTACGGTGATGAGCGTATCGTCATACTACCAGCAGTTCGTGACAGGCGCGCTGCTGCTTATAGCGGTGGTGACGGCGGAGCTTCGGGAACGCAGGAACCGCATAGGATAATTACGATTTGGGCATATAAGGGATAATTCCTTTATATATACATCAATTAACGGAGGAAGAACACACCATGAAGAAACTTCTTGCTATCATGCTCGCTGCCGTAATGGCACTGAGCATAGCAGGCTGCGCGGCCCCCGCCGCACAGGAGACCGTCACCGCTGAGGAAACCGCAGCGCCCCAGGAGACCGAGGCCGCAGAGGAGACCGTAGCGCCCCAGGAGGCCGCAAGCGAGCTTTCCGCGACAGTACAGCAGCTCTATGCCGACTTTGACGCCGCCATGGAGAAGCAGCTCGGCGCAATGCCCGAGAGCTTCGGCGACATCAAGGTAGGCGCAGTCGTAATATCCCTGACCAACGCTTTCTGGGCAAACATGAAGGATTGCTACGAGGCGGCGGGCAAGGAAATGGGCATAGCTATAGACGTGCAGACCGGCACTACCGAGGGCGATACGGCTTCCCAGCTTGACGTTCTTATGACCATGGCGGATATGGACTACAACGTGATCATCGTATCCCCCATAGACGGCACCAACCTCATTCCCGGCATAGTCAAGTGCAACCAGAACGGCGTAAAGGTCATCAACCTTGGCCCCGGCGTTGACGTTGACGCGCTCAAGGAAGCGGGCGGACATCTGGACGCCAAGATAACCGTTGACTTTGCGGAGCAGGGCCAGACCGTCGCCAACGATATGATCTCCCGTCTGCCCGATGGCGGCGAGGTAGCCGTAATAGCCGGCCTTGCAGGCGCGGGCCAGAGCGAGGGCCGCACCAAGGGCTTCAAAGAGACCGTAGAGGCCAACGATAAGTTCAACCTCGTAGCCGTACAGAACTGCGATTGGGACGCTACCTTGGCATACGACGCCACCAAGGCGCTCATCACCGAGCATCCCGACCTTAAGGGCATTTTCTGCTGCAACGACACCATGGCTCTTGCCGCCGTTGAGGCTCTTGCCGCCGAGGGCAAGGAAGGCGTGTTGGTATACGGCGTTGACTTTACCGACGATGCACGGGAGGCTATTAAGGCCGGTACCATGACCGGCTCCATGTCCTACTCCAGCGCCCGCTACACCAAGGCTGCCCTTCAGATGGCTGTCATGCTCAACGAAGGCCACACCTTCGACAGCTATGTATATCTGCCCCTCACCCTGGTGAACGTGGATAACGTAAACGACCTCGAAGGATGGAAGTAAAGCACAGCTTTTTAGTCGAGACCTGCCTGCTCACCCACGGCCTGCGCTCGATCGCGGACGATGAGATACTCTCCGCCTGGCCCGACGGTTTAAGCTGCATAACCTGGGTTGACGAGGGCAGCATACGCATAGGTACCGCCGCAGAATACATACTGTTCCGCAGGCGGTGCCGCGAGCTGGACTTCGGCAGGATAGACTCCGAAGGGCTGGAGGAGGCTCTAAGCAGCGGCGGCTCCGGAGCGCTTACCGCGTCCGGAACCATGGCGGTATGCGAAAGGCTGGGTGTGCCCCTTGCCGTCACCTGCGGCATGGGCGGTATATGCGATATAAAGGGCGAGGAGCTTTGCCCGGACCTTCCGGCGCTCAGGGATATCCCCGTGAGCCTTATCGCCACCGCTCCGAAGGACATGCTGGATATCGAAGCCACTCTAAGGTGGCTTGCCGATAACGGCGTGCGGGTAATAGGCGCGGACAGCAGCCGCTGCACCGGGTATATCTTCAACAGCGCCGACGTGCCCCTTCAGGGCAGGCTGGACGGCGGACTGCCAAGCGCCCGCGGCAGGCTGCTGATACTTAACGGCATACCCTCAGGCGAGCGCATACAGGACGCCTCTATGATACGCTTAGGCATAGCGGCGGGCAAACGGGCGGAAGCCGCGGGCGGCATATACCACCCGGCGGCCAGCGCCGAGTTCGACAGGCTTACGGGGGGCGAATCCTCCCGCATACAGCTTCGCTCCATAATCGCAAATGCTATGCTGGCGCGGCACCTGACAGAATAACATACAGCAATGCTCCCCTGACGATATCAGGGGAGCATTGCTGTATGCTTAGGCGCCTACGCCGCCTTTTGCGTCCCGTTCACATCTATAATTGTATCCCCTTCAAGCCGCAGCTCGCTGACCGTAACGAACTCATACCCTTGCTCCTGTGCCGTCTCAATAAGCGTGGGCAGATATTCCTTTATCTTATATCCGTTGTTATGGCAGAGTATTACGCAGCCGGGGTGAAGCTTGGGGATGACCGTATCCAATATGGTCTGGGCGCTGCGTTCTTCCTTCCAATCGATGGTATCGATATCCCACTGCCAGACCTCATAGCCCATATCGCGGACGGTGGTTATAATGTTGTCGTTGTATTCGCCGTATGGGCAGCGGAAGGCCTTTGTGCGGTAGCCCAGCAGCTTTTCAATGGTGTCATCGTACTTCTCCAGCTCCTTGCGGATGTCCGCTGCAGAGAGCTGGTTCATGTGCGGGTGGGTGGAGGAGTGGTTACCCACCTCGTTGCCCCGGGCAGCGATAGCCTTTACCTTTTCCGGGTACTTATCAGCCCAGAAGCCGCAGAGGAAGAATGTGGCGTGAATGTTGTATTTATCCAGTGTGTCCAAGATGAAATCCGTTTTGTCGGCTTCCCATGCTGCATCGACAGTCAGCGCGATCTTCTTGTCGCTTCTCTCCACGCTGTAGATGGGAAGCTCGCGTTTTTTGCCGGCCAGTACCTCAAGTTCGTATTCCTCCACGTTGCGGAAGCTGTTGGCGGCTGCGGCGTTGGGGGCGAAGCTCAAAAGCAGTATTATGACGGTAATGAGCAGGAGAAGAACGACGGCGACGATTATCAGTGTTCGCTTTGTCAGAACCAATATCTTCATTTGGAAAAGACACCTCCAATTTGGCGTTTTTTGTATTCAGTGGTTAAATATATGCTCAAAATACGGTATTTTTACCTCTGTAAAACTTTTTTTGAGAATTAAACGTCTGTTTGGAATTTTTTATAATACGGCGCCGAATTTTTATGTCTTTTATGCCAACTGCCACCTTTTTAAAAGTATAAAAGTGCCTTATCCGCGCCTTTGTATTATACGTATTTTTTCATATGCCTGAGCGCGTTTTTTTCAAGGCGGGATACCTGAGCCTGACTTATGCCGATCTCCTCGGCTACCTCCATCTGGGTGCGTCCCTGAAAGAAACGAAGCTTTATGATGTTTTGCTCGCGTTCGGAAAGCTTATCCATGCCCCGCTCGATGGCTACGTGGGTGAGCCAGTCATCATCAGAGGTCCGGTCGTCCTTGAGCTGATCCATGACGTATATGGCGTCTCCGTCGTCGTGGTATATGGGTTCAAAAAGCGATACAGGGTCTTGAATGGCGTCCAACGCAAAGGCCACATCTTCTTCTTTGATATCCATGGCTTTTGCTATGTCGCAGATATGAGGCTCCTGCCCGGATTCATCCATGAGCCGGGCGCGTATTTGCAGTGCATGGTAGGCGGTATCACGTATGGAGCGGCTTACGCGAAGGCTGTTGTTGTCCCGCAAATGGCGGCGGACTTCACCTATGATCATGGGCACGGCATAGGTGGAAAATCGCACATTGAAGCTTAAATCGA